>ERZ860590.63-NODE-63-length-104796-cov-7.692308_pt1 | contig 104796 bp, 86 predicted proteins | sample MGYA00509975_ERZ860590 | MGnify/ENA primary metagenome ERZ860590 (study PRJEB30046, sample SAMN00715250) | human gut metagenome | study: EMG produced TPA metagenomics assembly of the A metagenome-wide association study of gut microbiota in type 2... | reverse complement strand
GAAATGTATCATTATACTGTTGATACATCAGACACACAAATGTAAATAGGGACATAATTTATAATGGAAAAGGGAACTCCCCGGCATTTTGTGCCGGGGAGTTTTTAATCCATTTTGTAGTTTAATGTGAAAAATTGTAGTTGTCAGTAAAAAATACATCACATGTAGAAATAAAAATGTATTATCTAAAAGTTTTAGATAGAAATAACAAAAAACAAATTTGTGAAATAGCTATTTCTACGTATGTTTACAATTATCTAGCTGATGAATTGTCACAAATTCCTCAGAATAAAAAGGAGGCACTAAACTATTCTTTGGTTTCAATCGAGAAAGGGGCATCATCGGTAGCGATTGGATGTTATGCGGCGGTATTACATGCGCTTAATTATATGGATAAGGATTTACTGCTGATTGCCAAAGATGATGAATTGGGACGTAAATTGCAGGATTTGGATTTGCCTGTAAGAAAACGGGTGACAAAGAAGGGATAGCTATATGCAGAAAGAAAAGAAAATATATGTGTTTGCGGATTTTTTGCCTTTTCAAAACGAATTAATTGGGACCATTTATGTATCGCAGACGAGGGGAAAAGAGTTCTATTCATTTGAATATGAGCAAAGCTGGCTGGAAAAAGGAAATATGATGTTAGACCCGGATTTACAGTTATATAAGGGCAGACAATATATAAATGATGATAAAAATATCTTTGGAGTATTTGCTGATTCCTGTCCGGACAGATGGGGAAAACGGCTTATGAAGCGGAGAGAAGAACTTCGGGCAAAAAAAGCTGGGGAGAAACCGCAAAAACTCCTAGAGAGCGATTATCTTTTAGGCGTATATGATGAAGCAAGAATGGGAGGACTGCGATTTAAAACAGAGCAAAATGGGGAATTCCTTTCAAACGATAAAGAATATGCAACACCACCATGGACTTCTTTAAGAGAACTTGAACAAGCTTCTTTTGCTTTTGAAAATGATGATACAGATTTGGAAGGAAAATGGTTAAAACAATTAATTGCCCCCGGTTCTTCACTTGGCGGAGCCAGACCTAAAGCATCTGTAATGGCACCGGACGGTTCGTTGTGGATTGCTAAATTCCCATCAAAACATGATGATTTTAATTCGGGTGCATGGGAAATGGTTGTACATGATTTGGCGGAGAAGTGTGGATTAAATGTACCAGAGGCAAAGATTGAAAAGTTTTCCAAATTAGGAACAACATTTTTAGTAAAGCGTTTTGACAGAGATGGAGAGCAGAGAATTCATTTTTCATCAGCCATGACAGTACTGGGAAAGAAAGATGATGCAAATGCGACAGACGGAAGCAGTTATCTTGAGATTGCATCATTTTTAAAAGCGGATGGCGCAAGACCTAAACGGGATTTGGAAGAACTTTGGAAACGTATAGTGTTTAGCATGGCTGTATCCAATACGGATGACCACTTTAGAAATCATGGATTTATATTATCTCATGATGGATGGAAGTTGTCGCCGTTATACGATGTAAATCCAGATATATATGGTGAATATTTATCATTAAATGTAGATGCAGATGATTCCAGCATTGATTTTGAGTTGGCAGTACAAGCAGCTTCATATTATGGAATAGAAAAAAAGTATGCAGTGCAGGAGGTTGATAAAATAAAAAATGTGGTCGGGGATAATTGGAAACAACTGGCTAAGAAATACGGCATCAGCCGCGGTGAAATAGAAAGAATGAGCCCTGCGTTTTGGGAATGTGATAAGTAGATAGGGAGAAATTCTTCGATAAATACAGCACTCATCACTAAACAAAACATTTACAATTCCCCACAACTTGCTATAATAAACATTGGTTTGTTCAAAAACATGCAGAACAGATTTTGCTTAAAATCAGAACAAAAAGGTAGGAAAGAACACGAATGGATATTATAGAAAAATTTGGAAATATGGTGGGAAATGAAGCTTTAAAAGACCCGGTAAAAGCCCGCCGTCTTCTGCTTGCCGGATACCGGTTACAGGAGAAAAAACTACAGCTTTTTCCGGACAGGGAGCTTCCGCTGTCCGGGCAGTATGCGGCGCGGGTGGTCATGAAAAATATCATTCAGGCACTTGCAAAACCGCAAAATTCGGCAATGATGAGCATTTTCGTTCCGGGAGAGCTTTTAACGGCGGCGGGACTGACACCGTATTCTGTAGAAGCATTATCGTGTTTTATAGCGGGTACAAAATGTGAGCAGATATTTTTACGTAAAACCGAGGAAGAAGGATTTCCGGAAACCATGTGCTCATATCACAGGGTTTTTCTGGGCGCGGCGCTGACCGGCATTTTACCGGCGCCGAAATGCATGATTTATACCAATCTCGCCTGTGACGGCAATATGATGACATTTCCTTATTTAAAGGAAAACTACAGCTGTCCGGGCTTCTATATTGATGTTCCATATGAAAAAACGCAGTCTTCAATCAAATATGTTGCAAATCAGCTAAAAGAACTGAAACATTTTCTGGAAGACATTACCGAAAAGAAAATTACAGAAGAAGCGGTAGAAAATGCCGTTACAAACAGCAGAAAAGCGGCGGCACAGTTCCGAAGCCAGCTTGCTTTGCGCAAAGACCATGACCCGGTGACATCTCTTACCAATGAATTATATGCGATTTTTATGTGTCATCTGCTGGCGGGGTCGGAAACATCGCTCAAATACACCGAGCTGCTTCTTGAAGATGTAAAAAATGCACCGAAGGGAGAGGGGATTCAGGTTCTTTGGATGCACATTATGCCGTTTTTACAGCAGCCGGTAAAAGAGGTATTTAATTACAGTAAAACCATGCACATCAGCGCCTGCGATTTTGTGTCAGACGGATTCCGTGAAATGCAGGCAGATGACCCATATGAGGCAATGGCGGAGAAAATGGTTCACTGCATTTATAACGGAAGCGTAAGTGAGAGAATCCAGATGGCAGAAAAACTTGCCAAATTAACAGATGCAGATGGTGGAATCCTGTTTGCACACTGGGGCTGCAAGGGAACCATCGGGGCATCCGGTCTGATAAAAAAGGCATTGGAAGATGCAGGACTTCCGACAATGATTTTAGACGGTGACGGGTGCAATCCTGCAAATACCAGTGATGGACAGGTGTCCACCAGACTTCAGGCTTTTGTTGAAATGCTGAAAGAAGGCAAGGAGGAAAGAAATTCATGATTTATTATGTCTGTAAATATACGCCAACGGAACTGTTTTATGGATTCGGAGAAAAATGTGCAGTTTTAGAGGAAATGCCGGAAAATTTTGAAATGTCGGATCAGATTGCCCATGCCAATCTGTGCGGCTTCGGAAAATCTGTAATTCAGGCGGTGCTGGAAGGAAAGGCGGAGGAACTGGTGCTTGTCAACTGTTGTGATTCCATGCGCCGTGTGTATGATATTGTAGAAAGCACCGGAAAATGCAAATTCCTTTATATGCTGGATATTCCGCACGATGATGAGTCGTGTGAAAAAATAAAATTTGCTGCTTCAATCCGGCGGCTGAAAGAAGCCTATGAGAATTATTCAGGAAAAACATTTGATAAATCACTGTTTTTGAAAGCATTTGAACAAAAGGATACTGAAAATCAACCGTATATCGGCGTGCTGGGTGTGCGTGTGAGCGGTGTGTTAGAGCAGATGATACGGGAAAATATCCAGATGAATGTCAAAAATCTGACCTGTACAGGCGGGCGCAGACTGGCAGTAATTCCAAAAGATTTGCAGGAAATGGAAGAAGAAGCGATGTTTCTTGCATATGCAGATGCACTGCTTTGTCAGATGCCGTGTTTCCGTATGAACAACAGCACCCGCAGAAACCGGCTGTATCTCGACCCGGATTTGAAAGGAATCATTTATCATACAATTAAGTTTTGTGATTATTACGGCTTTGAATATGCAAGCATTAAAAAGAACATCAAAGTTCCGATGTTAAAGATAGAAACGGATTTTACAAGTCAGAGCGCCGGACAGTTACTGACGAGAATCCAGGCATTTTCAGAAACAATTGAAGGTTCGGGCGATATGGATCCGGGAAAGGGAATCAGCGAGGAGGTAAAGAAAAGAATGAAATCAGGAGTTTACTATGTAGCCGGAATTGACAGTGGTTCAACCAGTACAGACGTTGTAATTTTAGACCAGAATGGGCAGATTAAGTCCACAATGATTATCCCGACCGGTGGCGGGGCAATGATGAGTGCGGAAAAGAGTCTGGAACTGGCGGTGGAAAAAGCCGGTATTCAAAAGGAAGAAATCGTTAGAATCGTGACAACGGGATACGGACGCGCCTATATTGACAGCGGCGATGACAGCATCACAGAGATTACCTGTCACGCAAAAGGGGCACATTATCTGAATCCGCGGGTGCGTACGGTCATTGATATTGGAGGACAGGATATTAAGGCAATCAGCATTGACGAAAACGGCGCTGTAAAGAATTTCCTGATGAATGATAAGTGCGCGGCGGGAACGGGACGTTTTCTTGAAATGATGGCAAGAACGCTCGGACTTTCACTGGAGGAAATGAGCACAAAGGGACTGGAGTGGAAAGAAAATGTTGTGATTTCCAGCATGTGCACGGTTTTTGCGGAATCGGAAGTGGTATCCCTCGTTGCCCAGAATAAAAATGTGGCAGACATTATCCACGGCTTAAATGTTTCCGTTGCTTCAAAGGTAGGGGCGCTTGCCGCCCGCCTCGGAAAGAACAGTCCGGGAGAATATATGATGACCGGCGGCGTTGCCAAAAACAAAGGAATCACCAATGCCCTCGAAGAAAAGCTCGGCGCAAAGCTGTATATCTGCGATGAGGCACAGCTTTGCGGTGCGCTGGGAGCGGCGCTGTTTGCGTATGAGAAGTGTAAGAAGGGGGAATAGGCGGAGAGGCAGCTTAAAAGCTGCTTGAAGTAATGAAGAAGCTATCGGACAAGCCAAACAGCAGAAATCAGGGATATGTGAAGATGTAATGGGGATTACGGTTTGTTGGTTTGGTATTGTTGAGAGGAGAGATTATAATAAAAGTACTTTTTATCTGCCACGGCAATATTTGATGTAAGTTGTGAAAACCTTGATTTTATGGGATTTTCTAGATAGAAACAAATAATTTACACCTTATTTATACCGTTGGAAGACTGAATCGGAATAGGTAAATAGTTATCATAATTTAGTTGGACAAAAAAGAATATCCCACTTAAAATTAATTAAAAAATCATTTGTAAAAATTTGCGATTGATTTTATTCGTATTTGTGCATGCAGAGATGTTACTTATCAAGTTGTAGCAGGAAGAATTGAAGCGGATGGAGAAGTTCAGTAAAGCACAGGTAGAGATTGAAAAGAAGAATGAAAAACCGATGTCACGGAAGATGCTTAAAGCAATTTAATATGGAAGATGGGTAACACGCTGGCTTGATGGTTGGGGCGTTATTTTGGTATGGAAAAAAAGGAAAATTGCCGATATAATAAAGTAGATTAAAGTATGAGGGGATGATTAATGTGGATGTTCAGTTGTTAGGACAGTATGATTTTGATAATTTTACATTACTAAATGTGCTAATGAGTGAGGAAGAACGGATTAATACCTCAGTTCATGAATATACTCATTTTCAACTGTCTAATCAAAGTGTGTATGGAACAATACAATATTGCTTGAAAAAATTGACGATATCTATAACTTGTAACAATGATGCAAATAAGTTGAAATCAGCAATGACTTTCTTTGCTGAAAATTCAATGAAAGTTCAAGAGGGGGTAGCGGTCTTTATTGAAGCTACATATTTTATGCTAAGTAGCGTTGGTGATTATGAAAAGTTTATTGAGAATTTAAAGAAAAACAATGAGTGCTACTATGGATATGTAAAACCACTTTGCTTTATTCTTGAATATATGAAAGATGTTGATTATAACGACAAATTGACTATTGCACATGCTGTCTTTCAAATTGCTCTCAAATCTATGAATTCGTGTATATATAATTATGATGGCAATAATTTTGCAAAAAGTAAATCTATAAAGAAACTAGTTTCAAATCGTGATTTTTCAAAAGAATATCTGCCTAATAAATTATTCTTTTCAATGATTGAAGAGTGTAACAAACAGGAGACATTTGAGACATTTTACGAAAAACTTTTTGTTCTGGCACAGGATGATATAGATGGTAATGTGGAGTTTTTCCAAGAAAGACTTATTGAAATTAAAAAATTTGTTTTAGAAATATTTGAAGGGTCTCAAAGTATAGATGTATATAAAAATCGGTTAAATCAGGTTGAAATGCATGAGGCAGACGCTTCTTCTGTTTTTTTGCAACAGATACCGACTGCTTTTAATGAGGATTATGTTCAACGTAATATGAAAAAAATAGGTTACGAATCTCTTAAAGAAAAATGTAGGTCCCTTGAGTATTCAACCTTATTCTTGCTGGGAGGATTACAAAAGAACATTTTAGAATTGTTTAATAAAATAGGAGCCGTTAATTCTGATGTAAAAGACGACTCAAGAGAAATACTATTTTTTTATAGCCTGAGAGATAAGGAGATATTTGGATGTCTTCTTAGAAAGAGTGAGCTGCAAGAAATATTAAATCAAAATGATAATAAGTGCGTCGTACTAATTTCTTATAAAAATTATGATTATGAGAACAATGAATTATTGGGATATTCGACAACGGCAGAAAATATATATATTTATTGTGATAGAACATATTCTAATATACTACAATTTATTAACCTTTGGAATGATAGAGTAGTTTTCTATAGATATATGGTTTATGAAAGTATGATTGTTTTACTAATCAAAATAAATGAGAATAGTCTGTTTTTGCTTCCTATGACGCCTATGGTAGCTGATGAGGCTGAAAAAGATATTCGTGATAATCATAAAAATATGCATCCAATTACGGAAGTAGAAAATGAGGAGTATGATCCATATATTGTAAAAGACGAAAAAACAAGAAATGAAATAGATACGATTATCAATTGTTTGTTCTTCATTAACCTACCCGTATTCAAAGAAAAATAGATCCTTAGTAGTAACCCAAGGCATTTATAAAATGCCTATTTATCTTTACTGGAGAAGGAGAGAAGATGATGCCAAAGATGCATTGAATCTGAGTTTGGAGAAAATGTATCAAACGTGATATAATATCATTATTTCGTGATATTAATTGGACATATGAAATATAATATTGTATACTAAATTCAAGTTTGTGCAATTACTTGAGGAGGAAAAGCATGACTGTTAGATATGTAAAATTGTGGAAACGTTTGTTAGATATGGGATTAAAAAGAACAGACTTAATATCACAAGCTGGTATTAGTAGTAATGTGCTTGCAAAACTTGGACGGGATGAATTTGTTGCAATGGAAAGTATTTCTAAAATTTGCAAAGCTTTAAATTGTGATGTCGGTGATATTATGGAAATGATAGATGAGGAGAATGTAAACGATAATGAAAAAGAAACTCACAGCAATTGATTTATTTTCGGGTGCAGGTGGATTACATTTAGGTTTTGAGGAGTCGGGCTATGATGTAAAATTATGTATCGATAATAATGATTTAGTGGAGAAAACACATAAACGAAATTTTCCTCATATTCCGATGATTAATGGTGATATAAGGGATGTAACGGCTGATCAAATAAGAGAATATTTAAATGGAGAATCTTTGGATGTTATAATTGGGGGACCGCCATGTCAAGGATTTTCTACGATTGGTCATAGGGCGTCTTCTGATCCAAATAAAAGATACGCACATGATGCAAGAAATGAATTGGTTTTGGTGTATGCCAACTTAATTAAAGAATTGAGACCTAAATTTATTGTAATGGAAAATGTAAAAGGAATCCTTACATTAGATAAAGGTGCATATTTAGAAAATGTTATGAAGACTCTTCATGAAGCAGGATATAATGCTGAATACAGACTTATAAATATGGCAGATTATGGGGTACCAGAGATTAGAAATCGAGTAATTATTATAGGAAATCGAGTTGGATTGCCCGTAGCGTTTCCAAATCCGGATCATTCGGATAATCCTGATGATGGGCTTCCCGGATGGGCAGCCTGTGGCAGTGTTTTAAAGGATTTAGTTGATATGCCAGACAATCCCCAATTTAATCATGTAGCATTAAAACATACACCTAAAAATATTGAAAGGTATAAGTTAATTCCGCAAGGCGGAAGATTGCCTGAAGATAAATTATCACCAGAGTTATACAGAAAGAATTTTGGAAACACGTTTAAGCGTCTTGATCCGAATAGACCAGCATTAACTATGGTTCCTGGAAATGATGCTTTTCCTATCCATCCAACATTACATAGGAGCTTAACGGTAAGAGAAGCTGCAAGAATTCAGACATTTCCAGATTGGGTGATATTTGAAGGGAATCGTAGGCAGCAGGGGCACCAGGTTGGAAATGCTGTGCCCCCAATGTTTTCTCATAAATTAGGTGATTTTATTAAAACACAAATTGAAAAAGCGAAGGAATTAGGAATTTATGAATGCGATTGATTTATTCTCTGGTGCGGGAGGGTTAACACGTGCGACTTGTGATAGTGGATTTAATATAGTTTTGTCGAATGAGGTAAATCCAGTATTTGCTAAAACTCATGATTATAATTTCCCGAGTATTCCTATGGTTATAGATGATATTAATAATTTGACAACGGAAGTTATTAATGAGTATGTAAAGGGACAAGAAATTGATCTTGTAGAAGGAGGACCACCGTGTCAGGGATTTTCAATATTCGGAAAGAGAAGATTTGTTAATACACAAGGTTACGATCCTAAACAAGATCCAAGGAATTTTTTGGTATATCAATATATCAGGATAGTAAAAGAAACTAAACCAAAGTTTTTTTTCATGGAGAATGTTAAGGGATTTACAAATTTAGATAATGGGCTTTTTATTGAAAAAGTAAAAAAGGAATTTGAAAAGTTAGGTTATAAAAATATATGGTGTGCAGTGGTGTGTGCAGCAGATTATGGGGTTCCACAAGAAAGATATAGAATGTTTATGATTGGCAATAGATTAGGAATAGATTTTATTCCTCCAGAACCGACACACTTTTCAGTAGCATCAGGGAGAAAACCTATATATAAAACAGTTGGTGATGCAATTATGGATTTGGTAGGAAAAGAAAATGAGATACCTAACCATGTCCCGCTACAACATAAACCGATTGTGGCTGCCAGATATAGCTATATTAAAGAAGGTTGCAAATTGAATCTTGACGATTTGCCACCGGAACTTGCTGTTGCAACAAGAAAAGATTCAAAGACGGGGAAGGTTTCTAATTATAGTCATGTATATAAACGTTTGGATCGAAATAAACCTTCTACAACGATGGTACCAGGACACAATGCATTTCCAGTTCATCCTACATTAAATAGGACATTGACAGCAAGAGAGGCAGCAAGAATTCAAACATTTCCAGATACCCATGAGTTTTTTGGAACAAGACAAGAACAGTGTATTCAAGTTGGAAATGCGGTTCCACCTAAAATGGCAGAACCATTTCTGAGAAAGATACACCAATATCTTGAGGAAGGAGTAAATAATGAGTCATGACAGTGAGGCAGCATACGCATCAGGTGAAATAGCTGATATTATTCAAGGTAAAGCCGGATTATTTTTTGGCACATTAACTTCTGGTGGTACATGGACATTAAGTGCTGGACGAGAAGGAAGTACAGTATGGCCATTGGCAGATGGACTTATACAAGCAACAAATTCAAAATCAACAGTGAGTGATGTTAATATTGCTTTTGAATATAAGAGACCTAATGAGGGGGTTCATGGTATATTAACAGCGGTAGGGCAATCATTGGCATATATTGAAAAAGGGTATGATGCATCAGTTATATGCATCCCTAAAGGTTATACCAGTCATGCTGATCCGGGCACACATGTTAGAAATATAATTGATACTACAGCTCCAAATGCTCCAATTACAGTTTATACATATGATGCCCCAAATATGGCAAGTACAAGACCTTTTAATCAAAAACTTACATGTGTTAGGGATATTGATTTGTCAAAGACGGTTATATATAGATCAACTAGTTCAAAAAAAATATCAGGACAGATTAGCACAATATGGGCGCATGTACGTGAAGGAATGAGTCATCCAGATGCTTTTTTCAGATATTGTCAAGGAGTAAAGATTATTTCTTCGATTGGAGAGGATAAGTCGAAATATGTATTTCTTAAAGAAATAGTTGCAGCAGTTAAAAGAATGGATCCAACAGCAGATCCATGTATGTATTTATCTAATACATCTGGAGATTCAATGTCTGATAAGGCTTGGAGGTATGCTTGGTTTAACTATTACTTTTGGGAGAAACTCAGACCAATTTATAATTCAAAATCACCATATTCAATAAATGATATTGAAACATTAATTAGAAGAGATTCTTTAAAAAAACAAAAGTTGTTTTCAGGAAAGACAAATTCAATCAAAGATAAGATTGTTCATAAATTGAATAGTGGGACAGGTTATTCAGAAGATGATGCTTGGGATGAATATGTATATAGAGTTAGAAGTGATGCACACAGTTATCGCGAGGTAATTGATTCTGGATTGTATCAGATTGGATTGTTGGATGCAGATGGTCTTTTAACAGATTATGGATACAAATATGTTGATGCATGTGAGAGAGCTGGAAATGATCCATATAAGGATGAGCCGATGAATATACTTAGATCAGTAAGTATAAACATTGGACAGTTTGATGTGTTTCTTTACACAGCATATAAGTATTCACAACAAAGATTTTTAGGAAATTTTGATGATTTTACACGTATAAAAAAATTAAAGAATGGTGATAAGGTAGAGTTTATAAGTAATGATTATTTAGTATGGCTGGATGATGTTCTTACAAATCAGCTTCATATGTATAAGAAAACCACACAGCGTGCAGGAGGAACGAGAAAACCATTTCAAGCAGAAATGTCATATTTAAAGAAACTTGGATTTATATATAAAAATGAAGCTTTTAAGAGAGGAACTGGATTAAATATTGATTGGCCATTAGTAGAAGAAAGTTTGAAATATTTTCAGAATTTGTAAGGTTAGAACAAGACATAGGCTCAAATGGAGAAAGTACCCATTTGGGTCTATTATGTATGAATTAATATGTTACAACTAGAGCAAGATTCACCCGTGTATTACAGTATTGTCCCCCTTTTACTACCAATTTTACTACTAACAGGCAGTAACAACCCGCTCAATTCTGCTCTGATTTGCCACATTCTGTAATTTCAGAGCATATCACCATAATCCCAGAATCCCTTGCAAAACATGGCATTCCGGGACAAATCAAGGAGAAATAAAACAATGATTAAAGTACTTTTCATTTGCCACGGCAACATCTGCCGTTCCCCAATGTCAGAATTCGTATTAAAAGACATGGTGGAACAGCGTGGCTTGACAGAACAATTTGAAATCGCTTCGGCGGCGACCAGCACAGAGGAAATCTGGAACGGCAAAGGAAATCCAATCTATCCGCCGGCGCAGGCAGAACTAAAAAAGCATGGAATTGGAAAGACCGCATACACCAACTTTGCGGGCAAGCGCGCCAGACAGGTGACAAAAGAAGATTATCATCACTATGACTACCTGCTTTGTGCGGATACCAACAACATCCGTAATACAGAGCGTATCACAGGCGCGGATACCGAAGGAAAAATTCATCTGTTATTAGATTATGCAGACGAACTTCAAGAGGGTAGTCAGCTTCAGACTAAAAATAAAAGCAGCAATTCAATCAGCCAGACAATCAGCCGCCGCGGCAAATCAATCGCAGACCCGTGGTATTCCGGGGATTTTACACAGACATGGAATGATGTGGTGGCAGGGTGTACAGGTTTTTTAAATTATCTTAAAAACGTGCATAAGATATAAAAGCAGCATCAGTTTCTGCGCGCTTGACGGAATTTGGACGGTGTCATATGATATTCGCGCAGGAATAAGCGGTTAAAATAAGATACATTTTCAAAACCGCATTCCAGGGAAATCGCAAGAATGTCATCATCTGATGCACACAGCAGGTGCGCGGCACGGATTAGGCGGTACTCATTTAAGTAAGCAATAAAGGGCTTTCCCATATACAGCTTGAAAAATTTCATGAAATGGGAGCTGCTGAAACCGCAGACTGCCGCAATCTGCTCAATACTGATTTTTTGTGGGTAGTAATTTGCAATATAATCGGTAATCAGGCACAGCTTTTCCTTCGTATTTTCTTTAAAATAACCGTTTTTCCGGGAGGAAACAGCACTGTTTTTTTGCTGCGGTAAATCACACGTTGTAATTTCACGCATTTTATCCGGTGCAAGAATCTCTGATTCCAGAATAAAAAACAACTGATACAGCCAGCCTTTAATGCCGAGATAATACCCGGCAGGATAGGTGGTACGCAAATCGTCAATCCGGTCAAGGCAGATTTGAACAGCGCGGTGCGCTTTCGGAACCCGGTCTATTAAAACCGGAAAATCTTCCGGAAAATTTTGCAGGCGGTGAAAAAAGTTAAAAGACATCGTATCCCCTTCTTTTGGGATTAACATCTGCATATCAAAAATGATATTTTCGTATGAAAATGCTTCCGATTCATACTGCGCAATGGAATGAAGTCTGCCCGGCAGAATAAAGACAATGCTGTCTTTGACAACCGGGTAGGAAATACCATCGACATTGACCATTCCCCTGCCGCTCTTTACATAAATAATTTCCGTTTCACGGTGCCAGTGCATCGGCACACACGGAAAATCCAGCGGAATCGAGCAAGGATAAGTATTATAGGAAAAATCCGTATCATAGTGTTTTTTCGTTTCTTCGTAATTTTCATATTCTAATATGTGCATAGCCCCTCCAATCCGCAGATTTACTGCACAAACGCCAATTTCATATATTTTGTATATCATGATATGATGTTGGGGTCAAAAGCCTCAACTATGATATCTATGGATTGTTCCGTGCTAAACATGTGCCACTGGCACATAGCACCCGCCTATGAGCAAGCTCATGTGGGTTCAGATATTTTGACCCTGGTAGCATGATATAAAAGTATGATAGTATTGTATTATTTTAAGCGGTAATTATGCAAGATAAAAAATCTTAGAAATATATAATAATAATCAGAATTATCGAAAAATAATCAGAAATAAAAATAGGAGTGGAGAGAAGTATGAGCATAGCAGAAATTTGTAACAAAATGTATGGAAAGACCATCAGAGAGTGCAGTAACGAACAGGTCTATACGGCACTGCTGGCATTGGTAAAGAAAGTCACGGAAGAAAGAAAAGAAGCGCAGGAGCGGCAGGAAAAAGAAAACGGCAAGAAAGTGTATTACATTTCCGCAGAATTTCTGATTGGAAAGCTGCTGTCAAACAACCTGATTAATCTGGGGCTGTATGAGCAGATTTCGCAGGAATTAGAGGAAAATGGAAAGAATATTGCACAAATCGAAGAAGCCGAGCCGGAGCCGTCACTTGGAAATGGCGGACTGGGACGGCTGGCAGCGTGCTTTTTGGATTCCATTGCCACATTAAACTTAAACGGGGACGGCATTGGCATCAACTATCATTTGGGGCTGTTCCGTCAGGTGTTTGCACACAATAAGCAGACAGAACAGCCGGATTACTGGATTCAAAAGGAAAGCTGGCTGACAAAGACGGAGGTGCAGTACCCGGTACAGTTTGGCAAATTGTCCGTCATGTCGAGAATGTATGACATTGATGTGACAGGTTACGAGGGCAGGGTCAACAAACTGCATTTATTTGATATCGACACGGTTGATGAAAAAATACCGATGCACGACGGCATTGATTTTGATAAAAATGCGATTGAGAAGAATCTCACGCTCTTTTTGTACCCGGACGACAGCGACAGAGCCGGACAGTTATTGCGCATTTACCAGCAGTATTTTATGGTAAGCAATGCCGCACAGCTGATTCTTTCAGAGTGCCGCAGGAAATGTGAAAAAGCGGGAAAGACGTTAAAGAATCTGAATGAATTTGCGGTGATTCAGATTAATGATACGCACCCGACAATGGTTATTCCTGAATTAATCCGCATTTTAACAACACAGAAAGACATTGACGGCAGTTTGATGACGATGCAGGAGGCGGCAGAGGTGGTGACAAAGACGTGTGCATACACAAATCACACGATTCTTGCAGAAGCACTCGAAACATGGCCGCTGGACTATCTTGAGGAGGTTGTGCCGCAGTTAGTTCCGATTATCCGTTATCTTGATGAAAATGTACGCGCCCGTTATACGGATTCTTCCGTTTACATTATTGACGAAAATGACCGCGTGCATATGGCACATATTGATATTCATTATGGTTTCAGTGTAAATGGGGTGGCAAAGCTGCATACGGAGATTTTGATGCAGGAAGAACTGAAATCTTTTTACCGCATTTATCCTGAAAAATTTAACAATAAAACCAACGGCATTACGTTCAGAAGGTGGTTACTGCACTGCAATCAGGCACTGGCCGCCTATATTGAAGAACTGATTGGTGCAGATTTTAAAAAGGAAGCAGGGGAACTTTCACAGCTTATAAAATATGCAGATGATGAAAATGTGATTGCGCGCATGCTTGAAATTAAGGCGGAAAATAAGAAACGTCTTGCTGCATATATGCAGGAAAAATGCGGTGTAAAAATCAATCCGCAGTCGGTCTTTGACATTCAGGTAAAGCGCTTGCATGAGTACAAGCGCCAGCAGATGAACGCACTGTATGTCATTTACAAATATTTTGAGATTAAGGCCGGAAATATTCCGGATACTCCGGTTACGGTTATTTTCGGTGCGAAGGCGGCAAAAGCATATACGATTGCAAAAGATATTATTCACTTAATTTTGTGCCTGGGTGAATTGATTGCAAATGACCCGGATGTCAGTCCGTATTTAAAAGTTGTCATGGTGGAAAATTATAATGTGACGATGGCGGAAAAGCTGATTCCGGCGTGCGACATTTCAGAGCAGATTTCGCTGGCTTCCAAGGAAGCTTCCGGAACGGGCAATATGAAATTTATGTTAAACGGTGCACTGACACTCGGAACATTTGACGGTGCAAATGTCGAGATTGCACAGCTTGTCGGCAAAGACAATATCTATACCTTTGGTGCATCCAGTGACGAAGTCATTGCGCATTACAAAAATGCCGATTACTGTGCAAAGGACCTTTATGAAAAGGATGAAATGATAAAAAAATGTGTTGATTTTATCGTTTCAGATGAGTTAAAGCAGTATGGTGATGAAGAAAACTTAGCCCGTCTGCACCATGAAATTATCAGCAAAGACTGGTTCATGACACTGTTGGATTTCAAGGAATATATAAAGGTAAAAGAACAGGCGCTTGCAGACTACAAAGACAGAGCCGCATGGGGTAGAAAAATGCTGATAAACACCGCTATGGCAGGCTTCTTCTCCTCCGATCGCACCATCCGCCAGTACAACACCGATATCTGGAAACTGTAAGCTGGGCAAAAAGTAAACAGGCGGCAAAAACACAAACCCTTTCCGTCCCCGCCAAGGCGAAATCACCCATAATCTTTCCGCCCGCCCCCGCCAAGGCAAAAAACACCCTCACTTTACGTCAAACAGCGTGTGTAAAGTGAGGGTGTTTTTTTTGCCTCCCACAGCGTGTGGAAAATGCGGGTTGTTTTTTTGCCTCCCACAGCGTGTGGAAAGTGAACGTATTTTTTTGCCTCCTACAGCATCACTCCGGAATTTTCCTTACTCCGTTCCATATAGTGATTGAGCTGTTCAAACGGCTTGCGAAGGACAAGACCAATAAGAATGGCAATGATAATATAGATAAAGAGTCTGCCGATACATTCCCAGTAATAATTGCCGTACATGCCGCCAATCGTTTCGCGCAGGGCATCCATGGCATATGGGAATGGCAGGTAGCGGTAAATCATCCGGTAAACCTTTGGCAGGACGTCAATCGGGAACGTACCGCCGCTTCCGGCAACCTGGACTACCATGAAAATAATTGCAAGGGCTTCACCGATATTGCCAAAGGCAACCGTCAGTGCATACATAAAAATCGTAAAGACCAGGCTGGTGACAGAACATGCAAACCAGTATAAAACAGGGTGCGGACACTGAATCTGGATATAAAACAGATTTCCGAGTACAATCAGAAGTGTCTGTAACTGTCCGATACAGTAAAATGTCAGGTATCGTCCGAAAAACTTCTGATACGGCTTTACACCGGCCGGCAGGTGTTTGGATTTTTTCACCTGTGTATGAATGATAGCCACCATAATCAGACCGCCGACCCAGATGGAAAGGACCGTGTAAAACGGTGAAACGGCAGAACCGTAAGCTGAAATTTCATAAATCTTTTTGGTCGTAATTTCTACCGGTGAGGCAATAAAGTCTGCCAGTGTCTGCGGGTCACTGCCTAAAATTTCATTCACAAAATCATATTCCGGGTCGGAAGCGATTTTATTGAGTAATTCAATAGAATCGGAAAGCTTAGTCATCAGTGTATTTAAAGTCAGCTGTGTCTGTGTCAGATTTTCCTGTCCCTGTGTAATCGCATCCGTAAAGGTGTTCATGTCGCCGTCCATATCCTGATATAAAGAAGAAATGGAAGACATTACACTGCGGATAGAGGATACATTTTCCGAAAGTGAAGCGGAAACCTCTGACAGGGAAGAAACTGAATTGGCATCCAGAAGCTTTTGCAGGGCGGCAAGTTCTCCTGCCTGTGTATCCAGTGTTTCCGGTAAATCCGATGAAGAACTGCGTGCAAGAGAGGAAACATCGGAAGAAATCTGTGTAATGGAAATCAGGGAATCTAACATCACATTGTATGTCTGCAATTCATTGTAGGCATCAGTCAGTTTACCGGATATGACATCAATGAGTGAATTCCCTGTGGTATCATCCAGTGTCAGACTGTCAAAATCCACGGTGATAGCAGCGGAGCTGGCGCTTACAAGACTTTTTGTTAAAGTGTTCACAAAGGTGGAATTAGTCTGGGACTGAACTGCTTTTTTTGCCTTATCCGTAATTTTCGGCGCAATGGCATTTTTCTTCTGATTACAGTAATACTGAATCTGCGGATGTTCTAGGGAATCCGAAAGAAAACTTACCATATCGCTTGTAAAGTCAGACGGCAGAACTAGTGCGGCATAGTAGTCGCCGCTGTACACGCCGTCAATGGCTTCCTGCGTGGAATCCGTAAAGACCCAGCCGATGGTTGTATTGGCTTTTAAATTAGAAATAATCTGGTCGCCGATGTTTACAGTCACACCGTCAATAGTCACACCCGGATCATCAGATGCTACAGCAACCTTGATGCGGGAAGTGGATTCCGGTCCGTACGGGTCCCAGTTTGACAGAGTGTTAAACCACGCATACAGGGATGGAATGACGGTAAGACCAATCAGTACAACAATGGCGACCACATTGGTACTGATACGTTTGAGGTCCTGTATAAAAACAAGAAAAATATTTTTCATAGTTTAATCTCCTTTGCAGCAGTGATAATAGACTGTAAGTTGTTATTGAGACGGGATGGTAAATCCTGTACAAGGTAGTCGTGTCCCTCTTTCAAATCCAGTCCGAGCTGTTTTAATTTTTTTTGCATCTGGTCATCAATGTAAGCGACCGTTACCAGATATGCAGAAATTAAAAAGAGTGAAATTACCCATAATAAAAGATACACAACCTTTGAACTCTCCATATGCAGCAGCAAAATAAGGAAAATCATCGGGATAATGGCAATACACCAGAGTCCCGCCTTAATACGCTTCTGATTGCGTTCATGCAGTGTATGGCTGAATTCCTGAATCTGCATTAAAGTCGCGTTAAAATCTTCATCACGTCCGTTTTTAGACGAAGACACGTCCGTAAAATCCGTATCCGGTGAACCGGAATCGGACAGGCTTCTGGCAGAAGTCCGTGCTATGGGTGTTGCCAGAAGGTCATCTGCCACAGGGCTGTTTTTTAAAGTCATAGTTCTACCTCACTAACAAATATGTATTGGTTACATCATTTTGGTTTCTTTCATCTTTTCCTCAAAGAAATGATTGAGCGGAATGAAAGGTTTGCGGATTACCAGTCCGAGTAAAAGGGAAGCTGCGGCAAAAATCAGCAGTTTTCCCATATAAATAAAGTAGTCCATTTCATACATGCCGCTGATGGCTTCGCGCATGGCGTTAATCGCATACGGGAACGGGAAGTACAGGTATACGTTCTGGAAAAAATGCGGCAGCAGTTCAATCGGGAATGTACCGCTCGAACCGGCAATCTGGATAACAACCATAACAACGGCAATGGTCTTTCCGACATCGCCAAAGGAAAGTGTCAGCGTGTAAATCAGCAGGACAAATACAAAGCTTGCGACAGAAGCCGTCAAAATGAGCAGTCCCGGATGTTCACAGGAAACCTTTAATAAATATAAATCGCCGAGTACAATAATCAGGCTCTGAATCTGTCCCATCACAAAGAATAAAAGGAATCTGCCCAGATACAGTTCGTGCGGTTTTGCCATCAGTTCCATCTTCGGATTATTGTCAACGTGTACTTTCATCAGTGCCACGAGTACGATACCGCCGACCCACAGCGCCAGTGCTGTGTAAAACGGTGTAACTGCCGTACCGTAGTTGACTGCCGGGTAGACATCAATCTGTTCAACTTCCACAGGTGTTGCAATAAATTCGGCATAGGAGGCCGCATCGGCATGTAATAACTGTGAAAGCGTCTGATAAGCCGAAGAATCCGTAATATTATTTAAGGAAGTCAAAATCAGCTGGATTTTATCGGACATGCCCGAAATAATCGTTCCGGTATCGCCAAGGGTCTGGTTTGCCGTCAGGGCGATTTTGCTGGTTCCGAGTAAAATCTGTTCTAAGCTGTTTAGCTGGCTGCCTGAATTTTCAAGTGATTTATAGGCAGAATCCGCAGCTGCGTTCACGGTGATTTTTAATGAACTTAAACCGGATGAAGCAATGGTGTGATACTTCTGCTGGGTCTGTGTCATTTTATCAAGGCAGGAGGATAACAGGGTATGCAGCACCTCTGCCTTTGCAGCGGCAATTTCAGGTGTTTCCTTTACAATCGAAGAAGTCTGGTCAATCAGATTCTTTGCAAGGTCCTGTAAAGTAGAAATTGCTTCAAGTTGTCCGCGGATCTGTGCAATAATGTTATGGTCAATATATTCCAGATCATCTAATTTGTTTAAAAGGTCATCCAGTTTATGATTCTGCTCAAGCAGGGAGTTTAAGCCGTCTAATGCGGCAGAAAGTGCATCGGATGCCCCTTGTGTATCGCTTGTGATTTTATTCTGTGCCGTGTCTAAATGCTTTTGCACCTGCTCAGAAATGGTTTCCATGGCAGCAAGTGTTGTGTCAAGCTGGTCGGTCATGTTATCGACAGAGCGGGACAGTGCAGACTGTGTCAGCTTTGTTGTATCTTTTGAATTTTCTAAAATATCCTGTAATTCCGGAATCAATGCACTCATGGATTCCAGATTTTCCGATAAAGAAGCATTGCCGTTCTGGAAGGTGGCAATGGTATCGGCATAACCGGACAGATTATCCTGAATGGTCTTCATATCGTCAATAAGTTTGCCGGAAATGGAAGAATCCTTTTGGGTAATACTTTCAAGACCGCTCAATGCCGTCTGTGCGGCAACGTTAATAAATTCTGTGTTAATCGTCTGCTGCAGTGTAGAACTTGCCGTATCGGTAATCTTTGTGGCAACGGCATTTTTCTTTGAATTTTCGTAATAAGTCACGCTTGGGTGATTCATGCCGTTGTCTAAAAAGTCAAACAGGCTGCGGCTGAAATCATCACCGATAATAATGGCGGCATAATAACTGCCGTCATAGACGCCTTTTAAAGCAGCATCTGTATCCTCCGGGAAAACCCAGCCTACACCGGTATTGTCATGAAGCTGCTCCACAACCTGATTTCCCATATTGACAGGGTCGCTTCCCTTTGAAGAAAATCCACTGTCTTCAGATACGACAGCAACCTTTAAGGAAGATGTGTTGGCATACGGGTCCCAGTTGGAATAAATGTTAAACCACGCATACAGGGACGGAATAATACACAATCCGCCCGCAATCACCAAAGCGAATAAATTACGGCTAAGACCGGTAACGTCTTTGCGGAATATATGTAAGATATGTTTCATAAAGACCTCATTTCTGTGCCTGATATACAGCACACTGTTATCATCAGAAAGCGAGCAAAGGCACTTTCATAGCGACATTATAGTATATTGGCAGTTCAAAAGCCAGTTATTTTTTACATTAAATGGAAGGTGTGGTATACTGGCTATATAGTAAATGGACAGAATGGGGAATGGTATGTATACAATTTTAATAGTGGATGATGAAAAGATTGAACGTAACGGAATCAAATTTCTGTTAAAGAAGCAGGCAGAGCCGTTTGAAATCTATGAAGCACCAAACGGCAAAGCAGCACTCGAGCAGCTTTGTTCAATGCGCAATCAGGGGAAAAAGATAGATATATTGCTGACCGATGTAAAAATGCCGTTTATGGACGGCATAGAACTTATTGGAGCAGCCAAAGAAGAGGGGTTTACATTAAAAACAATTATATTCAGCGGGTATAATGAATTTGAGTATGCCAAGCTGGCAGTGCGCCTTGGTGTATCGGACTACATTTTAAAGCCGGTTAATCCACAGGAATTTGCACAGACCATAGAGAAGGTTACAGCAGAATTGCAAAAGCAGAATGTTGAAAATGAACAACGTCTGCAGCAGAGCAGCTATATGCGGGAATATCTTTTATATACCTTATTTAATGGGGGCGGTGCAGAACAGGTGCATACATTGGCAGGAAATCTTGCAGGAGAAAATTTCTGGAATCATTTCCACCGGATTGTATTTCTTGAGTTTGACCGAGAATTTTTTGGGAAAAAAGCGCTTGATTTTCAGGCGGAGATACTTGAAGAAAATATGAGTGAAGAATATCAGTATTTAAACTTAAACCCGCAGCAGGCAGTCCTTTTATTAAATGCCAGTCCGCATTACATGACCCTGCAGCAGACGGCACAAAAGCTGCATGATGCCGTTTTTAAAAAATACGGTGAACACTGTCATTTTGCAATTTCAGGCGAAATTGACGATTATGAAAAAATACCGCAGACAATGGATATGCTCGAAGCTCTGATGGAAAATAGGTTTTACCGTCCCGATGTGTATGTGTATTCTGAGGACATCAGTGAGGAAACGCCGGTGCTGGTGCAGATTGATGACGACACGCTCATGAAGCAGATGAAACAGGATATTAAGATGAAAGATATCCGGGCGCTCCGGGAGCATTTTGACAGAATGTGTGCCAAGTACCGCAAAAAATCATATTTTTCACAGATTTATATTAAATTTATTTTTTCTAATCTGTTAAAAGATTTCTATCAGAATCTGCCTGAGACGCGGGAAGAGGAATTTAATAAGGAAATTGATACATTGTATAAGTCCGGGGATTTTAACTGTATTGTGTCGATTGTCAACAGCCATATTGATAAGCTGGAAGCGGCATTTGCAAAAAATCCGCAGACACAGCATAAAGAAATTGAAACAGTCAAAAAGTATATTTATACGCATTTCGGGGATGAACTGGGCGTAGAACAGCTTGCAGACATGGTGTATCTGGCACCGAGTTATTTAAGTACGGTTTTTAAAAAAGAAACCGGACAGAATTTAAGTAAATTTATCAAGCAGTACCGCATGGAAAAGGCAAAGGATATGCTTGAAAATACAAATATGAAAATTGTAAATATCAGCGAAGCGTGCGGTTATCAGAATGTTTCGTACTTCTGCCAGAGTTTTCGCGAGTGCTACGGGGTGAGTCCTCAGAAATTCAGAAATGGAATTTAAGATGAATATAAAAAATATGAAGTTGAAATACAGGCTGGCAGGGATTTACCTGCTCACGGCAGTACTGCCGGTTATTGTGCTGTTTACATTTTCCTACGGGCAGATGAAGCATATTTTAATTGAGCGCGATACGAAAAGTATCCAGAATTTTGTCAATCAGGCGGGAGCGGGCATTGATACCAAGTTAGAGGTGTATAACAACCTGTCCAATTACATCACCTTTAATGAAACGATTTCGCGGGTTGTCAGCTACGACTATAAAAGCGATTATGAAATGTACGACCAGCTTGTGCTGTTGTTTGACCCGATGCTATCGTCGCTTAAATATTTCCACGAAGACGTGAAACAGGTGACGATTTACGCAGAAGGCACGGTAAAGCACGATACCACGCTTGCCCCACTGTCTGAAATTGAAGCTGCACCGTGGTTTGATACGTCAAAGGAACATACAACGATTCAGTGGTTTGCGGACAGCTCGGCGCACACGCTGTCATCGGCACGAAAAATGTCACTGCTCTATCAGAAGAATAAACTCGGCATTTTATACATTTCAGTGGATTATGATAAGGTGTTTGAAGCACTTGAAGAAAATACGCAGAAAAACTACGGGATTTATATTGTCGATTCTGCGGGAAGAGAGGTGTATGAATTCCACAGCTTTACCGGTGAAAATGTGGATAAGGCGTTAAATTTTGCAGACTTTTGTGGAATACGGGACGGCAGCGGCGATTACACGGTTATCAGTACACCGCTTGCGACAACGGACTGGACGATTTATATGTATGAACCGACAGAATTGATTATCCAGTCGGCAAAGCCGATGATGCGCATGATTTTTGTGGCAGTGACGGTGATTATAGCCGGTGCAGTGCTTGCACTGATATCGACCTCGCGCTTTTTAATAGAGAGAATTGAGCTGTTACAGCACAATATGCAGAAGGTGGAGCAGGGCGATTTCACAGTACGTGTCCATAGTGACAGCAACGATGAAATCGGTGCATTAATTAACGGCTTTGATCATATGGTCAGCCGCATCAGCACCTTAATTACCGAGGTTTATGAGGGCAGGATTCACCAGAAGGAATATGAAATGCGGGCACTCCGGGCGCAGATAAATCCACATTTTTTATACAATTCGCTGTCCCTGATTAACTGGAAAGCCATTGAGAGCGGGCAGGAGGACATCAGCCGGATTACACTTGAACTTTCCAATTATTACAGAACTTCATTAAATAAAGGAAGAAACACATTGACATTAGAGCAGGAATTAAGCAATGTACGCTCCTATCTGCAAATCCAGCAGCTTATGCATGACGGGGATTTTGATGTGGAAATAGATGTGGCAGCGGAAATTTTACAGTACGAATCCCTGAATCTGATTTTACAGCCGCTGGTTGAAAATGCGATTGATCACGGAATTGACTTAAAAACAGAGGGCAGAGGGCGGATTACAATCCGCGGCTGGCAGGAGCCTGCACAAAAGCCGTTCACACACCGGACAGATATGGAATCTGACACACAATCCGAAACGAAATCCGGTACAGAATCCCGCCGAGAACCAGATGTGGAATCCGGCACAGATTATCTGGTAGTATTGACGGTATCGGATAACGGTGTCGGCATGGATAAGCAGACGGCGGCAGATTTTTTAACGGTGCAGTCCGGCGGATATGGTGCAAGAAATGTCAACGAGCGTTTAAAGCTGTATTACGGGGATCAGTATCCGTTAAAGGTGGACAGTAAACAGGGCGAAGGTACAACGATTACAATTACATTTCCGGCACGTGTCTATACCACACAGAAACAGGCTTAAAACGGCGGTAGACGGGCATTTTATAAAATGATTTTACAACTGTCTTGTCACCTGTAAAGAAACGTGATATAATTACCAACAAAAAATTTAGCACTTATACAGGAAAATGAGGTAAATGATGAACGCGGTAACAGAGGAAATTAAGCAACTGAAAAAAGAGAAAAATGCAGTCATTCTTGCACATTACTATGTGGAAGATGCCGTGCAGGAAATTGCAGATTACATCGGGGACTCGTACTACTTAAGCCGTCTTGCAACGGAAACAACAGCAGATGTCGTTGTTTTCTGCGGTGTGGGATTTATGGGTGAGAGCGCAAAGGTATTAAATCCGGGGAAAAAGGTTTTAATGCCGGATATGAGTGCGGACTGTCCGATGGCACATATGGCAGATATCGCAGGAATTGAAAAGCTTCGTGCAGAGTATGAAGATTTAGCGGTTGTCTGTTATATCAACTCCACGGCAGAGTTAAAAGCACACGCGGATGTATGTGTGACTTCCTCAAATGCGTTAAAGATTGTAAAGGCACTCCCGAATAAACACATCTTATTTATTCCGGATGACAATCTCGGACATTTTATTGCAGAGCAGGTGCCTGAGAAAGAATTTTTATACCAGAACGGACACTGTCCGGTTCATAAGGCGATTGCACCGGAAGCTGTCAAAAAGGCAAAACAGGAGCATCCGCAGGCACTTGTGCTTGCACACCCGGAATGTCTTCCGGAAGTGTCGGCACTGGCAGATTATGTAGGCAGTACCTCGGGTATTATTGATTATGCAACAAAAAGCGATGCAGAGGAATTTGTGATTTGTACGGAAACAGGCGTATTTTACGAGTTAAAAAAGAAAAATCCGGGGAAAAAGTTTTATCCGGCATCGGCTCATCAGATCTGCCCGGATATGAAAAAGATTACATTAGAGAAAGTACGGGATGTCTTAAAAGATGAGAGCAATGCCGTAACGGTGGAAAAAGAGTTAAGTGAAAAGTCAGGCCGTCCGCTTGAGAGAATGTTAGAGCTTGCAAAATAGCCGGAAAGAATGTGTCAAGATGAATGAGAATAAGGTAAAGTTACATATTAATACGGACATTGTGATTGTAGGAACGGGAGTCGGCGGCTTGTTTACCGCACTGAATCTGCCACGTGATAAACAGATTGTGATGATTACAAAGGCGGATTTGGAAAGCAGTGATTCGTTTCTTGCACAGGGTGGAATCTGTGTATTAAAAAATGAAGATGATTACGACAGTTATTTTGAAGATACTATGCGTGCAGGACATTATGAAAACAGAAAAGAGTCTGTGGATATCATGATTCGTTCTTCACGTGAGATTATTGATGATTTAATCGGATACGGTGTGGATTTTGAGCGGGATCATAACGGACACTTGCGTTTTACAAGAGAAGGTGCCCATTCCACACCGAGAATCCTCTTCCATGAAGATATTACTGGAAAAGAGATTACAAGCAAGCTGCTTGCACAGGTGAAAAAGCTGTCCAATGTTACAATCCTTGAAAATACGGAAATGGTAGATATTGTGGAACAGGACAATGTATGCTACGGTATTGTATGCCGCGTATCAAAGGAAGCAACACCACATCTGATTACAATTTCGGCAAAGGATACCGTATGGGCATGCGGCGGTATCGGCGGTTTATACACACATTCCACGAATTTTCCGCATCTGACGGGCGATGCACTGGCACTGTCCCTGCGCCATCATATCGAACTGGAAAATATTGATTATATCCAGATTCATCCGACAACACTGTATTCCGAAAAGCCGGGAAGAAGGTTTTTAATATCCGAATCAGTACGTGGGGAAGGCGCTGTTTTGTTAAATAGGAAAGGTGAGCGGTTTGTTGATGAACTGCTTCCAAGAGATGTGGTTGCACGGGCAATTTATGAGCAGATGGAAAAAGACGATATGCCGTATGTGCATCTGTCACTTGAAAATATAGATAAAAAGACGATTATGGAACATTTTCCGAATATTTATCAGCATTGTCTGGAAGAAGGCTATGACATCACAAAGGAAAGTATTCCGGTTGTACCGGCACAGCACTATTTTATGGGCGGTGTCCATGTAGACTGCAACAGCAAAACGTCTATGGAACAGTTATATGCAGTCGGTGAAGCAAGCTGTAACGGTGTGCATGGCGCAAACCGTCTGGCAAGCAATTCCCTGCTTGAAAGTCTGGTCTTTGCGAAACGTGCGGCAAAGCATATTACAGACGGATTTGATATGGCAGAGAGTTGTCTGGAGCTCGTGGAAGCGGCAGCACTCCAAAAGTACAGCGGCTATGATGAATTGAAAAAACAGTACAAGACAGAAATTTTTGAAGAAATTGAAAGGGAGAAAAAGTTACATGAACAGTATATCAATGAAGTTAAATGCAGATAAATTAATTATGCAGGCACTGGAAGAAGATATCACAAGCGAGGATGTTACGACCAATGCCGTAATGCGCCATCCGCAGCAGGGAGAGGTACAGCTTTTGTGCAAGCAGGACGGTGTAATTGCAGGCTTGGATGTATTTAAAAGAGTGTTTGAGCTTTTAGATGAAACAACACAAGTCGTATTTTATGTAAAGGACGGCGATGCCGTAAAAAAAGGCGATCTGCTTGCAGTTGTAAAGGGGGATATCCGTGTCCTGCTTTCAGGAGAACGCACCGCCTTAAATTACTTACAGAGAATGAGCGGTATTGCAACGTATACACGCTCAATTGCTGATTTGTTAAAGGGCAGCAAAACAAAGCTTCTTGATACGAGAAAGACGACACCGAACAACCGCATTTTTGAAAAATATGCCGTAAAGGTCGGCGGTGGTTATAACCACCGTTACAACTTATCCGATGGTGTCTTATTAAAGGATAACCACATCGGAGCTGCAGGCGGTGTTAAAGAGGCTGTAACGATGGCAAAGGAATATGCATCGTTTGTCAGAAAGATTGAAGTGGAAGTCGAAAATCTGGATATGGTACGCGAAGCGGTAGAAGCGGGCGCAGATATTATCATGCTGGATAATATGACACCGGAAATGATGAAAGAAGCAGTCCGTATTATTGACGGCAGGGCAGAAACAGAGTGTTCCGGCAACGTTACGTTAGAAAACGTGGCACGTCTGACAGATATCGGCGTGGATTATATTTCAAGCGGTGCGCTGACTCATTCCGCTCCGATTTTGGACGTTTCTTTAAAAAATTTACACGTAGTATAAAAAAACTTTCCTAAATAAAGAAAAAAGTAAAAAAATGGCTTTATTGCTTTAATTGGATAAATAATCTGCTTTTCTTTTTTATAATAGTGTGTTAACATAATAACACACTAAATTTTTGGAGGTTTCTAATGAAGAAAGACGAATTTAAGCCGTATATCCCGGCTGACAAAATTACGCCTGAGTTTACAGTGACATCTGTGATCATGGGTGTCCTTCTGGCAATTATTTTCGGCGCAGCCAACGCGTACCTTGGTCTGCGTGTCGGAATGACTGTATCTGCTTCTATTCCGGCAGCAGTTATTTCCATGGGCGTTATCCGCGTCATTATGAAAAAGGATTCAATCCTTGAAAGTAACATGGTACAGACAATCGGTTCTGCCGGTGAATCCCTGGCAGCGGGAGCAATCTTTACACTTCCTGTATTGTTTTTATGGTCAAAGGAAGGTATTACAGAGGCTCCAAGCCTGATTACCATTTCATTAATCGCATTATTCGGCGGTATCTTAGGTGTGTTATTCATGGTGCCGTTAAGAAATGCATTGATTGTAAAAGAACACGGTGTGCTTCCGTATCCGGAAGGTACAGCCTGTGCGGAAGTTCTTTTAGCCGGTGAAGAAGGCGGCGCAAGTGCGAAGTCTGTATTTGCAGGTATGGGACTTGCTGCTTTATTTAAGTTTGTAGTGGATGGACTCAAAGTGATTCCAAGCGTTATTACAGCACCACTCAAGGCATTTAAGACAGAGCTTTCAGCAGAAGTATATCCGGCACTGCTTGGTGTAGGTTATATCTGTGGACCAAAGATCGCTTCTTATATGTTTGCCGGCGGTTTAATCGGATGGTTTGTACTCATTCCGGCAATCATTACATTTGGCGGTTCCACAATCCTTTATCCGGGAACAAAGACGATTGCTGATATGTATGCTGCAGGCGGTGCTTCCGCAATCTGGAGCAGTTATATCCGATACATCGGTGCAGGTGCCGTAGCTGCAGGTGGTATCATCAGTTTAATTAAATCCCTTCCGTTAATTGTAAGAACATTTGCAGATGCAATCAAGGGCATGAAGGGGGCAGGAAACAGCAACAGCACTGTTCGTACAGAAGCAGACCTTGATATGCGTGTAATCGGTATCGGTGTATTAATCATGATTATTGCAATCTGGCTGTTACCGGAAATTCCGGTATCTCCGCTCGGAGCAGTTCTTATTGCATTATTCGGTTTCTTCTTTGCAACGGTTTCATCCAGAATGGTTGGTATCGTCGGAAGCAGTAACAATCCGGTATCCGGCATGGCAATTGCAACGCTGTTATTTTCTACACTCTGCTTAAAGGTGACAGGAGATACAGGTGTACACGGCATGAAGGGTGCTATTGCAATCGGTTCTGTTATCTGTATCATCGCAGCAATGGCCGGTGATACTTCACAGGATTTAAAGACAGGTTATATCCTTGGTGCTACACCAAAGAAACAGCAGATTGGTGAATTAATCGGTGCAGTTGTTTCAGCAGTTACTATCGGGGGCGTTCTTGTATTATTGGATTCTGCATGGGGATTTGGTACAACAGAGCTTGCAGCACCACAGGCAACTTTAATGAAGATGATTATTGAAGGTGTTATGCAAGGAAATCTTCCTTGGGCGCTGGTATTCATCGGTGTATTTATTGCAATCGTTGTTGAAATTCTTGGAATTTCCGTACTTCCTGTAGCAATCGGTTTATATCTGCCACTGGAATTAAGCGCAACAATTATGATTGGTGGTGTTATCCGCTGGTTCGTTGACAAGAAGAAGGCTGATAAGGAAGAAAATAAAGATGCAAACAGTGGAATCTTATTCTGCTCCGGTATGATTGCTGGTGAGGGGCTTGTAGGTATCCTTCTTGCAATCCTCGCAGTTGTCAACGTAGCCGGTAAGATTGATTTATCAGGCAGCTTTACAACAGGAGTTGTTGGCGGCGTTGTATTAATGGTTGTTATGATTCTGTGCATCCTGAAGTTCTCACTTTGGAGTAAGAATGGCAAAGAAAACAAGTAAAAAAGATTTAAGAAATTATCTGGATTTTATACCGGTGCATCATGAGCAGTATTCCTATACGGTGTCAGATAATGGTGCAGTTACGGTTTACGTGGAAAATAAAGGCGTATTTAACAAAATTGCCCAGGTGGTTTTTAAAAAGCCGCGGATTTCCCAGATTCATCTGGATGAAATGGGGAATTTTATCTGGCCGTTAATGGACGGAAAGAATACGGTATACGATATTGCAGAACAGGTGAAAGCGCATTTTGGCGAAAAAGCAGAACCGCTTTACAACCGGCTGGTGCAGTATATGAGAAATCTGGAAAGCTACGGATTTATCCGTTTTAAAGAGTAATAGAAAGCGGCAGGCACATGGAATAGGGTGCCTGTCTTTTTTTATAAACGTCAATAAAAATCAACATGAATCTAAAATATCTGATATTTTAAAAAATTCCAACACCTAATATAATAAAACTATCAAAAATGTTTCTGCTGTTTTAAAGGAAAACAGCAGGGGAATGGAGGGTTTTATGAAAAAAAGAAGAATGACAGCCGCATTTTTAGCAGCGGCACTTGGGGTAACAGCATTGACAGGCTGTGGAGGCACAGGCGGCAGTACCGATACGGGGAAAAGCACAGAGGCTGAAAAAATCAGTACAACGATTACCGTATGGGGCTGCGCAGAAGATCAGGCAGACGAGAATGGCAAATGGCTTCAGACGATGTGTGAAAAATTCAACACAGAACATCCGGAATGGGATCTTACATTTGAATACGGTGTCTGCTCCGAACAGGATGCCGGAAAGACTGTTCCGCAGGATCCGAGTAATTCAGCCGATGTATATTTCTTTGCAAATGACCAGTTACAGACATTAATTGATGCGAAGGCAATAGCAAAGCTTGGCGGTGAAACGGCAGATTACGTAAAGAGTACAAACTCACAGGCAATTGTAGATTCCGTTACGGTAGACGGAGCAGTTTACGGTGTACCATTTACAACCAACACCTGGTTTATGTATTACGATAAGAGCAAATTTACAGACAGCGACGTGAAGAGTCTGGATACAATGCTTGCAAAGGACAAGGTTGCATTTAATATCACAGAAGGCTGGTATATGTCATCATTCTTCCTTGCAAATGACTGTGTATATTTTGGTAAAGACGGAAAAGATAATGCAGCAGGAATTGATATTTCAGGCGATAAGGGTACAAATGCAACGAAAGCACTGGTATCTATGGTCAGCAATCCGAATTTTGTAAACGATGCAGGCGGTGTCGGAATCGCAGGTCTGCGTGACGGCAGTGTTGCAGCTTATTTTTCAGGTTCATGGGATTATAAGAATGTAAAAGAAATTTTGGGTGATAATTTTGGTGCTGTACAGCTTCCGACAGTCAAGATTGGCGGTACGGATAAGCAGTTAAAGGCATTTGCAGGTTCTAAAGCAGTTGCCGTGAATCCAAACTGCAAATACCAGCAGATTGCCGTTGCACTTGCAAAGTATTTAGGTGGTAAGGAAGCACAGCAGTCCCATTATGATTTACGTAGTGTAATTCCTTGCAACACAGAACTGCTGGCAGTAGAGCCGGTTAAATCCGATGTGCTTGTAACTGCACAGAATAATACCTTTAACAATACTGCTGTTATCCAGCCGACGGTAACCGGTATGAATAATTACTGGACACCGGCACAGAACTTCAGTAAATCCATTGTTAACGGAGAAATTACACTGGATAATGCAGCAGAAAAGACAGAAGATTTTTACAAATTGATTAATACATCAATTGTAAAATAGAAATAAAACGCGCACAGCGTTTGGAGGTTGCGTATGGAATTGGTTAATGCGTTCAAAAAGGGAGATTGGCTCACAAGAAGTTCTGCAATTGTGATGGGATTTGGCAATATCCTCAGAAAACAATTTATCAAAGGAATCTTATTCCTTTTCACAGAAGCAGCTTTCCTATTCTTTATGGCAGCCTATGGCTGGCAGTGCCTTCTGGCACTGCCGGGCCTTGGTGAAAAAGAACAGGGAGAAGTGTGGAATGAAACACTGGGCGTCTATGAATATGTTCAGGGAGATAACTCCCTGTTAATTTTACTTTATGGTATTGCAGTTTTATTTATTTGTGCCGCATTTATCTGTGTGTGGGCAGGTGCGGTAAAAAGTGCGTATCAGGCACAGGTCTGTATTGAAAAAAATAAGCCGGTGACAACATTTGCAGAGGACATTAAGTCCCTGTTTGATAAAAATCTGCACAAACTGCTTCTGACACTGCCGGTTGGCGGCATTTTAATTTTTACGATTCTGCCGCTGATATTTATGATAGCCATGGCATTTACAAATTACAGCAAAGTAGACAGCCATCTTGTCCTGTTTGACTGGGTGGGGCTGGAAAATTTCCGGCAGATGTTTGATGTAAGCGGAACGCTCGGAAAAACATTCTGGTCTGTGCTTGGCTGGACAATTGTCTGGGCGGTATTTGCAACAGGTTTAAATTACATCTTAGGCATGCTGCTGGCGCTGCTTATTAATAGGAAGGGAACAAAAATTAAAGGCTTTTGGCGGCTGATTTTTATTTTGTCGATTGCCATTCCGCAGTTTGTGTCACTGCTTGTTATGCGCAGTATGCTAAGTCAGGACGGCATTATCAATGTAATGTTAAAAAATGCTGGCTGGATTCAGAAGTCCCTGCCGTTTTTCTCTAACGTCGCATGGGCGAGAATAACGGTAATTGTTGTTAATCTGTGGATTGGTATTCCGTATACGATGATGCAGGTTACGGGAATTTTACAGAATATCCCATTGGAGCTTTACGAAGCGGCAGAAGTAGACGGCGCCGGTCCGGTAATCCGTTTCTTTAAAATTACATTGCCGTATATGCTGTTTGTGACAACACCATATTTGATTACGACATTTACGGCAAATATCAACAATTTTAACATTGTTTATCTTTTAACAAAAGGCGACCCGGTGCTGGCAGGCAATACCGCGGGCAAAACAGACCTTTTGGTTACATGGCTGTATAAGATGACGGTGGATTACCAGTATTACAATCTAGGTGCCGTTATCGGAATTATGACCTTTGTATTTTTGGCAATCGGTTCGCTGCTTGTATACAGACGGACGAAATCCTATAAAGACGAGGAGGGATTTCAATGAAACGAAAAAAGAAAATCAACAATATACTGGTGCATCTGTTTTTAAGCGTGCTTGCAATTATCTGGGTCAGTCCGCTGTTCTGGATTATCCTTACAAGCTTCCGCGCACAGAAAGGCGCTTATACCTCGTCCTTTTTTCCGAAAAAATATACATTTAACAATTATATCAAATTATTTACGGATACCGGAATTTTAAATTTTCCGAGAATGTTTGGCAATACGCTGTTTATTGCAATCTGTTCCTGCATTATTTCAACATTTTTTGTATTGTCCGTGGCATATTGTATGTCGCGCCTGCGCTTTCGTTTAAGAAAGCCGATGATGAATATTGCAATGATACTCGGACTGTTTCCGGGATTTATGGCGATGATTGCGGTTTACTATATTTTAAAAGCAGTTGGACTTTCAGAAGGCTCCATGATTCGTGTGGCACTGATACTGGTTTACTCCGGTTCGTCCGGAATCCAGTTTTATATTGCAAAAGGATTTTTTGACACAATTCCAAAAACGATTGATGAAGCGGCTATGTTGGATGGTGCTACCAAATGGCAGGTGTTTACAAAAATCACTATACCGCTTAGTAAGCCAATTATAGTATACACGGTGCTCACGACCTTTATCGCACCATGGGTGGATTTCATCTTTGCAAGAGTAATATGCCGTGCCAATGCCGATTATTATACGGTGGCGATTGGTCTGTGGCAGATGCTTGAAAAGGAATATGTAGACAGCTGGTACACTTGTTTTGCTGCAGGAGCAGTCTGCATCTCAATTCCGATTGCAGTGCTGTTCATTTTCATGCAGAAGTGTTATAATGAGAGCATGTCGGGAGCGGTCAAAGGGTGACGACTTTTTGCAGAGGATGACTCGGTTTTGGAGTGTGTGGAATGATAAAAGGATTTAAAAAATTTTGTTTGTGTCTGCTGGCGGCGGGAGCTGCGGGCGGGATTTTAGCCGGGTGTAACAGCCCGGCTAATCGTGTTTTGTCCTCGCGGCAGGAATATGCAGAGCAGATGCAGGCTGCGGTATCGTCGCCGTTTGGCGCGTATCCCGAAACGGTTGTGTATACATTGGGAAAGATGATAAGCACGAATAATTCCAATATGCCGGCGGGGGATACGTATGAAGACAATGCGTATACGCGGTATATTAAGGAAGTGATTAATGTCCAGAACAGGGATGTTTTTGAAGAAGCCGATAAGCAGTATGATACCAACGTGAGCATGGCGATTGCAATGAATGAATTGCCGGATATTATGCTTGTGAGCAATTATGAGGACTTGGAAACGCTTATCGAAAATGATATGATAGAAGACCTGACGGTATCGTATCAGAACTGTATCAGTGACAGAATACGTGAAATGTATGCCAGCTACGGCGAAGACCTGATAGACAGCGTGACATTTGACGGTAAAATTATGGCATTGCCCGAAACGAATATTACGGACGGACCGAACCTTGTGTGGCTGCGGAAAGACTGGATGGATACGCTGGGACTTTCGGCACCGCAGACCATAGAAGATGTGGTTGAAATTGTACGTCAGTTTATAGATAATCAAATGGGTGGGGAAGAAACCGTGGGACTGGTCTGTGATACACAGATTGCAGGCGAGTGCGGCTACAGCAGTGAATATCTGCTTGATTTGATTTTTGCTTCTTATGGAGCATACCCAAAGCAGTGGATTACAGGTGATGACGGCGAGGTGGTATACGGTTCGGTGACAGACGAAGCCAAAGCGGCGCTTTCATATGTGCATACACTTTATAATGAAGGAATCCTTGAAAAAAATTTTTTGATACATACAACATCGAATCTGATTGAAATGATAGAACAGGGAAAATGCGGCTCGTTTTTCGGACCGTGGTGGGCGGCAAATAATCCGCTGGCATCTGCGGTCAGTGCTGTAGCGCAGTCTGAAAAGCCGGACTGGCAGCCGTATCTGATAGCGACGGATGCGCAGGGCAATACCTCGTATCACAGCCAGAATCCGGCATATAAATATGTGGTTGTAAGGAAGGGTTACGAACACCCTGAAATTGCCGCGAAGATGATCAGTGTAATGTTTGACAAAATCCGCTATGAGTGTGATTCGTCCGAAGAATTTGAAAAATATTATCAGTTAAATGTAGAACCCACGGCAAGACCGCTGGCAATCAATGTGGATTATAACAATGCGCTGGAGCTGTGCTATGAGGATATTGCGGCAGTTTTTTCCGGCGAAAAGCAGGAAGACGATTTAAAGCTGCTTGAAAAGTCTTATTATACTGCGTGTAAAAATTATATGGAAAATAAAGAATCTGCAGGGACCGATGCGTGGGCGGCGTATATGACACGGATTAAAGCGTGTGAGGCAATCCGGGAAGGCTCGGTGATTACAGTACCGTCCTTGTATTTTAAAACCACTAAAACCATGAAGTCGGAGTGGTGGAAATTAAAGGAAAATGAAAAAGAAGCCTATTTAAAAATCATCTGCGGCGAAGAACCGCCGGAATATTTTGATATCTTTGTGCGGTCATGGCAGGAAAATGGCGGCGCACAGATTACAGACGAAGTAAAAGCCGCCCTTGCGGCAGAATGAGGAAGATTTTGGAAAAACTAGAAGTATTAAAGAAGGTATTTGGTTACGACAGTTTCAGGGAAGGCCAGGAAAAAATTATTGATGCGATTCTGCGGGGGCAGGACGTATTGGGCATTATGCCGACCGGCGCGGGAAAATCGATCTGCTATCAGGTTCCGGCGCTGATGTTTCCGGGAATTACGGTAGTGGTATCGCCGCTTATTTCCCTGATGATTGACCAGGTGAAAGCATTAAACGATGCCGGAATCCATGCGGCATATATAAACAGCGCCCTGACGGAAACACAGATTACAAAGGCACTCTACAATGCAATGTGCGGGCGGTATAAAATTGTATATGTTGCACCGGAACGCCTTGAAACCGACCGCTTCCTGGAATTTGTCATGAATGCCGATATTTCCATGATTACAGTCGATGAAGCGCACTGTATTTCCCAGTGGGGACAGGATTTCAGACCGAGCTATCTAAAAATTGTCAATCTGATAAAGCGATTTCCGAAACGTCCCGTTGTCAGTGCATTTACGGCAACGGCAACGCAGACGGTTAAAGAAGATATCCAGTGTATTTTAGGACTGCAGAATCCGGAAGTATTAATCACCGGATTTGACAGGAAAAATCTGTATTTTGAAGTGCGCAAAACAAAGCAGAAGGATGCCGAAATTCTGGATTATCTGGAAAAACACAAGGGCGAGAGCGGTATTATCTATTGTTCTACAAGAAAAAATGTGGACAATGTATATCTGATGCTGCGTAAAAACCGCATTGCTGCGGCGCGCTATCATGCGGGTCTGGACAATGACACCCGCAAAGAAAGCCAGGAGGATTTTATCTACGACAGGGCGCAGGTGATTGTGGCGACCAACGCATTCGGCATGGGCATTGACAAATCCAACGTGCGTTTTGTCCTGCATTACAATATGCCCGCGTGTATTGAGAATTATTATCAGGAGGCGGGGCGTGCCGGACGTGACGGTGAGCCTGCCGAGTGCATTTTGTTTTATTCGCCGCAGGATGTGGTTATTCATGAATTTCTGATTGAACAGAAAGGGCAGAATACTGAATTTACGCAGGACGATTTAGATGTTATCAGAGAAAATGATATCCGTCGTTTAAATAAAATGCGTTTTTACTGTGCAACTAAAGAATGTCTGCGGGAATATATGCTCAATTACTTCGGGGAGTATACAAACCGCAGGGAATGTGGCAACTGCGGCAACTGCAATGCTTCCTTTGAAGAAAAAGACGTTACGGTGCTTTGCAGGGATATGATTGCCTGTATCCGGGAGAGCGGACAGCGGTATGGAATGGGAGTGATTATTGGCATTTTAAGAGGTTCAAATACCGCAAAGTTAAAAAGCTACGGTGTCAGCCGCTATGAAACCTTCGGAATCCAGAGCAAAACAAGCGAAGCGCAGCTAAAGGCGGTTGCAGAAGAACTGCTTTTAAAAGGGTACTTGACAGAAACGCCGGACATCTATAGAATAATCAAGCTGGATAAAACATGCGAAGAACTTTTAGATGAGGGCGCTTCTTTTTCAATCCGCTGGTCAGAACGAACGGAAAAAATGGCAGAGGCAAAGGTCAAAACGGCAAAAAGCCGTGCAACCGATACGCTTTCGCCAAAGCAGCTTGCGCTTTTTGGTGCGTTAAAGCAGCTGCGTCTGACACTTGCAAGAGAAGAAAATTTACCGCCGTACATTATCTTTTCGGATAAGACACTGATTGACATGTGTCATAAAATGCCGCATACACAGCAGGAGCTGCTTGATGTCAACGGTGTCGGTGAAAATAAATTTGCACGGTACGGAGAAGCATTTATCCGGTGTATTGAACAAAACAGCTGATGATTCTGTACAGAATGTGTTTATCAAGTAATTACGGAGGTTTCTCATGACGAAGAATATGACAGAGGGTTCACCGATGAAGCTGATTCTGGGATTTTCCATACCGATGCTGTTTGGTATGCTGTTCCAGCAGTTTTATAATCTGGTGGATACCATGATTGTAGGAAAAACGCTGGGCGTTGATGCGCTGGCAGGTGTCGGTGCAACAAGCAGTATCAATTTTATGATTATTGGTTTCTGCATGGGCGTGTGTGGTGGATTTGCCATTCCCGTGGCACAGCAGTTTGGTGCGCAGAAATATGAACAGCTCAGGCGCTATGTATACAACGGCTATTTATTAAGCGTTGTGTTTTCGATTGTGCTGACGGCGCTTTCCGTCTTTTTCTGCCGGAATATCCTGACGGTAATGCGCACGCCGGAGAGCATTTATGAATATGCGTATGCGTACATTGTCATTATTTTTGCCGGGATTCCGACCGTATTCTTATATAATATTGTATCCAGCATTATCCGTGCGCTGGGCGACAGCAAGACGCCGGTCATCTTTCTGGTGTTTTCGGCAGTGTTAAATATTATTCTGGATTTTGTATTGATTCAGGGACTTAAAATCGGTGTCGCGGGAGCAGCTGTGGCAACCGATATTTCACAGCTTGTATCGGGTGTTGCCTGTCTGATTTATATGAATAAACGCTACGAGGTTTTAAAGCTTTCGGCAAAGGACCGCAGGGCGGGAAAACGGTATATGATCAATCTCTGCATGAACGGGATTCCAATGGGGCTTCAGTATTCAATTACGGCAATCGGCAGTGTTATTTTGCAGACCGCCGTCAATACGCTCGGTGCAACGTATGTAGCGGCGATGACCGCCGGCAGTAAGATTTTTACATTTACGTGCTGTCCGTTTGATGCGCTCGGTTCCACTATGGCAACCTACGGCGGGCAGAATGTCGGTGCGGGCAAATTAAAGCGCCTTGGAAAAGGAATCCGTGCAGCAGGCATTATCGGTGCGGTTTACAGCGTGGGTGCGCTGATACTGCTGTATTTCTTTGCCGATTACATCGCCCTGCTGTTTGTCGATGCAAATGAAGTGGAAATCATTCATCTGACATATCAGTTTATTTTATATAGTGCGCTGTTTTATATTCCACTGACCTTTGTCAATGTTGTGCGTTTCTGCATACAGGGTATGGGCTTTTCAGTATTCGCGATTCTTGCAGGCGTATTTGAAATGGCGGCAAGAACCTTTGCTGCAGTCCTGCTTGTGCCGAAAACGGGCTACACCGGTGCATGTCTTGCCAATCCGTGTGCATGGATAGCCGCCGACATCTTTCTGATACCGGCATTTATTTACTGCTGTAAGCGGCTGGAAAAAAGCACGCGCAAAGGCAGAACGGCGATGAGTGTGTAAAAAGGATCTTCCTTACCGGGTAAAACCAGCAGGGAAGATATTTTTTGCCTTTTTACATACATTTCAAAAAAATTTACGGATATTTTACTATAATAAGGTAGTAGATTTTACAAAGTCTGAGATAAACTAAGTGATATAAAGAGCGAAAACAAACAACCCTGTTGGCAGATGAGAAATCGCCTGCGCGAGTTTCTCATCGCCACCTCGCAACAAGGTCGCTCGGAATGGAGGAAAGTATAAACAAGCCATAAACGTAAGCTTGTTCATACAGCAATTTGTGTTGCAGGCAGCACAAATTGCTTTTATCGCAGAACTGAATAAATTCAGTCCGCGGTTCCTTCGGCATTGAAATGCCTGCGGAATGGAGGAAATATGCCATCAACATATGCGCATTACAGAATGGGGCAGGAGGTTTATCATAATCTCACAGGAAAGCCCAAACAAATTATAGAAAAGTACAAGGAATTATATGATATCGGACTGCATGGACCGGATATTTTGTTTTATTACAAACCGCTTTTTGCAAATCCGGTCAATCAGGTCGGATATGCGATGCACGACCGTCCAGGCATTGAATTTTTCAGGCAGGCATCCTTGGTGATGCAGAAAGCGGAAAATAAGGAAGCGTGTGAAGCGTATATTTACGGCTTCTGCTGTCATTTTGCACTGGACGTCAGCTGTCACGGCTACATTGATGAAAAAATTGCGGAAAGCGGGGTCAGCCATACGGAAATCGAAGTGGAATTCGACCGTAAATTAATGCTGACGGACGGGTTTAATCCGCTGACACACAATCTGACGGGGCATATTCATCCTACTTTGAAAAATGCCGAGGTTATCAGTCCGTTTTATAAAAATGTAACGCCACAGCAGGCAGAGCAGGCATTACAGGGCATGATTACCAATAATAAACTTTTAATAGCTCCATCCTATTTTAAGCGTTTTTTGATTTACGGTCTGTTAAAGGCAACGGGAAATTATAAGGAAATGCACGGTCTGTTAGTCAATTACAGCGAAAATCCGCAATGCACGGACAGCACCCAGATGCTGATGCAGCTCTACCGCGATGCCGAAAAGCTGGCGGAGCGGCTAATTGATGAGTATGAGGACAGCGCATCGGGAAAAATTCCGTTTGATAAGCGGTATGGTCTGACATTTGGCGGTAAAGAAAAAGATGAACCGCTGGAAATGTGCGGGTAAACAAACGGCAGAACGTATATCACTTAGAAATGGAGCAGAAAATGGGAAAGAAATTAACAAAAAAGGAAAGAAACTGGATTTTGTATGACGTGGGAAACTCAGCATTTACATTGCTGATTGCGACAATTTTACCGATTTATTTTAATTATCTGGCAGGCAATGCCGGGATTTCATCGGTGGACTATCTGGCATATTGGGGATATGCGGCATCGGTTGGCACGATTCTTGTAGCACATGCAGGTCCGGTGCTCGGAACCATGGCGGATACCAAAGGGTTTAAAAAGCCGATTTTTACGGGGGCGATTTTAACCGGTGTGATTGGCTGCGCATTGCTTGGTCTGGCAAAGGGCTGGATGTTGTTTCTGGTTATTTACATTATTGCAAAAGTCGGATTTTCAAGCAGCCTGATTTTTTATGATTCCATGCTGGGTGATGTGACAGACGAAGACCGCATGGACTATGTTTCTTCGGCAGGGTACGCGTGGGGATATATCGGAAGCTGTGTGCCGTTTATTGTCTGTCTGGTGCTTGTGCTTGGCAGCGGAAAAATCGGAATCAGCATGGAAATGGCAATGGGAGCCGCTTTTTTAATCATTGCCGTCTGGTGGCTTGTGATGTCGCTTCCACTGTTAAAAGGCTATGAACAGAAATTTTATGTAAAAAAGCAAAAGCACGCAGTAAAAGAAAGCTTCTGCCGTCTGGGACAGACTTTTGTCAATATCCGCAAAGAAAAACATATTTTTATGTTTCTGCTGGCATTTTTCTTTTACATAGACGGTGTATACACGATTATCGACATGGCAACGGCATATGGCTCTGCACTGGGACTGGACAGCACAGGACTTTTGCTGGCACTGCTTGTAACGCAGCTGGTTGCATTTCCGTGTGCGATACTTTTCGGAAAATTATCCGGTAAAATGGAAACCAGCCGCCTGATTACCGTGTGTATCTTTGCTTATCTTGGAATTGCAATCTTTGCCGTATTTTTAAAGAGCCAGATTCAGTTCTGGATACTTGCGGTATTGGTTGGAATGTTTCAGGGTGGAATTCAGGCATTGTCCCGTTCATATTTTACAAAAATCATTCCAGCCGAAAAGTCCGGAGAGTATTTCGGACTGATGGACATCTGTGGCAAAGGCGCATCATTTATGGGAACAACGATTGTAAGCCTTGTATCGCAGATAACCGGAAACATCAACGCTGGTGTAGGCATGATTGCAGTTTTATTTGTAGCAGGCATTATTTTGTTCCGTAAATCAGTGTCACTTTGCAATACAGAAAAAGGTGAAGAGGTGTATCCTGCACCGGAAATGCCACAGCGCTCGTCCATTTAACTTCGGCTTATTCCTGTACATGGGACGGAGAGAGTGTGGCAGCTCCGGGGAGTGAACAGAAAGTGGTATAGAAATTAAAAGATGAAACTTTGCAAGAAATGTAGTGCAGAGTTTCATCTTTTTGTATTTTAAGAGATAAAGCAATACACAGTATATAGAATGAAATAATTGTCTGGCGTAATTAAATTTATAAAAAAGTTGGAAAAGTTGCATTTTTTATTAAAAAAAGGTTGGAAAAGTTGCAAAAACAGGGCTGTTTTGGGTTGGAAAAGTTGCATTTTTAAGGTATTATTAGGTTGGAAAAGTTGCATACTATCTGTCAGAGGTGATATTTATGATACAAAGAAAAGCCAGAAATGTAGTAAAAGACTGGATTGACAACGGAAAAGATGCTTTTTTGATTACAGGAGCAAGACAGATTGGAAAAACCTATCTGATACGTCAATGCCTAAAAGAAAGCGGCATACCTTATATTGAGTTAAATTTTATTGAACAGCCGGAGCTTGTAGAATTATTTCGTGGGGCAAAAGACGTAAAAGAATTATTGATGCGTCTGAGTCTGGTTGTAAAAGAACCGTTAAAAAAAGGAAGAACAATATTGTTTTTAGATGAGATACAGGAGTTTAAAGACATTGTAACCCGTATAAAATTTCTTGTTGAAGAAGGCAGTTTCCGATATATTATGAGCGGCTCCCTGCTGGGTGTGGAGTTAAATGATTTACGCTCGGCGCCTGTTGGTTATATGCGGATTTATGATATGTATCCGCTGGATTTTAAAGAATTTGCACAGGCAGCAGGTGTCCATGACGGTACATTTGAGCAGTTACGTGTGCATTTTAAAGAATGTACACCGGTTGATGAATTTGTACATGCTAAAATGTTAGACGTATTTTACCTGTATCTGATTATCGGCGGAATGCCGGAAGCGGTCAGTACGTATATTGAAACCAATGATTTATCACAGGTGGCGCAGATTCATAATAAGATTATCCGTCTTTATAAAAAAGATTTTTCTAAATACGAACACCGTTACAAATTAAAATTACAGGAAATTTATGATGCAATGCCGGGACAGCTTGACCAGAAAAATAAAAGATTTCAGTTAAACAGTCTTGGAAAAGGCATCAGCTATGACCGCGTAGCAAATGACTTTTTGTGGCTTAAAGACGCGGGCGTTGCAATTCCTGTATACAATATCAGTGAACCGAAAAGTCCGTTAATCATCAGTGAAAACCGAAATCTGTTCAAGTTGTTTTTCTCCGATGTAGGACTGCTTACAAGCTGCTATTCCAATCAGGTGAAGGTGGCAATATTAAATAAGGATAAGTCGATTAACAATGGTGCTCTTTTTGAAAATGCCGTGGCACAGGAGCTGCTGTCAAAGGGACATAAGGTGTATTATTTTAACAGCAAAAAACAGGGAGAACTTGATTTTGTAATAGAACTTGACGGAAAAGTAACACCGTTAGAGATTAAATCCGGTAAAGAATATAAAAAACACTCTGCCTTAAATAATGTACTGCAAAATGAAGAATATCAGATAGCGCAGGCATATATTTTTTCAGAAGGAAATGTAGAAGTGTCAGGCAAAAAAATATATATGCCTGTTTATATGACCGCCTTTTTGGAAAATACACCACTAAGCCGGACAATTTATAAATTAGATTTGCGTGGATTATAAAAATCCTCTTGACATTCCAAAAACTTGAATCTACAATTGTTGCACATACAACAGTTGGAGGTGCAATAAATGTTAAAGAGAATCTTTTCTTATATGAAACAATATAAGAAATATGCCTTTCTGGCATTGTTTTGCATCGCGGTGGAAGCGGTGCTGGAGTTAATGGTTCCGATGATTATGGCGGATCTGATTGACACCGGCGTTGCGACAGGCGATGAAAGATACATCTATCAAAAAGGATTTCAAATGGTACTCTGTGCGGCGGCGGCACTGGTGCTTGGCATCGGAAGCGCCCGTTTTGCAGCGCTTGCCGGTCAGGGACTGGGCGCAAACCTGCGTGAAGCCGAATACGAAAAATTGCAGTCGTATTCATTTGCCAATATCGACCATTTCAGGGTATCGTCGATTGTGACACGTTTAACAAGCGATGTCACGAATATTCAGAATGCCGTTTCAACCGGTATGCGCCCGTTTGGCAGAAGTCCGGTCATGCTGATTTTTGCAACGGGCGTGGCATTTTCCATTAATTCAACACTGGCGCTTGTATTTTTCGTGGCCCTGCCGGTACTTGCCGTGTTACTCATTTGCATTATTGTAAATGTACGTCCGCTCTATTCCAAAATGCAGTTTGCGATAGACCGCATGAACCGCACGATTCAGGAAAATCTGACGGCAGTCCGTGTAGTCAAAGCCTATGTGCGGGGCGATTATGAAATCGCAAAATTTGAAGAAGCAAATCTGAATCTGAAAAAAGAATCCGAAAAAGCATTTGGCATTGCCGTGTTAAATATGCCTGCCATGCAGTTTGTCATGTACGCAACAATACTGTCCCTGCTGTTATTCGGCGGTTATCTGATTCATGAGGGCAGGCTCGGTATCGGCGAACTGACCGGATTTTTAAGCTACGTCCTGCTCATTTTAAATTCACTGATGATGATGTCCAACGTATTTTTAATGATGACACGTTCTCTGGCATCCGGCGCGCGTATCCTTGAGGTTATTGATGAAAAAATAGATTTAACCGATGAAAATGCAAAGGACATCAGCGTAGAGCACGGCGAAATCGAATTTGACCATGTGTGGTTTAAATATAAGGAAGAAGCAAAAGAATATGTGCTTTCCGATGTATCATTTCATATTAAAGCCGGTCAGACAGTAGGAATTATCGGTCAGACCGGTGCGGCAAAAACCACACTTGTCCAGCTGATTCCGCGTCTTTATGATACCGTGCGGGGAACGGTAAAGGTGGACGGCGTTGATGTGAAAAATTATCCGATGCAGCATTTAAGAGATGCGATTGCTATGGTACTTCAGAAAAATACACTGTTTTCTGGAACAATGCTTGATAACTTAAAATGGGGCGATGAAAACGCTTCGATGGCGGAAATTGAAGAAGCCTGCCGGATTGCCTGTGTCGATGAATTTATTGACCGCCTGCAGGACGGCTATCAGACCGAAATGGGACAGGGCGGTGTCAATGTGTCCGGCGGTCAGAAACAGCGCCTCTGCATTGCAAGAGCCATTTTAAAGAAGCCGAAGGTACTGATTTTAGACGATTCAACCAGCGCGGTTGATACGGCGACAGAAAGCAGAATCCGCGAAGGACTTGCAGAGAAACTGCCTGATATGACAAAAATTATTATTGCACAGCGCATATCTTCCGTGCGCCATGCGGATCAGATTATTATTTTGGACGGTGGAAGGGTAAGCGGTATCGGTACGCATGAGAGCCTGATTGCGTCCAACCGCATTTATCAGGAAATTTACGAATCCCAGAAGGAAGGAGCGGATTTATAATGGCAAAATATGTAGGATATAAAAGACCGAAAGACACGAAAAAGACAATCCGGCATCTGCTGGTATATTTAGGCATGCACAAATGGTCCTTTTTGCTGGTTGCCCTGCTGGTACTTATCAGTGCCGGAGCCAATATTACGGGAACATATCTTTTAAAGCCGGTCATTAACCGCTTTATCGTTCCGGGAGATTTAAACGGACTGGTGCGTGCCGTTGCGGCAATGGGCGTGATGTATCTGTGCGGCGCGCTGGCAACGCTCGGATACAACCGTTTAATGGTGAAGACCTCGCAGAAAGTCATCCGTGAAATCCGAAGCGATTTATTTGCACACGTACAAAAACTGCCCCTGCGGTATTTTGATGCACATACACACGGCGAATTAATGAGCCGTTTTACCAACGATGTAGATGCCGTACAGGAAGCGATGAACAACAGCTTTTCAATGATTATCCAGAGTTTCATGATGCTTTTCGGTACGGTGATAATGATGATGGTACTCAGTATCCGGCTGTCGCTGATCGTTGTGGTGTTTTTAATTGTTATGTTTGTGGTTATCCGCTTAAATGGAAAGCACAGCAAAAAATATTTTAACCGGCAGCAGGAGGAACTCGGCAAAATTAACGGATTTGTACAGGAAATGGCAGAGGGACAGAAGGTCGAAAAGGTCTTCAATCACGAAGCAAAAGACTATGCGCGTTTTTGTGAACTCAGTGAAAATTTCAGAAAGCAGTCCACCAATGCTCTGTCCTTTGCCGGTATGATGATACCAACCATTGTCAGTCTTTCCTATCTGAATTATGCGGTGTCTGCCTGCGCGGGCGGCCTGCTTGCAATCCGGGGACTGATGGATTTAGGAAGTCTTTCGGCATATCTGGTATATGTGCGCCAGAGTGCAATGCCGTTAAATCAGTTTACCCAGCAGGTCAATTTCCTGTTGTCTGCGCTTTCCGGTGCGGAACGCATTTTTGACATGATGGACGAACAGCCGGAAGTGGACGAAGGTAACGTGCATTTATGTCACGTTGTAAAAAATGCGGACGGCACACTGACAGAATGTGAACAAAGCACACCGGATTACGCATGGAAAGTGCCGGAAAACGGCGGCTTCCGCTATGTTGAATTAAAAGGTGATGTGCGTTTTCAAAATGTAGTCTTTGGGTACACCGATAAAAAGCGCGTATTAAACGGCATTTCTCTTTTTGCAAAACCGGGACAGAAAATCGCATTTGTCGGTTCAACCGGTGCGGGAAAAACAACGATTGTCAACCTGATTAACCGTTTTTATGAAATCCAGTCAGGAACGATTACCTATGACGGTATCGACATTCAGCAGATTGCAAAAGATGATTTGCGCCGCTCACTGGCAATGGTTATTCAGGATACGCATTTATTTACGGGAACGATTGCGGACAATATCCGATACGGCAAGTTAGATGCGACTGACGAGGAGGTTTATGAGGCAGCACGCATTGCCAATGCGGATTCCTTTATCCGCAGACTGCCGGACGGCTATGATACAATGCTGTATGCAGACGGCAGTAATCTTTCGCAGGGACAGCGCCAGTTACTTGCGATTGCGAGAGCGGCAGTTGCCAAACCGCCGGTGCTTATTTTAGACGAAGCGACCAGTTCTGTAGATACCCGCACCGAGCGGCTGATTGAAAAGGGCATGGATGCGATTATGGAAGGCAGAACGGTATTTGTCATTGCACACCGCCTGTCAACCGTGCGAAACTCCAAAGCAATCATGGTATTGGAAAAGGGCGAAATCATAGAGCGCGGCAGTCATGAGGAATTGTTAGAACAGCAGGGTAGATACTATAGGCTGTATACGGGACAGTTTGAACTGGAATAAAGTATGAGCAATCCATATGCGAGAGATTGCTCATACGGCAATTTGCTTTCAGGTAAAGCAAATTGCCATTATCGTAGATTGACAGTAAACTCGTCCATACAGATATTTGCGCCGCAGGTGTCGCAAATATTATTTATCGCAGAACTGAATAAATTCAGTTCGCGTTCTTTCGGCATAAATGCCTATAGAAAAGAGGAAAGTATGAAAAAAGAACAGATTCGGAATGAATTATTTAAGATAGAAGTGCTGCGGCAGAGATTAATGCGGCCGCAGTTTATCGCATTGGGGCTTACAGTGGGGCAGGGACAGCCGCGCATTTTAAAAGAACTGCTTTTTGAAGGCAGTATGACACAGAAAAAACTTGCGGATGCCTGCCTTTTAGATGTAACCACGATGTCAAGGACACTTGACCGAATGGAGCAGGCAGGACTGCTTGTACGGGAAAGTAATCCCGACTGCCGCCGTTCATGGCTGATTGCCCTGACAGACAAGGGAACGGACATCGCAAAAAAAGTACAGCAGATATTTGAAGAAACCGATAAAATTTATTGCAGTAATCTTTCAGAGAAAGAAGCGGAGCAGCTTTTCGTATTGCTTCAAAAAGTAGCGGACAATATTTCACAAAACTGTAAATAAGAACTTCTTTTGTGGCTATCCTCATTTTTGTGGCTGGCAGGCTGTAAGAAGCAGGCATATATTTTCCGTTGTCCGAATAGGATATACAAACAAACTTTAGGATATTGCATGAAAGGATATATCGAAGAACGGGCAGTAAAGACGGCGGAATATATTATCGAAACCAAAGCAACCGTGCGCCAGACCGCGCGTAAATTCGGTGTCAGCAAAAGCACCGTACATAAAGATGTGACGGCGCGTCTGACACGAATCAATCCGGCGCTTGCAAATGAAGCGCGCAAGGTGCTTGATGTCAACAAAAAAGAGCGCCATATCCGCGGCGGACTGGCAACGCGCGAAAAATACCTGCACGAACAATAACCGTGCAAAAGCAGATTCTCATAAACGGCTGATACGACCGCCTGCGCGCAGTGTTTATCGCCGTTTTACGGAAAATGAATATAAAAATAAGCCGGTACGGTCTATTGTTAATAACATCAGACTGTACCAGCTTGTTTGATTTAGAAAAAATGTTACTGTAATACTGCAACAATCTCTAAATTGCGTTCTTTTGATAAATCTACAAATTCATTGCCTTCACACTTTACAATCGGGCGTGACAGGGCATGTCCGTTAATTAAAACGACTTCGCCGGTGCGGCCATCAGAAAGTTTGACATTATTTCCGATATAAGAAGTGGCGACATTCTTTAAGAACGGAAGGCTGAACTTCGGGTCAAATTTTGTAAAAGCATCTTGTTCCATATCCCGTACAACGTGGAATGGACAGAGGGCTTTTCTGTATATGCGGGAAGAGGTCATTGCATCGTAGATATCTGCAATTGTAATAATCTTTGCAAAATCAGGAATATCATCTGACTTTAAACCCATTGGGTATCCGGTGCCGTCGCATTTTTCATGGTGCAGTAAAACAGCAGATTTAACACGCTCATCAATATCGGCATCCTTTACAATCTGATAGCCTAAGTTGACATGCTCTTTAATAATGGCATATTCGTTAACGGTCAGCCGGTCCGGTTTGCTTAAAATTTCATTTGGAACTAAAAGCTTTCCGATATCGTGTAAAATACCGCATAAAGTCAGCACCTTTACATCTTCCTCAGAATAGCCGACCCATTTTCCAAGAATGGAAGCAATAATGGCAACATTAATGCAGTGGACATATGTCAAATCGTCCATATCACGCATACAGTGGAGCATATCAAAAATCTGGAGAGTATTCGTACATTCTGCAAGAATTTTTTCGGTATTCTTTAACAGCGCAGTCGTATCAATTGTTTCGTGGTTAATGACAATGTCATTTAATTCTGTCTTCAAATCATTAATGCCATCAATAAAAGTTTCGTTAAAATGTTCGAAATTCTGGCTCTGCTTAATTTTTTCATAGTAAGTCATCTGTTCCAGAACTTCCGGCTGCTCAGGCTGTGCGGCAGCTTCCTCATATACATTAATTTTTAAGACATTGTACTCAGAGATTTTTGCAATCATATCTAAAGTCAAAACGGTATCTTTTGCAGCAATAAGATGACCGGTGGAAGTCATGATATCCTGTGATAAAACCATGCCTTCAGCGGCATCAAAAATAAAAATATTTTTCTCCTGTGTATTGTCGATCATCCTTGAAATCTCCTTTACAAAAGTATAAATTTTCCGGTAGCTTCATTATATGGTTGAGGGGATAAAAAGTCAATAAAAAGTACTTGACCAATGCCTATAGATTGTGTAATATACATACGTATGAATGATTAACTGAATAATTTAAGATGTCCCTTATTTAGAGCGGTGGAGATACATAGGATCGATGAAGCCCGGCAACCCCATATGGTAAGATATGGAAGGTGCCAACCTGAGCGACTATCCTGCTTTTGCGGCAGGTCGAACAATAAGAGGATTACGGATCTTACATAGATTACGAGTCCTGTCTGAGGGGCTCGTTTTTCAGTTTCAGGAGAAGTACCAGAAGCAGCGTTTAACAGTTTACAGGGACATAAAAAGCCCGATGAAAGAAAGGAAGAAAGAATTCATGGAGAAAAGATTATTTACTTCAGAATCAGTAACAGAAGGACATCCGGACAAAATCTGCGATCAGGTTTCTGATGCAGTACTAGATGCATTATATGCACAGGACCCATATTCAAGGGTTGCCTGTGAAACATTAACCAATACAGGATTTGTGATGGTTATGGGTGAAATTACAACAAAGGCCAATGTAGATATTGCACAGATTGTAAGAGATACCGTAGTAGAAATCGGCTATGACAGCTCTGAAAAAGGCTTCGATGGTAATACCTGTGCCGTTATGGTGGCACTTGACAAGCAGTCACCGGATATTGCAATGGGTGTTGACAAGGCACTTGAAGCAAAAGAAGGCATTGATCCGGATGCAGATGACATTGGTGCAGGCGATCAGGGTATGATGTTTGGCTATGCAACCAATGAAACAGAAGAATATATGCCATATTCCGCAGCACTTGCACAGAAGCTTGCAAGACAGCTGACAAAGGTCAGAAAAGACGGTACACTGTCTTATTTAAGACCAGACGGAAAGACACAGGTTACAGTGGAATATGATGAAAACAACAAGCCTGTAAGACTGGATGCCATCGTTGTATCTTCACAGCATGCACCGGAAGTTTCACAGGAACAGATTCATACAGATATCAAGAAGTATGTTATTGATGCCATTGTAGACAACAGCATGGTAGATGATGACACGAAAATTTATATCAATCCGACAGGACGTTTCGTAATCGGCGGACCAAACGGTGACAGCGGTCTGACAGGTCGTAAGATTATCGTTGATACTTACGGTGGTGTTGCAAGACACGGCGGCGGTGCATTTTCAGGTAAGGACTGCACAAAGGTAGACCGTTCCGCAGCATATGCCGCAAGATATGTAGCAAAGAACCTCGTTGCCGCAGGTATTGCAGACAGATGTGAAATCCAGTTATCTTATGCGATCGGTGTTGCACTGCCGACATCTATCCGCGTGGAAACATTCGGAACAGGAAAGTTAAGCGAAGATAAGATTGTAGAAATCATCCGTGAAAACTTCGATTTAAGACCGTCAGGTATTATCAAGATGCTTGATTTAAGAAGACCGATCTACAAGCAGACAGCAAGCTACGGACATTTCGGCCGTAACGACCTGAATCTGCCATGGGAAAAACTTGACCGTGTAGATGCATTAAAAATGTATTTGTAAAATATCCTGAAATCCAGGAATAAACAACGGGAAATTCTGGAAGAATAAAGAAAGCCAGAGGGAAGATATAAGCCGGCTATGGACAAACCATCCATTGTCGGCTTATACTGTTTTTAAATAAAGTCTGTTTTTTAAGAAAAAGTAAGCTGCCGCAGGGCAGGTGTGAAACTGTATTTACGGAGTACGCCTCGCCGTATCCTGTATAAATTTGATAGAAATGCATTTAAAAATGAAGAAATGAGGAATTGTATGATTGAAAATTATAGTATTACAGAGTGGATTGCGTTCTTTTTTATTTACAGCTTTTTAGGGTGGTGCATTGAATCCGCCATTGTATCCTTTAACAAGCGCAAACTGACAAACAGAGGCTTTTTAAAAGGTCCGATGCTGCCACTGTACGGTTCGGGAGCGGTAATCATGCTGTTATCAACACTTTGGGCAAAGGATAATTATGTTTTAGTATACATTTGTGGTACAATCGGTGCAACGGCGCTGGAATATGTCACAGGGGTACTGATGGAAATGATGTTTAACATGCGCTACTGGGATTACAGCAATAAAAAGTTTCAGATTCACGGCTATATCTGTCTGACCTCATCCTTATTCTGGGGCGTGCTGACGGTATTGCTGGTCTGTTTTGTGCATATTCCGGTTGCGGCACTGGTGGCTTCCGTTCCGGAAAATATATTAAGAGTTGGATTATTTTTTATCATTGCGGTGGCATCCGTAGATACAGTTGATGCGTTTAAAAAGGCGCTGGATTTCCAGAAGCTGCTCACGTATGAAACAAGAATTAAAAATGAACTGTCAGAACTGACAGAGCGTTTAAACGATGCAAAAGAAGTATTTACGGATAAGAATAATGAAAGAAGCCGTGAATTTTTCAGTATGCAGGAAGCGCGTGCGGAACGCTTAAGACTGGAACTGGATGCGGCAAAGGAAAAGGTCGGCAAATTCAAAAATTCCATGTTAAACAGCTTCCCGTCCGCAACGTCTAATAAGTTTGGCGAAGCGCTGGACGAATTTAAAGAGTATTTTAATAGGAAAAAATAAAAAAAATTTCATTTAGCTCTTTTAAATTTTGAAAATGTTGTATATAATGGTATTCTACGATGTATGTTTAGACTGCATTATACTGTCTAAATGTATATAGAAACAGAGAAAATAAGAAAAACGAACATAGATAGAATGAAGAACATCGGAAAGGGGATTCATATGTTATCAACCGATATCGGAGTAGATTTGGGTACAGCCAGTATTCTGGTTTATATAAAAGGAAAAGGTGTTGTTTTAAAAGAACCGTCCGTAGTAGCATTTGACAGAGATACCAACAAGATTAAGGCAATCGGTGAGGAAGCACGTCTGATGTTAGGAAGAACACCGGGTAATATCGTAGCGGTAAGACCGTTAAGACAGGGTGTTATTTCTGATTACAGAGTAACTGAAAAAATGTTAAAGTACTTCATCCAGAAGGCAATCGGCAAGAGAATGTTAAAGAAGCCAAGAATCAGTGTCTGTGTACCGTCAGGTGTTACAGAAGTAGAAAAGAAAGCTGTAGAAGATGCAACACTTCAGGCTGGCGCAAGAGAAGTAGCAATTATCGAAGAACCGATTGCAGCTGCCATCGGTGCAGGGATTGATATTTCAAGACCTTGCGGTAACATGATTGTTGATATCGGTGGTGGTACAACAGATATCGCGGTTATTTCTTTAGGCGGTACAGTAGTCAGTACATCCATTAAGATTGCCGGTGATGATTTTGATGAAGCAATCGTCCGATATATGAGAAAGAAACACAATCTTCTGATTGGTGAAAGAACTGCGGAAGATATTAAGATAAAAGTCGGTTCAGCTTATCCGAGAACTGAGATTGCAACAATGAACGTAAGAGGTCGAAACCTTGTAACAGGTCTTCCAAAGACGGTTGAGGTAACGTCAGAAGAAACACAGGAAGCATTAAAAGAAGCAACATCCCAGATTGTTGAAGCCGTACACAGTGTACTGGAAAAGACACCACCGGAATTAGCTTCCGATATTGCAGACAGAGGAATTGTCCTGACAGGCGGCGGAAGCCTTTTACAGGGACTTGAAGAACTGATTGAATCAAAGACAGGAATCCATACAATGACAGCCGAAGACCCGATGACAGCAGTTGCAATCGGAACCGGTAAGTTTATTGAATTCCTTGCAGGATACAGAGATGATAAATAATTATCAGCAAAATAAGAAGTGAGCGGAGGAGGAAAGAAATGGTAAAGGGGCTTTACACAGGGTACACAGGAATGGTGAATTCCCAGAAAAGACTGGATGTGATTTCCAACAACCTTGCAAATGCAACAACGACAGGCTTTAAAGCAGAGGGCTGTACAACACAGGCATTTGATTCCATGTATGCCATCAAGATTAAAGATGCAACAGTCGGACATTTAAACCAGAATATCGGTTCAGTCAGTCTGGGTGCAAAGATTGGGGAAACATACAGAAACTGGGAACAGGGTTCGTTACAGGCAACGAACAACACCTATGATTTTGCACTGGCAGGACAGGGCTTTTTCTCGGTAGAGTTCACCAATAAGAACGGTGTAACAAGCACAATGTATTCCAGAGATGGCGCATTTCAGATGAATTCAGAAGGCTATCTTGTGACAAAAGACGGCGATTATATTTTAGGTGAAGGCGGAAGAATCCAGCTTCCGACAGATTTGAATGAATTATCTGTTGATTCACAGGGAAATATTTTTGCAGACGGACAGTATGTAGATACATTTGCCTTGGTTGATTTTGAAGATTATAACTATCTGGAAGAATACGGTGAAAATCTGTACCGTGCGGTGGATGGTGCAACCGAACAGGATTGTACGGCAACCGTACAGCAGGGCTACTTAGAAGCTTCTAATATTAATGTCGTATCAGAAATGGTGGACATGATTGCGGTTGCAAGAGAGTATGAAAGCGGACAGAAAGTCATCCAGGCAATTGATGAAATGCTTGGCAAAATGGTGACAATGTCAGAATTATAATAAGGTCTGGGTTAAAAAACATTAATATTATGGTAGTAAGCTGCCGGTAAAATCACCGGTATTGATTACGGAATGGAGAAGAATATGGTAAGATCATTATGGACGGCAGCAGCAGGCATGACGTCACAGCAGACAAATGTCGATACGATTTCCAATAATCTTGCAAATGTAAATACAACAGGATACAAGATGGAAACAACACATTTTAAATCCCTTTTATATCAGCAGTTACAGGCAAAGACCACATCTGCAAACGGTGAAACGAAGCCGGTTAATGCACAGGTTGGTTTAGGTTCAAGAGTATCTGCTGTAACATCACAGTATGTACAGGGTTCTGTCAACAAAACAGATAGTGACACGGATTTTGCAATCGTAGGAAACGGCTTTTTCGGTGTAGTCGGTGAAGATGGACAGACTTATTACACAAGAAACGGTAACTTTGGATTCTCAATTGCAACAGAAGGCTATATGCTTTGTACATCAGAAGGTCTTCCGGTATTAAGCTCAGACGGTAATGAACTGGTGCTGGGACCGGAATATGACCCGACAAAGATTACAGTAGACGGCGACGGTAATTTATTATATCCAAGTGAAGAAAATAACAACAATCCGACGGCAATCGGTTTAAAGATTGGATTATTCCAGTTTGCCAATCCGGCAGGTCTTGATAAGACAGGAGATTCTCTTTTAATGGAAACGGAAGCATCCGGTATTGCATTAAATGAAGATATCGATGAGGTAGGCAAAAAGAGTACCTTAAAGCAGGGATATCTGGAAGCTTCTAATGTCAATGTAGCAACAGAAATGGTAAATCTGATTACAGCGCAGAGAGCCTATGAATTATGCTCAAAGGCAATTACCACATCCGATACGATGATGGAGCAGGCAAACAATCTGAAGCGATAAGTAAAAGCAGCGGTGCGGCAGTTTAATGCCGGGGAGGAAAGGTGTACATATGAGCGATACAATCAGCGGATTAAATTCGTCATATTTAAACGGTACCTATACCAATTCAACAACAAGTGCGCTTGAAAGCACATTAAATAATAAGGATTTATCTGCATCTTCCAGCGATGAACTCATGGAAGTCTGCAAGGATTTTGAAGAATATTTTGCAGAACAGATGGTAAAATCCATGCTTAAAATGGCAAAAGTAGACAGCAGTGATGATGATAACAGCTATGCTTCTATTTTTGGACTGTCTTCTGACAGCAGTGATTCCGGAATGAGTACCATGTCCAGCTATTTTGGTGACCAGATGGTGTCAAAGCTGTCTGAAGCACTGTGCAGTACAGAAAACGGCAGCGGACTGGGACTGGCACAGACCCTTTATAATCAGATGAAGAGGAATTACGGAATTGAGGAGTAATTTAGATTACGAAGCAGAATATATTGAAGGCTTTGTAGAAAATATCATATACCGCAATGAAGACAACGGCTATACCGTTTTCAACGTGGTTTATAAAGGTGAAGAGATTACCTGCGTTGGTGTATTCAGTTACATCAACGCAGGTGAATTTATTACTGCAAATGGAGGATTTGTCAAACATCCGTCCTATGATATGCAGTTTTCTATTAAATCTTATGAATTCAAAGCGCCGGACGACACCAAGTCGGTCAGACGTTATCTTGCATCCGGTGCCATCAAAGGCATTGGTGAAAAAATGGCTGAGAGGATTGTAAAAGAGTTCGGGGATGACACTTTCCGCATTATGGAAGAAGAACCGGAACGTCTTGCGGAGATTAAAGGCATCAGTCTTACAAAAGCGATGGATATCACAGCTCAGCTTGTCGATAAACGCGACATGCGTAAAGCCATGATGTTTTTACAGGACTATGGCATCAGCATGGGAATTGCGGGTAAAATTTATTCCAGATACGGACAGGAAATATATACAATTATTAAGCAGAATCCTTACAGACTTGCAGACGATATTGACGGCATCGGATTTAAAACGGCCGATGAAATTGCGGCAAAGGCCGGCATTAAAGTGGATTCGGATTTCAGAATCCGCAGTGGGATTTTGTATGTATTGACACAGGCGGCAGGACAGGGACACATCTATCTGCCGTGGACAGAATTAGAGCAGGGGGTCACAGCACTGTTGTTAATAGATATTCGTGATATGGAGCGCCATATCATGGATATGGCAATTGATAAAAAAATTGTTGTCCGTGAAAATGCGTCTGGCGAAAAGTGCATTTATGCTTCGATGTATTATTATATGGAGGCTTCTATTGCCAAGCATTTGATCGAACTGAATATCCCGTATTCACAGGATGAAGCGGAAATCGGCCAGAGAATCGCGCAAATCGAAGAAAAAAACGACATAATTCTTGATGATATCCAGAAACAGGCGGTTCATAAGGCTGTTTTAAATGGATTGATGGTTATTACGGGCGGACCGGGAACGGGAAAGACAACAACTATTAATACCATTATTAAATATTTTGAAATGGAAGGTCTGGAAATCCGTCTGGCAGCGCCGACGGGTCGTGCGGCAAAGCGGATGGCAGAAACAAGCGGATATGAAGCGCAGACAATTCACAGACTGCTTGAAATCTGCGGCAGTGCATCCGATTCACAGAACACAGGCATGCATTTTGAAAGAAATGAAGACAATCCGCTGGAAACAGATGTCATTATTGTAGATGAAATGTCCATGGTGGACGTATCTATTATGAACTCACTGCTAAAGGCAATAGCTGTCGGAACACGTCTGATTCTTGTGGGCGATGTGGACCAGTTACCGAGTGTCGGACCGGGAAATGTGTTAAAGGATATTATCCATTCGGGCTGCTTTGAAGTCGTGAAGCTGGAAAAGATTTTCAGACAGGCGGCAGAGAGCGAAATCATCATGAACGCGCATAAGATTAATAAAGGCGAACCGGTAACACTCAACAAATACAGCAAAGACTTTTTGTTTGTCAAACGGAACAATCCCGATGCCATTATTGCGGCGATGTGTACACTGATTAAAGAAAAACTGCCGGATTATGTCCATGCGGACCGCAAAGACATCCAGATTCTGACACCAACCAGAAAATCCGCAGTCGGGGCACAGCGGTTAAACCGGATTATGCAGCAGTACTTAAATCCGCCGTCCGCAGACAAAATGGAAAAAGAAGTCGGGGATACCATTTACCGCGTGGGCGATAAGGTCATGCAGATAAAAAATAACTATCAGCTGGAGTGGGAGCGCAAAAGCCGGTATGGCGTTACCTATGACCGCGGCAACGGCATTTTCAATGGGGACACCGGTGTGATAGAAGACATCAACTTCTTTTCGGAACAGATGCTGGTGCGGTTTGAAGACGACCGTTTTGTATACTATGATTTTACACAGTTGGATGAACTGGAGCTGGCATATGCGATTACAATTCACAAATCGCAGGGCAGTGAATATCCGGCGGTGCTGATTCCGATGTTTCCGGGACCGCGTATGCTGATGAACCGCAATCTCTTATACACGGCAGTGACAAGGGCGAGAACCTGTGTCTGCATGGTAGGACTGGAAGACTGCTTTCATGAAATGGCGGCAAATGAATCGGAGCAGAAACGATATTCTTCACTGGACCTGCGGATTCAGGAAATGGATAATCTTTAAATCAAAGATTCCTCAGAAATGAATTCAGTTTGTGCATCATTTAGAATTGGAACGTTTGTGAAATAGAGGGGAAAATGAAACAGGGAAAAAACAAGCGGAATAACACGCAGAACTTAAAAGAATATATACAGCAGCTTGCACAGACCGGCATCAAAGAACTGACGGATATAGTGTTTCCGCCGGCGTGTCCGGTCTGCGGCGGGGTTCTGGGGTTTGAAAAGGGCAGACGAAGACAAATCTGTCCGGATTGTGACAACAGACTTGAATATATCGGCGAACCGCGCTGCATGAAGTGCGGCAAACCGTTAAAAAAGACGGATACGCAGCAGTTTTGCTATGACTGTACGGTGAAACGCCATTTTTATGAACGCGGTGTGGCGGTCTTTGCCTATACGGACGGCATTAAACAGTCCATTTACCAATTCAAGTATCATGATAAAAGAGAATATGCGGCATTTTACGGCAGGCAGGCGGCGCAGCAGTGCGGTGCACTCATTGGAAAATGGGATATTGATCTTGTGCTTCCCGTACCGATGTATGCAGCCAAACAAAGAAAACGCGGATACAATCAGGCAGAACTGATTGCGCGCGAGCTTTCTAAAAATCTGAATCTGATCTGTGCTTCGGAAATCCTGGTCCGTACCAGAAAAACAACTCCAATGAAAGAATTAAATGATGAGGAAAGAAGAAAAAATGTAGAAAGGGCTTTCCTTGTAAAAGAAAATGTAGTAAAATATAAAAAAATTTTACTTGTTGATGATATTTATACAACAGGAGCAACGATAGACAGCTGCGCAAAAATTTTATATCAAAAGGGCGCACAGAAAGTATATTTTTTATGTTTGTGTGCGGGGAAAGGATTTTAAGAAAATGCCGGGAACGGCAGAAGGGGAGAATTGGTTATGGATGTTAGAAATTGCAGACAATGTGGGAAATTATATAATTATATAGGCGGCAGTTACCGTAATTTATGCCCGAGCTGCATTAAACAGCTGGAAGACAAGTTTATGGAAATTAAGGAATATATCCGCGACAACAAAGTTGCAAGCATTTCGGAGATTTCAGATAAATTTGAAGTCAGCACCAAGCAGATTGAACAGTGGGTGCGTGAAGAACGTCTCTGCTTTACGGATGATTCACCGATCGGGCTGCAGTGTGAGTGCTGTGGTGCAACGATTAAGACAGGGCGTTACTGTGATAAGTGTAAAGGGACGATGGCAAACAAGCTGGATAATCTGTATAAGGCACCGGCACCGGCACCAAGGGCAGGCAGGGATCGTGACAATGCAAGAATGAGATTCCTTGATAAATAACAGATTCTATATTACAGAGCATAAAGAAAGAATTACTCAGGATATATACAGAATTCCGGGCGATTCTTTCTTTTTTTGTATTTAAAAATTGTAAAAACAGGTTAAGGAATATGCCGAAAGTACCGATAATATTTCTGAAACCATTTTAATGAGAATAGGAAAAGAGTTTAAACGGAAAGAGAGGCGGTCAGCAATGCGTGTAGAGGCATACAGTGCTGTGAACCGGATTTATCAGAGTGGGGCAGCTTCTTCTGCAAAGAAGGGAGGCAGTACTGCTTCATATAGTGATAAACTGGAAATTTCAAGAACAGCAAAGGATTATCAGACAGCAAAAGAGGCAGTAAGCCGGACATCGGAAGTAAGAGAAGACAAGGTTGCACAGATAAAAGCGGCAATGGAGGCAGGAACATATCGTGTGAGTGCGCAGGAAGTTGCCGGTAAGATGCTTGAGAATATTGCAACATTAACATTTTAAGGAGATTCTTTCATGGCAAGTTTAATTGATACACTTATTGATGTACTTGGACAGGAAGATGCAGAGTATAAAAAACTGCTGGAGTTATCCAATAATAAGACAAAGGCAATTGTCGGTGCGGATATTGAGCGGTTACAGGATATTCTGGTTCAGGAACAGGCTCAGATTGATGCCATTAACAAACTGGAACAGCAGCGTATGGAAAATGTAGATGATATCTGCAATGTACTCAATTTAAGAAGAACAGACATTAAATTAGAAGATATTTTAGAAGTGCTAAAGAAGCAGCCTAAAGAGCATGATGCACTTGAGGCAGTTAATGCACAGCTTAAACAGACATTAAATGAGTTGATGAAAATCAACGAGAATAATAAATTACTGACAAAAGAATCACTGGATATGGTTGAGTTTGAACTTAACATTGCAAAAAATGCAGTGCTTACACCACAGACAGGAAACTACAGTAAAAACGCTTATGACGAGGAGAGAATCCAGACCGTCAGCGGCTTTGATGCAAGACAGTAATATTTAATTTTATACTTTATACAGGTTTTCCCACGGAGGGGAGGACGGCCGGCTTAAGGATAAGCAGATGAGGGCAGAAATGGAGAAACAATGGCAAACGGAATGGGAAGTCTGTATATTGGCGTTTCCGGTCTGCACAGCGCGCAGACAGCTTTAAATACAACAGCACATAACCTCGCCAACATTAATACAGAGGGGTATACAAGACAGCAGATTACGTTTGAAGATATGACGTATCTGACTGTTGGTACGAGAAGTAATACAATTGATAAATACGGACTCGGTGTTTCCGTCAGTGAAATCCGCAGAATCCGCGATACGTTTATCGACAGAGCGTATCGGACAGAGAACGGCAGACTGGGTTACTATGAAAGCAACTTAAAAGCCGTAGAAGAAGTAGAAGATCTTTTTGGTGAAATGCAGGGTGTTACCTATCAGGACTGCTTGAAAAATTTATATTCCGCAGTGAATGAATTAAGCAAGAATCCTGAAAGCACCGTTGCACGATCCTCTTTAATTCAGTATACATCAGCATTTGTAAACAGATCCAATAAAATCTATGAGAGTTTAAAAGACTATCAGACAACGCTGAATACCGAAGTACAGAATTCCGTAAACCGGATTAATGAACTGGGGCAGACCATTTTTGCATTAAACAAGCAGATTCAGGGAATTGAATCCGGTTCGGGCGAATATGCCAACGATTTACGTGACCAGCGTGATAATGCACTCGATGAACTCAGTGGATATATTAAGATGTCTTATTATGAAGAAGCAAACGGACGTGTCATCGTCACATGCGAAGGCATTCCGTTTGTCAATGAGAATAATGTGACAGAGATGTCCACAAGAACCATGGACAGTAATTCGCTGCTGATTCCAACCTGGCCTTCCTTTGAAAAGGATGTATTTGACATTACACAGCCGATTTCAAATGGCAGTAAAAATGATATGGGTTCATTAAAAGGTGCAATTATTGCGCGGGGAAGTGTCAATGTCAAGGCTTCCGATGTACCGGTAAAGCCGGATGAGAGTGATTATGACCTGACAACGGCAGAAGGACAGGCAGCATACGATGCAGCCAATGCCGCATATCAGGAAAAGCAGGATTATTACAATACATACATTGAACCGTCTGCTATTTTAAGTGCGATGGCAGGGCTGGATAAGCTGGTAAACGGGATTGTGGAGTCTATCAATAATGTTTTATGCCCTGAAAAAGAAATTACGCTGGATGCACCGCTGACAGACAGTGAAGGCAATGAAATTGCCGCAGCGAAGTATACATATAACGCATCATCCAATGCAGTGCTGTATACAAGACACGGACAGGCAGTACAGGGAACGGACAATGGTGACGGAACATACAGTTACACATCGGAGGAAGCCCTTTTTACAGATGAAACACTGAAACAGAAAGAACAGGTAGATTCTTATGTATATTCTGTTTTGGATATGGATAAGACAGATTATGGTATGGACGATGATAAGACCATCGGTGAGGAACTGATTTCCCGTACGAATACCAAGCGTTATATCGTGACAACCGATGCGAACGGTGGTACGATTTATGTCAGAAACAATCTGGATGTCAAGGGCAACCAGTCTTACTACACCATCGGCAGCCTTGAGATGAACGAGGAAGTTGCACAGAATGTCGGTAAGATTGCACTGACGACGAAACAGGGAAAAGAAGATTTTGACAAAGCACAGGAACTGGTGGATATGTGGGAGAACAAATTTGCTTCCTTAAATCCTGAGGTCTACGCAAAGTCAGATTTTAATACATATTATACAAATTTCATCAGTGAATACGCAACGATGGGTCGTGTGCTTGACAATTACGTGAGCAATCAGGAAACCATGGTAAACGGATATGATAACCAGCGTTTACAGTTGCAGGGTGTATCTTCTGATGAAGAACTTGAAAAGATGATTAAGTTCCAGCAGGCATACAATGCAGCATCACGGTATATTAATGTTGTCAGCGATATGTTAGAAAGCTTAATCGTTTCACTTGGAAATGCATAAAATGAAGTTTAAACAGTTATCTGCACCGGGGCGGAAGCAGATGACCATGGCAGCGGATGCTGCCCGGTAATAAAACCGCCCGGAAATGAGGAAAATATGGCATCAACATTTTTTGGATTAACAATATCATACAGCGGTCTGCAGGCAGCATCCACATCGCTGAATGTTACGGGACATAACGTATCCAATATTAATACAAAGGGATATTCAAAACAGCAGGCATCCACAGAAGCTGCACAGGCATTACGTACGTTCTCGACCTACGGTATGCTCGGTGCCGGTGTTAAAGTAACAGGTGTCAGCCAGATGCGTGACAGCTATTACGATGAAAAATACCGTAACAATCAGGCAAATTACGGTGAATATGAAGCAAAAGAAAATTATATGGATCAGATTGAAGATTTCTTTGATGAATGGAATCTGAACGGTTACTGTAAGGAATATCAGAAGTTCTTTACATCGGTAGAAGAAGTTATTAAAGCACCGGGCGAGGCTTCAACAAAGAATCAGCTGATTAACAATGCAGCGAGCATGGCGCAGTATTTTAATACATTGTCTACGAATCTTAGAAAGATTCAGGAAGATGCAAATAACGAAATCAAGGATGCGGTAGAGCAGATTAATTCCTATGCACAAAACATTGCTTCTTTAAACAGACAGATTAATCAGATTGAAGCCAACTACGGCGATGCAAATGATTTAAGGGATAAGAGAAATGCGCTGATTGATGATCTGGCACAGATTGTCAATGTCAGCATCAATGAAGAAGACATCGGAAACGGTCTGACAGATTTCAGGGTATCCATTAACGGACAGACACTGGTTGCAGGATACGATTACAATAAGCTTTATACAGAAGCCAGAGCAGATAAGAGAAATGCTTCCGATGCTGCCGCTTTATATGATGTAAAGTGGGAGAGCGGACAAAACTTCAATCTTTACAGCCCGTCTCTTGGCGGACAGATGAAGGCACTGGTAGATATCCGTGACGGCTGTAATGGTGAGTTTGAACAGTACAAAGTAGATGAGAACGGCGATTACATTCTGGATTCAGACGGTAACAAAGTATTGGAATCTGTATTAAGAAATGAACAGAATACAGATTTTAAGGGGATTCCGTATTACCAGTCCCAGTTAAACCAGTTCATTTCCACATTGTCGGAATCGGTTAATAACGTTTTAAAGAGTGGTCTGACATCAGACGGAACACAGCAGGGCATTTCATTGTTTGTAACACAGACAAACACAGATACGATGACGGCTTTAAACATTACAGTCAACCCAGAACTGATTAAAGATGCCGATAAGCTTGCAACAAGAAGTTCTGCGGCAACCGGACAGGCAGAAGCGGATATTATGGAACAGTTAAGAAAGCTTCAGAGCGAAAAGATTTTTGACGGTGGTACAGGCGCTTACTTCCTTGAAAGTATGGTCAGTGATATGTCCATTGATTCAAGCAATGCAACGAATATGTTAGATAATTACAACAACCTGCGCACAACAATTCAGAATCAGCGCTTATCAATCATGGGTGTTGATACCGATGAAGAAGCGATGGATATGATGAAATTCCAGCAGGCATATAACTTAAATTCAAAGATGATGTCTGTCATGAACGAAATTTATGACAAGCTGATTAATGGGACAGGACTATAAGTTTTAATGATTAGGTTTCATTCCGGATTGGAGAAGATATGAGAATTACAAATCAGATGATGATTAACAGCAGTATGGCAAATATCCAGGTGAATAAAAAACAGGTTAATACACTGGATACCCAGCTGTCTACACAAAAAAAGATTAATAAGCCGTCAGAAGACCCGATTATTGCCATTCGTGCGTTACGTCTTCGTGCCAGCTTAAATGAAGTAACACAGTATTTAAAGAAAAATATCCCAGATGCACAGCAGTGGCTTTCAACAACACAGGGCGCGCTGACACAGGGCGAATCTGTTATTAATAAGCTGTATGAATACTGCAATCAGGGTTCATCCGATTCTTATGCATCAGAACAGAGAAATACGATTGCAGAAAGCTTAAAGGCTTTAAAAAAGACTTTCTACGATGAAGGAAATGTAGATTACGCCGGACGTTACGTATTTACCGGTTATAAGACTGATACAACACTGACTTATCAGTCCGATGCACTGGCAGCTGAAGCAGACTATACGATTACACAGAAGTTTGGCAGAGATGATATTTCAAGCAAGACCGTCTATACCAATGCGTACAGCAATGCAGATATTTTAAATCTCAATGTATCTTACGATACAGATGGCAATGCTGTGATGCCAAACGTGGAAAGTGTCTACAGACTGCGCCTTGGCTATTCAGATGTAAAAAACACCGGATATAGCTTAAGCTATAACAATACAGATATCAGCTTTGCCGCAGACGGCACAGCAACCGTTACAACATACCAGCTTGATGCAAATGGCAATAAGCAGCTTGATGCCGACGGCAACCCGATTACAACGACAACAACGGTCAATCCGGATGCCAACGGACAGTACAGCATTACAGATTCTACCGGTACTGCACTGACATTTACCAATACAACGGATAAAAACTACATTCCGGGCGATAATGAAATTGCCTTTAATGCAACAACAGGCGAAGTACTGATGGGCGAAAATGTTTATAAGCAGGTCTACACCTCTGACAGCTTTTCATTTACGTATCAGAAGGATAACTTTATTAAGGATGATTTAAATCCAACCATGTACTATGACTGCGTGGATAATAAGACTGGAATTGTTTATGATAAAGTCAGGGAAGATGTAGAATACAACATCAACTATGCACAGAAGATTAAGATTAATACCGAAGCCAATGAGGCATTCGATATTAACCTTGGCAGAGATATTGATGACCTTGTGACATCCGTTCAGAATGTACTCGACTTAGAAAGCCAGATTTCACAGGTAGAGAGCATGATGAAACAGAGCCAGTACAGCGACACGGATTCACAGAAAAAGTTAAATTCCATGCTGTCTGGTCTGAACAAGCAGAAAACACTGGCAGAAGATGAGATGACCAAGGCGTTTGAAAGCGGCATTTCACAGATGCAGGGCTATAAGCAGACAATTTCTCTTGCTAATGCAGATGTCGGTAACAGACTGACAAGACTGGAGCTGACACAGGGAAGACTTACAGAACAGTTTACCAATGTCACAGAAAGCAAGTCTGCCAATGAAGATATTGATCTGGAAGATGTTGTTGTAAGCTATACATCAGCCCAGCTGGTATACAACGCATCTCTTCAGGCTGCAAGTAAAGTTGTACAGCAGACATTGTTAGATTTCTTAGGATAAAAATAAAAGCAAAATAAAAGACTGCTTGTGAGAATGTGCGCAGGCAGTCTTTATTAGAAAATGGAGAAATGCAAAAAATATGCTTGATAGCATATGTTTCACACGGCTATTTGTTTCTGAGCGAAAACAAATAGCCATTATGGCAGATGAGAAATCGCCTACGCGAATTTCTCATCGCCTCTTCGCAACAAGTCGCTCAGAAATGGAGTAAATATGCAGATTAATACAAAATGGTTTGGCACAGTGGAAATTGATGATGCCAAAGTGATTACATTTGAAAAAGGGCTGATTGGGTTTGAGGACTGCAGCCGGTTTGCAATTGTATATGAAACAGAAGATAAGAAAGAAAAACCAATTATGTGGCTGCAGTCGTTAGATGAGCAGGCACTGGCACTGCCGATTATTAAGCCGGAATATATTGTGGATGAATATGCACCGGATGTTGAAGATGAACTTGTTTATAAGCTGGGAGAAAATGTAAAAAGTGATGATCTGATGATATTTGTGACAATGACAGTACCGTCTGATCTTACAAAGATGACCTGCAATTTAAAAGCGCCGATTATTATTAATACGGCGACGATGAAAGCAGTTCAGGCAGTTGCAGCCAATGAAGACTATGTTGTTCGCTTTCCGGTTTATAATCTTTTAAAAGAAAGAAAAGAAAAGGCGGGTGAGTAGAAATGCTGGCGTTATCGCGGAAAAAAGACGAAGCAATCATTATTAATGATAATATTGAAGTAAAAATTCTTGAAATCAAGGGCGACCAGATTAAAATTGGTATTTCTGCACCAAAGTCCGTTCCGATCTACCGGAAAGAAGTCTTTACACAGATACAGGAAGCCAATAAAGAGGCTTCTCAGTCTGTAGATATGGAAAAATTAAAGAAGTTATTCTAAAGATTCAGGTCCAAAAAACCGATAATACTAATAAGAAATGAGATAAACTGCGGTTACTGCGCAGTTTAAAAGCGGTGAAAAAGGATATTCACCGGGGAACAAGGAAACAAAGTATGCGTTATCACACGGAGGTGGATAAAAGTGGGATTAGAATCAATTAACAAAGCGTCGGCAGCAACACAGAGTGTGCAGACGACAGCGCCCGTAACGGCAAATGTCCAGGCAGCAGGCAGCAGCACACAGACAGCAGATTATACAGCGGCACAGGCAGTACAGCTTTCGTTGGGACAGGACAGTGCATCTCCTGAAAGCCAGGAAAGCAAAGCAACCCTTGCAGATGTCAAAGACATCAGCAAAGTCTTAAACAGCAATACGGTTGCGGAGTTTGGTGTGTATGAGCCGATGAACCGGATCACCATTAAGATTAAAGACAAGGAAACAGGAGAAGTATTAAAAGAGATTCCTTCTGAAAAGATGCTCAAGATGTTTACAAAAGCCTGTGAACTGGCAGGGCTTCTTGTCGATGAAAAAATGTAGTAAATACAGGAACAAAACATACAGACATATAGAAAGGGGTAGATGATATGCCAATTCGTTTATCAGGTATGCAGTCCGGTCTGGATACAGAAGCATTAGTATCCGCACTGGTCATGGGGTATCGTACTAAAAAAGAAGATTATGAAAAAGCACAGACAAAGCTTTCATGGAAGCAGGATAAGTGGAAGACAATCAACACTAAGATTACAAACTTTTATACAGGAACACTTTCAAGCAACCGACTGACAAGTGCGTATAATTTAAAAAAGGCAACAATTAACAATTCATCTTATGCAACCGTATCCGCTTCTACATCTGCAGTCAGCGGTACACAGACCTTAAAGGTTACAAAGCTTGCTTCAACCGGTTATCTGACAGGTGGAAAGATTAGTGGAAGCGGTAGTACGAAGCTGACAGGCAGCAGCAAACTCAGTGAAGTGGACGGTATGGGTTCTGCTGCGGATGGTGCCAGCATTTCTGTTACAGCAGATGGAAAGACATCAACGATTGATTTGTCTTCTGATATGACAATCAATGAATTTGTTGTAAAATTAAAAAATGCAGGTCTCACAGCGAGCTTTGATGAGAATAATCAGCGGTTCTTTATCAGTTCCAAGTCGTCCGGTGCGGATAACGATTTTTCAATGACGGCTGCCAACAGCAATGGTAAGAATGCTTTGGGGGCATTAAAGCTTCAGGCAACAACAGCCGATACAGTTGCAAAGGATATTGCAAAATATCAGACAATTGCAGGCACGGATAAGAATACTTACATTGCTGATACAGCTAAGAGCAATTATGGTGCAACAATTGAACAGTATAATACAGCAATTGAGAAGTTAAAGACATCGAATGCAGAACTGGAAGAAAAGAATAAAAAACTTGCATACCAGAAGCAGTATGTGGACAGCTTTATTGAAAAGGCAAATTATACAGGCACAGGTGATGGAATTTATAATCCGACGACACTTGATGATGCCAGAAAGTATTTGTCTGACAGAGAGTCAGAGTTAGAAGCTAAAAAAACAGATGGAACCATTACGGATGATGAAAAGTTAGAATTGGAAGCAGTAAAGACTGTTTCTAAAACAGTGAGTGATGATACACTTGTATTTACAAGAACACAGAAGACAGATGACGATGGCAATGTGTCATATACAAGTGATGTGGATTCATTGCTTACAAGTACAGAAGCTTCTATTACATCAAATAACGAAACAATTGCGGCGAATAATACATCAATCAATCAGTATTATACGGAAGCGGGCGTAGACAGCACCAATGCAGCACAGGTAGACAGCACCAACGGAAAGATTCTGTTAAGCTACAGTGATGCAATCACAGGCAGCAATTCACTGGCAACAGGCTATCAGGCAGCAGCTACCACGCAGTATGAGTATGCTGTGAGCATGGTAGAAGCCTACAATGCATATACAGCAGGTACAGCTACAGATTCTCAGAAAGAATTGCTCGGACTGTCCACCTCGTCATCAACAGATACAACATCAGCAGTCCGTATTGCCGGAAGCAATGCGCAGATTGAGCTTAATGGTGCAGTATTTGAGAATACGACCAATAACTTCTCAATCAATGGTTTAACGATTCAGGCAACAGCACTGACAGGCAGCGAAGCTGTCACTATTACAACTGATACCGATGTAGATGGCATCTATGATACAATTAAAGATATGCTATCAGAATACAATGAGCTGATTAAGACATTGGATGCTGCTTATAATGCAGAAAGTGCAAAGGGATATGAACCATTGACTGATGATGAAAAGGATTCTATGTCGGACGATGAGATTGAAAAATGGGAAACAAAGATTAAAGATTCCTTGCTTCGCCATGACAGTACATTAGATAGTGTGATTTCGTCAATGAAAAATACAATGCTGGCAGGTATTACGATTAATGGAAAATCCTATAATTTAGCTACATTTGGTATTTCTACAGGCAGTTATTTTACCACATCAACGAATGAGAAGGGCGTATTTCACATTGATGGTGATGAAGATGATTCTACTACAAAGGGAAATTCAGATAAACTGCGTGCGGCAATTGCAAATGATTCGGATTCGGTAATTGAATTCTTTTCACAGTTGTCAACTAATTTATATAGTTCATTAAAAACTAAGTTAGGGACATCTAATAGTATGAGCAGTTATATGTCAATCTACAATGATAAAGAGATGGCTATACAGTATTCAGAATACAAAACCAAGATTTCAGATCAGGAAACAAAAATTTCTACATGGGAAGAATATTACTATAAGAAGTTTTCAAGAATGGAATCAGCACTGGCTTCTTTAAACTCACAGGCATCTTCTATGTCTGGTTTATTTGGCTAAAATATAAGTAGTATGCAGGAGGAAGAATCGTGGCAGTAAATAATGCATATGCACAATATAATAACAATAAAGTCCTCACGGCATCACCGGCAGAACTAACATTGCTCCTTTATGAAGGGGCAATTAAGTTTTGCAATATTGCGATGATGGGGATTGAAGAAAAAAATATCCAAAAGGCACATGATAACATCAAAAAGGCACAGGCTATTATTGAGGAATTACAGGCTACATTGAATCATTCCTATAAAGTGGCTGAAGACTTTGATAATGTATACCGGTATATTTACGATTTACTGGTACAGGCGAATATGCATAAGGATAAAGAAATATTAGAGCGTGCTTTAACGGAAATCCGTGGTATGCGTGATACATGGAAAGAAGTCATGAAAAAGGGTAAGAGTGTTTAACTCATTTTAAGTGGGGATAGTACACATAAAAATGAGGAGCAGATATGGATACAGAAAATTATCTTCAGATTATGATTGACAGTCTGGTACAAAAAGAAGAACTTTTAAAGCAGATTGTAGATTATAATGAAAAGCAGCAGGCAATCATTACAGCGGCAGAATTTGATGAGGACGCTTTTGAACAGAATTTAAATGATAAAGGCGAACTGGTAGAGAAGATTCTCAAGCTGGATGAGGGCTTTAATTCGGTCTTTAACCGGATCAAAGACGACGTACAGAGCAATAAAGCGCGTTTTAAACAACCGCTTTCAAGACTAAAAGAGCTTATCACAACGGTTACAGATTTAGGAGTGCAGATTCAGGCACAGGAACTTAGAAATAAGCAGCTGGTTGAAAAAAGATTTGCTCAGATGCGCAAGGAATTAAGTAATGCAAAACGTGCAACCAGCAAGGCGAATGCCTATTATAAGAATACTAATAGACTCAATAATTATGAATCGCATTTTTTAGATCAAAAAAAATAAAAAAAGTTTATATCCGGGCTAAAGTATTTTAAAATACACCCGATATAATAAATGTAAGTAATCAAGAAGATTACTAAAAATAATAATGGCGGCATGGAAGCCGCTACATATTCAAGGAGGAAGAATATTATGATAGTACAGCACAATTTATCAGCATCTAACACAAACAGACAGTTAGGTATCACAACAAGCGGACTTCAGAAGTCTACAGAAAAGTTATCATCAGGTTATAAGATTAACCGTGCAGCAGATGATGCAGCTGGTCTTTCTATTTCTGAAAAGATGAGAAACCAGATTAGAGGTCTTAACAAAGCTTCTGATAACGCTCAGGATGGTGTTTCATTAGTGCAGACAGCAGAAGGTGCTTTAAATGAAGTACATTCTATGCTCCAGAGAATCAGCGAACTTGCAGTTCAGGCTTCAACAGATACTAATGGTTCAAAGGATAGAACTGCTTTATCAGATGAAGCTAAGCAGCTTGTTGATGAAATCGATAGAGTTGCTACTACAACTCAGTTCAATAAGATGAATATCTTAGATGGTACATTTACTGGTAAGAAGTTACAGGTAGGTGCTAATGCAGGTCAGAACATTGCAGTTTCTATTAAATCAATGAAGGCTTCTGATTTAGGTATTACTAAGACTGTAGCAGGTGCATTAGATAGTTATACTAATGCAAATGCAGCTCTTACAGCAGCTCAGACTGCAATTGAAACATTATCAACTCGTCGTTCAGCTTTAGGTGCTGTTCAGAACAGACTTGAGCATACAATTGCCAACCTTGATAACATCAGCGAAAATACTCAGTCTGCTGAATCACGTATCAGAGATACAGATATGGCTGAAGAAATGGTTAACTACTCAAAGAATAACATCTTACAGCAGGCTGGTCAGTCTATGCTTGCACAGGCTAATCAGGCTAATCAGGGTGTTCTTTCATTACTTCAGTAATTTAAGAATTGTACTGTATAAAGAACCAACTTGGTTTCAAGTTGGTTCTTTTTCTATATATAGAAGGATGTAAAGGAGTAGAGGAGATGAGTTTGCAGAACTTATATAATACAATTATTGAAACAGCAATTATGATGTATCAAAACGAAACAGGGAAACTAAAAAAAATACCTGATATCATGATAGAAATGAATAATTTATTAAAAGTAATTGTTGGAAAATCGTTGGATGAAGCACAAGCCTTATGTGATGTAATGTTGCGGCTTGAAGAATCATATCGGACAGGAGATAAATTAGCTGTTGGTGATATTTTGTATTTGGAAATTTGTAGTTGGATTTTACAATATGCACAAGATAATAATATAACAATAACAGATAGTAGAAAATTACAAGATAGCAATATAAAAATAGATATTGCAGATTATAATGAAAATATAAAAGCATTTTGTAATATCAACAGCAGTTCTACAAAAAAAATCAACGAAGAAAGTATAAAATTTGATCAAAAGGATGAGAGTATATTAGTAGATGAATATAGAAATATTGCAATTTGTAGTAATAAAAAATATTGGCAGTTAAATAGTTTTGGTAATGAAAACGTTGCAGTTCAATATGCACTTGAAGATATAAAAAAGAAAAACTATATTCATACAGTAATTGTAATTGGGATGGCTAATTTATCATATATTAATCAAATTATAAAAAATATTTCATTGGATACAGCTGTTGTTATATATGAACCGGATAGCAGAATTTTTTTTTCAAATATGTATTATAATGAAATGAAAAGCCTTTTAAATAAGAGAAATGTATACATGTATGTAGAAGGAATAAATGCAGGCGACATACAACTATATTTTGAAAGTATACCAGAATATAACGATACAACAGGCATATATACGTTTATTTCGCCTAATTATGATATTTTATATGGGGAAATAATAGAAGATAAAGTAAAAACATGGAATGAAATTTTAAACTGGAAAGCGGCGGAAGACAATACAATATTGGATAAAGCAGATATTATTAATTATAATTATATTATGAATATAAAATTCATTCCGAACAGCATGCTTATGACAGACATAAAAGAAGTATTGCAAAATAAAATTGATTTTATAAAAGTTCCTGCAATAATTGTAGCAGCGGGACCATCTTTAGATAAGAATATAGTGCTGCTTAAGAAAGCCCAGGGAAAAGCTTTCATTATAGCAGTGGATTCAGCAATAAGAATGTGTCTTAAACATAAAATTACACCGGATGCGGTGGTAACAATAGACCCAATAAAAAATGAAATATTATTTGAAAATGATTTGGCAAAAAATATACCGGTATTTTATTGCCTTAACAGCAGGTATGATGTGCTTGATGAGTTAAATGGTCCCAAAATATTTGCAAATATGACTGAGTGGGGAGATGTATTATTAAAAAAATTAGGTAAAGAAGAACAATTGGTTGAACATGGAGGAAATGTAGCAACATCGGCAATTGCTACAGCTGTACATTTAGGTTTTAGGAGTATTATTACAATTGGATTGGATTTAGCATTTACGCAAGATAAGATTCATGCCTCTGTTGTATATGAGGAAGATGAAATAGGAGATGTCAAACAATCTAAATATACTTATGTAAAAGATAAAGACGGTAAAGATATTCTTACATATGTTAATTTCAAATTATACAAAGAATATTATGAACAGGAAATAATAAAAAAAAATCAGGCGAAGGTACGATTTGTTAATGCAACAGAAGGTGGAGCGTATATAGAAGGCGCAATTTGTATGCAAATAGAAGATGCTATTAAACAGTATTGTCAGACGTCATTTTATTTTTCCGATATATTAACAGAGGTGACAGATTATACCTCCAAAATTAGTGTCAATAAAGTGCAAGCGTTTCTGAAAGAATGTTTAATGCAGTGTGAAGAGTTGAAGAAAGGATATATGGAGTGCTGTAAAAACTATGAAAAACTGATGACTTGTACAGATATGGAATCAGTTGAAAAGCTGATTAACAAAATAGATCAGATAAATCAGAAGATTGGTAGATATATAATTGCAGTAATGGTATCAAATGCGTCTCAAAAAGAAATTAAAGATAAAATTAAAACACTGTATAGCAATTGTGAATTAGGAGATTGCTCTATGAGAAACAAGCTGTGTAAGTATGCTCAAAGAAGACTTGAAATCATGGGAATATATATAAATAATATAGATAAGGTGAAAAAATTATGTGAAAATTGTGCTATAGAACTAGAAAATATTTAGTGGATAATATAATGAACTATATTATAAAATAGGAGCAACATAATGGAAACACTTTTAATTGGAAATATAAAAAAAATAGACGCTTTTTATAAATGGCTCAATGTTGCAAATGATATTTTTGATGTAAAATTAATAATAGCAGAAGACAATTTGAAATCAGAAAAATTTGATTGCAGAATTGAACCATTAGCATATGTAGAGTCAATAACAAATGAATATGATATCATATTTGTATGTAGTGATTTTGCAGATAAAATAGCATATGTACTGGTACAGATGGGAATTGAAAAAGAAAAAATTCATGATGAAAATACTATTTGTAAATATTTGTCTAAATCTGATAGAATGTCATATTATGCCCAAAAAACTTATGAAGAACATAACTATAAAAGATATGAAGATGTATGTCAAATTGGTCAATTTACGTATGGGAAGTTTAATATTATGGATTATAAGGAAGGAATTCATTTGCAGATTGGAAAGTTTTGTTCAATTGGCTCGGGAGTAATATTTATGCTTGGTGGAGAACATAGAGGAGATTGGTGTACAACATATCCGTTTAACGGTAGAATACAGGAGTTTTCCTATATTACAGGACATCCAAGACTGAAAGGTGATATTGTTGTTGGTAATGATGTATGGATTGGCAGTGATGTAAAGATTATGTCAGGAGTTCATATTGGAGATGGTTGTATTATTGGTGCCAATGCTGTTGTAACAAAAGATATTGAGCCTTATACAGTAGCAGTTGGTGTTCCTGCAAAAGTTGTAAAAAAACGGTTTGATGACAAAACAATAAAACTATTCACAGAAATGCAGTGGTGGAATTGGGGAAATGAGGATATTTATAATGCAGTTCCATTGTTACAGAGTGAGAAATTTGATCAATTATTTCAATATTATAAAAGACAGGTTAAAGGTAATTGAAATCATAAATTTTAATTAGGTTAGAAATGGAGATGAATATGGTGAATGAAGAGGAACACGTAAAATACCATGAATTAGAAGATAGGGTTGCTCAGTGTGAAAAAATTAATAGTTTGTTAATACAATCAGTACAAACCCTTACAGATGCGTATAATTCAATGATGTCTGATATTACGGCATATTAGCATAATGTCAAATATGAATTATTGGACACTAGAAAAAAAGAAAAGATATATTTTCCTAAAATCGCAGATTGTGAAGAAACTTTAGAGCAGATTATTAATAATCAGTGTTCATTATGCCGGTTTGGAGATGGCGAATTTGCATTAATAAGTGGAAATTTGAGAGCAAAATTTACGCAAAAGTATTATCCTGATTTGGCTCAAAAATTAATAGAAGTTTTGCATAGTGATGAAAAAAATATATTGATTGGAATTGCCGATAACTATGGAAATTTAGAAAAGTATTCTGAATCAACAATAAGGGAAATCAGACATTATATGACTCCGCAAATAAGGTCACAGCATATGAATTTATTACAGCCGAATAGGATTTATCATAATGCGTATATAACACGACCATATATTATTTATGCAGATACTGAAACGGAGGAACCAGCAAGGAGATTTGCAGCATTAAAAAAAATTTGGGATCATAAGAATGTAATTATCATTGAAGGGGATAAAACCCGAATGGGGGTTGGAAATGATTTGTTGCAAAATGCAGCTTCAGTTAAGAGAATTATTGCACCAGCTGTTGATGCATTTGAAAAGTATAACGATATTTTACAATGTGCGATGAATCAGGGCAGAGATTTCTTGTTTTTAATTGCATTAGGTCCGGTCGCAACGGTTATGGCATATGATTTGGCGAAAGCCGGATATTGGGCAATAGATATAGGACATACAGATATAGAGTATGAGTGGTTTTTAAAAGGAACAGGGAAAAGAGAATGTATACCCACAAAATTCAATAATGAGTATCCGGATGGAGAAAAGGTACAGCAGATAAATGATGTTATTTATAATTCTCAGATTATTGCAGATTTCAGTTAAATGACTTATTAAAGAGGTTTATTGAGAACACAGGAAGCAGAATAATAGATATTCTAAATTGCTGTGTTTTGTATAAATTATACAGAAAATGCCAGTTCTATCATTTGAGAAATGCGTATATCATATGTGTGGAATTGTTTCACTTTCTGATATCCGTTTTGTGCAATTTTTGTACGTATTTCTTCATGAGAAAGATAGTAGTTTGTTTTATCAAGCAGTTCGTCAAGAGAACCATATGTATCTAAATCTTCACCGATGATGAAGTGTTCCGGGATTTCTGCCTGGTAATTAGTCAGACAAAAACCACCGCATCCAAGTATATCCCAGATACGTTGACTGATACCGCTTCGAATAGATTTACAAGTTATATTTAAATTGATTTTTGAGTAATGAAAAATTAATGGCATTTCAGTAAGCGTTTTAGCACAGCCGTGATTATGAACAGGAAGTCCGGTTGTGTCACTTGCTGTATATATGTCTACATGATGCTGTGAACCTAATAATTTCATTGCTTTAATACGTTCGGTTGAAGATATTTTCATACCAAGATATTGAAGAGCAATGATTTTGGCATTGTCCCGTCTTGCACGTTCGGGTGGAATATAGTAATTTGGCATACACTGAATAAATTCCTGAATGATGGAGTCAGGAAGAACTTCATCTAAGAAAAAATAACCATATATTTTTTCCTGCGCAGCCATAATGCCATCCAGATAGCCGGATAAATGCTTTGATGGAGCAATAATATTGTCATAGGGGCATTTTTCAGTATATAATGAACCAACAAAAGAAATATCACTTTGATATTTGCTGTTATTTTTACTGGAATTAATAATATTATCCCAGTGGGTTGTATTTGTGGCGAGTGGTAAATAAAAAATGTTATTAGGGTTATACATAACTAAATCCTGGTATTGCTGATAATCAAATAAGAATAGCCGGTTATATTCATTGGATATAGTATCAGAAAGCAATTCTAAAACGGGACTGTCTACTGTCCAGGAAAGGTATCTTAATTTAAATATTCTACATATTTCAGACAAAACAGGATAATAGTTGACACTAATTAATCCATCAAAAGATTCTTGAAGAAGTATATCAGATACAATTTCAACAACTTTTCGTGCAGGAACATTTTTCCAAGTTATCTCTGTATCAATTGTTTTTATGGTATGACCTAATGATTGTAGTGAGTTAATCATATATGGTTCACAAATGCTATTGTAACGATAAAATAAAAAATTCATAAGTAGTACGCTCCTTGTGGTTATGAAGTCAATTTAATAACAATAGTATAACATAAGAAGAAGGCGAAAGAGTAGTTATTATAATTTATTTTATAAAATAAGTATCTGTTGTTGTATATATCTGTTATAATTAACGCTATATGGATTAAAAAATAGGAGAGGTGGGTTATAAAGTGAAGATTTTGTATTATGATTGGGGCTCAAATTCCAGTAAAGATATATGTGAAGCATTTAATAGATTGGGGATAGAATACGAGAGTTTTTCATATTCTATTCATAATTATGAAACAGATGATGAATTTTCAAAATATGTAAAACATATATTGAGCAAGAAACAATTTGATTGCATTTTTTCGTTTGATTATATTCCCATTATTGCGTATATTGCACAGGAATGTAAAATGTTGTATTACTCATGGATATATGATTGCCCACATAATACGCTGTATTCAAAATCGGTTTACAGTAAATATAACAGAATATTTTTTTTTGATAGAGAACAGTGCAAATATTTCCATGCAAGGGGCGTAGTGAATGCCTTTCATATGCCATTGGCGGTAAATGTAAATAAATTTAATGCACTACTGGGAGAAAATTTAAAGGATGCACAATATATTCATAATATTAGTTTTATTGGCAGTCTGTATAATGATAATTTGTATAATCACATACAGTATCTTCCTGAATATTTAAGAGGATATTTAGAAGCGGTTTTGCAGAGCCAAAAAAAAATATATGGATATGATCTTATATCTGATTTACTTACAGAAAATATAATCAATGAGTTAGATCAGTACATAGTATTTGGTGATGATGTGATGATTAATATTCCCAATAAGCAGATATATTTGGATATTCTTTATAAGAAGTTGGCTGAACTTGAGCGAAAAGAGGTTTTGCAAACGTGTGCGGAGTATACGACGGTAGCTTTATATACTGGTTCAAAAATAGATAACATCAGTAATAATATCATATCATATCCTCCAGTTAACTATGATACGCAATTACCAGAATTATACCGGAAATCAAAGATTAATTTAAATGTTACTTGTCGTTCTATTATATCAGGTATACCGCTTAGGGTTTTAGATATAATGGCAAGTGGTGGATTCTTGTTGTCAAATTATCAGCAGGAATTGGCAGAATACTTTGTGCCAGGAGAAGATTTAGTATTATATGAGAGTATGCAGGATTTAAGAGATAAGGTGAATTATTATTTAAAACACGAGGAAGAAAGATCGGAAATTACTTATAATGGTTACAAAAAAGTTCGAGAAAGATTTTCGTATGATATTGCATTATGTAAGATTTTAGAAATATAGGTAAAGCGAATAAACTTGTATTAAATAGTTTTTTCATATCCGATTAATATAATAGAGGTTACTTAGAGCACATATAAGATGCAGGGAGGCAGACAGATGTTAAATAACAAGACAATTCTTATTACAGGTGGTACAGGTTCTTTTGGTAATGCGTTTACAGAGTATGTGTTAGAACATTACAATCCGAAAAAGATTATCATATATTCCAGAGATGAATACAAACAGTTTATAATGTCAAACAGATTGAAAAAATATAGTTCAAAGCTGAGATTCTTTATTGGTGATGTACGGGATAAAGAGCGGTTATACAGAGCATTTGACGGTGTGGATTATGTGGTTCATGCGGCAGCTTTAAAACAGGTGCCGGCGTGTGAATACAATCCGATGGAAGCTGTTAAGACGAATATTGACGGTGCAATGAATATTGTTGATGCAGCGCTGGATTGCGGTGTTAAGAGAGTGGTTGCACTGTCTACGGATAAAGCGGTAAATCCGATTAATCTTTATGGCGGTACAAAACTGGTATCCGATAAATTATTTATTGCAGCAAATGCTTATGCAGGAAGCAAAGATGTATGTTTTTCAATTGTGCGTTATGGTAATGTGGCAGGAAGCAGAGGTTCTGTTATTCCGTTCTTTAGAAATATTGTGGAAAATGGTGGAACAGAGCTTCCGATTACTGATTATCGTATGACAAGATTCTGGATTAGTCTTGAGGAAGGCATTCAGCTTGTTATAAAGGCGTTAAGCGAGGCAAAAGGCGGAGAAACATTTATTTCAAAGATTCCGTCCTTTAAAATTACAGATCTTGCGCAGGCTATTTTACCGGGCTGTAAAATGCCGGAAGTCGGTATCCGCGAAGGTGAAAAGCTGCATGAGGTTATGGTCACAAGAGAAGATTCTATGAATACATACGAATATGAGAAGCATTTCATCGTATATCCACATATGGACTGGTGGAATGAAGCAAAGATTCAGCCGGGTGGAAAGAAAATTGAACAGGGATTTGAATACAGTTCAGGGACTAATACAGAGTGGCTGTCAGTGGAACAGATTTCAGAATTGTTGAAGAATGTCGAAGGACATGAATAATATTGAATAAAATAAAGAGAGAAGCGTGAAGTGTTATGTTTATACCATATGGAAGACAGAGTATTAATGAACAGGATATAGAGGCTGTAGTAAATGTCTTGAAATCAGATTATTTAACGACAGGGCCTAAAATTGCAGAATTTGAACGAAAAGTTGCGGATTATACAGGCGCAAAGTATGCAGTAGCAATTGCCAATGGAACAGCAGCGCTTCATGCAGCCTGTTATGCGGCAAGAATTGGTGAAGGTGATGAAGTCATTACAACACCGATTACATTTGCAGCATCTTCCAATTGTGTATTGTATTGTGGCGGCACACCGGTTTTTGCAGATATTAACCCGGAAACTTACAATATTTCTCCGGAAGATATTGAGCGAAAAATAACACCGAAGACAAAGGCAATCATTGCAGTCCATTTTACGGGGCAGCCATGTGAAATGGAACAGATTCACGCAATTGCACATAAGTATAACCTGACAGTTATTGAAGATGGTGCACACGCATTGGGTGCTGAGTATCAGGGAAAGCGAGTTGGCACTTTATCAGATATGACGACTTTCAGCTTTCATCCGGTAAAACATATAACAACGGGTGAAGGCGGCATGATTCTGACAAACAATCCGGAACTCTATCAGCGGTTAAAGCTTTTCCGTACTCATGGAATTACAAGAGAAGAAGAACTGCTCACAAAAAATGACGGACCGTGGTATTATGAACAGTTGGATTTGGGGTATAACTACCGCATTACAGATATTCAGTGTGCTCTTGGAGTATCACAGATGGACAGACTGCCGGAATTTTTAGAAAAAAGAAAGCAGATTGCAAAACGGTATAATGAAGCATTTGCTGCCAATGAGCAGATACAGCTGCCATATCAGAAAGAAGGCTGTGACAATGCATGGCATTTGTATGTGATACGGATAAAAAACGGTAAAAGAAAAGAGGTTTTTGAAAAACTAAGAGCAGCCGGGATTGGTGTTAATGTACATTACATTCCGGTATATCAGCACCCATACTATAGGACACACGGATATGCAGAAGTTACCTGCCCGAATGCAGAGGAATATTATAAAGAATGTATCAGTCTTCCGATGTATCCGGATTTAAAAGAAGAAGAACAGGAATACGTGATAAAGAAGGTACTTGAATATGTCAGATAAAGCGATTGCTATTATTACGGCAAGAGGCGGCAGCAAAAGGATTCCTAAAAAAAATATCAGGGAATTCTGTGGAAAGCCTATCATTGCATATTCGATAGAAGCGGCATTGTCAAGTGGAATCTTTTCAGAAGTAATGGTATCAACGGACAGCGAAGAAATAGCGGAAATAGCTAGAGAATACGGGGCAGTTGTACCGTTTATGCGAAGTGAAAAGACATCGGACGATTATGCAACAACAGCTGACGTCTTATTAGAGGTGATTCATAAATATAAAGATTCGGGTAAAGAATTTGATTATATGTGCTGTATATATCCGACAGCACCATTTGTTACGGCTGAAAAGTTAAAAAGCGGAATGAAAATCATGGAAAATGAGCATCCGATTGCAGTAATGCCGGTTGTTGCATTTTCTTATCCGCCGCAGAGGGCATTTGTAAAAAATGAAAATGACGAATTAGAGTATAAATATGTGGAATATTTACGGTCCAGGTCACAGGATTTAGAAAAGCAATATCATGATGCAGGACAATTTTATATTTATGATATTGAAAGGTACTGTGCAATAAATGGAAGTGTGTCCGAGGGAATCAGACCTTTGATTGTATCTGATTTGGAAGTGCAGGATATTGATAATGAGGAAGATTGGAAAATAGCAGAATTAAAATATCAGTTAATGAAAGCGAGCAGGTAATGGGAAAAAAAATCGGAATGGTAATCGGTGCCAGTCAGGATGCAATTCATACAATAAAAAAAGCGCGGAAGCAGGGAATTTATGTAGTGGCGTTGGATGGGAATCCACATGCGGAAGGACTTGGATTTGCTGATGAAGGCAGAGTTGTAGATATTTCTGATATGCAGAAGGTTTGTCAGGAAGTAGAACAGATAAAGCCGGATTTTATATTGCCGGTTCCGATTGGAAGATATTTGATTACGACGGGATATATGAATAAAAAGTATAAGCTGCCGGGAGTTATGTATTCAGCAACAAGATATAGTACGGATAAATATTTATATCATGATAAATTAAATCAATTCGGATTGAGAAATACGTATGAATATTTAGTGAATGCACAGCAGAGCATTGCAGATATTGAAATTACATATCCTGCGATCCTGAAGCCGAGATTTGGCTCTGGAAGCAGGGATATATTTTATATTGCAAATTATAAACAGTTACAAAAAGCATATGACATTATTACGACGAAAAAGGAAGATTTTATTTTAGAGCGTTTTGTAGAAGGAACAGAGTACGGAGTAGATGGTGCTGTAATAGATGGAAAACTGTATATAACACTGCTTCGGGAAAAAGGTATGACACCGTTACCACAGCGGCAGGCAGTTTCATATAGTGTGGTGCAGAGAAATATTCAGAATACACCGTTATTTCATAGAATTGAAAAATATTTAAAAAAAGCAGCAGATGTACTAGAATATGATAATTGCCATTTTCAGGTGGATTTAATTGCAAATGAAAAAGAGCTGTTTGCGGTTGAGATGGCACCAAGACCGACAGGACATAGTGTACATGACGTTTTTGTGCCAATGGCAACGAAGATTGATTTAGCGGAAGAATATATTAAGTTTTTAATGGGTGGCAACTACACGTTTGAAGCAAATAGTACAAGGAATTTAAGAATTTGTTATTTTTATTTTGAACCGGGTGTATTGAAGAAAGTTCCGAACCAACAGGATTTAAAGGAATGTACCAATATTGTTATGTGGAATTGCAATTTAAAAGTAAATGATAGATTGGAAAAAGTAATAAACGGATATTCTATTATGGGAAGAGGTTTTTTTATTATAGAAGGCAGTGATGAGCAGGAACTGGAAAAACAGAACAAGTGGGTGTTGTCGCAATTTATAGTAGATAAGGATAAGTAAGAACTTGAAAATTTAGGAGCAGACAATGAATCTATATCAAAAAATACAAAACGGAGTTTATGTGATTGCAGAAATGTCTGCAAATCATGCTGGGAAGATTGAAAATGCTTTTCGTATTATTGAAGAAGCGGCCAGGGCAGGTGCTGACTGTGTAAAGATACAGACATATACAGCAGATACATTAACAATTAACTGTACGGATGAACCATATATGATTAAAGGTGGATTGTGGGATGGATATAATTATTATAAATTGTATCAGGAAGCATATACACCATGGGAGTGGCAGAAAGCATTAAAAGAAAAATGTGAAGAAGTCGGGGTGGATTTTTTATCAACACCGTTTGACAAGACAGCAGTAGATTTTTTAGAGGATTTAGGTGTTGAATTTTACAAGATTGCTTCGTTTGAACTTGTGGATATTCCTTTGATTGAGTATGTGGCTTCAAAAGGAAAGCCAATTGTCATGTCATGTGGAATGGGGAGTATTGAAGAAATAGAAGAGGCATTGGCAGCATGTCAAAGACAGCATAATGAAAATGTTGTATTACTTAAATGTTGCAGTCAATATCCTGCGCAGTTTGAAGATATGAATGTATCTGTCATACCGGATATGCAGAAACGTTTTCAAAAGCCGGTAGGATTATCAGACCATTCATTTGGCTCGTTAGCACCTGTTGTAGCAGTATCTATGGGAGCAAAAGTTATTGAAAAGCATGTATGTTTAAGCCGTGAGATTGAAAATCCTGATTCGGGATTTTCAATGGAGATGGGCGAGTTTGCCCAGATGGTACAGGATGTCAGAAATGCAGCTGTAATTATGGGAAGACCGACATATGAACTGACAGAGCATGAAAAAAGCGGATTGAGTATAAGAAGATCATTAGTTGCAGTACGTCCGATTGCACGGGGGGAAGCTTTTACAGAGGAAAATGTGAGAAGTATCCGTCCTGCAATTGGTATAAAACCAAAGTATTACAATGCACTTTTACAAAAGAAAGCAAAGAAATCTTATCAATTTGGTGAACCTATTCAAATGGAGGAATTATTGTGATTGGATTTCGTGTAGATGCAAATGAAAAAGTCGCCACGGGTCATTTGATGCGTTGTATTGCCATTGCAACAGCCTGTATCAAAAAAGGAAAGCAGTGTATGTTTTTGCTGGCAGAAGAAAAGGAAACGCAGCGGTTAAAGAGCAGAGGTATACCATATCAAATATTAGGAACAAAGTGGGATGATATGGAGTCAGAAAAAGACCGGTTGATGTACATTTTTGAGAAACAGGAATTTGAATATATGGTAGTAGATTCGTATCAGGTAACGATTTCTTATTTAAAATGGCTTAATAGCAGGGTACCGGTTCTTTATATTGATGATATGGCGTGCGAAATATACCCTGTAACCGCTGTTCTTCATTATAGCCAATGGAAAGAACAACATTTATATTCGGATCAATATAAAAATACACCTGTTGAAGTATTAGCGGGAATGGAATATACGCCATTGAGGGAAGAATTTGCTTTGGCATCTCATATGAAGCGCAAAAAAAGTATATTAATTACGACGGGTGGTACAGACCCATTTAATATTACATATAAATTATTGCAAACTTGTCTTTCAGATGTAGAGATTGCATCATACTCTTATGAAGTTATAGTGGGTAATATGAATGTATATGAGGATGAGTTGAGAGAATTAGCACAATATAATTCCAACATTAGAATTCATAAAAATGTAAGCAATATGAGTGATTATATGCGAAGCTGCGAAGCTGCAGTATCGGCGGGGGGAACAACGCTTTTTGAATTATGTGCATGTGGGATACCAACAGTGTGTTTTTCATTTGCAGAAAATCAGGTAAAGTTTGCACGGGAAACCGATGAACATAAAATAATGTTATATGCGGGGGATGCTCGTTATAATGAAAAAATTGAAGAAAACATTTACAAATGTCTTCTTCAATTTTTAAAAAATACAGGACTGAAATCTGAATATGCGCAGCGCATGTCGGAGCTGGTAGATGGAAAAGGCTGCGAGCGGATTGCAGAGGTTTTGTGCCGGAAATAACAGTGGTCTTGTATGTATATATTGCTACTATTTGGAAAATGCAGCTTGAAAAAATTCTTTTAACCATGCCTCATAGGTATGAGATTGAGTACATGAAGTGGTGGGATTGGAATTAAGAGAATATTTGCAATGTTGTTACACTAATTCAGAGTGAAAATATGGAGAAAGTAATAATATGCAGAAGTTTTAAAAATATATAAAAAGGATAGCGGAATAATGAATTTAGAAAGATACAATTATAACGGTGCAACACCAAAACCGTATTTTAATACAAATTTCTATTCGGGAAAGGATGTATATTCCGATGGAGATATTGAAGATGATATTATTAAAATAATAGCGCACAATCCAACAACGGATTATGAGAAGGATATCAGTGATAATTTTTCATGGCCGGTATTTTATCACCTGACACGTATCCGGCAGAATTTATTAAAATGGTATCCGTTTCATGAACATGCAAATGTGTTGGAAATTGGTTGTGGAATGGGGGCAATTACAGAACTTTTGTGCCAGAAATGTGAATCTGTAACAGCCGTTGAATTATCACAAAGACGGGCAACGGCAGCATATTTAAGATGCAGGGAATATGATAATCTTGAAATTATTGTGGGTAATTTAAATGATATAAAATTTGAGCAAAAATATGATTATATTACACTGATTGGTGTTTTAGAATATCAGAATAATTTTACGGATTCCGAGAATCCATTTAAAGATTTTCTGGATAAGATTAGAAAACTGCTTAAACCGGAAGGAAAATTACTGATAGCAATAGAAAATAAATACGGTTTGAAATATTGGTGTGGAGTCCCGGAAGATCATAGTGGAATTCCTTTTGACGGTATCGGAAATTATAAATACAGCAATGTGGCAAGAACATTTTCAAAACAGGAACTGGATTCAATCATTAAATCCAGCGGATTTGACAGCACTTATTTTTATTATCCGTTGCCGGATTATAAGATGCCGCAGGTGATTTATTCAGAAGAGTATCTGCCACGGAATGGCTCGATGGATAATTGGATACCGTATTATGTTCCGAATAATAAATCAATGGTGACAGATGAACAGCATTTGTACAATGATTTGATAAACAATCATGTTTTTGAATTTTTTGCAAATTCGTTTTTAGTGGAATGCAGTGAAAGTATAACTGAAGATGAAAGGATAACATATGCGGTAGCCTCACCATTTAGAAATGCGGAATATGATTTAACAACAGTATATTCCAATAAGGCAGGCTTCTGTAAAATAGCAGATAGTAAGAGTGTTAATACACTCCAGATGATAGATATGAACCATAAGGAATTGTTATTGAAAGGTTTGCATATATCGAATACAAAGGTTGACAATAATATTTTGTATACAGAAACTGTAAAGGGGACTCCGCTTACAGAGGTGCTGACAGAAGCGTATAAGAGTAAAAATAAAGAATTGGTTTATTCTATATGGGACGATATTTATGAAGAAATTAAACGCAGTTCAGATGAGTCAGCAGCATTAAATGATATTTTTAACAGTTCAGAGGAATTTGCGTTGGAAAAGATAGATAGTGAGGATAAAATCTTATGCAATGCTTTTATAGATATGATTCATAAAAACTGTTTTGTAGATAAAAATAACCATTATATATGGATTGACCAGGAATGGCGGTTAAATGATGTTCCGGCAAGTTATATACTGTTTCATAATATTATTGAACTGCATTCTTCAAATGAGTGGATTAATACATATATAACAATCGAAGAAGTATTACAGCACTATAATCTGATAGATAAGAGTACCTGTTACTTTAATTTGTGGAATGTATTCTTAAATACAGTACAAAACAGGTATTCGGCATGGAATTACCGCCAGTTATCAGAATTCGGACAGGATGTTATAAAAGATAATGTTGTTTTATTATTTAATAATCTTTCCAAAAGTGACAAAAAGGTAGTATTAAATCAAACGCAAAAGGAAATTAATGCGATTTTACAGGAAGGAACGGTAGAACATTTAATCAGTTATATGGATACGTTGAGTGATGAAACAATATTGAAAGAAGTGCCGGAGCTTCCGCAATTTATGGTTCGGTATTTAAAAGCAAACGAGCTGGATAAGCAGGCAATGAAATTAAGGGTTAAAAGCTATCAGGATATTGTCAATATTGTGAAATAGTATTTGGGAAATTATAAGGTTGTTGCACCAGATTATTAATATGCGCCCTTCTAAGCGGTAGGTTTTGTTATTTGGCTTACAGGCTTAAAAGGGCGCACATTACATTGATATTATAATTATATATAATAAATAGAAAAAATATTCATATGAGGCTTATTGAAAAGCCAGTTCAATCATCTGCTGCATCCGGTTTGTATAATTATGATAAGATTTGATTTTTTCATAACCGTTCTGTGCAATCTTATCTCGAACGTCATCACGTTCAAGGTAATAGGCAGTTTTGTCTAATAATTCATCAAAAGAACCATAGGTATCAAGGTCTTTACCAATCTCAAAGTATTCAGGAATCTCAGTCTGGTAATTTGTAAGGCAGAATCCTCTGCATCCTAAAACGTCCCAGATTCGCTGACTGATACCACTGCGGATAGATTTGCAGGTAATGTTCAGATTAATTTTTGAACGATGAAAGATTAAAGGCATTTCTGTAAGTGTTTTCGCACATCCGCGATTGTGAACAGGAAGACCGGTTGAGTCACTTGCAGTATATAAATCCAGCGGATATTTTGAACCTAATAATTTCATAACGTCAATTCTTTCCATGGAAGATACTTTCATGCCTAGATATTGAAGGGCAATGACTTTAGCATCATCATGTCTGGCGCGTTCCGGTGGAATATAGTAGTCAGGCATGCAGTGAATGAATTCTTTTATGATATCTTCAGAAAGAAGTTCATCAAGGAAGAAATATCCATACACTTTTTCCTGAGCACGCATAATTCCGTTAAGATAACCGGAAAGAGCAGGGGACGGATTTACAATATTATCATAAGGACATTTTTCAGTGTATAAAGAACCAACAAAGGAAATTTCACTTTTATATTTTAAAGGCTGTGCAGTCGAAGAATGAATAATTTTATCCCAATGAGCCGTATTTGTTGCCAATGGCAGATAAAAAATATGGTCCGGATTATAAGGTGATAAATCAAGGTATTGCTGGTAATCAAATAAAAATATGCGGTTACAGTCGTTTGAAACAGTATCGGACAGTAATTCCAAAACAGGGCTGTCGACTGTCCATGAAATGTACCGCAATTTAAATATCCGGCATATTTCAGACAGTACCGGATAGTAGTTGACGCTGATAACAGCATCAAAATGTTCTGTTATAAGAGAATTTGAAACAATTTCAATGATTTTTTCAGCAGCTATATCTTTATAGGTGATCTCAGTGTCAATAGTTTTTATCGTGTGTCCCAGTTTTTGAAGCGATTCAATCATGTAAGGCTCACACACGCTGTTATAGCGGTAAAATAAAAAATTCATAAGTAAAACTCCTTGTCTATTGATTATTCAATATGGTATTTGTAAAATGCTAAAAGCTGTATAAATACGGCATATTTTATAAAAAATGTGCATGTTCAGTGCCGTTACGAAAATACAACTTCAAAAATTTCTTTCAGTCGTACTTCATACGTATGAAATTCTTTTACTTTTCCATAACCGTTGGCAGCAATCTGGCGGCGCTCATTGTCATGCTTTAAATAGTAATCGCATTTATTTAAGAAATCTTCCTGAGATTCAAAAAGCACAAGGTCTTCGCCGGGAACAAAATGTTCATAAAAATCCCCCTGATAATTGGAAAGTAAAAATCCGCCACATCCCATAATGTCGAAACATCGGAGCGGAATACCGCTTCGGATACTGCGCAGGGAAATGTTTAAGTTGATAGCCGAATTTTTAAAAACATACGGCATCTGGTGCTGGTAATCCACAGAACCCATATTGTGAATCTGTGGAAGCTCAGGTGTAGGGTTCGGAGTGTAAAGTTTTGTATTAAAATGTTCAGAAACAGCTTTTAAAAGCGCAGTACGCTCTAAGTTCGCAATTTTACGGGCAATTACATAATGGGCAAAGAGCCATTCTGTAGATTCAACGCTGTCATTTCCCGGTTGCAGTGGCAGGGAGTGCTGCATATCTTCAATAATTTCTTTGGATAAGAGTTCTTCAATAAAATAATATCCGTACACTTTCATCTGTGCCTGCATAATCCCCTGTAAATAGCCTTTTGTGTAATCAGATAAATGCTCCATGCGGTCAAACAGGTTGTGGACTTCATTATACATAGTACCGACAAAAGAAATATCGCTCCGGTAAAAATCCAGCGGGTGCCGGGAAGCAGAAACAGCAGAAGCGGTCATCTTATCCAGCCGGCTGGTATTGACAGCAAGCGGCATATAATAAACAGTTTGGATATTTTCTTTTTTAAGCTCCAGATAAGTCTGCTGGTCAAATAAAAATACATAATTGCATGGATTGATAATGGTATATGAATACAGCGAAACGAGCGGCGAATCATATACGAAAGCTATATAAGGTATATTGTGCTTTTTACAGCAGTTAGAAATAACCGGAAAGTAATTAAATGTAAAAACAGCATCATAAGAAGCACTTTCAATCAGCTTGTCAAAGCGTGCATCAAAAGCTTCATCGACATGGTTATAAATATTTTCGTCTGTAATAACAGTATATGTATGTCCGAGATTTGTCAGCGCTTCGCGCAAATCTTCAATTGCCATATGTTCATACTCAAAAATCAGTAAATTCATGAAAATCTCCGTTTCTTTTATAAAATATAATTTTATTGTAAGGGACAGGGCGGGGATTTGCAAGAGGGGAGTGGGGAAGATGAGTTTTCATTTTTGGCACTTTTATAATGGCTTATGAAGGGGTGTGAACTGTAACCAGCATTGGTTGAGGTGCAGCAACTTCTTCTAATGCTGATTGAAAATTAGTGAAAGAAGTGTTATAATATACGCAAAAGATAATGTATATTATTTGAACGAAGAATGTTAATGATCAATTATAATAAATTGATGAAGAAGTTGGATGATAAAGGTATAACACTTATGTTATAAGTCAAAAAGGATATATGCCAGCTTTTACAATGCCAGCCACAGGACATAATTGATTGGGAAGTAGAGTTAAACCCAGAGTTATCTTATGAAAATCGCTACAAAAATGCAAAATAATAGCATATAAAGAAACGACGATTTCATCCGAAAATTTAAAGGAGGTATGACCTATGACAGCATTAAGACAGAGTGCAATAATGGAACTGGAAAAAATACCAGAAGATAAGCTATCCTTTGTAATTCAGATTATGCAGGGTGTAAATGGATTATATAATGATTCTAATAAGGAAAGGAAAGATGCTTTTGCAAGATTAGAGCAGTTACGCAAAAAAGGGACTGTTACCGATGATGATGCAGAATTAGCATCTTACAGGGAAGATAAATATGGTAGGTAAAATTCTGATTGATACCAATGTATTACTTGATTATCTTCTTGAAAGAGAACCATTCTTTGAGGATGCAAAGAAAGTAATCTCGTCATGTACCGAGGGAAATACAAAAGGTTGTATTGCAGCGCATTCTATTTCTAATATGTTCTTTATATTAAGGAAAGATTATACTGCAAAGGAAAGAAGAGAAATATTATCAAACCTATGCACGATTTTTGATGTAGAGGGCATAGACAAAGCAAAATTATTATCTGGTCTTGCAAATGAGGAGTTCTCTGATTTTGAGGATTGCTTACAAATGGAATGTGCAAAAAGTTATGGAGCAGAATATATTGTGACAAGAAATGTATCGGATTATTCAGTATCAGACATAAAGGCAATTCTGCCAAGTGAATACTTAGGACTATAATAAACAAAGCACCAACGGAAAGAAGCATATCTTTCTGAAGGTGCTTATTGGATTGTCAATACTTTTTCAGACAAATTTTTTTAGGTTATTTTCCTGATATTGTACAGGCGTTTGATACCCTAGGGAGGAATGTATACGGTGATGATTATACCAGTTTACATAATCCCATAGTTTTATCTTCAGTTCTTCTAGTGTATGGAATGTTTCATTCCACACAAAGTCTGTTTTAATGACCTTGAACGTAGCTTCTGCCACTGCATTATCATAAGGACATCCCTTATGGCTCAGGGAACGTTCTATATGAAACGTTTCTAACAGTTCCTCAATCGTCTCATTTTTAAATTCATTTCCCCGGTCTGTGTGGAAGATATGGATTTCCGACAGATTGCCTTCTACTTTCCTAAATGCCTGTTTTACAAGCTCTGCTGTTTTATGTTCTCCTGCACTGTATCCAACGATTTCCCTGTTAAAAAGGTCTATCAGTATACAGATATAATTCCAGTGGTTTCCTACCCTTACATAAGTTAAATCACTTACCACCACATTACGGTATGGCTGGTTTTGAAATTGTCGGTTCAACACATTTGCCACTTTTGATTCATTACATCTGTCTTTTTGCGGCTTAAACTGAGCTGTAGTATAGCTTGATATCAAACCTTCCTGTTTCATGATCCGTCCAATCCTGCGTCTTGATACCTGTTTCCCGCAATCAACCAGTTCTTTCTTGATCTTTCGTGTACCATAATGGTTCCGGCTTTTTCTAAAAATTTCCTGAATGTCTGCAGTAAGTTCTGATTCATCTTTTTTTGTTGCTGCTTCATAATAATAAGTGCTTCTATTTACCTGTAGGACGCGGCACATTGCTGATACAGAGTATTTGTGAGCATTTGCTTTGATCACATTTACTTTCGTCCTAAGATCAGCGCCGCTTGTTTTAAAATATCATTTTCCATTCTTAACTGCTGGTTTTCTTTCCGAAGCCGGATCAGTTCTTCCTGCTCTGGAGTCCGGTTATCTTTTTCATGGAAAGAGCCGGAATTGGATGCCTGCTTTACCCATTTGTCAAACAGGGAAGTAGCAATGTCATATTCACGGCAGATATCGCATCTGCGTTTGCCAGAACGATATAGTTCCACCAGTTGCTGTTTGAATTCATCGGTATATTTACGAGGTTTTCTTCGTTGTTTTGGTTCGGTCATAATGAGTGCTCCTTTGTGTATTTATTATAGATTATATGACCTTAAAAAATCTGTCCAGTTAATTGTAGCCTATCCAGATTCCACCTGAGTACTAATCATTAACTGCACTCTACTCTGAAAAGGTATGCTCTGCTTTTCCGGAAAAGGGTGCTCTGAATTTCCGAAAATGATGCACTTTTGCATCGGAATACTCAATAAACAATTAATATAATACTGCTATAAGAATAACAATATGTTTATAATAGTAAGGACATAAATTATGGATGATATAGAATATAAAGAGGATTTGTTAAAAATACCAGTAGAGAAGGTCTATAATAAATATATTATAGTTGGAGATGTGTGGCATTTTAACGATAAATATGGTAAAAATTGGTTTGGTATATATGATTAGTTTAAATAGCTTATAAGACAGAACGAAAAGAGGTTGCAGATATGCTGAGAATTAAAATAAACGCTGCCGGAAAGGTCTTTTTTAAGAATGAAGAAGAAGTTTCACGGCTGCTTAGATATTTGTGCTTTAAAGTTTTTAAGGATGATGAAACAAAAGAACTGCTTGAGGCAAATAATGTAACTCGATTATTATTATAAATAAAAATGAGATTTGAAATTAAATTTACTACATCATTTTCTCCCCGATAATTAGGGTAAACTATTTCCTTTTTTGACCGATATATTATATAATAGAAGCAGGATTTAGGATGAGTCTTGATTGTGCATGGAGGCATGAAAAAATATAGAATAGGTATTTAGCCATCCGGATAATTAGATTCGGGTGGCTTTTTTACTTTATGAAAATCGCTAAGCGATATTCCTATAAGAAAAATGCTTTCGTTGCAAAATAGAATGAATAGAGCAGGAAATGAATATGGACGAAAAAATATTGGTGACAAGGCCGTCAATGCCGTCATATGAAGAATATATAGAGGCGATAAAACCGTTGTGGGATTCTCATTGGATTACAAATATGGGAACGTATCACCGGCAGCTTGAAAAAGAATTAAAAGAATATCTGGATGTGCCGGGATTGTCGTTAATGGTTAATGGACATATGGCATTGGAACTTGCGATACAGGCGTTTGATTTTCCGGAGGGGGCAGAAGTTATAACGACCCCGTTTACCTTTATTTCTACGACACATGCAATTGTAAGAAACAGATTAAAACCGGTATTTTGTGATGTTAAATTAAGCGATGGAACAATTGATGAAACGAAGATAGAAGATCTGATTACAGAAAATACAGTGGCAATTTTGCCGGTGCATGTCTATGGAAATGTGTGCAATGTAGAAGAAATTCAAAGAATTGCAGATAAGTACAGCTTAAAGGTTATATATGATGCGGCGCACGCATTTGGTGTGAAATATAAAGGAAAAGGAATCGGAAGCTACGGTGATGCGTCCATATTCAGTTTTCATGCTACAAAGGTATTTAATACCATCGAAGGTGGAGCAGTGGCGTTTTCAGACCCTAAAATGTATGATAAGCTGTATAATCTGAAAAATTTCGGAATCCGTGGAGAAGAACTGGTTGTTTCGGTCGGTGCCAATGCGAAAATGAATGAATTCTCAGCAATTATGGGACTGTGTAATCTGAAGCATATTGATGAAGCGATTCAGGCAAGAAAAGAACGGTATGAGCTTTATACAGAATTATTAAAAGACATTCCGGGAATAAAATTGTTTGATAGGAATGAAAATGCGACCAATAATTATGCGTATTTTCCGATACTGGTGGAACAGGGATATGGAAGAAACAGGGATAAGTTGTATGATTATTTAAAGGAAAATGATATATACGCAAGGAAGTATTTTTATCCGATTACAGCGGATCAGGCATGTTTTAGAAATCGTTATAGAAATGATGATTTAGAAATAGCGAGAGAACTTTCAGAAAAGGTATTGGTTTTACCGTTTTATGAAGTGTTAGAAAAGAAAAAAATAAAAGAAATTGTTATACATATGAAGCAGTGAGAAAATGTGAAAATAATGAGGGTCAGTGTATGAAGATAGCAATTATGCAGCCATATTTGTTTCCTTATATTGGATATTGGCAATTAATAAATGCAGTAGATGAGTTTGTTTTGCTTGATGATGTTAATTATATTATGCGGGGATATATTAATAGAAATAGTATTCTAATTCATGAAAAACCATTTCTATTTTCGATACCGATTCACAAAGCATCTCAAAATAAATTAATAAGCGAAACAAAATTAAGTTTTTCTGATATGGAAAAAGATAAATTTTTAAACAGAATTGCAAATGCATATAAAAAAGCTGCGCAGTTTGAGAAAGTAATGCCGCTTATACAAGAAATAGTAAATAATCCGGAAGAAGATTTAACGGAGTATATATATTATCAAATATTTAAAATAAATGAATATCTCCATATTAATACGGTATTAAAAAAATCTTCGCAAATAAAAAAAAATAATCAATTAAAAGCGCAAGATAGAATTATTGATATTTGTAAAATTGAAAAAGCAGATATTTATATCAATCCGCAGGGAGGCAGAAAATTATATAATTCAGAGAATTTTAAGCAGCAGAATATACAACTGTACTTTTTAGACAGTAGAAGAGATGAGATAAAATATAATCAGTTATCTAAAGAATTTGTACCGAGTTTATCAATTATAGATGTTTTGATGAATGCATCAGGTGAAGAAATAAAGAAATTACTGGAAAAATATGATTTAAATGTAAATTGATAAAAATGCGACTAATAAAAATGCGGATATTCCAATACTGGTGGGATAGTAATACGGAAAAGATAGGGATGAACTGCATGATTGTTTAAAAGTAAATAATATATATGCAAGTCCGTTTTTCTCTTTAACAATATGGCAAAAGTCTTTGAAAGCATGTTAGACTGGAGCACTAAGCTTGCAACTGTAAATGATAAGAAACAGATTACCCTAGGGATGGAGCATACCAGCCATTACTGATTCTGTTTGGCAACTAGGTTGCTTGAGAGGGATGTATCTACAGATAAAGTTAATTAACCAATAATTTTGTTTATAGAGTCGTTGAATGATTTGAAGTAAATATAGTATAATATCCATGAGCATTGTCTCCTTTGTTTAATTGGAAGTTTGGTCATGGATAATTATAACAAAAAAGGGAGGTCAATGCTTTTTTATTTGTAAACCTCTTAGAAACTAAGTAAATAAAGGCTTTATAAGCCTTTGATAATAAAAAAGTAGTGTTAATCTTGATACTACCATATGAGACAAGAAGGTGTATATATGAAAAAAATTGGTGTTAATGCTATATGTATGTGTGTTACAGAGGATGGAATTTGGTTTGTTCAAGGAATGTGTCCTATTTTATACTTTTATGATATAAAAATAAATGAAATTACTAAAGCGGAGGCAATGCAAATTGGTGAATCATATGGGGAAGGTTTTTTTTCACAAATCTATAATTTAGAAAATAAATTATATTTAGTTCCCAATAATTCAAAAAAAATAGTTATATATAGTATACATAATAATACATTTGAATATATTGATGTTTTGGATTCCTCTTATAATATGTATATTAACTGTTATGAATTAAATGAATATTTATATTTCATCCCATATAGAGCAAAAAAAATGATAAAGTTATCGATAACAGATAAAAATGATATTGAGTATATTGATATGGACTATAATGAGAGAGAAGATAATTGTATTAATTCAACGTGTAGAAATGGAAATATTGTGTATGGTGCATTATGGGAAAAAAATGAAATTGTTGAGATAGATTTAGATACTTTACAAATAAAGTTTATAAAAATTAATTATGATTATGAATTTAGTCAAATTGAAAAATATAGAAATCTATTTTATTTATACGATATGAAAAATAAAAAAATAATTGTTTTTTCAGAAAATTTTGACAAAATTGTAAGTGAAAAATATGTTGGATATAGAATTGGTAATTTTAAAATAAAAAAAGATGGTAGCATAGTTATAGACTCAGGAGAAACAAATGATATAATCTTCATTAATTCTGATTTTAAAAGAATAAAAAAAATAAAAGTCAGTAATTGTACGGATTTTATAGATATTGGAAAATACCAATTAAATGTTTGGAAAGAATACAAAGATATAATGTTTGGAATAGGAAAAAATGGTGTTTTATATAAATATTATAAATTTGACGAAAAGATAGAAACGCAAGATATAAAAATAAATGAGAAATTATATAATCAGTTAAATACAATAATAATTAGAAATAGTAATGTTGTTAAGGAGAGAAAAACGTATAAATTGGCTAGTTTTTTGAAGAACATATAAAATTTTTAGATTTAAGAAAAGTTATTAAATATACAATAAGGAGCTAAGTATGGAAAAATTATATATTTCGCCATTTAATTTTAATGGAATTATTTTATATCATGAAATGCAAAGGAAAGGAATGAAAATAGAAGGCTTTTTAGAATCTAATTCTTATCTTTGGAATAAATCATATGCTGGTGTAGGAATTTATCAAAGATGTTATATTCCAAATTCTAGAATAATTGTGTGTGCAAATAAAACTAATACAAGGATGGCAATTAGAAATCACCTATTAGAGATGGGATATGAAAATGATAAAATAGAACAACTTCATTATTCTGTTGATATATTAAATGTTTTTGAGGACATATTGATTGATGATTTATTAAAGATATTTCCTAAAACCAATAATGCATTAATGTGTTGGATTGAGAATGTTATAAAATTAAAAAAAATGAAAGAAGAAAATATTGATGTTCGAAAAATTAGTTATGAGGATTTGTTTGACTTAAATAGAAAGGAAGTATTCGATGATAAAATTTTTCTCAAACAATGTGAAATTATAGTCACAAATAAATGTTCATTGAAATGTAAAAAATGTGCAGCAGGCATACAGTATTTTGAACATCCACAGGATATGGAATATTCTCAAGTGATAAAAGATTATAACAAGATGATTGAATTGATAGATTGGATAGATGATATAGTGATAATAGGTGGGGAGCCTTTCTTATATGATGATCTTGATAAAGTTATAGATGGAATATTTAATAATCCACAGACAAAGAAAAAGGTTGGGGTAATTAAAATAATAACAAATGGTACAGTTATTCCTAATAATAAAGTGCTTCAGGCAATTAAGAAAAATAAAATAATTATATGGATATCAAATTATGGTGATAAAAGTAGAAAATTAGGAGAATTAATAAATATTCTTAGACAAGAAAGAATTGATTATACTGTTTTACCATTGCAGAAATGGTCAGATGTAATTCAATTAAATAATGAAAAAACAATTCAAGAAGATGCGAAACGCTTAAAAAGAAGAAAAGATGGTTGTGTAACAAGATGTAGAACGGTTGCTGGTGGAAGATTTTATTTGTGTTCACTGTTAAAATCTATGGATTTTTTAGGAATTAAACCATTTGGAAGTGGTGATTATGTTGATTTATATGAAGATGATGCAAGAACAAAAATAATGAGAATGCTTGATATGAATACTCCATTACCTAGAGCTTGTTCTTTTTGTTCTGGTTGTTCTAAAGTAGATTGGGATAATGCAAGTATAAAAGTAGCGGAGCAAATAAGTAGACCATTAAATTTTATAAAAACAAGAGACTAAAAATAAGAAAATTAATTATGAAAAGTTAACCATGAATGGGTAAAAAGAGTAACTTTAATGAAAAGTCTAATCTTCAGCTATGTTGGAAGAATGGAATAGTTGGAAGCGGTGAGGATATCACTGGAAAAGAAATCCGCAAATCAGGTGGAGTGTGAAACACGCTGTATCAATATCAAGACCAACTGGTAAATCAGGGAATGCATCCACTGAAAATCCGTTCTTGCTTAAAAAGAAGGTCGGTAAAAATCAAAGATAAATAAGAGCAGTGCGGGCAGTAGTTCCCTCCGTAGAGCAAGGTTTTGCTTGAAAGATTAGCTGGCACTCAGCACATGAGCGGATAGAACGAAGGAAGTTGATACATGATGCTATTAGACATGTAAGGTTCATCATCATAGTTGTTCAGAGGAATTATAGCCTTTATAAAGTAAAAACAATGGATGCTTTATTTTGTATATCTGTTTTCAACTATTCAGTATTTGATAGAATGAATATTCATGCACTTTAGCAATTGTTATGAGATAACTGTTTATATAAAAAAGTCCCCCAATTAATGATTTAGGACTTGAAATTATAGAAAGGAGACGTGTGATAATTAACTTCTTAATTATCATACAAGATTAAATGAATAAGTATTGGATATATGGAGCAGGATATAATTCGAAACGATATATAGAGAAATTGAAGGAATTTTTGGAAATAGAATATATTTTAGATAGTGCAAAAGATAAAATACACACTTTTATAGACGGAATAGAAGTAATAGAACCGAGTATGGTAAAAACATCGATGTATAATGGACAGAAGATTATAAATACTGTTACTAATCCTGCATTTGTAGGTGAAATTCATGATTTATTAAATAGTTTTGGATTGAAGAAGAACGTAGATTACATAGATGCTTATGAAATTGTAAATATTTTTCCGATACCATCAGGAATTGCTTCAGGAGTTCTGCAAAAAATAGAAGGATATAAATGGTCAAAGGGAGTAGATAATAAATCAAGACTATTAAAAAAAGAAAGTGAGCAGAGAATATTTAGAGTTATAAAACCCGAATATTGTAATCGTTATAAATCAATTCTTGAGGTTTGTGAGAAAAACAATTTGTTTGATAACTATATTATTAAAACAAATGTTTTTAATGGTATACAAGAACTGGATAAATATTTGGTTTTAGAGCATGAATTTATTAATCCGGTTACGTATAATTATGAGTGGTCTCCTAAAATGATTAAACATAGTATATTTTTTACATTAGATTTAATTAAAAAATTGACGGAAGTAGGTTTGGGGTTAGAAGACGGACATGCATTGAATGTAACCATTCATAAAGGCAACTTTGTTTTGCTGGATTTTGGCGCATTAACAGATACATTGACAGGACCATCGGTGCTTATAGAGGTATTAAATACACACATAATCCCATTTATATACGTTATGAAGGGGAAGTATGACAAAGCATATATGTGTATGAAAAATGCGGATATTGTATTTACAATAACGGATATAAAGGGATATTTAAATAAAACTGAATTATATGCATTGAATACATTGTATGATTTGGCTGCATTTAGTACCCATAAACAGGAAGTAATCAATTTTATAGATAAAACGGTTGAATTTTTAAGTAATGTGGATTTGATTAATTTTGATACAAGATGGAAAGGATATCAAAATGATGAATGGAATTGGTCTGAAAATAAAAAATTATGGTCAACAAAAATGCATAGTGTAATTGATGCTCTGATAAAATTGAAACCTCATACTATTATTGATTTAGCTGGGAATATGGGATGGTATGGCTCTTATTTAAACAGTCAAGTCGAATATGCGATTGTTGCGGACTATGATCCAATGTGTATTGATTATTTATGGGAAAAGATAAATGATGAACACATGAAAAATGTGATTCCGGTTTATATGTCTCTTTGCAATCCAACACTGGATTATTATAAAGATTATCCTATTGCTCAATGTGGAATAGAACCGTGGAGAAAAAATGCATATGTTAGGTTTAAATCGGATGTAGTTATAGCATTGGCTATAATCCATCATCTTGTTTTTGCGCAACAATTATCATTTGAGGAAATAATTTGTCAACTTTCATTATTTAGTAATAAATATTTGATAATTGAGTTTGTAGATCAAACAGATAGATATATAACAGATTTTCTAAAAGATGGATTTGAATGGTATACTAAGGAAAACTTTGAGGCACAATTAAAACAGAAATATAGAGTTTTAGATATAAAGGGTTCAACTCCATGTGAAACAAGATGGATTTACATATGTGAGAAAATTGTTAAGTAATTCACTTGCTGGCGGATGAATAAAGTATATTATTTAGAATGAATTGCAAATACATGGTTTCATGGGAGAAAAATAAAAATGAGATATGTAATTTTTGGTGCTGGAAATTTTGGCACACAGGCTATTGATTTAATAGGAAAAAGCAATATAGAGTTCTTTATTGATAATAATGTAAATAAGCAGAAAAGAAAATTTTGTGGATTTGAAGTATTATCATTAGAAAACGCAAAGAACAAAATTGATGATGTTTGTATAATAATTGCAATGTCAGATATATATATAAAAGATGTACAGGAACAATTAATTGAAAATAATATTAATAATTATAAAACAATTAATCAATTAAAAATGGAATTAACAAAACAAAAACTCTTGCTAAGAACGGATTATGTAAATGTATATAATAAAGCAATTAATTGGATAAAAAGTAATACAATCAATAATCAGGGAATTATAAATAATTCAAATTTGAAAAAAATATATCCAGAAGTTACAGGTTATTATATTCCATCGTTGATTCGTTGGGGATACAGAGATTTAGCAATTGATTATGCAAGATATTTATGTAGTATTCAGAATAGTGATGGTGCTTGGTATGATACAGAAAATAAAAATCCATATATATTTGATTCAGCACAAATATTAAAGGGCTTGATAGCAGTTAGACATCTATATCCGGAAGTAGAGAAACACATAATTGCTGGTTGTGATTGGATTTTAACAAATATGAATGATGATGGAAAATTAATAGCTCCATTAAAAGATATATGGGGAGATGGTAAAACTTTTTCAGAGTTGATTCATACATATTGTATATCACCTATTAAAGATGCTGGTATTATTTATAATAGAAATGATTATATTGAAAAAGCAGATAAAATAGCTCATTATTACACATCGAAATATAGGGAAGATATTCTTAATTTTAATTTGCTTTCACATTTCTATGCGTATGTGATGGAAGCGATGCTTGATATTGGAGAAACATCATTAGTTAAAGAGGCTATGGATAAAATAGAAACTATTCAAAAAAGTAGTGGTGGTATTCCCGCATACAATAACGTAGATTGGGTATGTTCAACAGGACTATTTCAATTTGCAGTTGTATGGTTTAGATTAGGCGAACTAGAAAAAGGAAATAAAGTGTTTAATTATGCATGCAAGTTACAGAATAAATCAGGTGGGTGGTATGGTAGTTATTTATCAGAGGAAAATGAAAATGAAATAAATACATATTTCCCTAATAGTGAAATAAGCTGGGCTGTAAAATATTTTTTAGATGCGTTATATTATAAAAATTTAGCACAATTTAAATTTCAGGCGCCTATGTTTTTAGATAGTATAGAAATAACGGACGGACGATATAAGTGCATAGAGGAAATAATGAAAAAAATTGATTCTTGCGCTAAAGTATTAGATGTTGGATGTGGAAAAGGCCGTTACTTAAAAGAATTAGTAAAAACGCATTCTACAGTTAAATATTATGCTGTGGATATTTCGCTTGAGGTAATGAAATTTTTTGAAATACCAGGTGTTGAAAAAAAACAAGGGAATTTAACAAATATTCCTTATGAGAATAATAAGTTTGATTTTACATATTCATGTGAAGCATTAGAACATGCCGTGGACATAAGTAGTGCAATAAGAGAAATGTGTCGTGTAACAAAATCAGGTGGATATGTAGCAGTAATAGATAAAAATAAAGATATGTTAGGATATTATGACATTGAAGAATGGGAGCAATGGTTTGATGAAAATGAATTAAAGCAAGAACTATTGAAATATTGTTCAGATGTAATTGTGAAAAAAAATATTAATTTTGATGATAAACCGGCAAATGGACTGTTTTATTGTTGGATCGGCAAAATAAAATAAGAAGGTGGATATGATGAAAATTTTAATTGTTTTTGGAACTCGTCCAGAAGCTATAAAGATGTGTCCGTTGATACTTGAATTAAATAAAAATCCTGATATAAAATGTAGTGTTTGTTTAACAGGACAGCATAAGGAAATGCTGGATCAAGTCATAGATACATTTGAAGTGAATGTGGATTATAATTTATCTCTTATGAAAGAACGGCAAAAGTTGGAAGATATTACGTCTGAGATTATTGTAGGAGTATCTAAAGTCATTGGAATAGAAAAACCAAATCTGTTGCTTGTACATGGGGATACAACTACATCTTTTTCTGCTGCTATAGCTGCATTTTATCATAAAATTCCAATTGGACATGTAGAGGCAGGTCTTAGAACTTATAATATGAATTCACCATATCCAGAAGAATTTAATAGACAGGCTATAGATTTAATTACAGACGTATATTTTGCTCCAACCCAAACAGCAAAAATGCACTTAATAAATGAAGGAAAAGTGGCAGATAAAATTTTTGTTACGGGTAATACGGTTATCGATGCATTAAAAATTACAGTAAGGAATAGCTATACAACACCGGACTTGGAGTGGGCTAGAGATTCAAAATTAATATTGGTTACTGCACATAGGAGAGAGAATATCGGAGAACCAATGAAACAGATGTTTAGGGCAATTCGTAAATTGGTTGAGGATAACGATGATGTAAAAGTAATATATCCAATTCATAAAAATCCTGAAGTAAGAAAAATTGCATATGAAGTATTAGGAAATATGCAAAGGATAAGAATAGTAGAACCATTAGACGTGGTGGATTTTCATAATTATATGTATAAGTGTTATATTGTTATGACTGATAGTGGAGGGATTCAAGAGGAAGCACCATCACTGGGAAAGCCGGTTATTGTAATGAGAGATACCACGGAAAGACCAGAAGGAGTTAAGGCTGGAACACTCAAATTAGTAGGGACTACATTTGAAAATATTTATAAAGAAACAAGTGAACTGTTAAATGATGAGAGAAAGTATAAAGAAATGAGTAGGCGTTCCAATCCTTATGGGGATGGATTTGCTTGTAAAAGAATAGTTGAGATAATTCGTAGGAAAATGATGAGCTAATTGCAGAATTTACTAATCTAAAACAGGAGGAAATTGATGCCAAAAGTTAGTATTGTTTTGCCAAGTTATAATGGAGAAAAGTATATAAGACAATCGATAGAAAGTGTGATAAATCAGACTTATCAGGATTGGGAATTAATTATTGTAAATGATTGTTCTACGGATAATACATTGGCAATAGCCAGAGAATATGAAGATTATGATAGTAGAATAAAAGTAATTACTAATGAAATAAATAAGAAGTTGCCAGCTTCTTTGAATGCCGGATTTAGAAAGGCAACGGGAGAATATTTAACCTGGACATCGGATGATAATAGTTATTATCCAGAAGCAATTGAAAAGATGCTCGAATTTCTTGAGTCTAATTTCGAATATCCAATGGTTTGTGCACAAATGAATATGGTAGATGAAAATGGAATATTTATTGAAAGACATATTGCGTATGATAATACATTTATGTATTTTAATGATTGTGTTGGCGCGTGTTTTTTGTATAGAAATAGTGTTGTTGATGCTGTTGGTGAATATGATGAATCAAAATTTTGTATTGAAGATTACGCATATTGGATGAAAATTATTAGAAAGTATGGAAAAATAGGATGGTTAGAAAGACCGTTGTATGACTATCGAGTACATAGTCAAAGTTTGACAGGAACAAAAAAAGCCTATATCAAGGAACAGTTATTAAAATTTCGATTAGAACATTTGGATTGGATATTAGAAAACTTAAGAAAAAGACCAGAATTGATTGGTGTTATGTATGGAGATTTTTTACACACACAATATGAAGAAGAGTTTCTTATGAAAGCTCAAGAGGTATTTGTTGTTTTTAAATTATTAGAAAACAATAAAAGCGATATAGAAAATACTATAGATAAAAAATACATAATTTGGGGGGCAGGTGCATGGGGGAAAAAAGCTGCTAAATTGCTATATGATAAAGTTGAATTTTTTGCGGATAGAAATGAAACTATAGTTGGTACAACTATTGAAGGGATAAAAGTAATATCAGTTGAAGAAATGAAAAACATTAGCTTAAATTACAAAATATGTATAGCTGTTTCTGTGGATAAAATGTATCCAATGTTATTGGAATTATATGATTGTGGAATAAAAAAATGTTGTATAATACAAGAGATTATTGAAGAATAGCAAAATTAAGTTATTATGGTTAGGAGGTGATAATCTTGGAAAAAGTCAGTATAATAATACCTGTTTATAACGGAGAACATTTTTTAAATAAATGCGTAGATAGTGTATTAAATCAAAATTATAAAAATATAGAAATGATTCTCGTTGATGACGGTTCAACAGATAGAAGCGGAGTTATATGCGATGAGTATGAAAAAGAATATCCGGATATTAAAGTGATTCATAAAAAAAATGGTGGACAGACCTCCGCGAGAAAAGCAGGTGTTCAATTAGCATCGTCAGGATGGGTTACATTTTTGGACTGCGATGACTGGATTGAAAAAGATTATATTGAAAAAATGATTAATACTATTAAAATATCACAGGATACAGATATCGTTATTTCTGAAAGATATATCGATAGTGGTACAGATGTATATGTACATAGAAATGGACTGGCAGAAGGCTATTATAGTAAAAATCAAGTGATGAGTAAAATATTACCCTGTTTTATCTGGGATAAATGGACGAGAAAAGATTTATTAATTCACTCATTATGTAATATTTTAATTCATAAATCATTGGCAGATATGGCATTAAGAGATGTAGATGAGCGATTAAGATTAAATGAGGACGGAGTAGCGCTTGCAACAGCATTAAAATATGCCAGGGGAATATATGTGATGTCTTATGCCGGTTATCATTATATTATGAGAGATACATCAGTAACGCATAATTTGTCAGAACGGGAAATGGAAATGCTGCCTGTACTGTATGATGCTTATATCAAAGTTATGAATCATTGCATGGATATTAACCAGATAAAATATCAGGTAAATATGCGGTTTGGTGATATGCTGATAAATGGTGTTTTGAAAAAATGGGAAATGGAATATAAAACAGAATTTATAACACCGTATGAAATAGTAAAAAAATCATCAAAAGTAGTAATCTACGGTGCTGGCAGATTTGGGAAAAAATATAAGGATAGATTAGATAAAGAGGCAGAATTTAATGTTGTTGCGTGGGTTGATAAAAATTATCATAACTTTCCGCAGGAATGGAACGTTGAAAGTATTGATGTGTTAAAAGATAGAGAATATGATATGATTTTAATAGCGATATCAGACCCATATATTCAAAAAAATGTTCAAAAGGAATTAATAGATAAAGGCATTAAATTTGACAAGATGTGGGCATTAAGAACGGAAAATGTATTAGAATTGATAGAAGCGTAATGAAAATATGGGGATATAGTTATTATGAAATTAGCAATTCTGCTGAGTCGGTAAATGAAATGCTGACGCATTATAGACTTGTATAAAAGCAAATTGATAAAGGAGAATCTTTTATGAAAAAATTACTGATGTTAAATGCAAGCATGTATGAAATCCCACTTATATATGCAGCAAAAGAACTCGGCTTCTATGTTATTACGACAGGAAATAATAGTTCTGCACCGGGACACAAAGCAGCAGATGAATATGCACCTTTTGATTATTCGGATTATGACGGAATGGTAAATTTAGCGCAGAAAATAGGAATAGATGCAATAAGCCAGGGGTGTTCGGATAACTGCGCATTAGTGGCTGCATATATGGGTGAAAAAATGGGATTAAAGGGTCATGATACATTTGAAAATGCCCAAATTATTCATAGAAAAGATTACTTTAAAAGGTTTGTTAAAGACAATGAAATAAAAAGTCCTGTAGCTGAATGTTTTGAAGATGTTAATCAGGCATTAAATTATGATACGCAGGATAAATATCCGTTAATTATAAAGCCTTCGGACCAGGCAGGTGGAAAAGGAGTAAGCAGGGTTGATACAAGAGATGAGTATGAACAGGCAATAAAAAAAGCATTCGGAAAATCTAATATAGGTCATGTTATTATTGAACCATTTTTGCAGGGAACACTGCATAGCTTTTGTTCATTTATTGTCAATGAAAAAGTTGCAGCCTATTCAACATGGAATGATTATTCTTTTAAAAATGGTTTTTTGACGAATTCCGGATTATGTCCGGCAGATGATTGGAAAGAAGCGGTAAGTTTTTTAATTCCACAAGTTGAAAAAATTGCAAAAAAATTGGGATTGGTAGATGGATTATTACATTTGCAATATATGAAATGTGGTCATGAATATTGGATTATAGAAATGATGCGTCGTATGCCCGGAAATAACAGCACGACAGCAGCAGCCTACTCTACAGGCGTAAACTGGAATCATTGGATTATAAAAGCAGAAGCGGGACAATCCTGCTGTGGAATGCCCTCATTCGAAACAATAGACAGATATTATGGCTACCATAGTATTATGAGTGACGGAAATGGCATTTTTGAAGGCGTGTCTATAAAAGAAGAATTTAAAAAATACATTATTGATATTGAAATGTACGATGATAAAGGTGCAGAAATAAATGATTACTTATATCAAAAGTTTGGTCTGGTACAATTTTATCTAAATTCAAAAGAAGAAAAAGATAAATATATGGGAGAAATAAATGGACTTATTAAGTGCATCAGAAGTGAAAGTTAGTGTGATATGCATGGCATATAATCAGGAAAAATATATTGAACAGATGCTGAGGAGTGTCATAACACAAAAGACAGAGTTTCGGTTTGAGGTAATTGTTCATGATGATTGTTCGATTGATGCAACAGCTGATATTATAAAAAAATATCAGAACGAATATCCGGACATTGTAAGACCGATTTATGAAAGTGAAAATCAATATTCACAAGGAGTGGATATTGTTATGGGACTGTGTCTGCCTAAATCTAAAGGAAAGTATATTGCAATTTGTGAAGGCGATGATTATTGGAGCGATGATACAAAGCTGCAAAGGCAGTTTGATGTTATGGAGCAGCATCCGGAACTGGATATGTGTGTCTGCCGTGCCAACGAGATAAACGGAACAGATGATTCATTTATTCAGGAAATTCGGCCAAAAGAGAAAGACTGTATATTATCAGTAGAGGACATTATTTTAGGTGGCGGAAGATATGTGGCTACTGCAACTCATTTTTACAGACGGGAATTGTTTGAAAATATGTTACCGTTTGAACAGATTATGAATTTTGACTATACAAACCAGA
>ERZ860590.61-NODE-61-length-105964-cov-6.795702_pt1 | contig 105964 bp, 99 predicted proteins | sample MGYA00509975_ERZ860590 | MGnify/ENA primary metagenome ERZ860590 (study PRJEB30046, sample SAMN00715250) | human gut metagenome | study: EMG produced TPA metagenomics assembly of the A metagenome-wide association study of gut microbiota in type 2... | reverse complement strand
GATACTTTAATATGCTTTTCACACTTTCACCTTCCTTTGTTAAATCCTAAGTTAGTTATCGTCGTCACCTACGTATATTGCCAAGCATCCCATTGCATCTGACAAAAATTCCATGTCCTCCTCATCGGTGCTGACCCGCTCTTCCGGATACCTGCTGCCGCAATACGGACAGCATATTCTCTGACCTTTAGTATTTGCCTTTTCTACCGCCGCTCTTCCCACTATGAATTCATCACCGCAGGAGCCACAGTGAAACTTTACCAAATCATCTGCATACATTCCTTTTTCCCATCTGTCATCTCGATACATTACCTCTCCTCCAGTCCTAATTTAGCTTATCAACCGCTGTCCGCATTTCGGACAGTATGCATCGTTCACTTTTGCGTCATTGCATCCGTTTTCTTCTAAACAGCAGGGACAGATATACTCGTCCACGTGGATCTCGCGGACTTTCATAGGGATCTGCTTCCTAAGAGCCTTTATTCCCATTTGCGCTGCCGCATAAGTTTCATCTGCCACAGGACAGCAATGCCAGCTATTCAATTCTTCTATCGCCTCACTAATTGCAGTAATATCTGCAAGATCGGTAACCTTATTTGTCGCTTGTCCTGTGCATAATGCATATTCGTTCATAATTATCTGAATTATGCAATTATCGCAGTCACCTGTGCAGGACTCGGGTCCCTCACACGGCATCTCTACATCGTCCGGGACGCTTTCTCCTCCACTTGTAGTCGGATTCGTCATGGTACAGCATTCTTCCGGCACCCATACTCCTTCATTAAATTCGATCATTTTGATCATTTTTCTGTCTCCTCATGCATTGAAAAATTAAAATGGCAGTCCAAAGCCAAATCTCCAAATGTTATCGTACAATCAAGGCTATTACACATTTCCTCTGTGCATTTTAAAATCAATATCCGCAGTGCACCTTTGAGTGCTACCGCATCTTCTTCTACATACTCAACAATTCCGATTATTCTCCTTCCTTTATATTTTTTATACTTTCCTTCAGCAGCGTTCCCAGTTCTTCACATCGTTTTCTAAATACATACCATGCGAATTCCAAGCTATCTCTTACAACACACTGATAGAGAATTTTTTCCGGATCAGAAAGCGATTCATAGAACTCCTTATCTGTTTTCTCTATGTATTTATGGAGTATCTCAATGTCCGTCTTCACTCCTCTGGTCTCCTCTTACTGCATAGGTCTTACTTCGACGCCATTTACCTCCGCAGGTCCCTGCAAATCAATGACTAACTGCTGCCTTCCGTCAATTTCCTTTACCTTTATGAGATCCGTTCGTCCGGCATTGACTCTGATAACCGCATCCTGTGTTTTTACCTCAAAATTGTGACCACTGTAAATATTATTCAGGAGCAGTTTTGTGTCTCTACCGATGATTTCATCAAAGCACTGGTCAAATATCTCCATTTTGTCATTGGACACACCGCTACTGGCGAAAACAGTCTTTACTTCTTCGCCGCCCAGCACCATCGGTTCCTCGTTGTTCTCCTGTTTCTGTACGGTCTTTGTCAGCTTCTCGTGGATATTTTTAACGCTTTCCACTGAACAAGCCTCACCCAGCACTTCCTCCACTAATGCTTGGAAGGCTTCTTTCTGACATTCCGCAGACAGAGGCAACTGGCATCCAAGCATCTTGCTAATAAATTCTTCCTTCAGTTCTTTAGCATCTCTGGAATAATACAGAACACTGTGAATGTCCGCACTGCGATCGTTGAACGCCGGGAACAGGAACGCTGTATCCGGCATCCCTACCACCCAGTCGCGGAGACGATTCTGGAAGGTATTTTCCTTTGCGTTATAGCTTAATCCTGTTTGTGACAGATCTACCGGGCAAATGCAGGCAAGTATGTACTCATACACCTCATCGGAAGCATCCTCCATCTCGATACCGTCCCGGGTGCGGCCCGGTATATCATAGGCATCATGAATCAGCAGAATCAGGTAGTTTCCCACATATTCATAGGATTCGATGATGTGGTCATAGAACTGCTCCAGCAGAGCATCATCCATTAATTTGCTGTCCCGCAGGTGCAAAAGGAACTCCTGCTGCCCGCCTTCATTTCTGCTCTTTTCCGAAAATGCCAGATTCAGCAGGTTCTTTCCGATAGTGCCGGACAGACTTTTACGCAGAATCTCAAAATATTTGTACAGCTCATCCTGCGGTAATGCCAGAAACGCCTGGTTCCATTCTGTTTTTTTATTTTCCCCACACTCCACATAGCATCCACAGATCCGTGTGATGGAGCAGTTTCCCGGTGTGAAAAGCTTTTTTATTTCACTGATTTCCTGTTTTCTCATGTTATTTCCTCTCTTTCTTAATTGTCAGTAATTTTGTTACCATCCTATAATGCAATATCCCGGCATCAGCCCATATTCCGGCATATTCCGAAGCACATACCGGATCCGACGTACCTCTGTCCGGCCGGTATATTCACCGTTTTCCCATTCCATCAGAATCAGAACGTCTCCCGGCTGTGCGTTGTCTTCGTCTTTTTTCAATTCGAAGTTTTTTTCTTCTTTTCGGACTGCTCGGAAGTACTTCGGAAGAATCTTTTTTTCAATGCTTTTCAATGCGCTTTTTCCTCCTATACTTCCTTGATGCTTCTGTGCTCTGGTTGTAGCCCTCCTGTGTGCGTTTTTCTTTTATAGATTCAACTTTCGGATCCTGCCGCTCTATTTTCATTGTCAGCAGATCTCCGTAAGAAAAACACCTTCGAAAGCCAGTCTTCCGGTCTCTGGTCAAAACAGTTCTCTTATATACCTCCACCACTTCATATTCCCTGGGTATGGTTCCTCTGCCAACATCTCCGTCATGCTCCATTGCTTTTATGATGTCTCCTTTATGTACATTCTGGATTGTAGGGGCCGGTCCCAACAGAACATTTTCATCCCATTCTTTATATTCCTGCATTACTGCTCCTTTCTGGACGGCTGCTGCCTCTTGGTCTCAGCAACCGTCCCGTGGCTATGTCAACAGTGTCTATCGTGATTCACTTTATCCAAAAGGCCTATTTATTTGTCACCCTGTCATAACGCTACCAGCAGTCTGTGTCAGCGGATCCACCGGCGGTTCCATAATTACTCCAGCTTCCGTAAGCAGCGCATGAGACCATTCCCTGACGGTGGTCTTATCCTGCTGGTATGACAACAACAGCTCATTCATATACTCCTCAACGCGGGTGAGCCTATCTTTTCCGAATCCATATTCGTCCATCAAAGAGGTAAAGAAGAAAAGCATATATCTTGTAGCCTGCTCATTGATGGTATTCTGCGGTCCGATCTGTTTCTGGTCCAGCCAGTACTGATAGGATCCCTTCCGTGCGGTGATATCATCCTCGGTGTAGGCTTTATACTCAATAGACCAGCCCGCCTTATCCATCAGCCGCTGTCTAATCTCTTTCAGATCAACCTTGCCCGCGGACCAGTCCGCTTCCATTTCATTAACCTTGTTCGCCAGTCGGGAAATCCGCTGCCCCTTGAATCCCTCCTTGCGCATGATCACGTATGACAGCATGATTCCCATTGCAGTCCACGGTGTCCGGTCGGCCATACGGCTTTCCCGGGCGATCCGTTTGCACTGCTCCTTTATTTCTGCCGGTGTAAAATGTCTCTTCTTTCCCATGTATACCTCCTATGCAAACCTGAGCTGTCCGGTCTGCTCTGCCTTAATCATCATGTTTGGTGTGCGCTCTCCGACTCTTAAATAACTGCAATTCGCCCTCACAAGTGCTTCCGCCATTACCGGCACAACGCTGTTCCCGATCCTTGCCACACGCTCCACGATAGGATATGTCTTTCCGGCCGCATCATGGTCGATTATGTAGTCCGCAGGGAATCCCTGCATCAGCTTCAGTTCTTCCGGTTTCAGCATCCGTAGGAAAATATCCTTTATGACATACTGTTCTCCGTCAATCTCAATCAGGACATTCACCAGTCCAAATCTGTCCTTCGTAGTAATGGTTCCCAACGGCACATCCAATGTCTGACCGCATCCGGTTCCATAATATTTCACCATGAATGCAGATACAACGCCGAAGTGTCCCGGGGATGTCGTGATTGTATGCAGCGGTTCATCGCATCCCTGCCCGATCCCAGTCTTATAGAACTTTGTAACAAATGCTGTCACAAGTCCATACCGGTTACTGGTATCAATCGTCTTGATAGGATCAGTAAGGAGCTGCCCCCGGGAATCTCCCTGTCTTGTCTCTCCGTGATACTGGATGACAAATGCAAGCGCATCTTTACTTTTGACAATATACGGATGTGGATTCTCAAAGATATATTTCCTTACACCGTTCCCGATTCTGTCCATTGTGGCATCTGCCAGCGGCTTCTTACGTCCGAAAATTGATGTTCCCAGATCAGACCAGTCTATGTAATCACCGCACTCTTTCCATTTCGGTAACAGGATCCCGTCCTTACTGTTCGTGGGCGCCGGCCACACAATATCATGTCCATCTCTCCGAAAGACTGCATACCACCGTTTTCTTGTGGTTGGAGCTCCATAGTCTGCTGCCACAAGCTCCCGGCTGTCAAACAAATATCCCAGTCCGATCATTGCAGTGATGAATTTCTTATAATCCTCTCCGCGGCGCTCCGGAATAGGATGTCCTGCTTCGTCCAACGGTCCCCACTGCTGAATCTCTTCCACGTTCTCCATGATGATTACATCCGGCAATAATGCTTTTGCGTGCTTGTAGACCGCCCAGGGAAGTATCCGGAGACCTTTGTTCCGCGGCTGTCCGCCTTTTGCTTTGCTGTGGCTGGTGCAGTCCGGCGACGCCCACATGAGAGACACATGCTGATCTCCAACATACTTTTGCAGATCAACCTTGAAAATATCCTCTGTCAGGTGCAGTGTGTCCGGATGATTTACACGGTGCATGCGGATGGCCTGCGGATCATGGTTTACCGCAATGTCTACCGGTCTCCCCAGTGCCATCTCTATCCCTACGCTTGCTCCGCCGCCACCGGCAAAGCAATCTATGATGATATTATTTTTCATGTGTCACCTCCGGCATAAAATCAAATAGTGTAGGCTCGTCCACTTCATTCTCCGCCGCCTGCAGGTACCCCACACCATCCCTGAAATAATCTGGATTCAGCTCACAGCCTTTACCGTACCGGTGCATCTTTACTGCCGTCATGGGTACCGTCATCAGACCGCCAAACGGATCATAGACCGTATCGCCCTCATTACTGTATCTGTTGATGATCCGCTCCACGATATCCAGTTGCAACGGACATACGTGCATCTGTGCCCGCCTACGGCTCTGCGTGGTGTTAAGGGTACGCATCCGGTTGATGTCATCCCATACTTCCATCTGATTCCAGGATCCCGGCGCAACTACCATGAAGGTAGCCGGTAGTTTTCCATTTTCATCCAGCTTCTTTGCCAGCTCTACGTGTTCCTCGTAGCTGTAGACATGCTCCCGGCTGTATTCCCGGTACACGGCCTGCAGGTTGTCTACCGATATACTCTCCAGTTCTTCCTTGCTGACCAGTCTATCTCCGGATGATCTCCAATATCCGTGTGCGTCGATCTGCCACTGGGCGCGGGTGTACTCTTCCTTGCTTTTAGTCACCGGCGTATCAGCGTATGCCGTAGATCTATCGGTCGGCAGCTTGCGGAAAAGCAGGATATACTCCGGACATCCGACACCCATCTTGGATCCGTCCTTGCACTGCTCTGTCCATCCCAGGCGGTAGGTCTGATTATTCTCACGGACCACATCGGTCACAACTGTGATCATTCCAAAATACTGGAATCCATGTTTCATGTAATGTGCGATACATAACGCATGGAACGGCTCTATGGTCGGCATCCCGGTGCCGGTCGCATTACCGAACAACACACGATCTTTTACGTGGATAGCTGCCACTCTGCCGGGGCGTAATACCCGGAGCAGTTCCGGTGTAAGGAAATCCATCTGTTCAAAGAACCGGTCCGTATCCTGATTGTGTCCGAAGTCGTTATAATTGGCGCTGTATTCGTAGTGGTTGCCAAAGGGAATAGACGTATGTATCAGGTCAATGCTGTCGTTTTCCATTGCTCTGGTTTCTTCTACGCAATCGCCATATACCGCTTCATAATGGTTTCCTCTGACTGTTCTTTCTTCTCTGCTTCCTTCCACGCCCATCTTCCTTTCCAACCGCTCTGCCTTATTCGCAGAATTCAGGCCATACCTCTTTACGATCTCAATCATTTTTTCAACCATGTGATTATGATTCTTCCATTTTTCTTCCAGTGCTTCACGGATCTGCCGCTCGTTCTCCATGTAGATGATGTCAATTACCACACGTTCTGTCTGCAGGAACCGGTAGCACCGGTGTATTGCCTGGATGAAGTCGTTGAATTCGTAATCAATCCCCAGAAAAATCTCCCGGTGACAGTACCGCTGAAAGTTACATCCGGATCCGGATAATGATTTCTTGGTAGCAAACAGCCGACTCTTACCGTCAGAAAAATCAATCACTCTCTGCTCCCGGAGATCGTAGTCCATAGATCCGTAGATATCTACCACCCCGGGAATCGCTTTCAGAATTGCCGTGCGCTCGCTTTCCAGATCATGCCACAGAAGGAAATGATCATCCGGGGATTCGTTTACGATCTCCTGCATCTTTGCCACTCTCGCTCCGATGCTCTCCCGTTTTACCGCCGCAGCTTCTTTCAATCCTTCTGCTGCTTCCTGGAACAGCTGCATCTGACCGTCTCTGTCCGCGGTATCACCATAATGTACCGGCAACTCATGCCACCTTACATCCAGTTCCGGCAGATCATAACCATCATCCGAATATGCCGGATTGAGATCTGAAGGTTTCGTAACAAAAAGCGCCCAGCTGCTTACCCACAGCCAGAACTCATCTTCCATGTTCGGATACAAGGTCAGGTTATTCGCCTTGGTGCTGTCACGTTGAAAAAATCTGGTCAGTGCCTGTCCGGTATCCATCACTTCCAAATATCCTGCGTAGTGGATCAGCTCCTTATATTTGTTCGGTGACGGTGTGGCCGTGGCTACCAGCTTATATGGTACGTTCTTAAATTTGTCAAGGAACGTCTGATAGGTCTTGCTACCGAAGCTCCGTAAAACACTGGCTTCATCAAGTGACGTTGCTGCGAAGTATTCCGGCCGGATGTCTCCATCCCGGACTCTCTCATAATTCGTAAGCACGATCTGACTGGTGCTCTGCTCCACTTCTTCCATCGTCCGGCAATACTCCGGCTTCTCATAACCAAGAATTTCCACGGCATCCCGTGTGAACTCCTGCTTTACTCCCAGCGGCAACACAATCAGTGCTCTACCGCCACAGTGATCTGCTGCCTGATGGCAGAATTCAATTTCCTGTATGGTCTTACCCAGACCGAAAGATTCAAAAAGTGCCCGTCTGCCGCCTTTCAGTGCCCACATCACAGCGTCCCGCTGGTGTGGTTTCAATGCTTTATTGATCTTCGCAGGATCCACAACAAATCCGCTGTCCTGCGCCAGTTCTATTTTTGATTCTAAAAACTCTCTGTAAGTCATTTTTCTCAGGAACCGGGTACCCTTTATGCGCGCTGGTTCGGCTCCTTTCTACATATCAAACAGGCTAAGTTGTACAGGCTTCTCCTGTTCTTCATTTATTTTTTGTTTCCGGATCTGCTCTAGTTCATCCAATCTCTCCGGTGTCAGCCACTTATCTGCATGGACACGATCCGCACTATATTCCACAAGGTTCTCGTATCCTACTTCAATGATTTTCTTCTCCAGTCGTTCAATATTCTTCTGCTTTGCAAGCTTTCTTTTCTCCTTTTTTGCTTCTTTCTTCTGCTTCTCATTGTCGGAAGCATGTGATATCTCTATCCCATCTCTTATGTCCTGCAAATCCTGCATCAGATCACGACTCGGCTTGGATTCTGCCCGTATGTTCAAAATCTCTGCCTTGAAACTCTTGTCAAACAGATATTCCATTGAATGATTGATCTTATAATCGCTGAGTATCTTATCACTCTGCACTTTTATAAATGCTTCGCAGATATCCATACTGCACGGACTTTTAAAAACTCTCATTCCTTTTTCAATATGTGTCCATCTTTCGCCGTCAAACAATGAGTGTTGCGCTTCTGTCTGTTTTTTCACCCCGCTGGTCTTCAGATCATAATATACATTCCCACGCTTCTTGCTCAGTTTACGCCCAAGGACAGGGCAGTAACCATTCTGTGCAAAACACATTTTCGCACAGTTAGAGGGCTCATAATGCATATTCCATTCTCGCGTACGCTCATTGTAGTACATATGATTCTGACATATCCTGCCGTTATGAGCATCTGCATACTCCTGATATTTTCTTCTCTCTTCGTCTTTTCTGTCTTTTTCTGCCTTTTCAAAGCTGTTATCATAATCGTATGGTTCATCCGTTTTATGGCAGGCACACCAGCATTGGATACAATTTCCACCGCCAAAAATCCCATGCAGTCTATTGTCATTAAGTGGACACTCCGCCTTATCGTAAGGGCATCTGACAACCGGATTATCGTTTTCGTGACACCACTCCTCTCCCATATAACCCATATGAGTCAATACATTGGAGCCTTTTACATACATCCCGCAACCTGTTTTGTACAGGAAATTGTCACTATAGACCCGATTATACTCAAAACCACCATATACATTGTCCAGGGGACCGGTGCTTGCCGTATGGTATCCACCGGCTATATGTACTTTGTCCTTTGGATAATTCTCAGCTGTGTATCCCTCTGCCAGAAGCCTTTGCGTCAGCAAATTATATTTACTCACACGATCACCTCATATTCCTTGGCACGGCCGCATCCCAAAGAAATCTTCCATCCTGTCACGCAGGGCATTTACATCCATGTCATACTCCTTTGCGATACATTTTTCGCAAACCGGAATCTTATATGCCAATGTCTTGGATAACCTGGCATCCCAGCTATTCAGCCGGACACCGCAGATATTGCATTCTTTATCCAACCATTTAACTCTTTCAGACATTGATTTTCTCCTTTTTTGATGCCTGCTGCCTCTTTGCTCCACTCACCGCTCCGTGGCTGTGTATTTCCACTTGTTATATGTCAGGGCACCCTCGCTCCAGTCCGGATAATGATCCTGCAAGTAGCGTTTAAAGAGCTGTAGCATTTCTGCCCGCCGCCCCTTGTTGCCGTTATCTAGCATCTCATGGTGACTCTGACATCCCAGTGCACCGTTCTGCGGGATCCCGAGTCCACCCCGTGACCGTGGAATATAATGCATAATGCTTTGCAACTGCTGTCCATACCAGGTGACGTCCTCCATGTGATACTGCATCCGGCAAAAAATACACTGATACAGATCCCTCTCCTTGATGATCTGACGGGAGGCGGCATTAAATTCCCGTGCTCTCGCCTGCTTTGACATCTTCATTTAATCTCCTTTCTCTGCACAACTGCCGAATTTTCCTTGGTAGTTCAGTCGATTTGTTTTATTTTTACCATCTCGGTGGCTTCACCGGAATGGTCTCTAACACCTGTCATGTACTGGTGTTACCTCTTCGAACTCCACTTTTGCAAAAATGTTATATTCTGCGTTTATTTTAGACATATTGTAGGCAAATGCCTCAGAATACTCATGCCTTCCAGCCACAGCAGCTATGTTATGACCTACTTTTCTGGCTTTCTCCAGTATCGCTTTCCAAAGATCCACATCTTTAATCTCATTCCCTCTGCTGTTCTTCCAGTCATTTCTCTCCCATATTTCTAACCAGCCTTGGTTGATTACGGATGCAATGTAGGTATTCTCCATATAAATGAGAATCATGCGCTCACTTGGCATACGTTCCAGTGCCCTGCAGATACTCCACAAGATCAGCCGGTTGGCTGTCCCATCCGCTTTTCCGATCTCTGGAGGTTTCTCGTAGTACTGTTCCTCTCCTTTTTTCATTCGGAGCGTGTACATTACCTTCCCGGTCCCTTTCGCAGATCCTCGCAGTGTGGTACTCACAAACATTTCTATATTCAACAAAGTCAACACCTCCTTACCTTGTTCGGTGGCCGCTTCCGCTTCGTTTTCTTCCAGCGCTGCCTCCTGCGACTTATTTCTTTTTCTTCTTTCTCCTTGATTCGGAACAGTGTATATTCCCTATAAGGTTGTCCGGTCTTAGGATTTTCTCCCTCATGATAGGATTCCCAGTCCACGTAAAAGCCTTTTGGAACCCTGACCTTGTCCCATGTCTCCCATCTCTCTATGACATCCTTTTCAGGAGGAGGAAGCGGCAGATTACGGGAAGTAGAATAACTGGACTCCCGAATGCGCGATTCCGTCTTCGGGGTCTTGACCATATAATGGGCCAACTCCCGGAACTCTCCCTTTTTGTAGCAAAGCCGGATATCTGCCTCTCCGTGTGGCCATGCCTCCGATATGATCAGGTCCGCATCCGGGATCCTGTTCATGACAATGTGAATGTGCCACGCATTCTTCGTGCCGACCTCTATGTTTCTGATCCAGCGCAACTCGTACCCCACCTTGTGATAAAACTTTCGTACCTTTTTGATAAATGTCTTGAAATGTTCCTTTGCTGTCTTCATATCCGGCGGTCTGGCATCCACCGCATAAGTCAGTGTGATGAAGAGATCCTTCTTTCGGAACCATCTCCGCATCTTCTTCCGGCAGATCCTCTCCTTGTTATACTGATTGACCTTTTCCATCTGCTCTGGGGTAGGTTTCTTTTTATCCTGCCTTGCCATCCCTGGTGCTCCATACTTCCAGTTGTGATACTCCCTTACCTCTATCACATTGGTATATCTGTCAGTTTCTTTTATGTAACTCATACCTCTGTCTGATCCTATCTTTAATATTTCAATCAAGTCCTCAAAGGCTATTGAAAGCCCCTTTTTTCTTGACTTTACTAATTCACAGAGGTATAATTATTTATAGTGATTTGCACCTCTGTGTGCTGGCCGGCATCGCCAAATGCCGGCTTTTTTATTGTTCCGAATACGCTGGAGGAACTATGTAACTGCTCCGCGACCAGTAATGTCTTTTCTGCGGGTTCTCTATCAGATATTCCACACCACGGATGTCCTCATCGTACTTTTCCAATGTCCGTTGGAAGTCGGCTCTCTCCCGCCGCAGGCGGTCCAGTATGACAGCCACTGCTTCATCTGTGACAGTGATATAGTGGATGCCGTTGTGCAGCTCTACCCGGTGTGCTGACCTGTATTTTTGAAGGACATAGTACATCACCTCATCCGCCTCATTCGGAATCAGGATCCTAAGCGGTTGCGTCGGTGTCTGCTCCAGCATCTGCAATATTTCTTGTGCTCTCTCTTCTCTCACCGTTTCCACCTCCTCTCAACCGTTCCAGGTTCTCCTCCAGATCCCGTACTCTCTGGCTGTATTTCTGCCATTTTTCTGCCTGATCCTCGCAAAAAAGCAAAAAAATAAAAAGCATAGCCGCCAAACCCATGACTATGGCGATCTGCTCTCTTACTTCTGTTGTCCCAAAAACATCCCTCAAAATCCACGCTCCGAGGAATGATATCACGATATCTTTATACATCTGTATCCCCTCCATATATTTGATCTCTCAGTCTATGTATCTGGATTATCCTTTCATTGCAAAGATCCTCCATCACTTCCAATGTGCTCAGCAATGACTGCTCCTGCTTGTCATTCGTCGTAATGATCTGCAATCCTTCAAAGTTATAATACTTAGCTTCCGGCACTTGCTGTTTTACTTCATCATAGACATACCCAGCCAGTTGCGAATTGCTGGCTTCCCAGTATTTGTGACCGTCTTTGTTTTTCACAACTTCCTTGGCATAATGCTTAATCATTTCCACGTTTATCCCTTTCCGATCACGCTCTCTGCGTGGCCCCGGTGCTGATCTACCCGGGTACCACCAGAAAGAGGGCAACATACCATCATAGCAGTGGATGATATGCCGTCATATGGTGATGCAGCAAGATGCACCACGCACAGAACGTGATCTATTATGCTTGTCCATGCCCTCTACGTGGTGCCCAGCCAGGGGAGGACTGGACACACACGCTAATTGTGTAAAAGGGGAAGGTGTGGTGTATATACACCACGTACAGGGCACGGATACCTATGGTTATTTCTTTTCACTGTTTAATTGTCTGTTCACACAATCTGCCAGTATCCGGTAGACTACTGCCGTGTGTCCGCTGCAAGGAATCACATAGCCTTCTATGCTATCCAATACCCTGCCGTCAGCCATCACATGAGTAATATGCGGTTTTATTGGTTCCTTGCCTTTCATTTTTTCTACCTTCCTTCCAATTTAAAGATTGCCCATCGAACTGCCGCCTTGGTGTCCTCAACCACGTCACTGCGCTCTAAGAGAGCATATAATCTGTCGATTTTCTCCATTCCTGCTTCCTCCTTCCTAATCATTGTTGTGTTTCTGTTTGATTCTCTAAAATAAACTTAAAGTTAACCTTTAAGGCAAAGAAATATTCTCCATTGGGATTTTATAAATATCCGACAGCATAAATAATTGCGCCTGTTTAGGTGTTATCTTCCCTCTCTCCCAATTAACTATGGTCTGCTTTGATACTTTCATTCTCTTTGCTACATCAGTTTGCGTGAGTCTTGCATTTACTCTAGCTGCTGCCAGTGTTATCTTCAATTTTTCCATTTTTTCACCGCCCTTCGTTCTGATGTCATTATATATTCACTTTAAGTTAATGTCAATACTAAAAGTTAATTTTTTTTACTTATATTCTTGCTTTTGGTTAATCAACCTTTTATAATGCCTATATAGGGAGGTGTGAATATGTTTACATCTGAATACGAAAATGCAATAAATAAACAATTTGCTAAAAACTTGCGGCATTTCCTTGATCGTTATAACTACACTCAACTCAGTTTTGCTAAAAAGATGAATGTTAGCGCTGCTACAGTATCTAACTGGTGTAATGGAACGAAATCACCCAGAATGGATAAAGTCGATATTATGTGCAGTATTTTTAATTGCCGTCGTAGTGATCTTCTGGAAGCTAACCCTGTTTCCGTGGATGATTCTATAGATTTTTCTGCAGTCAAGAAAAAAGTGTCTAAGCGATTCAAGAAAATTATAGAAGGACAAGGCATATATCTATCTGACCTTTCTACTACATCTGGTGTCAGTGAGTATGCAATAAATCATTACATGAACGGTGATATTGTTCCTTCTGAATTAAACGCCAAAAGGCTCGGTAATGCTCTAAATGTAAACCATCTTTGGCTTATGGGTTTTGATGCGCCGATGTATACATCTCTTGAAAATGATAGTGACTTGGAAAATATTATAGATATGTACCGAGGTTTAAGCGATTCTGGAAAAATCAAAGTATATGAACGTGTTCAAGAGCTTGTAGCTCTCGAAAATATACACAATCAAACAAATATGCAGCAACCAGATGCCTACCAGGTCCATGCGGATGCTATCCGTCAGGTGAATGCGCTTGAAGAATCCCGGAACAAGAAACACCGGAAGACCATCAGTTAATACACCCATCCCGGCAGGTGTCATGATTAAAAGATTAACAGTATCACTCTGGTACTCCCTTGGAAATTTATATTAACGTACATTGTGTAACTAAATTTATAGCATATGGCATATACATCAGGATCCTCAATAGATATGTATATCTTCGTCGTATGATCGCCCCCTCGCTCCCTGCCGGGGAAGGGTGCCTTTTTATTGTATCAAATCATGCTTATCACCTATCTTGGTAATATTTGGTAGCACTCCTGCCGTTTTTATACTTACGTTATCTCCTTCTGGCCGACAATGTCATGTCTGCTCAGAAGTTGGTATAAATAACACAACACTTTTGAGAAAGGGGATTTTATTATGAATCAGTGTCCGAAATGTAAGAGCATGCTAAATAATGACGAAAAAGCATGCGGAAAGTGCTTTACCTGCGGTGCTACTTTTGAAAGTAGTTTGCCCCAGAACACCGTAACATCTAGCTACAATTTTCCAAAGAAGAATTCTGTCGGAAAGGCATTAACGATAATCGGAATTCTTGTAATAATACTGGGAACAATCAGTAGTTTTTCAATGTCCTTTTATGAGGTACATGGGAGTCCTGAGTTTTCATTTACGAATTTTATCATTCCAGAAGTATTCAGCCTTGTAAGCGGAATCATGTTTCTTGGTTTTGGTGAAATAATTAAGCTTCTTCAGGATATATGCAATAAGATCAAATGATTGTATGAGTTGAAACGAGGTTATTATGGCTGCTATTGACTTTAATAATGTTGTAGATCTGTATATTCGTGTCAGCACTTCTGAGCAGGCGGAGGAAGGTTACTCCGTGGCAGAGCAGGAGGAACGTCTCCGGAGCTATTGTGCTGCCTATAATTATACAATCAATGCCATCCATGTCGATCCCGGCTTTTCCGGAGCTTCCCTGGATCGTCCCGGCATAAAGAAAGTGATGTACGACGTAGAACACGGTCGGTGTAAAAAAGTGATTGTATGGAAACTGGACAGGCTCTCCCGCTCTCAGAAGGACACTCTGATCCTGTTGGAGGATGTATTCCTTGCGAACGATTGTAACTTTATCTCTCTTATGGAGTCCTTCGATACATCTACCCCCTTCGGCCGATGCATTGTAGGTATTCTGGCAGCATTTGCTCAGATGGAACGTGAGAACATCAAGATCCGTACCATGATGGGGCGGCAAGCCCGAATCCGAGAGGGACATTTCCACGGATCCCGGTGTCCTCTTGGATATAAGTTCCAGTATGCTCCCGATGGTACGCTGCTATCGAACGATCTTGTCGTGGATCCTTACAATTCCAAACTGGTGCAGGAAGTATACCGTCTGTCCCTCGGCGGTTCCAGTATCAGTTCCATTGCTGCACATATGACATCTACCTACGGTTGCAGTTTGTATGACTGGTCACGCAATACGGCAATACGACGCATTTTAAGCAATCCCATTTATATGGGTAAAGTAAAGGTTGGTAACGAACTTTACCCCGGAATTCATGAGCCTCTTGTCTCAGAAACTGACTGGTATATGGTTGCTGCTATGTTAAAACACAACAAGGAGCAGCAAAAACGTACTTATGCCTATCAGATTTCCGGTGGTGCCTATGCCGACAACCTCCTGACCGGCCTCCTGTTCTGTGGTGATTGCGGTGCCCGTATGTACGCCCGGAGAGTATCGCAGAATAAGAAAAAGTACATCTGCCACTCCGTTGCGAAAACGTCCCCTGCCATGATCAGGTCCGATCATTGTACCAATCGTCTGCATCCCTTTACGGTGCATCAGCTGGATGAAATGGTCATTGATGAGATTTTGAAATTGTCCTTGGATCGCCCCGGATTCGATATGCTCTGTGATCAACCGGATGATTCCTCAAAATCAGAGGATAAAGAAATCTATGAAGGGAGACTTGCTGAGGTGAACCGTCAGCTTGACCGGTTAGTGAAACTGTATCAGACCGGCCTGATCGATCTGGACAATATCAGTGCCCGGCTCGGCGATCTGAACCAGGAGAAGAACTTCCTGGAAGGCAATCTTGCCACGATCAATGAGGTAACGCCGGCCGAAATCAGAGAAACGGCCTGGAAATCTATTCAGAGTCTCCAGTCCGTCCTCAATAATGGGGATATGGACGAAGTTCACCGCATCATCCATACCCTGATTGATAAAGTTGTAGTCCTCAATACAGATGTCACCATTTACTGGTCTTTCTGCTGATCATCCTTTAATACCAGCCTGCAGATAGTTTCTACATTTGCGGTCCAGGGGAACTGGTCCACAGCGCAGGCTTTCTCTACCACATACCCGCCAGCCAGGAAAACTTCCAAGTCTCTAACCAGACTGGTCGGTTTGCATGAAATGTAAATGATAGTTTTACACCTAATAGTGGCAATGATCTTCGGCAGTGCCTTGGGGTGGATGCCGTCTCTGGGGGGATCCAGGATGATCATATCCGGCTTCTCTTCCACTTCGTCCAGAACCTTCAGTACATCTCCGGCGATGAATTCGCAGTTATCCAGTCCGTTGGCAGCGGCATTTTTCTTTGCTGCCTCTACGGCTTCCTCCACGATTTCCACGCCGATAACCTTTCCGGCCGCCGGTGCCATGAGCTGTGCGATGGTACCGGTGCCGCTGTAGAGGTCGAACACAGTCTTGTCACTGCCGCCCAGGTCGCCCACATAATCTCTTGCCGTCTGGTACAGTACCTCCGCACTGTAAGAGTTGGTCTGGAAAAAGGAGAATGTGGAGATCTTGAATTTCAACCCCAGCAGTTCCTCATAAAAATACTCCTGTCCGTATAACAGCTCCGTACGATCACTCTGCACCACATCTGCAATGGAATCATTGGTAATATGTAAGATTCCTGCGAATTTTCCGGCTAGTTTCCTATCCTGTTCCAGGGAAAGCAGCAGATCCTTAAATCCTGTGATCAGCGCATCCACATCCAAGTTTCCTTCCACCGCCGTCTCTCCCTGCCAGGGATCCTGGGAGGTCGTCACCAGTGCCACCAGAATCTCTCCGGTGCGGGATGCCTTACGTACCAGCAGGTGACGTAAGTACCCCTCATGGCTCATTCTGTGGAAAAAGCTTACCTTCGCCCGGGCAAAGTAATCTCTCACTGTCTGTAAGATCAGGCGGTAATCCGCATCCACGATCTCACAGTCCGCTACGGTCACTATATCGTAGAAGCTGCCTCTCTTATGCATGCCCAGCGCCAGCGGTCCGTCCTTGTACTCGTCTCCGAAGGAAAATTCCATCTTATTACGGTATTCATAAGCCTTCGGGCTGCCCTTGATGCCCTCAAAATCCCAGGCTTCCTCCTGCTTGTTTAACACATTGTCCAGCAGGCGTTTTACCTGTTCCTCCTTGACTTTCAGCTGTTCTTCATAGGGAAGAGACAGATAGGTACATCCGCCGCATAACCCAAAAAGGGAACACGTCCGTCCGGTTTCCAGAGGTGACTTCTCTGTCACCTCTAAAAGCCTTCCTTCCGCCTTCCCTTTGCGTACTTTATTCACTGAGAACTTGACTTTCTGTCCGGGCAGGCCGTTCTTGACTACAGCAGTCTCATCTCCCACACAGACGATCCCTTTGTTGGGAAAATCGACCCTTACAACAGATCCTTCATATACCTGTCCTTTTTTCATGGGTTAGTTCTCTCCTTCATCCTCGAAGAAGTCGTCATCCTCTTCCACGTCATCTGCTTCGTCTTCGAAATCATCCTCGAATTCTTCGAGATAATCCTGTGCGAAGAAGAAACGATATACGGCATAAGCTACGGCTGCAACAGCTGCTACGGCGCCGATGATGCCCAGTACCCATAACAGGATATTGCGTTCCTTCTTCTCTTCTACTTCCTTGCCCAACAGCTTGTTAAGCTTCTTCAGTTCGCTGACTTTCAGCTCATTTAATTTGTCAAGATCTACCAGATTTTCAATTCTGTTCATATTATTTACCTGCCTTTCCTGCATCTATTCGTATTTATGGATGCAAAGCATTTTGTTTTCATTCCTTTATATGATACCATATTTTCATCAAAAATACTATAGAAAAACCATATTTGAGAAAATACATTTCTTATTCTTATATTCTTATATTCTTATAATTTCTTACAACTGCTTTAGTTTTGCAAAAGACGCATACATAATCTTCTGCCCTGCCTGGTCGAATTCCACGGTCACCTTATAGTCTCTGGGTTCTCTCACGATATTTAGTACCGTGCCCTCGCCGTATTTGATATGGCGCACTCTGTCACCCACCTCGTAGTCCAGTTTCTCCGGTGCCTTGAACTCCGTGCCCTTCTGCAGTCCGGCCAGCTGGTTCAGTCCGCTGATGCCCTTGGAAATATAAGGTTTATCCGCCTTTGCCGTAACACGGGGTTTTAAGGTCGCCTTGGGTCTTGGATCAAAGCCGGTATTACCGAAGCCGCCAAAACCACTATCCGAGCCGGATCCAGACCGGGGAGATGCAATCGCCTCCAGTCCCATGGCACGAAGAGCTGCTTCATTGGCTCTTCTCGCCTGGAAATCTTCCAGATCATCGTCCCGGTATCTTCTGCTGGGCGGCAGGGTATTATCCAATAATTCCTTCGGTATCTCCCTCACAAAACGGCTCACCGGATTGTACTGGGTCTCCCCACGCAGCATTCTGCTCTTTGCACATGTCAGCGTCAGATCCTCCTTGGCTCTGGTGATTCCCACATAAGCCAGTCTTCTCTCTTCCTCGATCTCCAGCGGGTCATCGGAAGCAATGGTCATAAAGCTGGGGAATAATCCATCTTCCATGCCGGCGAGATACACCACTGGGAATTCCAGGCCTTTGGCACTGTGCAGCGTCATGAGCAGCACCCGGTTGTCACCGTTCTCCACATTGTCAATGTCTGCCACCAGCATGATTTCTTCCAGAAATTCCGACAGAGAAGGCTCGTCGTGAGTCTCCTCATATGCGGCCGCCTTGGTGATCAATTCATCTACGTTCCCCAGACGATCCTCAGCGGATTCCTCATCCTGATCCCGCAGATATTCTGCATAATCGATCCGTTCCAGCAGAGATTTGATCAGATCCGGCAATGTATACGAAGACAATCCGCTGCGAAGTACCTCGATCAGATTCACAAATCCACGGATCTTGGTCTCCGCTCTTCCCAGTCCCTTGATCTGATCTGCTTCACACAATGCATCAAATAAAGTAATATCCTTCATCTGTGCATAGTCTGCTACCTTTTCCAAGGATGCCGCACCGATGCTTCTTTTCGGCACATTAATAATTCTGCGCAGAGCCACTTCATCCCTGCCGTTATCAATAGTTTTCAGATATGCCAGAATATCGCGGATCTCCTGTCTGGCATAGAAGTTCACTCCACCTACCACATGATAGGGAATGCCCTCCACTACCATACGTTCTTCCAGAAGTCGCGACTGGGCATTGGTACGGTACAGCACCGCACAGTCCGCATAGGCAATGCCGTCATTTTTCACCTTGTCGGCAATATCGTCCGCAATGTATTCCGCCTCTTCATAGGCATTGTCAAACTGCCTGAAATGTACCCGGCTGCCTGCTCCTTTTTCCGTCCAGAGGGCTTTTTCCTTACGGCCCCTGTTGTTACGGATCACCGCGTTGGCCGCATCCAGGATGTTCTGGGTGGATCGGTAGTTCTGTTCCAGCTTAATCACCTTTGCATCGGGATATACCTTCTCGTAGTCCAGAATATTACGGATATTGGCACCGCGGAATTTGTAGATGGACTGGTCATCATCACCTACCACACACAGATTGCGATAACCGTCCGCCAACAGACGGATCAGTTCGAACTGCGCTGTATTGGTATCCTGGTACTCATCCACCATGATATATTTGAAACGTTCCTGATAATTATAAAGTACTTCCGGGCAGCTTTTGAACAGTTCCACAGTCTTTACAATAATATCATCAAAATCCAGTGCATTACTCTTTTTCAAGGTCTCCTGATACTCTCTGTAGACCTTGGCGATCACGGATTTCTTGTAATCTCCCACGGATTTTACTTCAAATTCCCGCACATCCACCAGCTCGTCCTTGGCAGAGGAAATTTCCGATAACAGCGTCCGCTCTTTGTACATCTTTGTGTCGATGTTCAGGCGCTTGCAGACCTGCTTTATCACAGATTTCTGGTCATCCGTATCATAAATGGTAAAATTCGTATCATAGCCCAACCGGTCAATATGTCTTCTGAGGATCCTCATGCAAGTGGCATGGAATGTCGCTACCCATACCTGATCCGCACCGAAACCTGCGATCTGATCCACACGCTCCCGCATCTCCTGGGCTGCTTTGTTGGTAAAAGTGATGGCCAGAATGTTCCATGGATTTACTCCCATCTCATCGATCAGATAAGCCACTCTGTGGGTCAGGACACGGGTCTTGCCGCTTCCTGCGCCCGCCAACAGAAGGAGCGGTCCTTCCGTATGAAGCACCGCTTCTTTTTGTTCTTTATTTAAGGTATCATAAATACTCATGAATTACGCATTATCCCTTTCATTAAATTCCTGCAAAAACTTTCGGAAATCATCGATTGGCATAGGCTTTGCATAAAAATAGCCCTGTACGATGTCACAGTCCGCCAGACGCAGCATGTCTAACTGTTCCTTCGTCTCCACCCCCTCTGCCAATACCTTGAAGCCGAGATGCTTCAACATTTTAGTCAGATATTTGATAATTGTCAATGCCGTTTCTTCCCGTTCGCTGTTCATAGTGTCATCCAGGAACTGCTTGTCCAGCTTCACCGTATCCACCGCTACCTTGGACAACAGATTCAGGGATGAATAACCGCTGCCGAAATCATCTACTGAAATCTCTACCCCTTTATCCCGGAGAGTCTCCAGATTGTTGGTCAGTTTATTTAAATCCGACATGAAAACAGATTCCGTCACTTCCACTTCCAAAAGTTCACTGGGCACTTTGTAGTCTTTCAGGCGTTTTAAAATATTCGGTACGAAGTCTGTATATTCATTATGCCTTCTGGAAAAGTTCACCGAGATCGGCACCACTTCTTCTCTCTGCGCCAAAGCATCCTGCAAATATTCCAGTACCTGATCCAGAATGGCAAAATCCACCTTGGTCACAAATCCGTTTCTCTCAAAGACATCAATAAATCTCCCCGGCATTACCATAGAACCGTCAGCCCGGATCCATCTGACCAGTGCTTCAGCACCCACTACTTTTCCGGTGTGCAAAGAAACTTTCGGCTGCAGATACGCCCGAAATTCCTTATTATTATATGCAGCTACCATACCAGATACGATCTCTCTGGTATTCTCCAGATTCTTACGGATCTTCTCTGTATAGATTTCCACCGCACTGTCTACCTTCTGGGTCTTGCACTGTTTTCTGGCCTCATTGGCATTATCCATCATGGAGGACACCGACCAGTCATTCTCCAGGATTTCATACATTCCCGTGGCAATGACCAGATTGCACTGGTCGTAGCGGCTGTTGGTCTTCTGCACAAAAGTATTGGTGAATTCCAGATATTTGTCTCTGGCCTTCTCCACCGTATCTTCCTTCAGCACTCCCACGAAATGGTCCGAAGTTACACGACAGAACAGTACGCCGTTCTGGCACTTTTCCTGCAAGGCTATCGCAAAATCATGCAGGATCCTATCTCCCACTTCATAACCGTACATTTCGTTCACATACTGGAAATTTGAAAAATCAGATGACACAAAAAACAATCCTGATTTCCCGTGGGCAGCCATATAGGCCTCCAGCTTATCCACAAACTTGTTATATATCGGCAGTCCGGTCAGAGCATCATAATTCAGTTTCCGGTTCAGCTCACGCTGATCCTTCTCCGCATTCTTCAGCGTGCGCAGTCGGTTAAAAATCTGGTGAGAAATTCTGCACAGTGCATTTTTCTCTTCCTGCCAGCTTCTGTCTGTGTGGCGATTTGAGAAAATAACGCTGGCCTTTAATCCCTTAGCGGCCGTGGACATTACAATCATCACGGACTCCGCCTCTTCCTTGTAGACATCCGGAGTCTCTGACTGCCGGTAGATCACAGCACCGGATTCATCGGCCTTTTTCCGGATCCTGTCCCATTCGAACACGCCGGGATTCAGGATTCTTCTGGCAAAATCTTTCTTCTCTTCACGATTCCATTGATAACGGATTGTTGGTCCAGCCTCGTTGACTTCCACACAGATCATGTCATCAATTCCAAAAAAGCTACAGGTCCGCTCACAGATCACCTTTAGTGCACTGGTCAGATTCGGCACATTTTCCAACAGATCCATGCAAAATAATACCAAATCTTCCGCACTCTCAAACTGTGCCTCTTTATGGGCAATCTCGTCCTCCTTGTTCTCTTCACTGTCCAGATAACTCTTGCCGGGCAATGCCACACCTTCCTTGACATCCAGCAGGTAATAAGCACCCTTTCCTTTGCTCTTTACCTGATACAGGGCTGCATCTGCCCACTGGAACAACAGATTGTAATCCGTCACCGTGCCGTCTGTCACCGCCGCGCCCAGGCTACAGGAAATGTGCAGCCCTGTCTTGTCATCATCATAACGGTCAGACATGCAGCGGTTCAGCTGTTTTAATTTCTCCTCCAGCTGTTCTCTGTCCATGTCCTCCACATAGAAGACAAATTCATCCCCACCGATCCGGCCTTTTAACGCCTCGGGGAAAATATTACTGAGTTCATCCGCAAAGGAACACAATACCGCATCCCCAAACAGATGGCCGTTGGTGTCGTTGATCTTCTTAAAGCTGTCCACATCCTGTACGACCAGATACCCAGTCTGCCCGCGTTTCAGGCTCTGTAGCCTGGCACCGATCTGTTGTTTGATGGTAGAATTGTTCAGCAATCCGGTCAGGGAATCTTTCTGAGATTTTTCCCGCAGTTCCCACTCTTTTTTCTTCTGATCATCAATGTCACAGACCTTTCCCAGAACCCGCTCCGGTTCTCCCTTTTCATCATAAAAAGTCTGTCCGATGACCTTCACCCACCGGGGTTTCCCCTCTGCATCGGTCTTGCAGAGTTCGATATAAATATCCGGCTTGCCACTGCGCAGTGCTTCTGCCAGCTGTTGTTCTACCGTTTCTGTCCGGTTCCCGGCTTCTTTGAGCAGCTGATCTGTATACCCCTCCGTGATCTGCCGGGAATACAGAATTCCCTCTCCCGGACCGGCATAATACATCTTGTCATTTACAATATCATATTCGAAAATCAGATCTCCGGACATACGGATCACAGCCATCAGCTTTTCCCTCTCCCGGTGCAGTTCTCTGGTGGTCTCATCCAGCTGTCTGTCCACATCCCCTGTCTGTTTTTCCTGCAATGCAACCTCTTTTTTCAATCCCATACATTTTTCTTCCATGCAGACCCTCTTTTGCTTTCTCTATACCTCTTCCACCCGGCTGAAATTCCAGACACGGAGATTGTATTCCACGATCGGCGTGTCACAGTAAATACATTTCTTGGCTCCCAGTCCCGGAAGCGGTGCTCCACAGTTCGGACAGTTCAGTCCCAGACCGGCATCCTCCTGATTCTCGATCATATCCTGATCCTGGATATAGACCAGTTCCACGTTATACTTGGCCTGTTCTTTATGCTCTTCACTGCCTCTTATTACTTTTCCGTTCTCTTTTAATGCATGAAAATACTCCACTGCCGTCTGCAGGACAATACTCTGTCTTCCCCTCTGCTTCCGGTACTGGTGGATCTCCGTTCTGTGAATATGGATATTTTCAAAGCTCTCCTTCTGGGACTGGTTCTGTAGCATTTCCAGCCGCAGTCTGAGCTGTTCTTTCAATTCTCTGGTTCCCTCCGACAACAGGGCCGGATTCTGTTTCGTAATACTCTGCAGATAGGAGGTCAGCACATTCTCCGCTCTGCTCTTCATCTCATCATAATGAAATTCCGGGAAATCCCGCATAATGGACGGCATGTACAGGTTGGTTGCGGAAGAGACCGACTTCGGTGTCATTTCCACTTCCTTTTCTCTCTGTTTCATTCCCTCGATCATGGAGTCCGTTCCGAATAACATCCGGGAGGTATCCCGCAGTTTTTTCCTGATGTTGCAATAGGCATAATAAATGATTCCTGCAAGCACCAGAAGTAATACCAATATGACGATAATTGCAATCAGATTTCCGCTCATTTATGTTTCTCTCTGTTTTTCATTCTGTTGTAATGTTTGTATAGCATAAGTTCAGGAACGCAGGTGCCAAAGTTGCACCACATAGCTGAACTGTTAACAGTTCAGCGCGCCATTCGCAAAGCCGCACTGTTACAGCAAAGTACAGCAGATGCCAAAAGGCATCCGCTGTACTGCTGTTTTGTAGAAATATTCTGCTGAGTATGTATTATACTCTGTCGTTCTCGTCAAAAGGATCGCCACACTCCGGACAGAACTTGGGGGGATGTGCAGGATCTTCCGGCTCCCAGCCGCACTTGTCGCATTTATAGATCGGTGCGCCTTCCGGTTTCTTTGCTCCACATTCGGAACAGAACTTGCCCTGATTTACCGCGCCACAGCTGCAGGTCCAACCTGCATCGGAGGGCTTGGGTGCGCCACACTCGGAACAGAATTTGCCCCGGTTATCCGCAGCACCGCAGCTACAGGTCCAGCCTAATACCGGTGCCTGCATCTTAGGAGCCTGCCCCTGCACAGGTGCTGCCTGTGCCTGCTGCATACCCATACCATTCTGCTGTGCATCCATCTGGTACAGTTGGCCGGCATTAATACCACCTACCATATTCGCCATGTTCATACCGGCAAATGCCATCATAGGTCCTGTAGAAGTATTAGATGCTGCCATCTTCATAGCTTCGGCCTGTGCAGCAGTCATGGTAGCTGCAGCCATTCCGGTATTGCGCAGTACTGCGGTTCTCTGCAGATCAGCAATAGTCTTCGCATCCTCATCGGGAATCTTTGCAGAGTTGATATTGATAGTAACGATCTCGATACCGCGAAGCTTGGTCCACAGATCGGAAAGTTCATCTTTTAAAGCCTCCGTCAGTTCCTCAGTGTGTGCGGGAATCTCACTGGGACGGACGCCTTTTGCGGAGATCTTGGCCAGTGCGGGCTGCAATGCAGTCAACAGTTCTGCCTTCATCTTCGCTACCAGTTCACTTCTGGTGTAGGACTCTGTTACGTTACCACATACATTCTTGTAGAATAACAGAGGATCTACCAGATGGAATGAATATTCACCGTTACAACGTAAAGAAGTATCCAGATCCAGTCCGATATTCTGATCGATCACACGGAAAGGAATGGGGCTTGCAGTACCAAAGAGATTGTTCATGATCTCCTTAATATTAAAAAAGTAGATTCTCTGATCCTTTGCCGCATTACCTCCGAAAGTAAAACGCTTCCCTATATTGGAAAATGTATTCTTAACGCTCTCACCAAGATTTCCGTAGAACAGGCTGGGCTCGGTGGAAGAATCATATACGAATTCACCTGCATCGGCACAGAACTCTACAATTCCGCCCTGATCCACGATGATCATACACTGTCCTTCGTTGACCGCCACGATAGAGCCGTTGGAGATAATGTTCTCCACACCCTTGGTGTTACTGTTACGTCCATTGGTTACACGCTGCTGTCCTTTTACTACCAGCACATCATTGGAAAGGGAATCACAATAAAAATACTCTCTCCACTGGTCAGCCATCATACTGCTGACTGCATCTTTCGCTGCTCTGATTAAACCCATTACCGCACCTCCGTTTTATATATGAAAAATCTGTTCTTTTTCACATCTCTTATATTTTAGCAAATTTTACACATTCCCTCAACTGCTTTTCGTAAAATATCGTCATTTTTCCTTTACAATGTGCCGTTTTTCTACTAAACTGTGATACTAGAGATGTTTGATTAAACTATAATATAAAAGGGTTGAAAGAAAAATGGGTAAAAAAGCTACAAAAGCCGCTGATAATATGTACTATCTCGCACGTTGCGAAGCCGCTGAGACGAATGCGGACTTCAGCAGTCGGGAAAAAGCCGCCGAACTGGTGGGCATCGACCGTACCAGACTGGCCAGGATCGAACTGGACACCATTGTTCCCTATCCCGAGGAAGTCAAGGCCATGGCCAAGGCCTACAATACACCGGAGCTGAACAATTCCTTCTGTGCCAGGGAATGTCCTCTGGGCCGCAGCAGTGTATCGGAAGTCGACATTGTGGACTTTGACCGGCTGGCATTGAAGGTACTGGGTTCCTTAAAGGATATCGACACCCTGCGGGCTTCCCTGATTGCCATCTCCGAAGACGGCATCATCTCCGAGGATGAGCGCCCGGCATTTCAGGATATTCTGGATTCCCTGGAGAAGATCAGTACCAATGCCAAAGCTTTGAAATTATGGGCCATCAAAAATATACACATCAAGGAGGAGGACGTCTGATCCTCCCCCTTTTTATCCTATTTTATTCTGCTTATCTTGCCGCCGCTTTCTCTGCGAATTCCGTAGTTACCAGTGCCTCGTAAGGTACTCTCTCTTTCAGTACATCCGAATCCTCCAGAATATTCTGCAACAGGTCAAAGGCATCTTTATGGAAGATCAGATCCTCTTTCCAGGTATCCTGTTCCTGATATCTGGCAACAATAGCTGTCAATGTGTCACTTTCGGTCTCGGCAAACTGGGGTGCAATACACTTGGCAATTTCCTCCGCACTATGCTCCTGTACGTAATCCATGCCTTTTTGCAAGGCATCAGTGAATGCCTGAATGGTCTCGGGATTTTTTTCCAGGTAACTCTTCTTTGCTGAGAACGAGGTATAAGGAACATAACCGGATTCTTCACCCAGAGAGGCCACCACATAGCCGTCACCCTTCTGCTCCAACAGTGTAGCATGCGGCTCGAACTCAATAGTAAAGTCTCCCTGTCCGCCGGAAAAAGCTGCTGCCGTGGAACCGAAGTCAATGCTCTGGTCGATGGACAGATCCGTTGTCGGATCCATATTATTTTTCTCCAGAATATATTCAAATACCATCTCCGGCATACCGCCCGCTCTACCGCCCAAGACGGTAGTACCTTTTAACATATCCCACGAAAAATCATCGATGGGTTCTCTCGCCACCAGGAAATTGCCAGCCCGCTGGGTCAGCTGGGCAAAATTCACCACATAATCTTCCGTTCCGCCAGCATAGGTGTAAATGGTGCTCTCGCTGCCCATAAAGCCGATGTCCGCCTCACCGGTCAGTACTGCCGTCATGGTCTTATCCGCGCCAAATCCCGTCACCAGCTCCAGATCGATCCCGGCATCTTCAAAATATCCTTCTTCGATTGCCACATACATCGGTGCATAAAAAATAGAGTGGGCTACCTCATTGAGCACCACTCTGGTCTTCTTTGGTCCGTTCGTCTGCTGTGCGCTGCCGCAGCCCGTAAGTGCAGCCGCTGCAAGCACTACAGACAATACTGCTACCGTTACTTTCCTTCTTTTCATAATCATTCATCCTCCCTGAGATTACATATTTATTCTATGTAACCTCAGGGAAAACGTTCCATATAATTACAGATTTGCCTTGATCTTATCGATCATCTCCTGATACTCCGCATCGGTCAGCAGAGTCTTGCCGGGGTTCATCTCGAAGGTTCCGCCCCACTCGAAGCCGTCCTTGTACTTCGGGCACAGGTGCATATGCAGATGGCAGCCGGTGTCACCGTAAGCGCCGTAGTTTAATTTATCGGGATGGAATGCTGCATGAATAGCTTTGGCTGCATGAGCCACATCCTCGAAGAATAATCTTCTCTCTTCCTCGCTGATGTCCACGATCTCGCTGACATGGTCCTTATATGCCACGATACATCTGCCGGGATGGCTCTGCTCCTTGAACAGGATCAGGTTGCTTACCTTCAGATCACAGATAAAAATACCGAACTTGTCTAACAGTTCTCCTCTCATACAATATCCACAATTTGCGTCTTTCATTTGTTCTCCTATCTGCCCTCTTACGGGGCCTGCCGTCTGCGGCTTAAATTCTTGTCCGGTCTTGCCGGGTGGAATCAGCTATAATGTTATGTTGATCAGCTTACGGATGTTCTCCGGATCATAGTTCAACACCAGTTCCTTCGGAAATTCCAGTTCCCGCATCAGCTGCTCTGCATCATCAAATGCTCCGATGGCAAAGCACATATGGCTGTCCGTTCCCATTATAACAGGCTGATCATACTTCATGCAAGTCTTTAACAGCTCTGTAATATTTTCTCTGCCTCCTTGTCTGGCCGACTGGGGATTCAGGGATGAATTGTTCACTTCCAACACCGCCTGTGCCTGTCTGGCCTCTCGCACCAGTTCGTCATAATCCAACGGAAATCTGCCGTCATCGGGATGCCCAAGTATTTTCACATAAGGATTCTGAAAAGCTCTGACAGATGCCAGTGTATTCTCCTTGCGGCTTCCCGCAGTAAAGGCAAAGGGATGAATGCTGGCAAGGGCATAATCCATTTTCTGCAGATAGCGCTCTTCCAGATCCAGTTCACCGTTTGTACTGCAGATATTTGCTTCTACGCCGCATAGCAGGCGCAGACTTCCATCTGGCTTCGGTATTACCCGGCCGGTGTTCTCTTCTCTGTCATATATTCTGGGAATCACTTTATAATTACTGAAAAAGAAATTATGCGGGCCTCCCGGGGAAGTCGGTCCGTGCTCACTCATTCCCAGGTACTGTAAGCCCATTGCCAATGCAGCATCTATATTCTCCAATAAGGTACTATACGCATGCCCTGCTGCCAGAGTATGCGTATGAAGATCCATGATTGCTTTCATTCTATTGTCCTTTTACTTTCCAAAACGGTCTAATTCTTTTTCTTATGAGCTTCCTTCTCCGGTTCCTGTGCTTTCATCGTATCTGCCAGATCCGCTACCAGCTGTTCCACAATCATCTTCTTCATATAGACATCAAAGCTCAACAGGCAGATCAGGGCAAATTTCTGTAAAAACTCCTGCTCTTCTCCGGTCACTTCGGTAAAGGAATCCTCTGCTCTGCGGAATTTCTCCACAACATCCTTTTTCAGATCCTCCAGCTGTTCCTTCTCCAGCACCACCACTTCCTTGTAGACGCTCTCCAGGTCAAAGACCTGTCCGTTCTGAAAATAGCGGTCAGTAAGGGGCTTAAGCAGCGTCTGGATCTCATTCATGGGAATGATCCCTTTATAATAGTAGATAAAAATAAGAAGCAGCACATGCTCTTTGGAATATTTCTTCTTCACCGGCGGCGGCAGCAGATCATTCTTCGCATAATTGTTGATCATGGTCTTGGTCAGGATGCGGTCTTCGGTCTGGGGCCGCACTGCGGAACGCAGCTTACGATCCATAAAGGTCAGTACCTGATCCATATACAGATCAATATTCGGAATGTCTTCCGACTTGATATATTCTACTTTCTCCAGACTCTGTAAGATCATCTGAAGTAATTCTTCTGTTGTTGCTGCCATAATGTTCCTGCTGTCCTTTCCGTGAGGTAGTTTCCAAAAATATTGACTCGATAACCCGTGCTTCGCACTCTGCTGTCTGCTTCGCAGACGGTTCTCTCGTTAATGAATGCAAGAAAACAAATGCTCGCTCTGCGAGCGCTTGTTTTCTTTTACATTCATTATATAGTATTCAAAACTACATGTCAACAGTTGCACCTTTTCTCTGTTCTCTGAATTTATAAAGATTTTATAACTATTTTGTTTCACTCCTTTACTTTACAACTTTAGTATGCTAAAATACTAATAGTTGCGTTGTATTGATTACAACTATGGAAAGGTGTGTCGATAATGAATAAAAAAATCAAAACGGACGCTGTAGATTCCCTTTTTGATGCGGTGTTGTGTCTGCAGTCCCGTGAGGAATGCTACAGTTTCTTCGAAGATCTGTGTACTGTCAACGAACTGTTGTCTCTGTCCCAGCGGTTCGAAGTGGCTGCCATGCTGAAGGACGGCAAGACATATCTGGAGATTGCCGAGAAGACCGGAGCTTCCACCGCCACCATCAGCCGCGTAAACCGTTCACTGAACTACGGCAACGACGGTTACGAGCTGGTCTTTGGACGTATGGAGAAAAAGGAAACGGAACAGAATTCTTAACTTAATGAATAAAAACAGGAGCACTCAAAAACGGCGCTCCTGTTTTTATTTTATCTTTTATTCTTCTTATGCTTCGCTTGTATTGGCTGCTGTTGTTTCCGCAGCTGGAGTTTCTGTCTTCTCCACCGTCTCTGCTGTCTGTGAAGTCTTCTGATTTTCTCTCTTTTCTTCCTCTTCCACTTCCTTCAGAGCTTCTGCGATGGCTGCCTTGGCACTCTTGCGTCCTGCCCGGACCGCTTTGGCCGTTCTGGCTTTACCTTTTCTGTCAGGAACTGTCTGGTTCATATCGATTTTTCCCTGGAATACGGCATGTTCATCAATAACGATCACCTTTGTGGCAATGTCCCCCAGCACTTTGGCCGAAGCTGTCAGTTCCGCTTTCTCCGGTGCAGTGATATTTCCGGTCACTTCCCCGCCGATCAGAACAGATGCAGCCTGTACATCTCCTGTGACTATGCTTCCGGCTCCCAGGATCAGGTTGCCTGTCACCGTCACGTTACCACCAATCTTACCGTCAATTCTTGCGGAACCGTCCAATGTAAAATCTCCGGTCAACTCCGCTCCGGCACCGATCAGTGTGCTCATTTTTGTATCTGCATTCTTTTTTCCTAACATGTATCTTCCAAACCTTTCCGCAATCAACCACTGATTGCCAGCATATCCATAGGATTAATATAGCTTCCGTCTTTCTGCATCTGGTATCCCAGATCCGCGTTATCTTCGCCGATGACAAACAAGGTAGTTCCCTGTACTACGGAATCCCCCACATTCACTGTGGTATCTCCTTTATTCCGATAGATGGTGACATAACCGTTGCCATGATCCACCCACACGCTGTGTCCGTAGATCTCGTCATCATTTATGGCAATGACCGTACCGCTGGCCGCCGCCACAACCGTAGTTCCCACCGATGCATGGAATATGCACATGGGATCGCCCTCACTTACTTCCTCCATGGATGCAGAACCCGTCAGAGGGAATTCCGTAGGAAGGCTCTGCTTTTCCAGAGTTGCTGATAATTCGCTCTCACTCTGTACCTTCTGGCTTACGGTGTCGCTTAAGATCTGTATCTCTTCCGCCTGTTCCGTCACCTGCGCTTCCAGCTTACTGTTCTGCTCGCTCAGTGACTTGTTCTCTTCCTCCAGTGCCATAACCTGTTCATGGCTCCGTCTACTGGCGTTCTCCCAGAGCTGTCCCTCGTAGATAAAATAGCCGATCACTCCGCCGACCAATACACACAACAGAAGTACCACGACTTCCACGATCCATGCACGTACACGGAACTGCTTTACATTGGCATCTGCTGCGTCTGACGTAAGAATCAGCACATGGTTCAATCTTCGCTTATGTTTACGTCTTTTCATAGAGTCACCTCCGCTAAATATCAACCCATTTTACCACAGGAAAGCTCTTACAGCAATCATTTCTTAACATTTTTGTAATATTTTCCCAAGATTTTCTTCATTTATTCGTATTTAAAAGGGAATTACCTATAAATTTTTGTGCAATTTTACAGAATCGTCTATTTACTTTTACTACCTGCTGTGCTATGATGCACTTGCTGAGACAATGTTGTATACATTGCAAAAAGTAAATGACAGCAAAGAATTTGTGGAGGTATCTATTATGAACAAAGGTACAGTTAAGTGGTTCAACAATCAGAAGGGTTATGGTTTCATCTCCGATGAATCCGGCAAGGATGTATTCGTACACTACAGCGGTCTGAACATGGACGGTTACAAGACCCTGGAAGAGGGCGCAGCCGTTTCTTTTGATATCGTAGATGGAGAAAAGGGACCTCAGGCTGTTAACGTAACCAAACTTTAATCATAAACGAAAAATAAGATCCGCAGGCGCTATCACATGATAGTTCCTGCGGATCTTTCTATTTTTCTCTGCACACTGTCAGTACATCTTCCCATTTCATGCTGCCGCCGAAGAGATCCAGTGCACTCCCGATGGTCACATTCATCCGGTTCTGCCCCAGTTTTTTTAACAAATACAGATCTTCCATGGAGTGAACACCACCCGCATAGGTGATTGGATTTCCGGTATAATTTCCAATAAACTTTACCAGTTCCTGTTCAATTCCCCGGGCCTTGCCTTCCACATCCACTGCATGGATCAGGAATTCATCACAATAGGCAGATAATTTTTTAAGTAGTGCCTCATCCACTGCTTCTTCTGTCAGCTTCTGCCAGCGGTCAGTCACTACCAGATACTGCTCTCCCGCACGCTTGCAGCTTACATCCAGCACAAGGTGCTCTTTTCCGATGGACTGGACCAGTTTGTCCAGTCTGTCATAGTCGATCCGTCCCTCCCTGAACACATAGGACGTCACGATCACATGGGAGGCCCCTGCCGCCAGATACTCTGCCGCATTCTCCGCCGTGATGCCTCCTCCGACCTGCAATCCTCCCGGATATACACGCAGGGCCGACAATGCCTGTTCCTTCGTTGCCTCATAATAAGGGCTGTCCGAGGCATTCAATAAAATAATATGTCCGCCTTTTAAACTGTTTTTCTGATACAGTTTTGCATAAAAGGCAGCGTCCTGTTCTGAGACAAAGTTCTCCTGCGCCCGATCACCGAGATCTTTTAAGCTTCCACCGACAATCTGTTTTACTTTTCCGTTATGAATATCAATACAGGGGCGAAATTCCATCTTTTTCCTCGTTTTCTTCCAAATGATTTTTATTTTTTTGAATTATTTTCTAAAATCCGCACATACTACCCTCAAGCCGACCACCTTTGGTTCGGACTGAATATCCCTGACGGGCATCTTGAAATGGAGGACATTATGAAAAATAAGACAAATAACGTAACATCCCACATCGGGAAAAAATTACTGGTTCTGGGCATCATCACAGTCTACCTGTGTATGGCGACCGCCTGTGGCACCAACAAGAACAACAATAACTCCGGCAGCATGGCTGCCTCTCCTTCTCCGTCCACCTCTCCTGCTGCTCAGGGGAGCACAGAGGCGCAGACCACAGAGACCGGAACTGCCGCTACCGACAGCACTATGGGTGACATGAACGGCAACGGTAACACCGTAGGAGAAAATGATTCCATGCTGGACAATGCAGGCAATGCCATCGGAGAAGCCGGTGATACCGTAGGCAATATCGTGGACGATGCCGCAAACGGTGTCTCCGATATCACCAACGACCTGGTAGGCAACGGTAATGATACTGCAGGTAACAACAATTCTACCACTGCCACCACCGGAGCCGGCCAGAGATAAGTTATACCTCTTCCATGATCGTACCTTCCCGGTAAGCCTCCAGGAGTTCTTCCAGATAGAAGATATTCTCCTGGATCTCCTTGCCGGTATCGGTATCGGCCACCAGTTTTCTGCGGGGGAAATTCTCCACCACCACGGAATCCGAGAAAATATCCGATTCCTTGATGATCGCCGCTTCCGTAGATTCAAAAGGTTCATGGGCTACCAGACGCATTCCTCTGGAATTACATACCAGCGTATATCCCGCAATTCCCGTCTTTTTCTGATATGCTTTGGAAAAGCCACCGTCGATGATCAGCAGCTTACCGCCGCATTTGATGGGTGATTCCCCATGGATCTGTTCCACGGGCACATGACCATTGACGATATGGGCATCGGCCTTGTCCAGACCGAATTCCTCTAAGATTCTGCCGATGACTTCCTCATTTTCCAACAGCTTATAGTAACTGTTTTTCTCTTCTATATGAGTCTCCTTATCCTTCAGGAAATACCGCTCAAAGGTAGCCATTTTTGCCTTGCCGAACACCGGGGAACCGGGCCCTGCCCAGATGTACCAGATCATATCCTGTCCCAGAGCGCGCTCTTTGGCTTCCTTGGCATAATAACCTCTTCTGGCGTAATATTCCAGAATGTCGTACAGTGCTTTTCCGCAATACTCTTTTCCGCAGATCTCCACCTGCATGAAACTGCCGTCCGGATTCAAGGGGACACAGCCGTGATACAACAGATTGCCGTTGTAAATCTTGTACATGCCGCCCTTGGAAAACAGAAATTTTACATGGCGCTGCAGTTTCTCACAGCGCATGAACACCTGCTGCAGGCGCAGCATGACCTTGCTCTCTTCCTCCGTGAGTTCGTAAGGATGTACAGGATCCACCGTAGGGAAATCCACGTCTTTCATGGGATATTCTTTGCCGTCCACGCAGATCGTCTTTTTCTCGAAATCGATCCGATGCAACAGCATCCGGTCTTCCATATGGAACTCCGGGTGTCTCATGATCAGCTGTCCTTCCAGCTTGAACTGCAAGATAGCAATTGCTTTATGCATCTTGGTGTCCAGCCCGAGATCCTTGGTATTGTAATCGGTATTGAACTTGATGGTAAAGACATCGCAGTTGGTATTCTCATAAGTTTCCAGTGCAAATGTAGCCAGAGGCAGCAGGTTGATACCGTAGCCATCCTCCAGAGTGGCGAGATTACCGTATCTGGCAGACATTCTGACCACATTGGCGATACAGGCCAGACTTCCGGCCGCCGCGCCCATCCACACCATGTCATGGTTGCCCCACTGGACATCCACGGAATGGTATTCGCACAAAGTATCCATAATAATATGAGGGCCGGGACCTCTGTCGTAAATATCACCGACAATATGCAGATGATCGATGACCAGCCGCTGGATCAGGTGGCTTAACGCAATAATAAACTGCGGCGCTCTGCCGATGCGGATGATAGTATGGATGATCTCATTATAGTATGCCTCTTTGTCCTGGATTTCTTCCTTCTCCGTGATCAGTTCTTCGATGACATAGGCAAAATCCTTCGGCAATGCCTTTCTGACTTTGGAGCGGGTGTATTTGGAAGAGACACGTTTGATGACCTGTACCAGACGATGAAGGGATATTTTGTACCAGTCCTCCAGGTTGTCCTCTTCTCTTTCCACGATCTCCAGTTTGCTCTCTGGATAATAGATCAGGGTTGCCAGGCTTTTTTTGTCCTTGTTGCTGATGGTGTTGCCGAATTCCTCGTCGATCTTGCGGCGTACGGAACCGGAACCGTTTTTCAGGACATGGTTGAACTGTTCGTATTCTCCGTGGATATCCGTCAGGAAATGTTCCGTACCTTTGGGGAGGTTCAGGATGGACTGGAGGTTGATGATCTCTGTGGAGGCTGCCGCTATATTTTTGTATTGGTGTGAGAGGGTCTTTAGAACCTTCTGTTCCATTTCGCTCATGAAGTTCGCCTTTCTCTGTCCCCTACGCAGCTTCGCCTGAGTATAAGAAACGCGGCACGCTCTCGCTCTGTCGCAGAGCGTAGCGGTACATAAGCGAGGATAGTACCCTCGCTAAGTACCGACGTCTGCTTACGGCCTGCTTATTCTTACACTCATTCAAGCTGCTGGTTTATTGAAAATTCCATAAAAATATATTACATCGCTGCATTGATAACATCAGACATGTTGTACATGCCGGCGGGCTTGCCTGCCAGGAACTTGGCTGCCTGTACGGCGCCTTTACCGAAGACAGCTTTGGAGTAGGCGGTGTGGGAGAAGGTTACAACTTCGTCTGCCCCGGCGAAGATCACATCATGGTCACCGACGATGGTGCCGCCTCTGACAGAGCTGATGCCAATTTCTTTCTTCGGTCTCTGCTCTCTGCGGTTGCTGCGGTCATAGACATATTCATACTCACCGTTAAATTCCTCGTTGATGGAATCTGCCAGTGCCAGTGCGGTGCCGCTGGGAGCGTCTACCTTCAGATTGTGGTGCTTCTCCACAATCTCCATATCGAAGCCTGCGTTGGCCAGCACTCCGGCAGCTTCTTTCAAAAGCTTTAACATCAGGTTGATACCTAAGGACATATTGGCGGATTTTAAGATGGCCACCTTTTTCGCTGCTTCGTCTACTTTCGCCAGCTGTGCCTCGGACAGACCAGTGGTACACAGCACGCAGGGAAGCTTTTTCTCCACGCAGTAATCCAACAGCTTGTCTACTGCCACGGCTGCGGAGAAATCAATGATTGCATCTGCAGCCACATCACATTTGTAAATATCTGTGAATACAGGGTAGGGATTGTGTCCATCGTCTCTGGCATCGATTCCCGCCACCAGTTCCATATCGGGGTCCGCTGCGATCAGTCCGCTGATCACCTGTCCCATTTTACCGTTACATCCATGCATGATTATTTTTACCATTTTTCTTTTCTCCCATCTATCATGATTTTTGTAATAACGATCCAGCAGCCCTCATATTCATTTGCAAAAGCGCACTATGAATCGTTACTTTTTGAAAAAAGATCCCGCCCATGATAAAAATTTCACAGGCGGGATTCTTCCACTCTTGCTCTCTATTTTCCAGCCTACAGGACACCATAATCCTTCAGGGCTTTTTCAAGCCTCTTGGCATTGGCCTCTTCCATTTCACACAGAGGCATACGGAACGCACCGGCTCCCATTCCCATCATGTTCAGTGCGGTCTTCACAGGGATCGGGTTCACTTCACAGAACAGTGCGTTACACAGATCCATGGCATCTAACTGCATCTGACGGCTGCCTGCCACATCTCCGTCAAAGAACTTCTGGCAGATCTCGTGGGTCTGTGTAGGTGCTACATTGGAAAGTACGGAGATAACTCCGACTCCGCCCAGGGCCAGAATGGGTACGATCTGGTCGTCATTACCGGAATAAATATCCACAACACCCTGTCCGATGGCTGCCAGGTGAGCGATCTGGCTGATGTTGCCGCTGGCTTCCTTGACACCTACGATGTTCTCCACGTCCTTACACAGCTTCACTACGGTCTCCGGCAGAATATTGCAGCCGGTACGACTGGGTACGTTATACAGAATAGCGGGAACCTTCACAGAATCCGCAACGGTCTTGAAATGACGATACAGTCCCTTCTGGGTTGCTTTATTATAGTAGGGACTTACCAGCAGAATGCCGTCCACGCCGTATTTCTCCGCTTCCTGAGACAGATATACTGCAGTCTCGGTACAATTGGAACCGGTACCTGCCACTACGGGGATTCTCTTTGCAACTTTGTCCACACAGTATTTGATAGTATCCAGATGCTCCTCATGGGTCAGGGTAGATGACTCACCTGTGGTACCGCATACGATAATAGCATCTGTGCCGTTTGCGATCTGGAATTCAATCAGTTCACCGAATTTCTCATAATTGACAGATCCGTCCTCGTTCATGGGTGTGACGATTGCCACGCCTGCTCCTTTAAAAATAGCCATATGCTTCCTCCATTTGCAAAACGCCAGCGCACAATGGCGCCGGCGCTGATTATCCAAGCTTATTTGATAGCGCCCCATCTGCTCACGAGATGACAGTCATACGCTTCTTAAACGTATGCCCAAGATAACATATACAGGATACCTTATCTTTCGGCGTGTTCCCCTTTCTTCTTCCCTCATCGGTACCTGTTACCTCCGAAAAAATACTCTTGAAAAACGCAACCTCTATCTTCTTAAATATAGTTTTATGATAGCATCAACCCATGTGGCTGTCAATCCCAGACCTTGAATTTTACCGTTTCAATCTTGGACACTTCATCCGCCAGAACACAGATCTCATCGTTCAGGGTGATTCCCGTCAGAATCACATCCGTATCTCCCCGGCATTCCAGTAATGCCTTCAGGTCATCTTCCGTAATAATATCCTTCTCCACCAGTCCCAGCACTTCGTCCAGGATCAGCAGATCGCATTCTCCAGTCGTCAGTACTTTCTTGGCAAAGCCGATCCCGTTACGGATGTTCTGGATCTCCTCCTGCTTCTTTTCCTCCGGTAATTCCACGAAATTACCGTCCGATTTCTCGAAACGGAACAGCTTGATCTCCGGCTCCATTCTGCGTAAAAAATCAGAATCCCCCAGCCCCTTTCCCTTCAGGAACTGAATAATAACGACCCTCTTGCCTTCTACCGCTGCCTGTACCGCTCTTCCGATCGCTGCCGGTGATTTGCCTCTGCCATCGCCGGTATAAATATAGATGCATCCTTCTGCCATTCCACACCTCATGGTCTATCTGCGTATCTGACGCTCCCTAGCTGTACACAGTTACTAATATCTATGCATTCTTTTATACCATATATTGTCACTTTTTGCAATCTTTTGTCGTTAGACGATGGATTCCTGCACCTGTGCCTCCTCCAGAAGTTCCAGTTTGCTGACGGATACCTCGAAAGCTACTCTTTTCTCCACATGCTCTTCATCCAGTTTTTTCATATATTCACGGCTCTGGATCCGTCCCCAGATCGCACAGCGCTCTCCTACCTTGAAATGCTCCGCATAACGGGCGTTACGTCCCCAACAGATACAGGGAATATAATCGGATTTTCCGTACGGACGGTTTACCGCCAGCAGCAGATCCGCTATTTCTCTTCCCAACGGTGTCTTACGATACACCGGTTCCTTACATATATATCCATCCAGATAAATCTGGTTCGTCTTCGAACTTTCTTCCATTTCTTCAATAAATTTCACTTCTCTGGCAAACACAGACAACACCAGTCTGTTCTTGCGCTCCTCATGACGATTGTAGGAACGAAACTGTCCGTTCACACACAAAAGCATTCCGACATAGCTGGCTGTCACGTCCAGTAATCTTTCTGAGACCATCACCGGTATAATGTCAAAACTGTCGCTCAGTCTCGTACATTTGATGTCCACCATGTAGAATCCTTCCCCATAGATCTCATGGCTGTAGGAAAAATTGCTTACCACTTCCCCCATCACCGTTACCTGATTGTTTTCAATAACCTTATCTGTCATTTTTGTTCTCCCTTCTACATCTTCTGACTCTTCTACAACAATCTTTATGTATTGCACTACTATTTATACTCTAAAATCCATCGTTTGAGTACTAAAACTCATCGCACAAAAGGGCAAATTACGCACAAAAGGGATTTCTTTTCCATACTTTTTCATATAGAAAACCACCAAAAGCGTTGATTTTCCACGGTTTTTTCTTGCGTCCGGAAATGATAAGTGCTATACTGAAACAGTTTGAAAAAAGATTGAATCAGTTGCACGCATTTTTAGAAAGGCAAGGATTTTTATGAGACAAAAAAGAGAAGATGTCAGAAACGTTGCAATCATTGCTCACGTAGACCACGGTAAAACCACTCTGGTGGATGAGCTGTTAAAACAAAGCGGTGTATTCCGTGAAAATCAGGAAGTTGCTGAGCGTGTCATGGACTCCAACGATATCGAGCGTGAGCGTGGTATCACCATTCTGTCCAAGAACACTGCCGTTATGTATAAGGGTACCAAGATCAACATCATCGACACCCCGGGCCATGCGGACTTCGGCGGCGAGGTAGAGCGTGTCCTGAAAATGGTAAACGGTGTTATCCTGGTGGTGGATGCCTTCGAGGGTGCCATGCCCCAGACCAAATTCGTGCTTCGTAAAGCACTGGAATTAAAGCTTCCCGTTATCGTATGTATCAATAAGATCGACCGTCCCGAAGCAAGACCCGATGAGGTCGTAGACGAGGTACTGGAACTGTTCTTAGAGCTGGATGCGGATGATTCTCAGCTGGATTGTCCTTTCGTATATGCTTCCGCAAAGGCCGGTATTGCCTCTCTGGATGCTGACGAAATGGGTACTGATATGGAACCTCTGTTTGAGACCATTTTAAACTACATCCCCGCTCCCGAAGGAGATCCGGATGCGGCTACCCAGGTACTGATCAGTACCATTGATTATAATGATTATGTAGGACGTATCGGTGTCGGTAAAGTAGACAACGGTACCATCCGTGTAAACCAGGATGTGGTCATCTGTAACCACCACAATCCCGACAAGATCATCAAGACCAAGGTCAGCAAGCTGTACGAGTTCGACGGTCTGAATAAAGTAGAAGTCAAAGAAGCTGGCATCGGTTCCATCGTTGCGATCTCCGGCATCAGTGAGATCCACATCGGTGACACCCTCTGCTCTCCCGAAAATGTGGTTCCCATTCCTTTCCAGAAGATCAGTGAGCCTACCATTGCCATGCAGTTCATGGTAAACGATTCTCCTCTGGCCGGTCAGGAAGGTAAATTCGTTACCAGCCGTCACCTGCGTGACAGACTGTTCCGTGAGTTGAATACCGATGTTTCCTTACGTGTGGAAGAGACCGATTCTCCTGACCGTTTCAAAGTATCCGGCCGTGGTGAGCTGCATCTGTCCGTGTTGATCGAGAATATGCGTCGTGAAGGTTTCGAATTCGCCGTGAGTAAGGCAGAGGTTCTGTATCATACCGATGAGAACGGTAAAAAGTTAGAACCTATGGAGCTGGCTTACATCGATGTTCCCAATGAATTTGCCGGTGCTGTTATTGAGAAGCTTGGTCAGAGAAAAGGTGAACTTCGTAACATGGGTTCCATTTCCGGCGGCACTTACACCCGTCTGGAGTTCTCCATCCCCGCAAGAGGACTGATTGGTTACCGCGGTGAGTTCATGACCGATACCAAGGGTAACGGTATTCTGAACACCGTATTCGACGACTACGGCCCTTACAAGGGAGATATCCAGTATCGTAAGATGGGTTCCCTGATCGCATTTGAAGCCGGTGAGGCTATCACCTACGGTCTGTACAATGCACAGGAGCGTGGTACTCTCTTCATCGGACCCGGTGAAAAGGTATACTCCGGTATGGTCATCGGTCAGACCGGACGCAGTGAGGACATCGAGATCAATGTCTGCAAGAAGAAGCAGCTGACCAACACCCGTTCCTCCAGCGCTGACGAAGCTCTGCGTCTGACACCGCCCAAAATCCTGTCTCTGGAGCAGGCTCTGGACTTCATCGATACCGACGAACTGTTGGAAGTAACTCCTACCAACCTGCGTATCCGTAAGAAGATTCTGGATCCGACCATGAGGAAACGTGCCATGATCAATAAGAAAGCTTAAGAAGATTTATAAATAGAACCACCTTCGTGTACTGCCTGCAGTATGTGAAGGTGGTTTTTAACTGGGTTAACAAAGAATCCCAAATGCCCACGGCGAACGGAACATCCTTCCTCGATGTAAGGTCTCCCGGTGGGAATTTTCTGACGAAAAGTGAGTAGCGGTTCTAAACCGCACGGGCACGGCTCCAGTTGCCATCCATGGCAACGTCCGCCTGTCGCGAACGTCCTGTTCGCTCCACCCTGATGTTCAACACTTTTCGAGAAAATATCACCACCTCCCGACAAACATCTTCGGAAGGACATTCCATCCGCTGCGGGCATTCTGCGTTTTGGAAAGCCTGCGAAAAAACAGTAGCCCGCGTTGGGGTAAGGACAAGCAGACTCTAAGCAGCCGTCGGTACTTAGCGAGGGTACTTTCCTCGCTTATGTACCGCTACGGTCTGCGTCCGAAGTGGAAACGGGTCTGCGGTTCTTAGCCCCAATACGGGCTACGGGGATATTTCACTAACTCTTCAGTTAATTCCAGGTGGCTGTCAGGACATGCTCCCCGGTCATCTGGACGACGGTGTCTGCGGTAATAATCTGGCCGCTGTACTCCCATCCGCCGAAGGCACTGCCCTCTTTTACCGGGGTAGGAAGTTCACCGTAGGTCTCGCCGAAGGTCACCTGTTTGGATTCCACGGTGGAACCGTCGGCACCGGTGCCGCCGTCATAGTCGAATTTCACGGTGAACTGTGCGGGAACCCAGTGAGCGGTCAGAGTCATATCGCCGGTGACTTTCTCCGACTGGAAATACCACAGCACTGTCTCTCCTTCTTTTTCCGTATACCACCCGTCAAAGGTGTAGCCGGGCTTATAAGGGGTCTCGGGCTCTGTAAGGAATTCACCGTAGCGTACCTTCCGGGCTGCCACTTCACTTCCGCCGTCCGTATCGTACACAATGTTGAATCCACCGCGTACCGCGAAGAAAATAATCATTCCCACGATCACCACGATCAGGACACCGATCAGGCCGTCCAGAATGCGGATGGGAACATCCTTGCTTCCGTAAATGCCGCGGCCGAACCATTTTCCCTTCGGACGGATTGCTTCCTCCGGCCGCTGCGTTGTTTCCGACTGCGTGGTGACTTCTGCTGCCTTTTCTTCTGTATTCTCTGTTGTCACTTGTTCCTGATTCATAATTTTTCCTTTTCCTAATCTATCATAAGCAATTTCTATGTGCTGCGCACTCTCGAAATTGCAACCAATATTCGTATTCCGGACTGTCGTCCTTCATACTCATATTGTTTTACTCCCAACATAGAAAACATCCTTTACCTGCAAGCAGTCACGGATGTTTTCTATGGGTGAGTCTTATATCATTACTTTCTTACCAGGTACTTTCTCATATCGATCGCGCAGGCAACCAGAATGATGAGTCCTTTGATCACATACTGCATGTTCATGTTGATGGACAGGAAGTTCAGTGCTACGAAGATGATTCTTAAGAGAAATACACCAAGTACGACACCACTGATCTTACCGGTACCACCTACGAAAGAGACACCGCCGATAACGCAAGCTGCAATGGCATCACACTCGTAGTTCAATCCGGTATTTGCTGTGTTGGAACCGATACGGGAAGACTCGATGAAACCGGTCAGACCGTACATGGCACCTGCCAGTGTATGTACTAAAATGGTGGTTTTCATTACGTTAACACCGGATACCTTTGCTGCTTCGGGATTGGAACCTACTGCAAACATGTTCTTACCGAAGGTGGTCTTGTTCCAGATGAACCACATGATAACAACGATCAAAGCTGCCAGCCATACATAGTTGGGAATGGCGATTCTCGCGCCGCCGGCATTGAAGGAGATCACGCTTCCCTTTACCACATCGTTGAAGTGCTGATCCAGACCGGACAGAGGCTGACCGTTATTGCCGTTGATCATGATGTACATTAACAGTAAGCCGTATACGATCAACTGGGTAGCCAGAGTTACGATGAAGGGATGCAACTGGAATTTCGCTACGAAGAAACCGTTGACCCATCCCACGATACCGCCGACCAACAGTACGATCAGGATCACCAGAGGGATCGGAAGTACCGGAAGGTTAGGGAACATCTTGGTGGCATAAGTCACGGACTGCATCAGGGATGCCGTGATACATGCGGTCAGTCCTACCACACGTCCTGCGGACAAGTCGGTACCTGTCAATACGATACATCCTGCAATACCACAGGCAATGGGAAGGTTCGCCGCGGACAGGCTGATGATGTTGACAATGGAAGCCGCCGACAGGAAATTGGAGTTCTGGATGTAAGTGTAAATAATTGCTACGATCAGCAGGATGTATAAGGCATTGTTAAGTAAAAATTCTTTCCAATAGGTCTTCTTGTCTCTGCTGTCCAGCTTCTTGTAGTCTGCAAAATTTTGCTTTACGCCGTTAATTTTATTCTGAATTGCTTTGCCGGGATTCATACGCATATCCTCCTATACATATTTTGCAGCAAGAGACATGATCTCTTCCTGTGTCGTATTTTTGGCATCTACTTCTCCTGCCAGCTTACCGCCGCTCATGACAAGAATTCTGTCACATACACCCAGCAGCTCCGGCATCTCCGAAGATACCATCAGGACAACTTTGCCCTTATTGGCCAGATCGATGATCAGCTGGTAGATCTCGTATTTTGCACCTACATCGATACCTCTGGTAGGCTCATCCAGCATCAGCACCTCCGGCTCTGTGAGAAGCCATCTGCCAAGGATAACCTTCTGCTGGTTACCACCGGACAGTGACCGGATCTTCGTCTTCTGGGAAGGCGTCTTGATATGCATGGCATCAATGGCCCATGCGGTGTCCTTCTCCATGGATTTATCACTCAGATAAAATCCTGCTTTTTTATGTTTCTTCAGACTGGAGATCACCGTGTTCTCCCGGATATTCAGGATTCCGAAGATACCGGTGGCACGACGTTCCTCCGTCAGAAGTGCAAAACCGTTTTTAATAGATTCTCTGGCATTGCGGTTTCTGACCTCTTTGCCATCTAATTTGATCACACCGTCTTTTCTGGTGGCCACACCGAAGATATTCTCTAACGTCTCTGTTCTGCCGCTGCCATCCAGTCCGGCCAGACCTACGATCTCACCCTTTCTGGCCTTAAATGACACATCCTGCAGCAGAGAATACCTTGCAGTCAGATGCTCAACTTCCAATGCCACTTCACCTGGCTTGTTGGTCTTGGGCGGGAACTGGTTGGTCAGTTCACGGCCTACCATCAGTTTGATGATCTTGTCTGTAGTCAGGTTCTGTGCAGGCTCTGTTGCGATCCAGGTACCGTCACGCATGACGGTGACTTCATCTGCGATCCGCAGGATCTCTGCCATCTTGTGAGAAATATAGATAATACCGCATCCTCTGTCTCGAAGCATATTGATGATCTTGAACAGATGCTCCACTTCTTCTTCCGTCAGGGATGAAGTAGGTTCGTCGAATACAATGATTTTACTGTTGTAGGATACCGCTTTCGCGATCTCAACCATCTGCCTTTGTGATACCGGCATCGTACTCATGATTCTCTTGGGATCTACGGCAATCCCCAGTTCTTCAAAAATGTTGTTGGTGTCTTCCAGCATCTTGTGCTCGTTGACCATAATGCCTGCTGTCATGGGATAACGGCCCAGCCAGATATTATCCATGACATTTCTCTTCAGTGCCTGATTCAGTTCCTGGTGAACCATGGCCACTCCGTTATTCAGTGCTTCTCTGGAATTTTTGAAATTGACTTCCTTGCCTTCCAGTTCGATCTTGCCTGCATCCTTACTGTAGATGCCGAACAGACACTTCATTAAGGTGGATTTACCGGCGCCGTTTTCTCCCATGAGCGCGTGTACCGTTCCTTTTTTTACGGTAAGGGATACATGATCCAGTGCCTTTACGCCGGGGAATTCCTTGCATATGTCTGTCATCTGAAGTAATACTTCCTGTCCCATACGCATCCTCCTATACATAAAGAGCGGCCGCTGCCTGATGCAGCAGCCGCTTCTTTTATTTACTTGTTATTCAGATCATTCTCCGGTGTAAGTAGCGTAAGGGATGTAGATCTTGTTGCTAACCTTCTCAGAGATGTTGAAGCTGTCGGTATCTGCCATCAGTTCCTTACCGCCCTGGATGTTCTTAGCCAGGTAAGCAATACCGTTTGCCATACCTTCTGCATCCTGCTTAATGGTACCGGTCATCTTGCCATCTGCGATCAGCTGCTTGGCTGCGTCAGTTGCATCAACACCGAATACAGGAATTGTTGTGCAGTTGCCATCGCCTAAGTTGTAGCCCTTGTCGTTCAGAGCGGAGATAACGCCTTCAGCCATACCGTCGTTGTTGCAGATAACCAGCTCGATCATGTTACCAGCGGACTCATTGTACTGAGACAGATTGGTGGTCATGTAGTTGTTAGCTGCGGTTGCGGACCAGTTACCGTCCTGGTCAACCTGATACTTATCGGTATTGGATGCATCGAAGTACTCCAGAGCGGGCTTGCCTGCTGCGGTGATCACTGCATCTGCATCTTCTACGCCGTACTGGGTACGATAGATTGCTTCTACGTTACCTAACTGACCCATGAACATTGCGTAGCTGATCTTGCCATCGCCATTCAGATCAATAGCATCGAAGTTGTCTACTACATACTGACCAACCATCTTACCCTGCATATGACCTGCTTCGGGAGCATCGGTTCCAACGAATGCACACTTGTCATAGCTGCCTAATACCTTACCTTCATCCTCATCGGATTCTACCGCACGGTTGAAGAAGATTACAGGGATTCCTGCTGCGCTTGCCTTGTCAACGATGGCCTGGGAAGCGTCTACGGAACCGGATGTTACGATGTTGACGATCAGAAGGTTGGTACCCTGTGCAATAGCGGTATCGATCTGCTCGTTCTGGGTGGTCTGGTTACTGTTGCCGTCATAATTCTGGAACTTGATGCCTGCTTCGGTAAGCGCATTATCCAGTGCAGTACGCACGCTGGAGATGTATGTATCACTGTAGGTGTAATAGAATACTCCTACATTCAACTCTCCCTTTCCTCCGCCGCTCTTTCCGCACGCTACGAGGCTGAGCATCATAATGCCGACCAACAGTAGTGACATGAACTTTTTCATATAAAATACCTCCTTGTTTTGATGAAAATGTATGTGTTTCATCTCTTGATGAGGTAATTATATGGCATCTTGTACATAAAAGATATACAAAATCTTACGCATGGGGTTAAAAATTATACTATTCTGTACACATTTTGTTCATGTTCTGTACATAATTTGTAACTATTCAGAGCCGAAAAGCATTACATAATTTCGTCGAACGCTTGCATTCGTAAGAATTATGTAATGCTTATTCGGCGAAGTAACCACATGAGCAAAAGAATAGCTCTGAAAGAGCGGTTTTGCGAGTGGGGTTCTGAATAGTTACTTTCTCTCTTCAAAAGAGAACAATATCTTCTGGCTCTCCCGCTCGTACATGTTCTCTCTGGTCACAATAGTGGTGGCTGTGTCTATCACGCTGGGGCCGCCGGTCTGTCCGTTGATCAGGTTCGCCGCCGTCTCCACTCCCAGATACCCCATGGCATAGGGGTTCTGCACGATCAGGGCATCCACCTCCCCGGTCTCCAACATTCCCACAGAGACCACATTGGAGTCAAACGCCACCACCTGCGTCCTGTCTCCCCGGTCCAGATCCCGGATGGCCCAGCCCACACCGAGGCTGGTCCATTCGTTAAAGGTCACCACCACATTGATCCTGGAATCCGACAAAAGCATCTCTTTTGTTCCCGCTCTGGCATCCTCCGTGGTGGAAAGGACATTGATGGTGGTAATATCCTTTACTCTCGGGTCCTGCTCCACCGTCTGCCGGAATCCCAGTTCCCGTTGCTGCCCGTTGGCGGAATTCACATCATAATTCACGATACCGATATACAGTTCGTCTTCTCCCACCGCCAGAGCTGCTTCCGCCGCCTTCACACCGGCCTGCAGGTTATTGGTCCCAATGCGGCAGCTTACCATACTGCTGTTGACATCACTGTCAATGACAACGATCTTAATTCCTCTCTGGGCGGCCTGACCGATGATCTCCGCATTGGCATTGTAATCCACCGCAGAGAAAACGATCACATCCACTCCGTCCTCCATGGCCTGCCGCACCATCTCATTCTGGGTCACATAATCTTCTTCCGATTCCGGGCCGTTAAACGTAACATTCAGATTGTATTCCGTAGCCGCCGCCCGGGCACCCGCAAAGACACTTTTAAAAAAGGCGCTCTCCGTGGACTTCACGATCATAGCCACCTGGGTTTTCCCTGTCTCAGCTTCTTTTCCGCATCCACTCATGCTCATAAGAAGCAGGACACCCGCAGCCAGCAGGTACAGTATTTTTTTCATTTTCTGTTTTCTCATACTTTCTCCCATCCTGCCGCTGCATTTTCTTCCACCTTTGGCATCCGTATGATCACAGTAGTGCCTTCATCCAGTTCGCTTTCTATGGAAAGACCGTACTCTTTTCCGAAATAAATCTTAATCCTGTCGTTGACGTTCTTGATGCCGATGCCAGAATTATCTCCCGGCTCCTTATGAAGGATCGACCGACACTGTTCCTCTGACATACCGACACCGTTATCCTCCACCCGGAAGACCACATCTTCCCCTTCGCTGTAGATGCGGATCAGAATCCGTCCTTCATCCACCATGCGGTCCAGTCCGTGATAGATGGCATTTTCGATTATGGGCTGCAGGGTGATCTTGTTACAGTAATATTGCAGACAGTCCTCTTCCACCTGAAACTCATAGGAAAACTGATTCTTATAGCGGAAATTCTGGATCTTTAAATAGCTTCTGGCATGCTCTACTTCTTTTTCAATGGGGATCAATTCGTGCCCCTTGCTGATACTGATACGAAACAGTTTCGCCAGAGCATTGACCATCTCCACGGCATCCTGACACCTTTCTTCCTCGCAGAGCCACCCGATGGCATCCAACGTATTATATAAGAAGTGGGGATTGATCTGGGCCTGCAGAGCCTTTAACTCCGTTTTGCGCAGGGAAATCTCTTCCTGACGTACCTGCTTCATCAGTTTCTGGATCTTTCTTACCATGTGCTCGTAGGACTGTGACAGTGCCTCGATCTCCGTGGTGCCTTCCACAGGCTGATAAACATATCCCGCAGCATCCTTTTCGAACTCTTCCATAGCCCGGATCAGGCGCTGCACCGGATTGGTCACCAGTCTGGATACCAGAACACTGACCACCATGGTCGTCAGCAGAATGATTGTCAGCATGACACAGATGTTTCCCACCAGTTCCATCTCTTTGGCCGTCACCAGTTCACTGATATAGCTGACACCCACCACCTTCCAGTTACAGTTATCCAGCGCCAGGACACTACAGATCAGTTCTTCGGTCTCAAAGGAACCGTTGTGGCTCAGATCCAGTCCCTCCGTGGCTTCCGTCTTAAGACCCGAATACAGCAGCTGCTGTTGGGGATGATAGATGATCTCTCCGTTACTGTCTGTGATAAAGCAGTAGCCATGCTGTCCGATTCCCACATCGTCCACATAATCCGATATTTTGGAGAAACGGATATCAATGACTACCCGCAGCTTCTGTCCGTCTGCTCCGGGAATCTCCTGTAAGACCGATACCACCCAGGGATAATAGTCCTGCAACAGAGATTCCACATGTGGTTCCGACAGATAGAGTACCCCGGGGCTGTAGGAATCCAGTTCGATATAAGACAGATCCTTCAGATAATGTTCCTTCAGAGTATGAGTTCCCGTATGGGAATCCACCAGCTTCCCCTGCTCATCATAGATATAGACCGCCACCAGATCCGACCGGACACTGCAAAGAGTCTCCAGTGTCTGCCCGGTACTTCCGCCGCTCTTTGTCAGATCCTTCTCGATCAGACTCATGATCTCCTGCATATCTCCGATGTAGTTAGAAATGGTATTGGAAGCCTGAGTCACCGCCTGTTCACTGCTGGTATGTGCCGCCTGTTTCATACTTCCGACATAAAGAGAAAAAAAGTAAAAAGTGGACCACAGCAAAAACAGGGTAACCAGTCCCACCACTAATGTCGTAATGATAAAAGAAAGGGACGTTTTTTGCTTCTTCATATCTTATTCTTTCTCCTGTCGCATGGCATTGGGAGATACCCCGCAATACTTTTTAAAGCAGTAGCTGAAATAATGCTGATCGCTGTAACCGCAGCGCTCCGCAATCTCCCGCATCTTCATGGAACTGCCCAGTACCAGTTCCCTTGCCGTTTCGATCCTCTTTTTCGTCAACAGATCCACGAAGCTTGACCCGGTCTCTTTTTTGATCAGGGCACTCAGGTAATTGGGGCTCACATGAATGCTGTTGCTGACGCCCACCAGAGACAGGGACGGATCCCCATACTCCTTGTCGATGATCTGCTTGGCCTTTTCACACAGGATCTGGCTGCTCTTTTTCTTGCCCGCATTGACCAGTTCCCATACTTCCAGGCAAAGTGCCGTGAAACGATCCCTGGATTCCCGTATCGGACCTTCCAGCATGGCAAAACGCTGGAGCAGGGCGGAATCTTCTGTCACCGTATAGGCAATGCGGATCAGCGCCGAGGACATCCGGAAGATCAGGAATTTGCATTTCAGGGCAGCATCCTGCTGCACCTCCAGTTTGCCGAATACATCCTTCAGATAGTTTTCCAGTTCCTCTCGGGAACCACCACGGATCAGATTCTCCATCTGAGTAACACATTCCGCCGCCAGCTCCATGTCCATGGTGTTATCCCGCTCTTCATCGGCAATATAATGGATGCCGCTCTCTCCCGGAGTGCAATATCCCAATGCACTCATAGCTCCTCTGTAGGCCTCGTGGCATTCTCCCAGATGTTCTCTGATACGGCTGACACCGATATGACAATGCATTTTCAGAATGCGTTCCGTACTCTGTACCATCTCTCCCACGGCAATATGCAGATACCGGTCGAAGGTCGACGTGGTGGCCGCCAGCACTGCAATGATCCTGCCGTCCATGGCAAAAGAATAATGCTTCATATATTTTTGCAGTATCATATCCACGGAATGTACCAGTTCCGGTCTCGTACGGTTCTTCCCGTTGGTATCCTCCACCGTGATGGCCAGCACCGCATACTGAAAGGCATTATTACGATCCTTCAAAAAGCCGTTGCCAACCGCCTGTTCCTGTAAAAGTTCCTCCCGGTCCTGCCCCTCAAAGCTGGCATAATCATCTAGCAAAAGGGGCAGAAAAAACTGTTGCAGATCCGGATTATCATGTTTTCTGGCATCAAATTCCGCAAAGATTCCGTCGATCTTAAGCTTGATCTTCTTCAGTTCTTCCGTCAGATCCACCATAGTGATAGGTTTCAACATATAACTGATGATATTGTACTGGATGGCCTGCTGGGCATAAGAAAATTCATCGAAGCCGCTTAAGAAGGCGATCTGTGTGGTAGGACGTACCTCTCTGACCTGTCTTGCCAGCTCGATTCCGGAGACAAAAGGCATCCGGATATCCGTAAGCAGCAGATCCGGTTCCATCCTCTCCACCAGTTCCAAAGCTTCGATGCCGTTCTCCGCTTCCCCCACGACTTGAAATCCGATGCTCTCCCAGTCGATCTTCCTTATGATTGCTCTGCGTAATTCCTCTTCGTCATCTGCCACTACGATTGTATACATTGCTGTCCCTCTCTGGTATGTATTATTTTAAGGTAAGTATCTTCCCGGAAAACGCAATGGGAAGGGATATTTTTCTGGTACTGTTTTCGCCTGCAAACAGAATCTGGGCAATGCCGTCAGCCGATACGGACGCAATCCTGCCGGTTCCGTATTTCTGATGCTGTACTTCCCGTCCGGACTCACAGGCTGCGATGCAGGCCTCCACTTCCCGTGGCGGCAGCTTCTGCACCTTTTTGTCCGGTGTCTTTAGCAGCGAGCCTCTGATCCCGACAGCCGTACCGGTCTTTCTTACAGCGTTTAACGGCTTCGTTTTCTCAAACACTTCTCCTGAAAAAGCAGAGGTCAGATTCGGTCCAAAGGTAAATACATACAGCTGTTCCTTCGCTCTCGTCATTCCCACATAATAAAGCCTTCTCTCTTCCTCATAGGCATTGGCCTCCGGGGAATCCGGTACACAGCCCCTCCCCGGAATCTGGGAAGGGATCACTCCCGCCAGCATATCCGCCAGATACACTCTTGTGTATTCCAGTCCCTTGCTGGAATGGATCGTTGACAGGATAAAATTACTCTTCGGATCCCCGTAGCCCTCTCGCATCATCTCCTGCAGCTTCTGTAATCTTGCAGGGAAATCAAACAGGCTGTTCTCCTGATCTCCCAGGGCCTTTAATATCTCCGCCTTGCCACTGTCCAACCCGTGGGTATCCATGAATTCCTGATATCCCATATAATTCAGGATCCGGTAGATAGCTTTTCCTGCTGACTCATACCGCATATTGTCCAGATGGGTAGCCAGTGCCTTGCACTGTTTTCTGGTGTAAACGGATACCTCATCCATTTCCGCCACCGTATCCAACAGTGTCAGTCGTCTGGTATTGGCATCCACCGCCTCCATGGCCGCCTTTTTGCTGATACCGGCTCCCATTTTGTAATAGATCCGAAGAAATGCCTCCCCATCCCATGGATCCAGAGACAACTGAATAAAATCACAGATATCGTTGACCACCGGATGGGAAAAGAAGGTCATATCCGAATTTTTCACCCGGCAGGACAATCCTTTACGTTCCAACAGATCAATGATGGGAAGTGCACTTTCGTTATTCCGGTATAATACTGCCGTCTCCTGTTCACAGTCCTGGGCTACTTTCAGCAGATAATTGTACTGTCCCTGTCTGGATACTGCCTTGATCTCTGTAACGCAGCCACCACCTTCTCTGGCCGCGGTCATCTTCTTCGGATGTCTGTTTTTATTCTTCTGGATCAGAGTATCCGCCGCCCGGACGATCTCCTGCCTGCTGCGGTAATTGGTCTCCATGAGAAGGATCCCTGCTCCCGGATGTCTGTCCTCAAAGGAGACAAGTGCCTGCGGGTAAGCTGCCCGGAAGCCGTAGATACTCTGGTCTTCATCTCCCACCATAAACAGATTCCGGCTCTGCGCCGCCAGCAGGTCGATCATATCATGCTGTATTTTCGAAGTATCCTGCGCTTCATCCACACAGAAATACCGATACTGCTCCCTGAAATGTGCAAGTACCTCAGGATACTGTTCCAGAATTCTGAGGGCGTAGATCATCTGATCATCGTAATCGATCATCTGCATCTGCCTGAGTTTCGCATTATAAGTACGGAATATCTCCGGGAATTTCTCCACATCCGTGTCCATATCCCGGATTTTCTCCGGTGTCAGACGCATATTTTTCGCATAGGTGATATCCAGCTGGGTCTCTTTGATATCATTTTCCGTGGCGTATTTCCCCGTTACTTCCAGAAAAGACTGTTTGACGGCCGCCGAGGCTTCCTTATCTGCCACCTGAAAAGGCGTTTTCCCGGTACGGTAGGCAAAATATTGCAGTACCTTCTGGGAGATGCCGTTGATGGTGCGAAACTCCAGCCGCTCTGCATCCGCTTCTCCGAACATCCCCGCAAACCGCCTGCGCATATCATTCGTTGCCGCCACCGTATAGGTCACTGTCAGGATCGACTCCGGTGTTATTCCCAGGCAATAGATCATATAGCCCAGTCTGCTGACCAGTACGGTGGTCTTACCGCTTCCTGGAACCGCAAGAAGCAGTACCGGACCTTCCGTGGCCTGTACCGCCTGCATCTGCTGTTCGTTTAACTGTATGTGATAGTTCCGTACAAATTCCGTAAAATTCAATTCATTGTCCCACTTTCCGCCTCTGGCGTTTTTCTGCCTTCCTTTGTCGCTATCGGCTCACCGTCCAGTACTGCATCCAGAAGGATACCATTCTCATCGTAAGACAGTTTTAAGGAGAAAAAGGGGCGGTTCTCACGAAGCAGCCGGAAAAATATCTTGTCCCCTTCCCAGAGATCCAGTTCCTCCACCTTATTGATCTCCACCCATTCCAGCGCTCCTTCGTCACACTCCCTCGGTTCCCCCGTAAATCCATCCGCCGTATACAGGCACATATACTCACAGACGTCCCGGTATAAAAAGGTGATGATTCCCCGGAACCGGTAGGCCGTCAGAGTATACCCTGTCTCTTCCTTTACTTCCCGGAGCACACAGTCCTCCGGGCTTTCGTCCGCCTCGAAATGACCACCCACGCCGATCCATTTGTCTTTGTTAATGTCATTTTCCTTCTTCACCCGGTGAAGCATCAGATATTTTCCGTCCTGCTCGATGTAGCAGAGCGTGGTCAGATTTCTGAGCTGCTGTATACTCATTTTCTTTCTCCTCTATATCCCTATCCTCTGAAAAATCTGTCCAAAATTATTATTTCTTACAATGTTCCGCAATGGCTGCGATCGCTTTCTCCATCTGGAACGGTTCCGCCAGATGTGCATTCCTTCCGGCGGTCAGACATTTCATCGCATCTTCTTCATACGTCAGTGCATTTTCCCTATTCCTCACATTACAAATCCATTTTTGCATTTGAATGCATATTTAATTTATTTTACCATATTGACTGCCGGACGGCAACCTTATTGCTCCAGCATATTCTCAATAAAAATCCCATATCCTCTGGTACTGTCCTGCACGAGAACATGGGTGACGGCCCCTACGAATTTACCGTTCTGGATGATAGGTGCACCGCTCATTCCCTGGACGATTCCTCCGGTCAGGGCGATCAGGTCAGAATCTGTGACTTTCAGTTCGATTCCCCGGTTCACGTTGTCATGATCGAGATGAATGTCGGTGATCTCGATATCATAGTATCTGGTGGTGCCGTCTACAGTACACAAAATCTGCGCCGGTCCCTTTCGGATCTCCTGTTTTAATCCAATGGGCATCGCCTCTTCCGTTCCCAGTGCCAGTGCTTTGTCATTGCACTTGCCGAAGATTCCCCGGACACTGTTGCTGGTAATATCCCCCAGAATCCTGTCATCAGAATAGACGATCATTCCCGTCATTTCCCCCGGATGACCGGCCGTTCCCTTCTGAATGGAGATGATCTCCGTCTGGTACAGGGTTCCGTCATTCATTTCCATCAGGTTGCTGGTGTCCACATCATTGATTCCATGCCCCAGTGCTCCGAAATTTCCCTGACTGTCAATGTAGGTCATGGTTCCCACACCCTGGGCATTGTCCCTGACCCAGACACCGATCTTATATTTTTTCGTCTGATCCTGTACCGGATCGATTTTAACATCAAAATATTCTTCGCCCCGCCGGATCGTCAAAATCGCTGCTTCTCCACTACCGTTTTCGATCCGGGTGATCAGATCATCCTTGTCCGCCACTTCCGTGCCGTTTAGTTTCACCACATAATCGCCGCTTTTCAAAATATGTTCCGCCGGAGCCACCTTCTCCCCATTGACAGAACGGAACTCTCCGGTACCTATGACCATTACCCCTTCGGTCTTGACATAGATTCCGATGGGAACACCTACCGGGATCAGCTCCTGATCCTCGATCACCCGGATCCCCACCTGCTTAAAAGGCAGGATCCCGAACAGCTTCACCTGCATCTCAAGGCTGTCCGCCGTCCCGGTCTTCATAGTCACCGGCTGACTCAGATCCAGTGTCACGGCACCTTGGGGAATATTACTGGTTCCCTGTTCACTGACGCTTAAAATCTCACCTTTTGCGGGAATATCCAACGCCAGTGATTCCTCCGATTCCGCCCGCATATAAATAACAGAAGGAATACTGCTGTCCACCAGATAATAGCTGTAGCCCAAAAGTCCCATACCGGCCAAAATAAGGACAGCACAAAGGCAGGCCCGGTAGATCCGCAGCCTGCGCACCTTCTGTTTCCAGAGCTGCAAAATGATGACTGCATCTTCTCCTGCCTGCCTTTTTACTTTTTCCGTTTCCGTGATCCATAGTTTCATACACATTCCCCCGCTATACTTCTGTCATTGCTGTATAGGGTATAGTGTACGTCACATTCCTATTTTTAGTCTGTGGTCACCGGGAATTGCGGTTTACAGTTTTCTCCAGTTTAACCACAAATGACCACATTCCCGCTGCTTTTATATTCCTCCGGGCAGCCGTCCGTCAGAATCGTTCCACTCTGAAACGCCCCGAAGGTCACAGAGCTGACATTTCCGAACTTAGAATGATCTGCCAGAATAAAACATTCTCTGCATTGTCCCATGGCAGTCTTTTTCACCATGGCCTCATTCATATCCGGTGTGGTCAGGCCACTCTGCCTGCTGATCCCATTGGTCCCGAAAAAGCCTTTGGTAAAATGATAACTCTGCAGATTCATCAAAGCCTGATTACCTACCACGGCCTCTGTGGAACCCTTCAATTCTCCGCCGACCAGATACACACGGAATCCCGCTGCTGCCAGTGTTTTGGCATGAGCTACTGCATTGGTCACAAAGGTGGCACTTTTCTCTGTCAGATAAGAAAGCATACTTGCTGTGGTCGTACCTGCATCCAGATAGATAAAATCCTCCGGCTGGATCAGTGCTGCCGCTTTGGCAGCCACCAGCTGTTTGGCTTCCACATTGACTTCTGCCTTCTGTTCCACCGTGGGTTCATGTGTTATCACCGTCCGGTCACATGCCACAGCACCTCCAAAGACCTTTACCAGCTTCCCGGCATTATGCAATGCTGTGATATCCCGGCGTACCGTGGATTCCGACGTATTTAACAGATCTTTTACCTCGGCCACCGTAATGCTGTTTTTTTCTTCCAATAATTTCAGAATGATCTCATAACGTTGTTCTGTCAGCATAAATTGTTATTTTCTCTTTCCTTTGTCACATCTGTCTCCAGTATGATCTTACGCACGGGAAGAATACTTCCGGGCGACATGGATAATTCATCCACACCCATTGCAAGGAAACGTCTGGTCAGTGTCTGGTCTGCTCCCAGTTCTCCACAGATGCCCGCCCAGATACCTGCCTTGTGGGCATTCTCCACGACCATCTGTATCATGCGAAGCACTGCTGGATGGTGCGGATCGTAAAATGCATCCAGCTTCGGATTCTGCCTGTCGATGGCCAGTGTATACTGGGTCAGATCATTGGTGCCGATACTGAAGAAATCTACTTCCTTCGCCAGCTCTGCGCTCATCATGACGGCAGCCGGTGTCTCGATCATTATCCCCTGCTTTGGTTCTCCGAAAGACACACCCTGTTCCGTCAGTTCCTGTTTTACCTCCGCCACAATTTCTTTGATCCGGTGGACTTCTTCCACGCTGATGATCATAGGATACATAATGGAGATATTACCAAATGCACTGGCACGGAACAATGCACGGAGCTGTGTCTTGAAGATCTCCGGTCTGGTCAGACAGATACGGATGGCACGGCATCCCATGGCTGGATTTTCCTCCGGCTCCATTTCGAAGTAATCGCACTTCTTGTCTGCACCGATGTCCAGTGTACGGATGATCACAGGCTTTCCCGCCATGGTCTCCGCCACAGTGCGGTAGATCTGAAACTGTTCTTCCTCGGTAGGGAAGGTTTCTCTCTCCAGATATAAAAACTCACTGCGGAACAGGCCTATACCGCCGGCATCGTTCTGCAATACGGCCGCCAGATCCTTGCTGTTACCTATATTAGCATAGAGCATGATCTTCTTACCGTCAATAGTGATATTTTCACGTCCCTTTAAGGTCTGGAGCAGTTCTTTCTTCTCCTGCTCCTCCTGCTTTAGCTGCTGCATTTTCGACAGAGTATCTTCATCGGGATCCACATAGATGCAGCCGTTTCGTCCGTCCACGATACCAAGTTTTCCGTCTATGGCATCGGTCAGAGGGATATCGGTGCCGATCAGTGCCGGAATACTCATGGTGCGGGCCAGGATCGCCGTATGGGAATTCACAGATCCATGTACCGTTACAAAGGATAATACCAGATCCTTGTTCAACTGTACCGTCTCGGAGGGTGCCAGGTCGTCTGCCACAATGATCACGGGTTCTTCCGATGCTGCCATGCCTGCCGTTCTGCCACCCAGCACGCTTAATACGCGCTCGGAAATGTCTTTGACATCCGCAGATCTGGCTCTCATGTAGTCATCCTCCATAGAGGCAAACATCTGTGCAAAATTGTCTCCGGTGGAAGCCACCGCATACTCTGCATTCACCTGCTGCATATGAATGATGTTCTCAATGGACTCATTGTAATCATCATCCTCCAGCATCATCTGATGAATCTCGAAAATAGCTGCATTGGCTTCTCCCACTTCTTTCAAGGCTTTCTGGTACAGATTCTGCAGCTGCTCCATGGCGGTTTGTCTGGCCTGTCTGTAACGGGCGATCTCCCGGTCGGGATTCTCGATCTTCACACGCTTTACCTGCTGCTCATCCTTCTTATGAACACTGATCCTGCCAATGGCAATTCCGCCGAATACACTTTTTCCCTGGTAGACTTCCATGACTTTTCTCCTCTCCTGACGATAATATTATGATTACTTAGAGGTTTGCTTTCACAAATTCCGTAACAGCTGCATAAGCTGCTTCCTCATCCTCACCGTCGAAGGTCAGGGTGATCTCGTTGCCGGCCTTAACAGCCAGACCCATGATGCCGAAGATTCTCTTGCAGTCTCCGGTCTTGCCGTCCTTGGTCAGAGTGATGACACTCTGGAATTCCTTTGCTGCCTTTACCAGTTCTCCTGCGGGGCGAGCATGGATACCTTCGGGATCTGTGATAACATATTTAAATTCTTTCATTTTCTTATCTCCTCTTCTGATTTTTTATATTACGATAACTATTCAGCACCCGCATTCGCAAAACCGCTCTTTCAGAGTTTCCCTTTTGCTCATGTGGTTACTTTTTTCTTCAATACACCCAACAGCAGTGCGGACACTACCGTACCTGCCACCAGTGCCACCAGATACATCACTGCGTTACCTACTACAGGGAATACGAAAATTCCGCCGTGAGGTGCCATCAGTGTGCAGTGGAATGCCATGGACAGGGCGCCTGCCAGTGCCGAACCGATGATGCAGGAAGGAAGCACATGCAGAGGATCGGATGCTGCAAAAGGAATCGCACCTTCGGTGATGAACGCCAGGCCCATGATGAAGTTGGTGGGACCTGCGTCTCTCTCTTCCTTGGTGAATTTATTCTTGAATAACAGGGTTGCCAGTGCAATGGCACAGGGAGGAGTCATACCTCCGATCATAACAGCTGCCATGATGTCGTAGTTGCCTGCGGTAATTGCTGCGGTTCCGAATACATAAGCTGCCTTGTTGAAGGGGCCCCCCATATCGATAGCCATCATGCCGCCCAGGATCAGTCCCAGTACGATCCGACTGGAATCACCCATACCACTCAGGAAATTATTCAGTCCTGTATTGATGCCACCCATGATCGGTTCTACCACGAAGTTCATTGCCAGTCCCATGATCAGGATACCCACTACCGGGTAGATCAGTACCGGTGCCAGCTTTTCAATGGCATCGGGAAGCTTATCGCAGATCTTGCGAAGTCCCAGGATCAGATAGCCTGCCAGGAAACCTGCTACCAGTGCACCCAGGAATCCGGACTTTCCGTTGGCTGCCATCATGCCACCTACAAAGCCAAGCGCCAGCGCCGGTCTGTCGCCGATTGCCATACCGATGAAGCCCGCCAGTACCGGAAGCATCAAACCGAATGCCACGCCGCCGATATTCTTGAACATTGCGGCTATGGGAGTAATCGTACCAAAGTTACTTCTCTGATCTGCGGGAAGTGCATTGATATCAACGTTCAGTCCGTCGATCAGGAAGGCAATGGCGATCAGAATACCTCCGCCGACTACGAAAGGAAGCATATGGGATACGCCGTTCATCAGCTGGGTATAGATCTTATGAGCTGCGCTTTCCTTACCGGTTACGGCTGCCTTTGCCTCTCCGTTCTCACCGTGGAAGACTTCCACATTACCGTTTACTGCCTGTTCTACCAGCCGTTCTGCCTTGCCGATACCGTCGGACACCTGACAGCTGATAACCTTTTTACCATCGAAACGATCCATGGGAACCTTCGCATCCGCTGCCACAATGATGCAGTCCGCTGCAGCAATCTCTTCTGCAGTCAATACATTTTTCGCTCCTGCAGAGCCTCTGGTCTCGATCTTGATCTGGCATCCTGCTGCTTTTGCTGCCTTTTCCAGAGCTTCCGCTGCCATATAGGTATGAGCGATTCCGGTCGGACAGGAGGTCACTGCCAACAGCTTAAAGCCTTTCTTCTCCTCGGTGGTAATACCGGTATCACTTAATCTGTCATCAATGCTCTTGGCACTTTCATCTGCTGCATCAATGATCTGTAAAAACTCATCTACGCTTTTTGCGTTTCTCAGGGAAGTGGTAAAATTTTCATCCATCAGCATCACGGACAGTTTGCTCAGCACATCCAGATGTACATTATCCTTTGTATTCGGTGCTGCAATCAGGAACAGCAGTGTCACCGGTTCCCCGTCCAGAGATTCATACTCCACACCGTTTTTGATCACCATGGCTGCCAATCCGGGGGCTTTTACCGCATCACATTTTCCGTGAGGGATCGCAATTCCCTCTCCGATTCCCGTGGTACTCTCTTCCTCTCTTGCATAGACCTGTTCACGATACTTCTCCACATCAGACAGCTTTCCGCTTTTTGCCATCAGTTCCACTGCCAGATCCAATGTTTCCTTTTTGTCAGCCGGTGCCGCATTCAGGGAAATACTATTTTTGTCCAAAAGATCTGTAATTCTCATGTTGTGACCCATCCTCTCTTTTTATATTTATCATTGTTATTGTTCTACCTGCTGTAATACCTGCAAGACTTCTTCTCTGGTGGCCAGATTCTCGGAAAATGCACTGGCGCTTCCTGCAGCAATTCCCATATGGAACGCATGTACATAATCTTTCTTTTCCATCCATCCTGTCAGGAAACCTGCCACCATGGAATCGCCTGCACCCACACCATTGACCAGTGTTCCCTTCGGTGCCGGAGCTCCCATGCTCTGTCCGTCCGCTGCGATCAATACTGCTCCTTCGCCTGCCATGGAGATCAGTACATTCTGTGCTCCCATCTCCTGCAGTTTCCTGCCGTATGGAACCACCTCTTCCCTTGTGGAGAGCTTCACACCGAAGATATCCCCCAATTCATGATTGTTTGGTTTTACCAGAAAAGGATGATACGGCAATACCTTTACCAGCAGGTCTCTGGTGGCATCCACTACGGTGAGAACACCTCTTCCCTGAATTCTCTCCAGAATTCTCTGATAAATGTCATCCGGCATGGTATAAGGAATACTTCCTGCCAATACCAGGACATCTCCGTCTCCCAGTCTGTCAATCTTTTCCATCAGCTGTTCCAAAGCTTTTGCATCAATATCCGGGCCACAGCCATTGATCTCTGTTCCGTCAATACTTTTCAGCTTCAGATTGATTCTGGTCATTCCGTGATCGATTTTGATGAAATCAGCATTTACGCCAAACTCGTTCAATCTTCGGATCAGTTCCTCTCCGGTGAATCCCGCCGCATATCCCAGGGCTGTGGAATCCAGTCCCAGATTCTTCAGTACGATAGATACATTGATTCCCTTTCCTCCCGGGAGAATCAGCTCTGATGAGGTTCTGTTCGTCATCCCCAGCTGAAAGTCATCCACGGACACGATGTAATCCAGTGACGGATTGAAGGTCACGGTACAAATCATTTCTATCCCTCCTGTCTGTCATCTTTCTTGTTCTTATGATGTTATTATATCTTCACATTCAGTCAAAATCAATCAATTTAATTCACAAATATGGTGCTTTATTTTGGTTGAATTTGCACAAAATAAAAGGATGAAGTATTTCTTCATCCTTTTTCAATGTTTCTTTCACTATAGCATTTCCCTTATCTGGCTTCTTTAAACCCGTTTGCCTGTTCTTTCATTTCCTTTGCATTGGAAAGCGCCGCTTCCGTCAGTGCATCACTGCCTAACAGTCTTGCCAGCTCCGCCAGGCTTTCCTCTTCTGCCACCTTGTGAATGTCCGTAATGGTCATATCATCGGTACTGCTCTTTTCAATAATGAAATGCACATCCGCCATGGCTGCGATCTGAGGCAGATGAGTGATACAGATGACCTGATGGGCTCCTGCCAGAATACTCAGCTGCTCCGCTACTTTCCATGCGGTTCTGCCGCTGATACCGGTATCGATCTCATCAAAGATCAATGTATCAATGGCATCTTTCCCTGCCAGTACCGTTTTGATCGCCAGCATCACCCGGGACAGTTCACCGCCACTGGCCACCTGGTTCAAAGGTTTCAGACTTTCTCCGGGATTGGTGGAAATCAGGAATTCCACATCATCATAGCCTTTTGCTGTAATGGCCTGACCGGGTCTGACTGCGATGTCAAATTCCACCGTCAGGAAATTGAGACCTATCAGCGCATCTTTCAATTTCTGCGTCAGTACCGCTGCATTTTTTCTGCGGATCTCAGACAGTTCTTCACAGGCTTTCTTCAGTAACGCCTGTTTTTCCTCCCACTCGGCGTTCAATTTCTGCATATAGGCATCATAATCCGCCAGTTTTTCCAGATAAGCTTCTTTTTCCTCTTTGTACCGCAGGATCTCTTCGATCGTGTTGCCGTATTTTCCCTTGAGGTGATTGATGGTATTCAGACGATCCTCTGTACTGCGAAAATCCTCTTCATCAAATTCCAGATCCGACATATATTCGGAGACATCATGATTGTAATCTGACAAAAGACTTTCCACCTCTGCCAACTGTTCCTCCATCTGTTCCAGTGCAGGATCATACATGGTCACACTACGCAATGCCCGCAGTGCCCTGCTCAAAGAATTCCCGGCACCGTCTTCCGCGTCATTGCCACTGAGTTGATAGCTCTCCGCCAGGCTTTCCGCAATTTTTCGGCTGTTGGACATTTTGCGGTACGCCTGTTCCAGTTCCTCATCTTCTCCGGGCTGCAGGGAAGCATCCGCGATCTCCTTTTGTTCAAATTCCGCCAGAGACTGTTCTCTGCTTCTGGAGGTATCATCCAGAGTTTCCTCTGTGATCTTTTTCTCCAGGGCAGTACACTCATGATAAAGTGCAGCCACCCGCCCTGCGCATTCTGCAAATTCCGCTCCCGCATAGGCATCCAGGATCTCCATATGTTTTTTCTTGTTTAGCAGAGACTGGTGCTCATGTTGTCCGTGAATATCGATCAGCAGCTCCGAAAGTTCCTTCACCTGCTTTGCCGTCACGGTCTCTCCATTGATACGGCAGATGCTTTTCCCGGAGGAAAGTTTTCGGCTCAGGATCACGGTTCCGTCTTCCGAAGGTTCCAGATCCATGCTCTTTAATTTTTCCGCCAGCCTTTCTTCCTCGCAGTCGAAGACCAGTTCCACCAGACCGTTCTCTTCTCCCCGTCTGAGCATGTCTTTCTCGAACTTTCCTCCCAGTGCCAGATTCACTGATCCAATGAGTAATGATTTACCGGCACCGGTCTCACCGGTCAGTATATTCAGTCCTTCTCCGAACTCTACCTCTGTCTCCCGGATAAGAGCCAGATTTTTCACGCGTAAACTACGAAGCATGTATTTCCCCCTGTCTTACCTTTCTATCATCAGATGGATCTTGTCCATAAGGATCTGGGTATCTTCCACGGTCCGCACTGCCACCATGATCGTATCATCTCCGGCGATACATCCCACCACTTCGGAGAATTTCAGGGCATCCAGTGCCGCCGCCACTGCCATGGCCATGCCGGATACGGTCTTGATCACCAGAATATTCTGTGCCATGTCCATGGAGATAAAACCGTCTCTGAGGACGCGGATGTATTTATCTCCCATATGACTGTCATCCTGTTTTAAAATGACGTATTTCTGTTTGCCGCCACCGGTGGGTACTTTGGACAGCTTCAGTTCTCTGATATCTCTGGATACGGTAGCCTGTGTCACAGCAAAACCGGCTTCCTTCAGATAGCCCGCCAGTTCCTCCTGGGTCTCCACATCTCTTTTTTCTATAATCTCCACGATCTTGCGATGTCTTGTTTTCTTCATCTTGACCTCATGCCTTTCTCACAACAATTCGTCAGGAATCTCTCATTTTCCGATGCAATACATCCAGGAAGCTTACCTGATTCAGCTGAATAAACTCGGTGATCTTCTCCGACTGCACAATACGGATCCGGTCTCCGGTACACATGGTCACTTTGTGGCTGCCGTCATAATTGGCTTCCACGGTCTGGCTTTTGCCCTCTCTGCCACCGGGAATCTCTATAACGATCTCATCTTCCGGGGACAGAATAATGCTTCTCTGGTTCAGGCTGTGGGGGCAGATCGGTGTCAGGGTGATCAGTTTCGCCTTGGGCTCCACCAGCGGCCCGCCCGCCGACAGATTATATCCCGTGGATCCTGTCGGTGTAGTCACGATCATTCCATCTGCCTTGTAATGATTCAGAAGCTGTCCGTTGACATAGATGTTGAATTCTATGATCTGCAGGGATCCGCTTCGGGAAATGACGATGTCATTCAAAGCCCAGCCTTCCGACACGGTTCCATCCGCACAGCAGACTTTACCGTTTAACATCATTCTGCGTTCTTTCTTAAAATCATCCCGGATCAGGCGGTCCAGAGATTCCTCTAATCCAGACAGTTCGATCTCCGTCATATAACCTACGGTTCCCAGATTCACTCCGATGATGGGGACAAGGATCTTCTTCGTCTCTCTGGCTGCCTGCAGCACCGTGCCGTCGCCGCCCAATACGATCATGCAGTCCACATCTAACGGAATGTCCGTTGCTTCCTCTTCCGCCACGGAATCCGCTTCTTCCTTCCAGTCGGATTCCTTGACCTTTAATTTCACCGTACAGCCTTTGGTTTCCAGATAATTCTGGATCCGTTTCGTGGTCGCAAGCTTCTGATCCTTATGCTTGTTGGTATATATCAGAAAATGCTTCATAGCTTCGCACTCCTTGTCTGTTACAGGGTATGAGAGTTGTCTACGATACCTTTGATTACGGCATCCCATTCAGGGGTATAGGACAGTCCGGTCTTTTCCTCTATAATAGTCTGTAAGGCGCTCTCCGCTTCATGCTCGGTCAGCGCCAGCTTTTCTTCGGAGATCTCCTCCGGCTTACGGATATGCAGCAGATATTCGATATTGCCCTCCGGTCCCTTGATGGGGGAATATTCCAGATGCAGTACTTCGAAACCAATGCTGTCCGCATAGTCGATGATCTTGCGGATCACTTCCTCGTGGATCTGAGGTTCTCTCACCACACCGTTCTTGCCCACCTTGCCTCTGCCGGCCTCGAACTGGGGCTTGATCAGACACACCATCTGTCCGCCGGTCTTTAACAGATTTCTCGCCGGGATCAAAATCTTGGTCAGAGAAATAAAGGACACATCCACGCTGGCGAAATCCAGAGCATCCGGGATATCCTCCGGGGTCACATAACGGAAATTGGTCTGTTCCATGCATACCACCCGCTCATCATTCCGCAGTTTCCAGGCTAACTGCCCCTGTCCCACGTCCACGGAATACACCTTCGTGGCTCCGTTCTGGAGCATGCAGTCCGTGAAGCCTCCGGTAGATGCACCGATATCCATGCAGATCATGCCGTCCAGCAGAAATCCCCACTGTTCCATTGCCTTTTCCAGCTTCAGGCCTCCGCGGCTGACATATTTCATGGTATGATTTCTGACTTCCAGTTTGATCTTGCTGACATCAAATCCGGTGCCGGCCTTGTCTTCCTTCTGTCCGTTGACATAGACATTGCCGGACATTATGATGGCTTTTGCCTTTTCTCTGGAAGGAGCATACCCCTGCTCTACCAGAATCACATCCAGTCGTTCTTTCATCTTCGTCTCCTAATTATTTATAATCTTTCCAGAATTTTCTCCGTGATGCTTTCCGCATCCAATCCGATCTCCTTTTTCAAAAGCTCTACATTTCCATGTTCCACATAAGCATCGGGAATAGCTGCCATGACACATTTGATCCGTTTCTCGTGGTCATTCAGACAATCCAACACCTTTTCTCCGAATCCTCCGCTTTGGACATTTTCTTCCATGGTCACGATCATCTCATGATCTTCGCAGGCCGAAAGTACTGCCTCTTCGTCAATGGGCTTGATAAATCTGGCATTGATGATACTTGCCTTGTAACCCTTTTCATGCAGAAGCTTCTGGACTTCCTCCGCTGTCTTTACCATACTGCCTACGGCAAACAATGCGATACCGCCCTCTCTTGCGATCCACTCCGCCTTGCCCAGTTCAATGGGGGCACGGTGTTCGGCAAGTCCGGCATAAGCCGTTCCTCTGGGATATCGCACCGCAATGGGCGCATCCAGTGCCACGGCAAACTTCATCATATCCGATAATTCCCATTTGTTCTTCGGCGCACAGATATGCATATTGGGAATTCCCGACAGATAGGTATAATCAAAAATACCCTGATGGGTCTCACCGTCACTCCCCACCAGCCCTGCACGATCTATAGCAAACACTACCGGCAGATTCTGAATACACACATCATGCAGGATCTGATCGTAGGCTCTCTGTAAAAATGAAGAATACACCGCAACAATAGGCTTCATGCCTCCTGCTGCCAGTCCTGCTGCGAAGGTCACCGCATGTTCCTCCGCAATTCCCACATCAAAGAACCGGTCCGGGTACATATTCCGGAAGCGCTTTAAGCCGGTGCCGTCCGGCATGGCTGCCGTAATTGCCACTACCCGTTCGTCCCGCTGGCCCAGCTTGCACATAACAGTGGAAAACACATCCGTATAATTGGCCACGGTGCGGGGATGGGAAGGAATTCCCGTCTCGATGTCAAAAGGCTCTGCCCCGTGGAATCTGGCGGGATGTTTCTCCGCCGGTCCATAGCCCTTGCCCTTCTGGGTAATCACATGCACCAGCACAGCTCCCTTGACTCTCTTGGCTTCCTCAATGACCTTGATCAGGCCTTCGATATCATGTCCGTCTACCGGGCCTAAGTAAGTCACTCCCATATCCTCAAAAAACATCCCGGGGATCACCAGCTGTTTGAAGCTGCTCTTGGCCCGGCGGATACTGTTGACAATACCGTCGCCACCGGGTTTTCTCTTGAGAGCGTTGTATATGCCCTCTTTCAGATCCAGATAGCCGGTCGCCGTACGGATATTGTTCAGATATTTGGAAACACCGCCCACATTTTCGGAGATGGACATATTGTTGTCGTTTAATACCACAATAAAGTTCGTCTCCAGTTTGGCTGCATTGTTCAAGGCCTCGTAAGCCATGCCTCCTGTCAGAGAGCCGTCTCCGATCACGGATACAATGGTGGTCTTCTCCCCTTTGAGATCTCTTGCCTTCACCAGTCCCAGTCCTGCGGATATGGAGGTAGAACTGTGTCCGGTATCAAATGCGTCATAATCACTTTCTTTTCTCTTGGGGAACCCACTCATGCCATGGAACTGGCGTAAGACATCGAAACCGTCCTTGCGGCCCGTTAATATTTTGTGGGTATAAGACTGATGACCTACATCCCAGATGATCTTGTCCTCCGGGAGATTCAGAGCAAGATGAAGTGCCATGGTCAGTTCCACCGCTCCCAGGTTCGAACCCAGATGCCCCCCGGTCACACTGATCTTTTCGATCAGGAACTGCCGAATCTCCTCCGCCAGTTCCCCATAGTCTGATTTATCTATTTTTTTGATATCGTTTGCTTTCTCGATCTTATCCAGTAACATTGGCTTTTCCTCTGCTATTTCGTTCTATGGACCAGGTGCAGCAACAGTTCCTTCAGGAATTCATGTTCTCCCGAAAAGCTGTCCAGAATCGCTACCGCTTCCCCGGTCAGCCGTTCCACTTCTCTGCCGGATTCTTCCAGCCCGTGTAAAGTCACATAGGTCTGCTTATGATTCTGTGCATCACTTCCGGTAGCTTTTCCCAGCTCCTTGCTGTCCCCTATCACATCCAGAATGTCATCCTGGATCTGGAATGCAATGCCGACATTGTAGGCACACAGTTCCAATGCCGCAATCTCTTCATCGGTTGCCCCTGCCAGCGTAGCTCCGATAGTCATGGCCGACTGGATCAGGGCTGCCGTCTTGTTGGCATGGATGAACAGGATCTGTTCTGTGGTCAGAGGTTCTGCCTGTTCCTCCGCTTCAATGTCTGCGTTCTGGCCGCCGATCATCCCATAGATTCCTGCCTTGCGGGCTAAAATATTCAGTGCCGCCGCCACTCTCGGGTAATTCGGATCTACCGGTTCTCCCGAGGTGCATGCCGGAAAAGCACGAAATGCAGTCTCAAAGGCATAATTGAGCAGTCCGTCTCCTGCCAGAACTCCCATTCCGTCTCCGTACACAGACCAGGTGGTCTTGCGGCCTCTGCGGTACTCGTCATTATCCATGGCCGGCAGATCATCGTGTACCAGAGAATATGTATGGATCATCTCGATCGCCGCCATAAAAGGCTCTATAATATCACCGTCGCCGCCGAACATCTTATAGGTCTCCTGCATCAGCATGGGACGCAGACGCTTTCCGCCTGCCATAAGGCTGTAATTCATAGCTTCAATAACGGTCTTCTGGTATCCTTCCTCCGCCGGAAGATATTCCTTAAGCAATTCTTCGATTGCTGCCGTTCTCTTCTGCAATTCCTGTCTGAATAATGTTTCTTCCATGTCTGATGCCAACCTTCCTCTACCTGTCGGTATACTTGTATGCTTACTGGGGATCCAGCGGTTCCAGTCCGCCCTCTTCGTTCAGCTTCATGACCTGTTTTTCCACCCGGTCGATCTGTTCGCTGCACTGTTTCAGCAGCTTCATGCCCTTGCTGTACGCCGTAAAAGCTTCCTCCAGAGAAATATCCTCTGCTTCCAGCTGTCCGATCAGTTCTTCCACTGCGGAAAAATTCTCTTCAAGGCTCTGTGGTTCCTGTGCTTCCGTTTTCTTTTTTCCTGCCAAAATAGCACCTCCGTCTGCTGCCCGCATCTATCTGCATCCCCCCGGATACCGGTAAATGCTATCCGGGAAGTCTTTCTTCCTTCTGTATCTGTTCCACCCGGGTATCGATCACGCCGTCACTCACCCGGATCCGCAGGCGCTCCCCTGCTTCCACCTGGGTCACGGAACGGATATTTTTCCCATCGGTATCCTCCACATAGGAAAAACCACTGTTTAACTTTTCCAAAGGAGAGACCGCTTTCATTCTCTCAATATACAATGCCAGATTATGTCTGCGTTCCCGCAGGATCGCCTGCAGCCGGTTCTGCAGCCGGTCTTCCAGCTGTATGCTGTAAGTCCTCTTCTCCCGTATCCGGCTGGCGGGGCTTAAATATTTCAGGCGCATTTCCATCTGATCCGCCTGCTGCCTCTTATGCTGAAGCACTCGTCCCATCCGCTGATACAGCCTGTCCTGTCTGTCCAGAATCTCATTCTCAATATCACTGACCTGTGTCACTGCCAGTTCTGCCGCTGCCGACGGGGTCGGTGCCCGCAGATCCGCCACATAATCAATGATCGTGGTATCCGTCTCGTGTCCAACCGCCGAAATAATGGGAACAGAGCAGTCGAATACTGCCTGTGCCACCATTCTCTCGTTGAACGCCCACAGATCCTCAATGGAGCCGCCGCCGCGTCCCACGATCATGACATCCACGCCCTGTCTCTCCAGTGCATGGATTCCGTTCACAATGGAAGGAGCCGCCGAAGCCCCCTGTACCAGCGCCGGATACAAAATAATCTGCACATAAGGATTCCGTCTGGAGGCGATCTGTATGATATCCCGGACAGCAGCGCCGGTATCTGCCGTGACTACCCCAAGGGTATGGATATACTTCGGAATCTGCTGCTTGTACTCCGGAGCAAACATACCCTCTTCCGCCAGTTCCCGTTTTAGCTGTTCGTATTTTTCATAGAGGGCTCCGGCGCCGTCCTGCGTCACTTCCTTCACATACAGCTGATATCTGCCGTCACGCTCAAATACACTCACACTGCCCTTCGCAATTACCTGCTGCCCTTCCGTCAGCCGGAATCCCAGACCTCTCCGGTCTCCGGCGAACATAATGCAGTTCAGGGCACTGGCAGAATCCTTTAACGTAAAATAAATATGTCCAGAGGGATGGTATTTACAGTTGCTTACCTCACCCTTTACAGATACCATCTGTAAAAAGTAATCCTGCGTGAACATATTTTTGATATAAGTATTCAGTTGTCGTACGCTGATTACGTTCTGTATCCTACTCACCGGATTTCATGATCTTGGCAAGGATCGCATTGACGAATCCGCCAGAGCTTTCCTGTCCGTACTTTTTGGCAATCTCGATTGCCTCGTTAATAGCAACGCCATTCGGGATATCGTCATCATAGCGCAGCTCATATGCACCAAGGCGCAGTACTGCAAGCTCCACCTTTCCCATACGGGTGGTATCCCAGCCTTCGGTATTCTCATTCAACAGCCTGTCAAGCTCGGGGATTTTCTCCCTGATCTTCTCAAAGCGGGCCGCAATGGCATCTGCATCCTGCCAGGAAGGAACTTCCTCATTATTCTCGCGGAACAATGCGATCTGTTCCGGCATATCCTCCGGTGCATGAAACTCCACGCGGTATAAAAGTTTGAAAACCTGTTCTCTCTGCTCGTGTCTTCCCATAATATCTTCCTGTAATTCCTCTTATTTATCCTTCTTCATGTTCACACCGGCAATACGGATGTTCACATCAGAGCAGGTCAGTCCTGTCATATTCTCAATGGCATTTTTCACCTTCTGCTGTACTGCCTGACAGGTAGCGGGAATATTGTAACCGTACTCCATGGTCACAGACAGATCCACGGTCACATTCTTGTCCAGCACCTCTACTTTGACACCCTTGGTCAGGCTCTTAACGCCTACCTTGCTCATGAGTTCGTTGGTAACATTACCGGCCATGGCGCTGACACCGTCTACCTCGGTAGCTGCTAAAGATGCGATCATAGCCACTACATCATCGGCGATCTGTACGGTACCGATGCTCTCGTCTTCCTTTAATACCAGGTTCTTCTTATCTATTTCTTTTTCCATGATAGCTGATCCTCCTAATAATAACTAATTAGTTACAGTATACCAAATCCTTATTCATTTGTCACCCAAAAAGTCAAGGATAATTGTTTCCCGTTCTGGGCATAAGTAACGGTATTGCTGTTCCCCTGTATCTGCATATAGGAAAAAATCTCCTGCTCATCGATCAATGCATGACAGATTTCCTGATAACAGAGTTCATCTGCACATTTTATCGTCACTTCCGTTCTGCCGCCCTCTATGGCTCTGTCGAAGACCGCCTGTATCTGTTCATGGTCATAGGAAGTAAAGTAGGAACCTTCCCGCACATAATAATTTGCTTCCGTCGCCGTACATTCCGGCATGGGGATCACCGCTTCGATACGATGCGTCCGTAGCAGATCCTCTGTAGTCACGCACAGATAATCATAATTGATCTCCGGCAGGCTCCTCTGCTCGCTGCCATTCTCCATGCGGTAAGAGGCATCTCCCCAGGTGGTATCTACATAATAATAGTCCCCGTCCACCTGTACCAGATTCCAGGCATGAGCTTCTCCGGTATCCACCGTTCCCTGCACCAGGGTGCACATCACCCCCAGATGATTCAACAGATACTGGGTGGCTTTGGCATATCCCTGGCAGACAGAAGCTCCTCCCAAGAATACCGAGGCAATGTTCTGATTATCCGCCGCACTCAGATCATAATTTGTTGAAAAGATGACCGCCTCATACACCGCTTTTACCTTATCGTACTCAGAAGCCGCCTCTTCCATACCGGACAGCCATTCCGCCGTCACACTGCGAATGGCCTCCGCCCGCGCTACGGCCTCTTCCTTCGTCTGATCGTAAGTGCCTGCGAAGTCGATTCCTACGGTTTTCTCCCCTCTGGAATATTTGGTATAAGTATATCCTGTGGTGTAAAAAATCTCCGGATGATCTATCAGCACGCACTGAAATACTTTGTCAATGTCCTGTTCATCCATTCCCTGTTCCAACGGTTCCGTGGACAGTTTGATCGTGTCATCCATAGACCCAATCGCCTGCTCGATCTCCTGATACCAGATCTGTTCCTGCGCATCCAGACTCTCATATGCAAAACGAGAGCCTCCCTCCTCTAAAAGGGAAAAGCTCTCTGTATTGTCATTTTCCGCAGCCGCCGTCTCCTGCACAGGCATAGTATCTATCTGTGACTCGGGCAGCACGATGGTCTGGGGTACTTCCTGCAGAACCTCCTGTGAGGAGCATCCTGTCAAAAGCAGTAACATCAGAATTCCGGCACATAACTTTTTCTTATTCCGCATTCTATCCCCCTACACACTTTTTGTTTCCATATAATTACTAATTGCGTCCGAACTCCGTCAGCACCAGTCCCTTATTACGGTCCAGAGTCATGCCGATGCTCCAGGAATTCACAAACAGCAATAAAGGATTACCCTTCATGTCCTTGACCTTCTTCATATCGGAAGTACCGGACAGCTTGGCCAGGTCGATCTCATCCTTATTCTCGATCCAGCGGATATGCTCATAAGGCAGGTTCTCCAGACGGATCTCCACGTTATATTCGTTCTCCAGACGGTATTTCAGTACATCGAACTGCAGCACACCTACCACACCGACGATGATCTCTTCCAGACCGGTATTGAACTCCTGAAAGATCTGGATAGCACCTTCCTGAGCGATCTGCTCTACGCCCTTGACGAACTGTTTTCTCTTCATGGTATCCACCTGGCGCACTCTGGCAAAATGCTCCGGTGCGAAGGTCGGAATACCTTCATACTGGAACTTCTCCCTGGGCATGCACAGTGTATCTCCAATGGAGAAAATGCCGGGATCGAAGACACCGATAATATCACCCGCATAAGCCTCGTTTAAGATCTTACGTTCATCCGCCATGATCTGCTGGGGCTGGGATAATCTCATAACCTTATTGCCCTGCACATGACGCACTTCCATGTTGGCATCGAATTTACCGGAGCAGATACGCATGAATGCGATACGGTCTCTGTGAGCCTTGTTCATGTTAGCCTGGATTTTGAAAACAAAGGCACTGAACTCATGCTCCGTCGGGTTGATCATGCCGATGTCTGCTTTTCTTGGCAGCGGCGTGGTAGTCATATTCAGGAAATGCTTTAAGAAGATCTCCACACCGAAGTTGGTCAAAGCAGATCCGAAGCATACCGGGGTCAGGTTACCCTTCTGCACTTCCTCCAGATCAAACTCTGCGCTGGCACCGTCCAACAGTTCCACCTCGCCAAGCAGCTTGTCCGCTGCATCCTCTCCGATCAGTTCCTTCAGATGTTCTTCGTCCTGAATGGGGATCTCGGTGGAAGTTCCTTCCTTCGTTCCCTTCTCCGTATCGGAATATGCGATCACACACTTTTTCTCACGGTCGTAGACACCCTGGAATTCCTTACCGGAACCGATGGGCCAGTTGATGGGGCAGGTGGCAATGCCAAGCTCCTTCTCGATATCATCCAGCAGTTCAAAGGTATCTCTTGCCTCACGGTCCATCTTGTTGATGAAGGTGAAAATAGGGATCTTGCGCATCACGCAGACCTTGAACAGCTTTCTCGTCTGGGCCTCGACACCCTTGGAAGCATCGATGACCATAACTGCGGAGTCCGCTGCCATCAGGGTACGGTAGGTATCCTCAGAGAAATCCTGATGTCCCGGGGTATCCAGAATATTGATGCAGTAACCGTCATATTCAAACTGCAATACGGAAGAGGTAACGGAAATACCTCTGTCTTTCTCAATCTGCATCCAGTCGGATACCGCATGTCTGGCCGTTGCCTTACCCTTTACGCTTCCTGCCAGGTTGATGGCTCCTCCGTAGAGCAGGAACTTCTCGGTCAGGGTCGTCTTGCCGGCATCCGGGTGGGAAATAATGGCAAACGTCCGGCGGCGGTTGATCTCTTCTGTATAATTATTACTCACTACTATAGTCCTCCAAATATATCTCTTATATCTCTAAAAATCTATTTTCGCAGTTCTTCGGGATCTGCTATCTATGATGGATCTGCCTTTAAAACAGAGCTTCCTTCAAACTCCGGTTGGATTCCGAAATAATCCAATACCGTAGCTCCGATATCGGAAAAAGTCGGTCTGGTTCCGCGATTCCCCGGCGTCACAGGCGCACCGTACATAAGAAACGGAGTATATTCTCTGGTGTGATCCGTGGTGGCTGTGTAAGCGGGATCACAGCCGTGGTCTGCGGTGATCATCAGAATATCATCCGGCTTCATGTGTGCCTGGATCTCCGGCAGCTTCTCATCAAAATAAGCCAGTGCCTTCGCATAGCCGTCCACATCTCTTCTATGGCCGTAGAGCATGTCGTAATCCACCAGATTGATAAAGCAGAGTCCTTCGAAATCCTTGTCCAGATATTCCAGTGTCCGCTCAATGCCTTCCGCATTGCCGGAAGTGTATACATGCTCGGTAATGCCCTTGCCTACGAAAATATCCTGGATCTTACCCACAGCAATGACATCCTTACCGGCAGCCTTCAGCTGATCCAGCATGGTCACTGCGGGAGGCAGCAGGGAAAAATCGTGTCTTCTGGGGGTACGGGTATAATGTCCGCTCTCACCGATAAAAGGTCTCGCAATGACACGGCCCACGCCGTGTTCTCCCTGTAAAATCTGTCTGGCGATACGGCAATAATCATATAACTGCTCCACAGGAACCACATCCTCATGGGCAGCGATCTGAAACACACTATCTGCGGAAGTATATACGATCAGTTTGCCGGTGCGCACATGCTCGTCCCCGTAATCCGCAATGACCTGTGTGCCGGAGTACGGCTTATTGCACAGCACATCTCTGCCGGTGCGGATCCGGAACTCTTCCAGCACATCCTCGGGGAAGCCGTCCGGATAGGTAGGCAGTGGCTTGGGAGAATAGATACCTGCGATCTCCCAGTGTCCGATGGTCGTGTCCTTTCCACGGGAACGCTCCGTCATGCGGGTATAAGCTGCCGTGGGATGGTCTGTTTTCTCTCCCACTTCCACGCCGTCAATATTAAACAAACCCATGTTTTTCATATTTTCCATATGAAAATAAGGGCTCTTTGACACGCTCCCCAGTGTATTTACATTGATGTCACCGTAAGCTGCGGCATCCGGCATCTGTCCGATACCGAAGCTGTCCAATACAATTAAAAAGACTCTCTTCATTGTTTCTTCCTTTTGTCAAGTTTTCCAGGTTAAGTTATGATACCATCCAGATTGTTCCGTGCTTCGCACTCTCACAATCTGGACCGCATTCGTAATCCGCTCATTTTTCCGCGAAAAATGGCTCCTTACTCATGTGGTACGGCTCTCGAATCTCCGGATGCTCCCGCAAGCGAGCTTGCATCGCACCGTCGTCTCTCGACCCTTGGTATCATAACATAATTTTTCCCCTATGTACACAAAAATATCACTGTGCAATGGTGCTGATGACGATATTTTCCGCCGCAATATCCGTCTTTCTTTTTACGATATCTTCGATCTGTGCCCGCTGCACATCCGTCAGTTCTGCGGCATTGACCACCACATCCACGGCATCCCCGTTGATGCTGACCACAGCTTCACTGAAACCTTTCGCCTGCAAAAGCACCTCGGCCGCCGCTTCCTTTTCCGCGATATCAGTCATGCGCACCATACTGTCCACCGCTTCCTGTTTCTGGGCATCGCTGAGCTCAGTACTGTTGATAATCTCCAATAACGTCTCTTTATTCCGGGCTCTGGTCTGCTCCTTGGAAAGTCTTGCAGCAGACAGTACCTCCACACCGTTCGTTCCGGTCAACACTGCTTCCCCGGGAATCTCCCCTTCGTCCGGCGTAGCCTCTGCCACCTGCATATCTTCATCCAGATAATCTTCCATGACGATCTCCACATCCGAATCCAGGCTTTCCATATCTGTGACAATGTCTGTGGAATCCACTGCACTGAGATCTTCTGTATTATCCGACGCCAGATACTCCTTTTCCAGGTTGGTCCCCGCAAACTGCAGATAACCTGCAATGGCTATCATGATGGCAAGTGCGGTAATCATAAGCTGATTCTTCTTAATTAAGTTTTTCACTGCGTTCCCCTTTTCCAAAGGCCTGTATCTGCCTTCTTGATTTTATACTCTATTGTATGTACCCGTCTGTGCGGATATGTTTCCTGTGACTCATTTTTCCAACACCTTGACTTTGTGGGCTTCCACACCGAAAAGTGCCTGTGCGATCTGCGTGATTTCACTGGTCATATTGCCTTTTCCGGCTCCTTCCGCCACCACCAGCACCCCCTCCACTTTGGGTGTGATCGTCTTCGCTACAAACGGTGTGCCCTGACTGCCGTCCTGATAGACGGTCTGGTATCCGGTATTGGAAGAACTCACGGTGCGGGTTCCTCCGGCGGAGTCCTGTTCTTCTGTCTGGGAACGATCCGCGGTCATGTCTTTTTCCACAATTCTTTCCTCCGAGGATTCCAATGTAATCATGACTTCCACCTCTCCCAGTCCCCGGACGGATTCCAGCATTTTCTTCAGTTTTCCCTCCAGATAGGCGGTATATTCCTCCGCGCTTCCCGCTGCCACCGCCCGGGTTTCGGTATCTGCCGCCGTCTCCTGTTCCCCGGTTGTCTGCGAAGGAGAAGTGAAAATTCCGGCATTGTACTGTTCTGCAGTCTCTGTGCCGACGGAAGCTGCCTGTGGCTCCTCCTTTTTCACCGGCAGGGCGATGATAAACAATAGGACACCCAACAATACCAGAATCAACAGGTTGTCCCGACGGAACCATTTCGGAGGGCCGGAACCGCCTGCACCGTTACCTGTACCAATGCTGCCTGTGATCTTTTCCCAGAATTCACCCATTGCTTCTCACCTCTTTTTCTTCCCTGGCTCCGGTTTTTCTACCGTCATTTTCCTTAGCTCTCCGGCAGACTTCTCCATCATTCCAGCCGGATTGGTGCAATGTCCACATGGATTCCCTCCGTTTCTGCATTTTCCCTATCCGTTTTCTTCTGATCCGATACTTCCCCACTGTTTTCTCCTGTAACAGCTCCCTGTGCAGAATCTTGCTCCCACACATTTGCCGGGTCATATCCTTCCCCGGCTTCCTGCGCCACAGCAGCTGCCGTATTCCCGATCTCTTCCTGCGACTGTTCTGCCTGTTCGGAGGCCCGGGTCAGCACGGTCTGCAATTCTTGCATAAATCCTGTCACCTGTTCTTCTGCATTCCAGCCGTCTCCGCCACCGAACATGGTCAGAACAGGCTGTAACAACTGCAGCAACAGCATAACGGATAATAACAGTTTCAAATATTTATCGTAGGACTCCTTCGGTCTGAAATGCACTACGGTCTGTGCACAGATCAGGAAGATCCCGGCCTGTCCGATCACCCGGTATAACCATTGCATCCTCTTACCTCCCCCTGCTTCCGATAGCTAATAGTGCCAATGTGATCAGAAACAACAGCATGGCTGTGCCCGCAGTACGAAACAGAAGCATCCCTGCATTTCCCATATGATCCGTACAGTTGGTCACTCTTTTATCGCTGACGATCCCCATAAAAGCTGCCGCACACTTGATCAAAAACGCAGTAAACAAAATCTCCAGAAGCGGAGCCGCACACACCGCCAGAAGCAGTAACAGCAAAAGTACGCCGATGCTGTTGCGGATGACAACGGCTGAACCCACCGCCAGCTCCAGAAGCCCGTCTGCCGCATTTCCGATCCCCGGCAGTGCCGAAAGTGCCTTTTCCACGGCGGAGGTCTTGACGGAATCCAATACCGGTGTGATCAATGACTGGAACACGCTGATCCCCGTGACCACTCCCAGAGAAGCCTTGAGAATCCAGCCCACCGCCTTTTCCAGAAGTTCCGTCAAAAGTGTCAGCTTTTCCTCCACCCAGATCCCGTTGATCATGGTCAACAGGCCATAGCAGTAAATCAGTGGTAGTACCACACCCAACAGTATTTTTTCCGTACCATAGATCAGAAGCAGCATCAGCTGATACCCGGCTCCCACTGTAGCCGGCCCCGAGGCCACTCCCACCGCAAGAAGATACGTAGGTACCATCAGCCTTACAAACAACACGATATTTTCCACCGTCTCTCTTGCGGTTCCCAGAATCCCGGAAAAACATTGCAGCAGGATCACTCCCATGAGCAGATAGATAAAGTAAAAGCTTAAATCCGCAATCTGATGTTTGTCGAAAACCTCCACGAAATGAATCAGCAGTGCAGAAAGGATCCCCAGTACGATCAGCCAGATCAGAATATTTTTCCTGCCCGCAGCAGATGCTCCCATTCCCTGTATCACTTCCTGCAACAGGGTTCCCGCTGCCCCCAGCACATCTCCCTGCAGCAGCTGTCCCATCAATTCCGCCACGGAGATCCGGGAGGCCGGAAACAGCTTCTGCATCCCTTTTTCCAGTTCTTCCATGCCATATTCCTGCCACATTGCATCCATTGCTCCCTCACTCTTATAAAATACCATAGATCTGTCGGATCACCGTAAGCAGAATCGGCAGTCCCGCAAACAGTACCGAAAGTTTTCCCAGAATCTCGATCTGATCCGATACCGCTGCGAATCCGGCATCCTTGCAGATTCCGGCGCTGAATTCACACAGGTAGGTGATCCCCACCACTTTCATCAAAATACCGAGATACCCTTTTGCATCCCCGAGGTACTGCTGTAATCCCGCAAACTCCTCCAGCAACTGTCCCGTCAGCCCCAGCACATAGGAAAATACCAGCACACTCAGGGCAAATCCGATCAGCAGCGTATATTCCGGCCGCTGTTGCCTAAATTGTATGGCAAAAAGAACTCCGGCGATTCCAAGCAATGCAATCTTAATGATCTCGGACATATTTCCTCCTATTAAAACGAAAACAGAGTCTGTACAGTATCAAACAGATCATAGATATACGGAACGATCCAGCTAAGAACCAGGATCAGTCCCGCAAGGCTGACGAGAAAAGCATGTTCCTCCCTGCCGCTGTGTTTTAAGACCTGGCTGAGTATCGTTACAAGGATTCCTACCGCAGCTATTTTAAAGATCAGTCCTATTCCCATCTTTCCCCGTCCTTTTCTCTTCTCTCTGTGGTCTCCGGAACCGGCATCAGACTAACAATAACAGTATCAGCAGACCGCTCATGGCTCCCAGTCCTACGGAGAGCCTGCATTTCTGTGTAATTTCCCGCTGCTGCATATCCGCCGTATGTTCCAGTCCCTGTCTGGACAATTCGATACTTTTTATCTGCATCGTTTCATCCGCATAGCCCTCTTTTTCCGCAAAACGCAAAAACTCTTCAATGTCTTCTTTTTTCAGAGGAAGCATCCGCAGCTGTCTGCGAAAGCTTTTCTCCGCCAGTTCCAGAAAACCAGCATCCTCCGTCTCCGCATATTCTCGGTATACTTCGGTGCAGATCTCTCCCAGCCTGTCTTTCCGTTGTCTGCCGGTCTGTCGGCAGCATTCCGGAAGTGTTGACCCGTTGTACCGGATCTCACTGATCCACTGTTCCAGAATGCGGATGAGTTCCCGGATCGTATATAATCTTCCTAAGAATTGCTGCCGATACCACAGTCCCATTCCAAAGCATCCCAACAGAATCAGAAATCCTCCGAGCATCTGCATTCCATCCGTCCCCTTCCTTTTAAGATCACTATGCGGTCAAATATCTGTCGCAGGCAGGATTCACCCAGGCGCTTTGCTGCGTCCGTCTCGTCCGTTCCATGCAGAGTGGCCAGCAGACCACAGCCGCAGGCCGCTGCTTTTTGTAAGGCCCGCCTGTCCGTTTCCTCCCCCAGTTCATCCACTGCAATGACTTGAGGTGACATGGAACGCAAAAGTAATAACATCCCCTGAGCCTTGGGACAGCCATCAAGCACATCCGTCCGCATCCCCAGATCATTCTGAGGTCTTCCCAGATAGCTTCCCGCCAGCTCCGAGCGCTCGTCCACCACTCCCACCCGAAGTCCCGCACCATACGTATTACCATCGGAAATCTGGCGGATCAGATCCCTGAGCAGAGTGGTTTTGCCGAATCCCGGAGGCGATACAATCAGGGTATTCTGAAATTTTCCTTTCTTATATAATTTTGGCAGGATACCGTCAGCTGCTCCCCGGATCTCATGGGCGACCCGGATATTGATAAACGCAATATTTTTCAGAGTGCGGATCACTGTTTCATTTTCCAACACAGCCTGTCCGCACAATCCGATCCGGTGTCCGCCTTCCACAGTCAAAAAGCCCTGTCTGATCTCATCGGCATAAGCATACACCGAATCCTGACACAGCCAGGCGATCAACTCCCGTATCTCCGCTTCCGTCACCAGATGCGCTCCGTAAGGATGCTCCTGCCATTCCCCGCCGTTATTTAAGAAATAATCTTCTCTCGATGTTTCCACGATCACCGGCCTGTCCACACGTAGACGGATCTCGCAGATTTTTTCCCCATTATCCGCTGTCTTCTGCCAGAATGCTCTTCTCTTTTGCGGAAAAATACGAAGCAGGCTGTCCATGTTTCTCCTCCCGTAACTATTCAGAACCTCATGCGCAAAATCGTTCCTTCGGAACTTCTCCTTTGCGAATGCAGGCATTCATCAAGACTTAGCTGATATTTAATGCTCTGAATAGTTACAATATATGTCTCCGTGGACAGGATATTCCTTTCAATCTTCTCTTTTTTTCTATAGTGTGGTATAATAAGCGATAACTGTTTTTATGACTTTTGTTTTGGAGGTTTTTATGAACATAATCATTGTGGGCTGTGGCAAGGTTGGCTACACCCTGGTAGAGCAATTAGGCGGTGAGAATCACAATATCACCGTGATCGATACCAATGAGGAAAAGGTGAATTCCATCACGGATGATCTGGATGCCATGGGCATCGTGGGCAATGGTGTCAGCTTCCAGACACTGTCTGAGGCCGGCATTGACCATGCGGATCTGCTGATCGCCGTGACCGGATCCGATGAGCAGAATCTTCTGTGCTGTGTCATTGCGAAAAAGGCGGGACATTGTAAGACCATCGCCCGTGTCCGCAATCCTATCTACAATAATGAGATTGCTTTTCTGCGGGAAGAACTGGGGCTTGCCATGATCATCAACCCGGAGCTGTCCAGTGCCGCCGAGATTGCCCGGATCTTCCAGTTTCCTTCTGCAGTTAAGATCGATACTTTTTCCAAGGGAAGGATCGAGCTTCTGCATTTCCGCGTGACCCATGACTGTCTCTTAAATAATTATGAACTGATCCATATCCGTACCACCTTAAAATGCGATGTACTGGTATGTATGGTCACCAGAGATAATCAGGTGCTGATTCCCCGGGGTGATTTTGTCTTCCGGGAAGGCGATGTGGTAGCTATTGTGTCCACTCCTCCCAAGGCCAATGATTTCTTCAAAAAGATCGGTATCGGCGCCGGCAGGGCACGTACTGCCATGATCGTCGGTGGCGGAACCATTGCTTATTATCTGGCAAGAAGACTTTTAGAAGTCGGCATCCATACCAAGATCATCGATCAGGATCCCGCTCGCTGCGAGCATCTGAGTGAACTGCTGCCCAAGGCTTCCATTATCTGCGGTGACGGTACGGATGAACGTCTTCTGATACAGGAGGGGCTGGAGAACGTGGATGCTTTTGCTGCACTGACCGGACTGGATGAGGAAAATATCCTCCTGTCACTGTATGCGAAACGGACTTCCCGCGCAAAGGTAGTCACCAAGATCAACCGTATCAACTTCAGTGGTGTCTTAAGTGATATCAAGCTGGATACGATCTCCTATCCGCGCCTGGTAACTGCAGATATGATCATTAAATATGCACGATCCATGAATGAATCTCTCAACAGTAATGTGGAGAATCTGTATAAGCTGGAAGACGGTCATGCAGAGGCACTGGAATTCTACATCAAAGAGGATTCTGCCGTTACCAATATACCTCTGAACCGTCTGCACATCCGGAAAAATATCCTGGTCTGTTCCATCGTCCGCGGAGGACAGGCTATTATTCCCAGTGGTCAGGACGAGCTTCATGTAGGCGATTATGTGGTCGTAGTACTGACACATGCACGGCTGAATGATATTAAAGATATTATTGAAGGGTAATTTTGTAGAAGGACACTATCATGAATTTTGCGATATTGAGTTTTATTATCGGATTTATTTTACAATTTGAAGCTTTATTCTTACTGCTTCCCTGGATCGTGGGTATGATCTACGGAGAATATCATGTGGCACTGATCTATCTGGTGACCGCAGCTGTTTGTTTCATTTTAGGAAAATTGTTAAGTTTCAGGCACACAGGACGTTTTAAGGAATTGTACGTCAGGGAAGGTTTCACTGCCGTTGCCCTGGGATGGTTTGTCATGTCTGTTTTCGGTGCTATTCCCTTCGTTCTCACCGGAGAGATTCCTTTTTATATTGATGCTCTCTTCGAGACGATCTCCGGCTTTACGACCACAGGTTCCAGTATCCTGTCCGATGTGGAAGCACTCAGCTATGCCAGCCTGTTCTGGCGCAGCTTCACTCACTGGATCGGCGGTATGGGCGTATTTGTATTTATTATGGCGATCCTGCCGATGATGGGTGGCTCCACCATGAACCTGATGCGTGCGGAGAGCCCCGGTCCTTCCGTCAGCAAGCTGGTACCGAGAGTACGGGATACTGCGAAAATCCTCTATGGACTTTATATGGCGATCACTGTTCTGGGCGTGATCATGCTATGCCTGTGCGGTATGCCGTTGTTTGATTCCCTGTGTACGACCTTCGGCAGTGTCGGCACCGGTGGTTTCGGTGTCAAGAACAGCAGTATCGGCGGTTACTCTCCACTGATACAGAATGCAGTAACGATACTTATGATCTTAAGCGGTGTCAATTATACGGTATATTTCTGTCTGTTAAGCAGGCAGTTTAAGGAAGCTTTTTCCATCGAAGAAGTTCGTTGGTATTTTTTGATCATTTTCGCCAGTGCTCTGACGATCGCCTGGAATATCCGCCCGCTCTATGCAACTTTGGGAGAGACACTGCGGCACTCCTTTTTCCAGGTAGGAACGATCATCACCACCACCGGATTTGCCACCACGGATTTCAATATGTGGCCGCAATTGTCGAAGACGATCCTTCTGCTTCTGATGATGATCGGAGCCTGTGCCGGCAGTACCGGTGGCGGTATAAAGGTATCCCGTGTGCTGATCCTCTTCAAGGCGATCCGCAAGGAGCTGTCCATGATGATCCATCCCCGGATGGTGAAAAAGATCAAGATGGACGGACACAATCTGTCCCACGAGACGCTTCGTTCCACCAATGTCTATATGACGGCTTATTTTATCGTACTCTTCGTTTCCCTGCTGATCGTCTGTCTGGACGAATATGACCTGAGCACAAACTTTACCGCAGTACTGGCCACCCTGAACAATATCGGTCCCGGCCTGGAGTTAGTCGGTCCCACCCAGAACTTCGCATTGTTCAGTCCTCTGTCCAAATGCGTGCTGATGTTCGATATGCTGGCCGGACGACTGGAACTCTTCCCCATGCTCGTGATCCTGCTGCCGTCCTGCTGGAAGAAATATTAATTCCTTAATCACAAAAATGAGTCTGTGATGACATTTTTAATCGTCACACAGACTCATTTTTTCATGCATACCTCTAATCAAATGTTGACCGAAATGAGAACGCTACATATCATTACAATCATTATATGATGTCGGGGTCAAAAGCCCCCGACTTTGATGCCTACGGATTGTTCCGTGCTACGCACTCCCACGTCTCCGCTCCGCTTCGGTCCGTGCTAGACATGTGCCACTGGCATCATTATATATGAATCTTCAGACACTTCTTGCCGGTCAGTTCCTTCGTCCGTTCATCCGGCTGTCCAAAGCCAACATAAATATCTGCTCCCCTACCGGTATGTACAAATTTACCTTCTTCATCTACAACGGTAAATGCCCTCCTCGGAATTTCCAGTGTCACCATCTTTTCTTCTCCCGGTGCAAGTTCCACGCGCTTAAACACGGCAAGTTTAGGATTGGGCACTTCGTTGATATCCTCAACCTGTACATAGACCTGCAATACATCCTCTGTAAAAACATCTCCGTGATTTGCAACGGTTACTTCAACACCTACACTCTGTTCTTCCGTTTGTGCATATACCACATCTTCCGTCAATTCCGCCCTCATAACTAATGTATCAGCATAATTCAGCCCATAACCGAATGGATAAAGTGGAGCTTTTTCCACAAAGCGATATGTCCTGTTCTTCATGGAATAGTCATCAAAATCCGGCATCCCCTGTAAATTGCGGTAAATGGTAACCGGCAATTTACCCGAAGGTGATATTTCTCCAAAGAGTATATCTGCAACTGCCTTTCCACCTCTTGCTCCCGGATACCATGTCTGAAGAACTGCATTCGCCCTGTCATCTGCCAGGTTCAAATCCATAGCACTTCCTGCCATCATACATACAATAAACGGAACTCCCATTTCTGCCACGATTTCCAAAAGCCTCTGCTGTGAAGGCGGAAGCATCAGCCCCTGCTTGTCTCCGGATGCATATGCATTGCCTGTATCGCCCTCTTCTCCTTCAAGACTTTCGTCCAGTCCCAGACACAGAATAACAAGATCCGAATGTTCTGCAACTGTCATTGCCTCAGAGATACGGTCATCCTCTCTTGCCAGTTTTTCTACCTGATCTAAAAACAAATGGCAGCCTTCTGAATAAAGTACCCTGACATCATCGCCTACATAGTCCTGAATACCTTCCAGTACAGTAACATACCTTGAAGCCGTCCCATGATAATTGCCGATCAGGGCTTCTCTGGAATTGGCATTGGGACCAATGACTCCGATTGTTTTAAGTTTCTTTTTATTTAAGGGTAAAATGCCATCATTTTTTAACAATACGACACTCTTGCATGCTGCCTCTATGGAAAGCTCAATATGTTCCCTACATTCAACAACTTCATACGGAATATTATCATATTCTGTCTCATCAAACATTCCCAGCAAGAATCTGGTCGTAAATAAACGAATGGCTGATTTCTGCAGTAGTTCTTTGGAAATAAGCCCCTCTTCATAGGCATTCAGGATTTTCTGATAAGTACATCCGCAATTAACATCGCAGCCCATCTCCAGAGCCAGTCTGACGCTTTCCTCCGGTCTGTCTGTCACCTTATGGTGTTCATGAAAATCACGGATAGCCCAGCAGTCTGAAACATAGTGTCCCTGAAATCCCCACTGTTTTCTCAAAACCTCCACCATCAGATAACTATGAGCACAGCATGGTTCACCATTGGTTCTGTTATATGCGCCCATAACCGCTTCGACTTTTCCTTCCCTGACACAGGCCTCAAACTGCGGAAGATACGTTTCCCAAAGTTCTTTCATGCTAACCTTTGCATCAAAATAGTGACGTTTTTCCTCCGGGCCGGAATGTACTGCAAAATGCTTGGCACACGCTGCCGTGCGCAGATATTCTCCCTCTCCCTGCAGACCTTTGATATATGCAACACCCAGTATTGCAATCAGTGTCGGGTCTTCTCCATAAGTCTCATGTCCACGCCCCCAGCGGGGATCCCGGAAGAGATTGACATTGGGCGACCAAAGTGTAATTCCTTTATAAATATCACGGTCTTCATGTTTTTCATTTTCATTATATTTGGCTCTCGCCTCCGTAGAAACGGCAACTCCTATCCGCTCCAGCAGTTCTTCATCAAAAGTTGCTCCAAGCCCGATTGCCTGTGGAAAAACAGTTGCTGTACCCGCTCTTGCAACACCATGCAGGCCCTCATTCCACCAGTTATACTCCGGAATATCCAGATGTGGAATTTCATCTGCGTCAAAGCGTAGCTGTGAAGCCAGTTCCTCTACGCTCATCTGCTCCACCAATTCAGTAGCTCGTCTGACTGCCTCTTGTCTGTTCATAAATTCCTCCATAAGTTTTTTCTGATTATTAGCTATATAGGCTTAATAATCTTGCCTCTGCCACACAGGTATCATAATCTGCCGAGTAAGGAACTTTCTGCTTGGATCTGAATCATTAGAAAAGCTGCGCTGTCATTTTCTTTTTGTCTTCTCTGATACTCTGTTGGCAGAATACCGTATTTCTCCCGGAACAGTCTGGAAAAAGCCTGACTGTTGGGGAAACCGTTCTTTAATGCAATTTCGCCTATGGTCAGATCCGTTTCCTCCAGTTCCCGCAATGCATGTTCAAACCGGATGCTCCGCAGATAATCTTTATAGTTGATTCTGCCATACTGACGGAACATTTTCGACAAGTAAGTAGGGCAATATCCAAATGTTGCTGCCAGAGTTTCCAGTGAAATTTCTTCTGCATAATGTTCCCGAAGGTATCCAGTAATTCTTTCAAGATGTCCTGAATGAGTATTCCCCGGATAATAATCCTTCTTTTCCTCAGGTATCCGATAAGCGGTTACCAGAAGATATTTCAGCTGATAAAAGATACTCTGCATCAACAGTTCATAGCCGTACTCTTTTCTGATCTGCTGTCTGTACATTTTCTCAAGTAATGCAAAAAGTTTTCCATCCTCTTCCTTTTTTTCACCGGAAAACCGCATTATCTGTTTTTCCATTGGGATCTGTAAAACAATTGCCTCATTTCGTCCCGATGTATGAATGGAATGCACTTCATTGCTGTTCACAATTATAAACTTTCCTGCCGGAAGGACATATTTTTTATCGCCGAGATAAAAATCTACCTTTCCCTCCCGCAAGGCAAATATTTCAACACTGCTATGTTGATGCGCCTCACGCATATATTTTCCGTCTGCACCCTCGAAACGGAATAGCTTAAAGGGCAGTCCCCGATCCGGCACCACTGCTTCCTGCCGGTATATCTTCTCTTCTTTCATAATCATCCCTAATCTTCCACACCGGAAGATTTTCTGTTCCATGATAAAATCTCACCGGCAGTTTCCCGGAGGGGGAAAATTCTCCAAACAGCATTTCGGCAATTACCTTACCACCTCTGGCTCCCGGATACCAACAATCCACAATGGCTTTCACATTCGGGTTGTGTTCCGCCCATGGCAGATCTATGGCGCTTCCTGCCATTAACAGAACCGCCACCGGTTTTCCCATCGCTGCAACGGTTTCCAGAAGTTCTTCCTGAAGTTCCGGCAGATTTAATCCCAGTTTGTCTCCGCTGGCATATTCATTCCCAGCATCGCCCTGTTTATGGTTGCATCCAGTCCAAGGCACATTACTGCCACATCGGCATGTTCCACGGACAGCTTTACTTGCTCCGTGGTACGCACTCCCACTTCTCCGCTGCGGTCCGTGCTAATCATGTGCCACTCTCTTTATTTGTAAATTCTGTAATTTCCCGAAAGTGCCAGCATGGCAAACAGGTACAGGAAATTATCATAATATCGTCTGTCCCCGGTGCGGAGCGGAGTATTCCAGAAGCGGTCTACGCATTCCTTTATATGAGGACCGTCTGCTGCCAGTGATGCCTGTGCATTGACTGCTACAATGGCAACCGGATGCAGTGCCTTCTCTTCCAGTCTTGTTCCATCAATCAGGAACACACCGTCCCAGTGTTCTCTCTGCTCTTCACAGTAAAATCTCTGCAGCCGGTTTGCGATCTCCGTCTGCCACGGATCTTTGTCATACCAGAGATGATCCATAGCAATGTTGGCTATGGTGCGGTATGCATCACTGTAGTACCAGTCATGCTTTCCGAAGATCTCCTGATGCCCAGCATGGGGTGTCCCGTCATAGTCTGCGTATTCTGCGCTGAGACCGGTTTGTGGATGACATGCCTTATGCAGATATTCTCTGCTGGCTGCCGCAGCCTGTCTCCAGAATTCCCGGTCTTCTTCCTCCACCTTCTCCGCAAACATCTCATAAAAATGAGGCAGATGATATGAGGGGTCAGAAAAATCCATGTTTGTGACAAATTTGATCAGATGATTGGAAGGCTCCCACATAGGTTCTCCCGGATGTCCAGGCTCCCCTTTGTGGATACATTCCCGCAGGATTGCCTTTGCCTCTTTGCTGTAGGCAAAAATTCCTTCCCCATCCCCCCAACGGGCGGAGGCGAAAAACAATGCCATGGCAAAATACTCTTCTCCGTCCGGTGCCGGTCCCTCTGCATTGTGCGTTCCATCCGTGCTGCAGGACCAGGCAAAATAGTTGCGGCAGGGTCCTGCCGGAATATACATATAAGTCCGCACCCACTTCCAGAGACGGTCAAATTCCGCTTTCTTATCCAGCTGTACGCAGACCATCATGCCGTAGGACATTCCCTCAGTGCGTACATCATGATTGCCGGTATCCTCCAGATACGCCATATCACCGCCTGCCTCATGATAAAAACGTTCTGCCTCCGTTCCGTAAAATATGGTTTCAAAGGTCTGTTCCAGTCTTTCCCCGATTGCGGTCTCATCATAACCGCACTCTTTCAATACATTTCGATAAATTCCAGTCTGATATGCTCCTGCCATTTGCTCGTTCTCCGATTTTTATTCTTTGACGCCACCCAAAGTAAGTCCGGCTACAAAGTACTTCTGTAAGAAAGGATAAATACAGATAATGGGCAGCATGGTAATGATCGTTGCCGCTGCACGCACGGAAGTCGGTGTTACGGTTCCTGCGGCATTCTTCATTGCCTCCGCTGAAGTTCCCTGATTGGTTACGGAGGATAACAGCTTCATCAATTCATACTGCAATGTGGTCAGATTACTGCTCATGCGATTGTAAAGCATGGCATCAAACCAAGAGTTCCACTGGCCTACCGCCACAAACAGGGCTACTGTGGCATAAACCGGCTTACACAGCGGAGAATAGATCTTAAGAAAAATAGTGCTGTAACCGGCACCGTCCAGCTGTGCGGATTCTTCCAGGCTGTCAGGGATTCCGTTCATATAAGTACGGATTACCAGCATATTAAACGCACTTACCATTCCGGGGATCACATATACCCAGAAGCTGTTGGTAAGCCCCAGCCCCTTATATAAAAGGAATGTCGGGATCATTCCACCGTTTACATACATGGTGATGACCCAGAACAGGGAAACCTCTCTCTGGAACAGGAATCTTTTGCGGCTGACAATAAAAGCAAGGATCGCATTGGCTGCCAGAGACAACAGGGTTCCGATCAGTGTTCTGGCAACTGTGATATAAGCGCCTGTGATCAGATTATCTTTATGTAAAACCGTCGTATAGTTTTTCCAGGTGAATTTTCTCGGCCACAGGTAGATTCCTCCCCGCAGGGCATCCGTACCATCATTCAAAGAGATTGCCAGAGTATTCAGCACCGGATATAACGTTACGATCACAAACAGGACCATGATGATGCCGTTTATGAACGGAAAAATGTCATTTTTTTTGGATTTGATCTTATACTTTGTATCTATCATTGTAATTACCATCTCTTTCTGTTTTAGAATAACTGCTCTTCGCCGTTATGTTTTGCAAACTGATTGGCCAGAACGATCAGGATGATACTTACCAGGCTCTTGAAAATACCTGCGGCTGTACCTATTGCATAATCTCCCTGGCTGATGCCCCATTTCAATACATAAATATCAATCGTCTGGGAGAACTTCTGTATCAATCCGTTTCCTAACAGATACTGAATTTCAAATCCTGCATTTAATACATTACCCACATTCATCAGCAATAAAATTACGATGGTCGGTTTGATTCCCGGAAGAGTAACATATTTAATTTTATTCCATCTTCCTGCGCCATCAATGGCAGCAGCTTCATACAGGGAAGGGTCAATGGATGTGATGGCCGCCAGATAAATAATGGCATTCCATCCTGTCTCCTTCCAGACATTTGCAAATGCTACAATCGGCCAGAAGTACCCAGGATGGGCAAAGAAATTGATCGGCTGGCTGAGCACATGCAGATTTACCAATACTTCATTTACAATTCCGGTACCAGACAACATATCATGCAGGATACCGGTTACGATGATCCAGGAAAGAAAATGTGGCAGATAAGAGATCGTCTGTACTGTCTTTTTCCCACCATTACTCTTGATTTCATTCAATAGAATTGCAAATACAATTGCGGTAACGAAAGTTGCCACAAGGTTGATCACGCCCATGGCCAGTGTGTTCCTGATGACCCGCAGGAATGTCACATCCGAGAATAACATCTGAAACTTCTGAAGTCCCACGAATTCGGAGTGCAGGATTCCCAACTGCGGCTTATAATTCTGGAATGCCATCGTCCATCCGGCTAAGGGAAGATAGTAAAAAATCACTCCATAGATCATCATTACTCCTGCCCAGAAAAGCAGAACTTTTTGCCTTTTGATTTCTTTCCATGTGATAGGTGTTCTGGTTTGTTTTACTTTTTGTTTCGATTTTGTTCTCGTTAACGACATATCCTCGCTCCTTAAAAAACGGGCAGATGAAATTTTACCTGCATCTGCCCATTCTCAAATTTCATTTATATGTTTTTATTTGAACTTTGCTGCCAGTTCCATTCTGCTGTCCAGTTCTGCCTGTAATTCACTGATAAAATCTTCCGGCTTGCAGGCATTATATGCATCCATATAATCCGCCCATGCTTTGTCGAAATCAGCTGCCATAACTACCTGAGGAAGATACTCATGCTTTACTTCACCGATCTTGGTCCATGCCATACCACCGGGTGTGCTGGTATTGAAGTTATTGGAGAAGGACCACATAGGATACCATTCACCGGGTGCTTCGTTGGTGCCCAGCATTTCCACGTAAGTCTCCGCACCGTATGCCTGGAATGCTTCCTTCACATCATCGTTTAATCCATCGAAGAATTCCCTCGCCTGGCCATCTGGCTTGTTTGCATTGATACCATCATCACTGGTTCCGTTGTACTGAGGGAAATAAGAATAAGAGCACATATGGGATGCCTTATACTCTGTATCGGAAGCCTGCATTCTCTGCTCCGGTGTTCTGTAGAATTCACCGTTCTCATCTACTTCATAGTCAACACCTTCCACACCCCAGAAACGAAGGTTATGGATATCCTGATCCAGCAGATCATTGATCAGCTTCAGTGCGCCGGGAACATCCTTACAGCTTACAGTAATTGCAAGTCCGCTTCCGGAATTGAATGCACCACCGGCATTATGCCACTGGTTTTTTACACTTTCATCAATTGTTATAGGCAGTGGAATATAGTCGCATCCCTGTGCATCCAGTCCTGCCTGCTTGATGGCATCGCCTGCTGTGTAAGCGAAATCCCACCACTGATCGATCATACCCAGGACACGTCCTGTAGAAAGCTTGGAAATATACTCATCATAAGACTGGGTAAAGGACTCGGGGTCTACAATGCCTTTCTTGTATTCTTCATTTAATTTTCTAAAATACTTTACTGCGGTATCGGAAGTGTTGTAATCCAGTACCGTCAGCGTCTCAGGATCTACCATACAGCTTCCGTCATTGGGATAACCATCCAGGAACTGAGGTGCGTTCTCCAGACAGAAGTATCTCCAGTCATCACAGAGAATGGTATAAGGAATATTGGCTGTTCCGTCTTCCATAGTAGGATTTGCTGCATTATACGCTTCGATCAGATCAAAATACTGATCCATGGTCCGGATCTCGGGATAGTCTGCCCATTTCAGAACTCTTGCCTGAATCCAGAATGCTTCATCATTATGTGCACATACCTTCTCTTCGTTCTTGATGCAGCTGAACTGCGGGATCCAGTAAATGTGGCCGTCTTCCTGACGAAGCTTCTCCCACTCCAGATCAGTAAACAGATTCTTGATATTAGGATAATCATCCAGATAATCATCCAGTGCTACCAATGCTCCTGCCTCATACAGCTGTGTGGTTCCAGTCTGTCCCTCAATGAAGTCCGGATACTCACCACCGGCGATCATGGTACCCACAGCTTCATCTGCAGTCTGTCCGGTCAGCCAGGTCTCTTTTACTTTGGCGCCTACCTTCTCTGCAATCAGCTGCTGTACTTCATTGTCGTCATTGATTTCAGATCCCGCTACCCCAAAAAATGCGGTGAACTCTTTGATACCTGCTTCTTCTGTGGTACTGTCGGTTCCTGCGCTCGTTGTACCATCTCCGGATGTCTGGTTACCGTCACTGCCACATCCGGTGAACAGTGCCGCTGTCATTGCTGACACAAGTAACATGCTTACAAGTCTCTTTTTGTTCATGTTGTAACTACCTCCCTTTCGATAAATCTATTTTACCTTTTTGAGAGGAACTAACAATCAGAGGAACTATAGCAAAAGACAGGGGAAATTATAGGTGGTTCTGTAATTTCCCCTGTCTTTTATTCTCTTACTCTCCCTGTTGCATCTTTTTACGGAATCTTGCGGGAGTGCAGCCCTTGATCTGAATAAAACGGTTCGTAAAATAGTCCAGATCATGGTAGCCCACATCTTCTGCGATCTGAACGATCTTTTTATCGGTACGCAGCAGGGCATCCGCAGCCTGCTCCATCCGGTAATTGTTCAGGTAGTCTTTAAAGGATTGTCCGTACTTTTTCCGGAAAAGCTGTCCAAGATAAGCACTGTTGACATAATACTTTTCACTCAGGCTTTTCAGTGTAATATTTGAAGCGTAATTTTCCCGGATCTCTTTTTCCACCATACCCAGAATTCCTCTGGATACATTCTTCCGCAGCTGTGACAGATAATCCGCATATTCGCAGGCAAATCTGGTCAGATGTGCCTTACTTCCGCGCTTTACCCCGGTCTCAAAGCTGCTCTCACTGATGACCCTTAAGATTTCCTCCTGGTTCACGTCATCATCCTGTTCACAGGCTAAGTGGATCAGCTGAAACAACAGATAATTAATATTCAGGTTCATCGTCTCCCCGCAAATACCGCGTTTACACATTTCTTCATAAAAGAAAGCCACCGCCTCCCGGATTTCCAGATGATTGTTCTGTTCGATTGCCTTCAGCAGGCCATCCAGGCTCTGCTTACACAGGATCAGTCCTTCCGGAGATACCTGGACCTCCTCCTCATAGAAATAGATATCCTTCTTTGTCCGAAACCCCTGAAAAGAACGAAGCATACAGGTATTGCCGTAAGACTTTGCTATGCTGCTGATATCCTGCACTTTTTTTCCTGCCAGCATCACCACATTTGTCTGTAAATTTGATGCAAGATATTCCCGGAATCGTTCCAGATACCGTTTTACATCCATCCCACTTTTTTCCGGAACATAATCAAACAAAATCAGTCCGATATCGTAGATTTTTTCATTGACAGAAACATCAAACACACTCAGATCTGCATCTTCTTTCAGATATTCCCTGCTGTATTCATACAGCCGCCTCTGTAATGTCCGCATTTCCCGATCTGTCGTTCCCTCATCATCATAGGATCCTTCCGTCTGGATCTCCACATATCTCACACCGGTTCCGCATCGCATGTGTTCATGTATATATCTGACATTCAGGTCATCAAACTTCCCCTGGATCAATGCAATCATATGTCTTGCCAGATAAGCCTGCTCCAGCTTCCGGTTCTTTTCATGATCCAGCTCCTCTCTGTTGCGCAGAGCAAGTACCTTATTCAGTACTTTGCACAGAATCTCGCTGTCTACCGGCTTTAGCAGATAATCCGTGCAGTCATTCTGCATTGCCTGTTGTGCAAAACTAAATTCCGCATATCCGCTCAGTATAACAAAATATGCATCTGAAATTTTCTCTTTACGGATGTGTTCCAGCAGTTCCAGTCCTGTCATCTGAGGCATTTTAATATCGGCAATAACCAAATCTACCTTTTCCTTCTTCAAAAAAGCCAGTGCTTCCATCCCATTTGCTGCTGTTCCCGCAATCCGAAAGCCTTCCTTCTCCCAATCTACTAAAAGTTTCAATCCCTGTAAAATAAACGGCTCGTCATCTACCAGCAATACTTTCAGCATCTGTTTTACCCTCCTGCAAACAGGGAATCCGTATCGTAACCGTGGTTCCCACTCCTTCTTCTCCTTCTACACGGAATTCCACTCTGTTTTCCGTTACCATTTTCAATCTGACACAGGCGTTAATAATCCCTACTCTTCCGCCGCCCTTGAGCATCTCAATGTCGGCATTGCACATGTTGTTCTGTAGCTCTGTAAGTTTGGCCTCCGCCATACCGCTTCCGGTATCTTCAATTTCTATCTCCAGCCCTTCTCCCTGACGGCCTATCCTTACAAATATCCATCCCGGACTGGATTTGCTTTCAATGCCATGCACACAGGCATTTTCTACAAAGGTTACAATCGTAAGCTTGGGTATCTTGAAGTTTTCACATTCTCTGTCTACTTCAATGTCATAATTCAGCCGTTCTCCAAAACGATACTTCTGAAGCGCCAGATAAGCTTTCACAAATTCAATCTCCTGGAAGATACTCACGGAATCATTGCCCCATTCCACATACTGTCTCTGCATCACCGCCAGTTTGGACACCATGTCGGCTGTCTCGTTTTCTTTTTTCAGAATGCTGTGCATCCGGATGCTTTCCAGTACATTAAACAAAAAGTGAGGATTGATCTGGCTGTGTAATGCCAGAAGTTCCGCATTTTTTCTTCCCACCAGTATCTCCTGCTCACGGATCTTATTCTTATATACAGTCTCGATCAGTCCATTGGTACGTTCCACCATGCGGTTATAATTTCGTATCATACTGCTGATCTCATCTTTACCGTCTTCACAGGGCATGGGAATAAGATGATCACTGTCTACCGATTTGAATACCCTGCTCAGTTCCGTAATCCTTTTTGTAAAGGAACGGTTGAAGATCTGAACGAACCAGAAGGGAAAAATAACGTTCGCCACAAGGAGCAGCAATATGATGGGAAGTTCGTTCCGGATGCTTGTAAGAAAACTGTTCTCTACCGGCTTTACATAAATCGTAAGATCTGTACCATACAGACTGATGGTATGTTCATAGGCATCTCTTATTGTTGCGTTATCCAGCCGCTGAAACTCGCTGCCGTAGCTGCCGTATTGTCCATTGGAAAGAAGGATCCGATCTCCTTCACAGATCAGAACCTCATTATCATAGTTCATGTTTTTAATGATGCGCACCATACTGCCATAATCAAACTCGATTTTTAAGTACTTTTCTGTCTCTGCATCATAGAAATCCAGCCGCTGTAGATAAATGACGCGCCGCTCCCTTGTGATTCTGGAACTGCTGTCATCATAGACAAAAAAGAGCCCTTTGCTTTTCGCCTCTTCGTTCAGCTGCAGATAGCTCTCTGTATTCCTGAGCTTATCCAGCGTATTGACCCTTCCTCCGTTTACAATGGTATCGTTATCCGTATACAGGGTAAATATCATACTGTTCATTCCCAGTGCATTTTCCAATAACGTCCCGCTCAGGAAATTCTGATATGCCGCCACATATTCTGCAGAATTAGTGTATCTTTTGGATAAGAACTCTTCAAAATCGCGATTGGTATAAATACTGTTGCCTATCTCCCCGGCATTTCCGATCATACTGCTCAGACTGTATTCCACCGCACTGGCAATATTAGACATCTCATGCTCCCTGCGTTCTCTGTCAAATTTTGCAGTCGTCAGGAACACAACACTGTCTGTTACAATCAGGGGAATCAACACACAGACAACATAGAAAATATAAAACTTTTTTTTGATGGTGAAATCATCCATCCAAAGATCCAGCTTATGTAATGCCTTCCCCATAAGATCCTCTCCTTATTTATGTGAAAAAGAGCAGACGTTTCTGTAGCCTGCTCTTCTTTATTATAGGACATCTGCGTTCTGTCCGCAATCCGTTTTTATATGGCATTCTGCACAAACCAGGCAAAATCAGCATAGTTACTGCTGTCCTGTCCATTGGCAGATGCGTACATTCCTATCGTACATCCCACAAATCCCCCTGCTTCCTCCGTGGTATAAGGAAGCAGACTGATATCCTCAGCAATCAGCCTCTCCCTGCCATCCCTGAAAAGCCATATCCGTGCCTTCTGCCTGTCGCAATGCATTCGTATTTTAAAGAATTGCCTACCTTCTCCTGCCGGCTTTTCGGTAAGGATTCTCTCTTCCCCATGGATGCAGGCTGTCACAACAAAACAATTCTCTTCAGCCCTTTTCCGGATCTCCATGCGCAAATGATTTTCATGATTTTGGTACAACACCATTCCCGCAGTCTCACATTCCTGCTTCGGTTCAAATTCCATCCCGGTCTCTGCATAGAATGCATAATTTTTCTGACGGATTCCGAAATAGGAACAATGATTGCGGTCAGATATTTTTTCCTTTTTTGTATAGAGCCGCAGCATCCCCGGCCGGTGACTCAGGGAATAGTTTTCTTCACGGATTTCTTCTACACTTACCAGCCGTTTGTCCGGTGTTTTCTCCCAAAAACTGATATGATCGGAAGTACTGCTTACTTCCTCTGGAAAACGGTATTCCTTTGTGGGCAGTTCCAATGTATCTTCCAGATGCCCGACGCCTTCTGCAATCACCGGCCATCCATTTTCCCATGTGACTTTCGCCAGAAAAGTCTCTCTTCCCATGCTGCTGTGTCCTTCACAAGGTCTGGATGCCAGCATTACCACGTACCAGTTCCCCTTACCATCCTCCACCAGATCTCCGTGTCCTGCGTAGATCACAGGATAGTTTTTCCCCAGATTCCTGTGGGTGAAGATCGGGTTTCTGGGGCAGCCCTCGAACCACTGGAACAGCTTTTTACTTCTGGCAATGCTGATGCTGTGCTCCGGTCCGGTTCCTCCTTCTGCATGCATCAGATAATAGTAACCGTCGATCTTATAAAGGTGCGGTCCCTCCGGCCAGATAACACCTTTTACAGCCCCTTTCCAGATTGCCATGCTCTCTCCCACAAGCTTCATCTGCCGAAGATCCAGTTCCTGTACCCAGATTTCCCAGTCCCCGTTATAGCGGACTCCTTCCGGATTCGGTCTCGTACCACAGTAATAGCATTTCCCGTCATCATCGAAGAAAAGACTGGGATCGATCCCCGGAGCGTCTTCGCCGAGATAACAAGGATCTGACCACGGTCCCGCCGGATCTTTTGCCGTTACAATGAAATTGCCTCCGTAGCTTACATTGGTAGTGATCATATAAAACAGTCCATCATGGAAGCGGATCGTTGGTGCATAAATCCCCTGTGATATTTCACTTCCCTTCACCTGAAGTTGTTCCGGTCTGTCAAGAATATTCCCGATCTGCTCCCAGTGTGCCAGATCTCTGCTGTGGAAAATCGGAACTCCCGGTGCATACACAAAACTGGAATTCACAATGTAATAGTCCTCTCCTGCCCTGCATATGGATGGATCCGGATAGAAACCGGATAAAATTGGGTTCTTTGCTGTAACCATTTTGTTTTCCTCACTCTGTTCTATATTGTGTATCCAAATCCTAAGATTGTAAATTTTTTATTCTGGTCTTCCTCTGTCACTGTAATCCGTACTTTATGGGATCTGCTTTCTGTCTCCCAAAACAGTAATACAGCATTACAATGCAGCCAATTGTTCTTATGGGGATCCGCCGTCATACAATATACATCATTTACAAATACATCGGCCTTCCCCACATCCATTTCTCCGGAATCCTTAAATATAAGAAACAGTGACTTGCAGGTAATCTCCATTTCAAATCCCGGCATCTGCGGTCTGCTTCCATCATACATCCAGTTATACGGAAATTCCGGTGTCTGTGTAAGGCTTCCGTCCATTTCCACACTCTGCAATTCTATATCTGTGGAAGTAAAACTACCCGTCCGGATTTTGGCTCCTACATAACGGTTCTTCTTATCAAGCAAAAAAATTCTTTCAAAATCAGCACCGATCACTGCCGGTCCGAAAAGCTTTTCCGACAGGATCTGTTCCTCCGTCATTCCTTCCACAAAAGTCCCAACTCTTGCAGGTTCTGCTGCATCACAACGCTCAAACAGATATTGCAGGCAGTCCGCCATAATGGTATGTCCGGTATTATTGGGATGAAACATATCATAAAAGAACTGATTTTTAGATAAAATTCTTCCCTCGCCGCACTTTAATGAAAACTGTGGAGTGACCGCATTGAGGATGCTCACCATGGGAAGATCATAAAGATCCCCCACCGGCCTTAACCGCTCCTGTAAATTCCAATCATTTGCAAATACCGAAAACAGGAGAACCACTGCCGGCTTCCATGGCAGTTTCAACACTTTCCGCACCAGGCTTTCATAACAGACACCTTTTGTCTCATCTCCCTCATCGTTTACTGCAAATTCAATAACCACAATATCCGGTCGTTCCCCTTCCCTGAGCACATCCCGGTCAAACCGGATCATTCCCAGTTCTGAAGGTGTTCCGCCGACTCCGGCTTTGATAAACCTGACATTGTTCTGTGTCGAAAAACGATTCTGAAACAGTTGAAAGGACTTATATGCATAGCATTCCGTATGGATCGGTGTGGCTCCGGCTCCCTGCGTGATAGATCCACCGATATAGGCAAGCGTTACCTCTTTTCCTGCCTTAGATTTTTCAATAGCCTTACGGATACGATAAGGATTCCCCAGCTGCAACAGAGAGCGGCTGATCATGCCGCAGTATTCTTCCGAATGCATATCTATAACCAGATCCTCTTCCTCCGGAGGTGCTTCGTATCCGTCATTTAGGAAGAGTCTTACACTGACTTTTCCCATCCGCTCCGGCGCTGCAAACAGAATTTTAATCTGTCCCGGCACATGATCATCCTCTGTCCACCTGTAATCCGACAGATAGATTCTATGTTCCATGCCGTCACACTTAAGAGAAGTCGTAAGATTCGTTCCACCTCCGTACAGGTCTTTTTTCCCATACATCTGAAATACAAATTCTGCGGTTTCTTCCGGCCGGTCCGTCTCCACGCTTACGCCGATACTATGTACCAGTCTGCCAAATCCCTCTACTGTCTCCAGAAGTGTCAGTTCTTCCTTATCCGTAACATTTCCCGTGATCTGTGCACTGTTGATCAGCCGTCCGTCGCTTTCATAGATAAACTGGATTCCGGTTCCGTCCTTTTGCCGTTCTCCAAAAATATCTTTGTCTTTTAATATATAGAAAAAAGGTCTTGCCTTTTCCGGATCCTTCGGTGCTGCCGGTCCAGTCATTTCTATCCCTCCCGAACTTTTATCAGTTCTATTATAGTCCGGCTCTCCTTGCACAAACACCCGGGAAAATATAGGAAATGCAGGTAATAATTTTATATCCGGCAGGCTGCAAATCGTCTCCGGAAGGAATTCCAATCTTCTCCGTCGCTTCGTTCCATGACAATTGCTTTTGCTTTTTGTCCATCCGGAATATATTTCTTTATAATGTTTTGCATCCGTTCCGGTGTCTCTTCGGCATCGGTCATCACCAATATAGTCTCCACGGCTTTTCCTGCTGCCAGAAAATACTCCATAATGTTCGGTATTTTCCCCTGGTGCAGGAAACAGGACGCAGTTTCTGTGGAAAGTGCTTTTAAGATCATTACGCTCCGCTCTTTTTCCGCTCTTTCAAAATATGCCGGTGTATATACATAGATCGTACTTACTTTCTCTTCCTCCGCAAGATAATCATAATGTATATGCACCTGACCGTGCACTGTATCCGCCAGTTCTGTCAGCGGGAACTCCGGATCCGGCATTTCCAGATAGTTCACAGCCCTGTCTCCCGAGTATCCCACCGGAGCATCCGGGTTGATTACATCCGTACCATTCGCCCTGAAATACACATTATGGTATCCCGGCGTGATGTTGTGGATTTCCCCTGTCCAATATCCTTGTCTTTCCTGATCTTTCCTGAGTTTTAGGAATTCTTTTCCGTCCAGGGTGGCTTCTACCGAGACTGCCTCCGGTGCCTCGAAGCATACGACTGCCGTTCCCTGTTCCGTAATGCAGATTCCGTGAGGGATGTCCGGGTATTTTCCTGCAGGCCTCCCTGCTTCATCAGTCTCAAAGCGGATTTGGCGGTATACCGGATCAAACATCAGTATCTGTTCTTCCATGGTCTGTCGCTGTAGTCTCTGTCTTGTGATTCTGGCCGTTCTTTCCCCCGGAATGTCATCCGTTTCTGCCCCCGCTTTCCGGAACAATAACGGTACAAAATCATACAGACTTTTCCTCCAGACATGCCATTCGTGATATCCCTCATATACTTTGGAAATGCAATACTTTCCTGCATTTTCAAACTTTTGTTCTATCTGCTTCATTCCCGTTCTGATCTGATCCTCATAGCATCCACAGGACATAAATACGACATCCAATGTTTCCTTGCTGTCGCAGATCCGTTCCATCTCATGAATAGCAACTCCGGAAAATACACCGGCAGCAGAAAATAACTTCATATTTTTTGCCACAATATCCGTAGTCTGCGCCGATCCCAGGGAAAGTCCCGCCATCGCCCGGTAATCTCTTCCCTTTCTCACCCGGAAATTATTTTCAATATAAGGAATAATGTTGTGAATCAGTTCACTCTCAAAATTTCCAGGGTAAAATACAGGTTTTTCTCCATCTTTGAAGGCATAGCCACTGCTCATGACCACGATCATTTTCTCGCACTTTCCCTCTTCGATCAGATAGTCCATGATAAAGTTCGTCTTCCCCTGCCAGATCCATCCGGTCTCGTTCTCTCCTACGCCATGCTGCAGGTACAATACCGGATATCTTTCATCTCCTTCTTCATATCCATAAGGTGTATAGACATAACATTCCTTCAGGTGGCTGCTCACCTTCGAAGTGTATTTACAGATGCTGACCGTACCATGAGGAATATCCTTTGCAAAATAGAAATCCACATTCTTCTCCTGCACCTCAAAAGTATTGATCGCAGCAAAACACCCATAAGAAATTCCGGCGTACGGATTGCAGATCCGGACACCGTCCACATACCAGAAATAATAATGCATCCCCCAGTGAAAATCTTGAACTTCCGCAAAAAATCCGCCCTGCCCATCGGGCATCAGATTTATTTTCTTATTTGTAAAATATCCCCCAAGTCCGGCAACCTGTACTATTTTTGCTGCCGGTGCATACAGATAAAAAATGACTGCGCCGTCTTCTTTCACTGTAACAGATGGTCTTCCTGCTCTCTTTTTTTCTATTGGATATCTGTCCAAAGCTCCGTTTCTCTTCTCGTTCATAAAAAAATACCCCCTATCCTTTTCTTTAGTTTAAAGGAATTGGGAAGTATTTTTCTATTTGTTTTTTATACTTTTTTGTGAAAAACTTATCCTTTTACTCTTTTTTCCACCTCAAGCTGCAACATCTGATAATAAATCTCAGGATTACAGGAATCATATGCTTCCATATATTGCTCCCACGCAGTCTCAAAATCTTCTGCCATGATCACCTGGGGAAGCCATTTGTGTTTCACCGCTTCCATCTGATCTCGGATCTGTCCCGCAGGAGAATTAGACGACAGGGATGTGGTATAACTGTACATGGGATACCATGCCCCGGGAGCCTCATTGTTGCCGATCATATCCACATAATTTGTCACTCCGTAAGCAGAAAAACATTCCTGAATATCCTCCGGTTGATTTTTATAAAATTCCGTTGTCTGATATTCCAGTGAAAACGCATTGATTCCATCGGAAAGCCTTCCTTCTACTCGTGGAAAATAAGAATAAAAACAAAAGTGTTTTCTCTTTTCTTCCGAAGTCATCCAACGCTTCTCCTGCTCCTCTGTCAGATAAAACAATCCGTTTTCATCCACGCAGTAATCATCTCCCTCTTTTCCCCAGAAACGCAGTTTAATAATCTCCGGCTCTAACAGGTCACTGACAAACTGCAAAGCTCCGTCAATGTCATTGCAGGATACCGTAATGGATAAGCCTGTAGAGCTGTCCATCTCTGCGGAGCGTGTTACATGCCATTGGTTGGCGATTCCTTCCTCTCTGGTAATCGGAAGTGGAACATAATCGCAGCCCTGTTCTCTAAGGTCCTGTTCATCATAGGCATTCTGAATCGAATAGTAGAACTGCCACCACTGATCCGGCATACCGCAGACCGCACCCGTGGATAATTTTGCCAGATAATCCTCATAGGTCTCTGTAAATACTTCTGCACCGAGAATATCTTTGTGATATTCCTCATTCAGCTTTTTAAAGTACCATTTGGCAGTATCTGTGGTGTTATAATCGTAAACCTGTAATGTATCCGGATCCACAATACAACTTCCGTCATTTGGATAACCATCCAGAAACTGCGGAATATTTTCCAGACAAAAATACCGCCAGTCATCACACAAAATCGTAAACGGAATGTTCGGTGTTCCATCCTCCATTACCGGGTTCGCTGCCACATAGCGCTCGATGAGATCAAAATATTCATCCACAGTATGAATCTCCGGATACCCCGCCCATTTCAGCACTCTGGTCTGGATCCAGAAGGCTTCACCTGAGTGGGTCACCTCCACATCTTCGCCATGGGTCACACCAAACTGTGGGATCCAATAGATATGACCGTCCGGTCTGCGGAATCTCTCCCACTGTTCTTCCGTCAGGTAATTTTTGATATTGGGATAATTCTCCCAGTATTCATCTAAAGGAAGTAATGCCCCTGCCTCATAAAGACTGGTATCTCCGGAAATAAAATCCGGATATTCCCCACTCACAATATAACTGTTCAAGGCACTTTCCTTGGACTGTCCCACCAGCCACACTTCTTCACAATCCGCACCTGTCAGGCGTGCGATTTCTTTTTTCATATCATTATTCTGGTCAATGGCTTCTCCCTCCACAGCAAAAAAAGCTGTGAAATGCTTCACATTGTTCTGCGCCGCTGTCTGTGCATACGCAAAATATAATATTCCGCCCAAAAGTCCAAATACTGCTACTGCTGCAATGATTCTTTTTTTCAATCGTCTGTCCTCTTATCCATCTGTTTTGAGGCTTTCAGCCATGCAATCTCCTGCTTGTAAGGTGGAATGGTCTTCTTGTCTTCGCCCTCCGCACACAGCCATGGTGTCTCCAAGATTTTGGGCACGGCGGTAAACCGTTCGTCATGGACGATCCGGTGCAGGGTCTCATAGCCGATGGTACCCTGTCCGATATTGGCATGGCGGTCCTTGTGGGCTCCTAAGGGATTCAGGCTGTCGTTCACATGGATCACTGCAATCTGGTTCAATCCCAGAATCTTGTCAAACTGCGCAAGCACACCTTCGTAATCATTCACCAGATCATATCCGGCATCGTTCACATGGCAGGTGTCAAAGCATACCCGCAGTCTGTCCTTCCGCTCTACTCTGTCATAGATCTTTCGCAGCTCTTCGAAAGTTCTGCCGACCTCACTGCCCTTGCCTGCCATGGTTTCCAGTGCGATATTGACCTCACTGTCATCCGCATCAAGCACCAGATTCAGTCCCTTTGCGATCTGCTCCACGGATGCTTCCACACCGGCACTTAAGGAAGAACCCGGATGCAGTACCAGTACCTTACTGTGAAAGGCTGCGGCACGCTTTACTTCTTTTGCCAGAAATTCCACGCCGAAATCAAACATTTCCGGCTTCTCCATGTTGCCTAAATTAATAATATAGGGAGCATGAATGACGATTTCCCGGATACCTGCTTTTTCGGCATAGGAAATCCCCTCATCAATTCTCAGCTCTCCGATTTCCTTGCGTCTAGTGTTCTGGGGTGCCCCGGTGTAGACCATCAGCACGTTGGCACCGTAGCTTTCCGCCTCCTTCACAGAGCCTAAAAACATCTCTTTTCCCGACATTCCCACATGGGAACCCAATAATATCTCAGCCATGATCTCTCCTTATCCGGAAATTCTTTTTTCAAAATTTATCATCTCACAGCTATCAGTTTGGCACAATCGGGAAGGTTTTACAAGAGTTTTTATTATACCGCCTATCTCCCATATTTCTTTCAATAATAGAATATCTTTTAAAACATTTTACGGTAAAATTGTTAGCAACTCTTCAATTTTTTTAATGTGGTAATCTGCTTTGGCGTACGAATATGCTTCACCAGTTCCTACCGCCTGCATATTTCCAGCCTTTGCTGCATCAATACCCGCATAGGCATCTTCTACAACAATACATTCCTCCGGTTGCAAATCAAGGTACTCTGCCGCCTTTAAAAACACTTCGGGATCCGGCTTTGATTTTGAGATATTGGTACCATCTGATATTGCATCAAATGCCTCTTCAAGTGCCACTTTTTTCAAAATAATCTTAGCTTTTCTACTGGATGAGCCCAGTGCTATTTTGTACCCTCTTTCATGTAAATCTGCCAACGTTTTTCGCACTGCATTGCTCACATCCGAAGGTACCATATTTTCAAGATAAATCCGTACCATACGATATTCCCAGCTGCTGAAAATACTCCTTAACTGCCATTATAGACCGGTTATATGTATAGATATCACTGTCAGAATCCACCCGTGCAAACGTTTCACTATCATAAACTGCCTGTTGCATTTCCTGATATAAATGAGAATACGATACCTCAATATTTTGCAGATATGCGGTTACGATATTGCTTTCCGCCCTTCTGTTCTTCCCCCGTACCCATTTCCGTCGATTCATCTTCTCATCCTTCTCTTTTCACTGACCAGAAAGGGGAACCTTTCCGCCTTTCGGTTTCAAAGTTCCCCTATTCAGGATTATCTTATAAAATTCGTTCGTATACGGCTCTCTTCTTCCGGCAGTTTCAATCCCATTTTCAGTCCCAGGTTCTTGCAGTTAATGAAAAATGCCATATTGTTCCCAAGGGTTCGCATGGTCTGCAATCCCTCCAGATCCTGCCGCACGTCTTCCGGGCAGGCCCCGTGTGCCATGTTCCAATACTGTGAAGTGACAATGGGCATCTGCATGAGACCGAAATACTTATTCATCTGGTCCCAGGTTGCTGTGGTTCCAGCTCTTCTGGCCGAGATCACGGCCGCTGCCGGTTTCAGCCGGAAGCGTCTGCCACCGCCATTCAGATCCGCATAAAAGACTCTGTCCATAAAAGAAGTCATGGCTCCTGTGGCACCCGCCCAGTGAACGGGAGTTCCGAATACGAATCCGTCATAATCTCCGGCAATCTCCAGGAATTCATTAACCGAATCCTGGAACACACATTTCCCTGTGCCCTGACATTTTTTACAGGCAATACAGCCACTCAATGCTTTATTACCAATCCAGAAAATGTCCGTATCCACTCCGTTATCATTTAATGCTCTGGACACCTCACACAATGCGGTGTAGGTGCATCCCTCTCTGTGGGGGCTGCCATTGATCAACAATACTTTCATTGTTGCGCTTTCCTCATTTCCTTATTCATTCAGATTCAGAGAAGCCACCCAGTCTGCCGCATCTGCATCGGATGCACCGGAGCTAAATCTGTGACCTTCCTGCCAGTCACCGGTCCCTGCCATCTCTTCCAGAAGATTGCCGCTGTCACCCAGTCCGGAAGATGAAGAGGTGCAGAACGGAATCACGGTCTTACCCGTAAAGTCATTGCCTTTGACAAAATTGTCTACCGGTCATGCTGCGATTCCCCACCAGATCGGATAGCCTGCATCTGTCAAGACTGGGACAAAAAAAATTTTATTTTTTTCTGTACATATTCTATCAAATCCTTACTGATTTTTAAAGTACAGAATAGTTTATTACTATTAACCTTTTCGTTACTACCCAATAGGGTAGAGGGAGAATAATTATCTCGCCCCTCCCATTGAACCGTACGTACGGATCTCGTATACGGCTCTACAACTTATATTCCAACTTTTGCTAAGTAATAGGATAAGGGATTGAGCAGACCAGCTCCATCTTTTATCCTATTTTCAAGTAAATCTTTACTGATAATGAAATTCACCACGTTCATTCCACTTCTTCTATACCACCCAAGTCTTGAATTCGCAACTTTATGAATATCTTCCTGACTGTATCCGTTTCGGTTCTTCCAGTTTAGATAACTTAGGTTTCTGTAGATGGTTTTCGGCTTCTTCCATTGCTTCATGACTATCATTCTTATTTTGTGTCTTAGCCACTGTCCAAGCTCTTCCACAAATTGCTTCATCAACCCGATTCTAAAGTAATTAATCCATCCTCGCACAATCTCATTTACTCGCTTGATTGTAACCACAAGAGGTCTTGCTATTGCTTTCCCTCTCTTCAGATATTCACACAGCTTCTTTTTAAGCTTCTTTTTCTTTTCATTGGTAGGTTTTACTTTCCACTCTCCACCGTTTTTCAGAAATGTGAATCCTAGGTATTTGCTTCGCATCGGTCTGACTACTTTCGTTTTTGTTGCATTTACTTTTAGAAATAGTTTCCGTTCCAGCCAATCACTTATGGAGTTCATCACCCGGTTAGCCGCCATTTCACTTTTAGTGAAAATTAATACATCATCTGCATACCTTGTAAAGCGGAGTCCTCTATGTTCCAGTTCTTTGTCCAGCTTGTCCAAGTAGACATTTGAACATACGACTGAAAGAGGACCTCCTTGCGGCACGCCGGTAATAGTTGCTTTTTCCAAGCCGTTTTCCATTACACCTGCTTTCAGATATTTCCGAATCAGATTTAATGTGGTACTGTCATTTACTTGTTCTCTTAGTATCTGAATTAATTTGTCGTGATTTACCTTGTCAAAAAACTGTTCTATATCTATATCCACTACCCATTCATACCCATCATTCAAGTATTCCAATGCCTGTCGAATGGCATCATGACAACTTCTTCCGGCTCTGAATCCATAACTATAGTCACTGAATATCTCTTCATAAATATCAGATATAGGCTGTGCTATTGCCTGCTGGATAGTTCTGTCAAGTGCTGTGGGTATTCCCAATGGTCTTTTCTTACCATTGTCTTTCGGAATGTATACTCTTCGGACTGGTTTCGGTATATATGTTCTGTTTCTAAGAGATGTAACGATTTTCTCTCTGTTCTTCCTTATATAATCTCCCAGTTCTTCTACAGTAACTCCATCAACACCACTCGCACCTTTATTGGCAACTACCTTTTTATAGGCTCTGTTCAGATTTTCTTTTGACAAGATCACTTCAATCAATTCCATTGTTGTTACTCCTCTGACTTATCCTAAAATTCATACATAACACCCCTCTAAGTATAAACAGTATTCCTCGGTTACGTTCCTACTTTTCCTGTCCACTCGATTTCTGGCTCATGTATTATTTTAAACATAACGATTCGTACTATAAATCGTTTCAGTCCTTCGGCTTTCGCCTACTATGACATCATCTGACTCCCTCTCTAAACCTTTTTTCGACCATACCTTTCAGTATGTGAGTAGGGTCTCCCGAGGTAAGACGCTAATCTTTCGTTCCACAACCTCTTGATTTACAACTTCGGTTTACGTTTACCTTTTGGGCTTTGGTTTGTCTAGCAACCTTACCCACCTAATCGCCTTATCAAGTTTCTGTACGTAGGCTCAAGAACTTTGTTACACCACTTCCTTCATCCATACCATTACTGGTACCGACTTGTGGTTCACTACACTTGGCGGTAAATACCCGTGACTGGACTTTCACCAGTAAGATTAGTGCCATGCTCGGCACACTAGAAGAAGCCAGCAGCTTTTTCACTACTGGCTTTCTGTATTACTCATTTTGTTT
>ERZ860590.46-NODE-46-length-117063-cov-3.947405_pt1 | contig 117063 bp, 178 predicted proteins | sample MGYA00509975_ERZ860590 | MGnify/ENA primary metagenome ERZ860590 (study PRJEB30046, sample SAMN00715250) | human gut metagenome | study: EMG produced TPA metagenomics assembly of the A metagenome-wide association study of gut microbiota in type 2... | reverse complement strand
GAACAACTTAGCTGGCGCAGCGAACCCTTGACAAACCGAAGCATTCAAATGCTATTCTGTTTTTGCGAGGGTTGGCTGGGCTTGCTTTGCTGTTCTCTCCGTCACCCTCGCTACTCCAAGGCCAGCATTTGAATGATGTTTGTCATGGGCAGCGGATGGTTGGCGGATTTTTTCATTTTAGGGATTGACTTTTAATAGTTAGTCTTCCTCAAGTTTTTCGCTTTTACCAGTCACGACATATACATCATCTTCAAGGTCTTCTTTGAGAATTTTTACGATGTTAAATAATTGTGGAAATGGGTCACCTTTATCTGTACATACAAGATAATAAGTATCCGTCTCCCATATCACATCATAAAAATACCCTTTTCGCATTAAAATGAATTGATTCATGCACTCCACACAATAACAAGCATGATAGTTCGTCCTGAAGTACATCTGCTTCATTAGGGCTCCTTGTAGGGTTCCATATCACCCTTCCAAATCTGGAAATAAGGATGTGCGTCAATGCCGTAAACCTGACCCTTCATGCCGGTACTTGTAATCTTGTAAGGCTTTCCATCTTCAAGGCTATTGATAAAGTCCTGATACTGCGGACTCATCTTGAAGAAATCCTTCTTACCCTGAATCCTCTTTACCTTAATAGTGACCTCATCACCAATCTTCGGTTCCCATTCCTCAACTGGCATTCCAGCCAAAAAGTCGGGACCACCAGCCTTCTTGATTCGCCGGGCAAGGATTCGTGCCTTACGCTGCTCTCTGCGCCGGTCTTCTCGATTCATCGAATTACTCATATTCTGTTCCTTTCAGCTTATCAAAGTAGGGATCGCCGTCTCGCTTCTCTAATAAGTTGAGCTCCCCGGCGGAGCCTACAGAATACAAACGAAAATTTTTAAAAATCTCAGCACCTTTAATAGTGGCTAGAGATGTGATTATGTACAATATATTGTGTTCTTCTGTGCCATCCGCAAGTTGAACTTCAAGTCGTTCTTTCTTTGGGATGGCTAGTTTTTTAAAATCATTCATTTTGGCATTATGTATGCTTTCTCATTTTTCCGATAGCAATCAAAAATACGTGCGACAACATCGTAGCATCTACTCTCAGAGTCATAACTACCAAGGATAATTCCACGCTCACCCATGCCCTGCCTTGCATAAACATTAAGGTTTGCGGTATCAATGATCGCCATACGGTCAAGATTTATAATTTCTCCGTCTTGCGTTAAAAGTAGCATTTTAAACACCTCACAAATCAGCAAGCTGTGCAGGAGACCAGATATCTGGAATATCCCAATCTTCTTCCGATTTTCCGTTATAAATTCCGTAGAAATATCCTTCGGACGGTACATAGACGATTCGTTGCCAGCCATTCATTCCGTGTGACTCCTTTGGCTCAAAATCACAAGTCAAAATTCTACGTCCACCGCTGCTATAAGCGGATGTCTTCGTAGGAACCTCGATACATTTATTATCAAGAATTCGAAGAATGTGTTTAATCGTTTTCTTTGAAAGATTCATCTTTACTCTCCATTTTAATCCATCCGCAGTCAGGATAATAATCGGCTTCCCAGTAATCTCTTACAACAAAGATTGAACGTTCTCCTTCTTCGTTTACTACTCCAATAACAAGTGCTTCTTTGCCAGCAATAAAACAAAAGTCTCCTTTACCCTTCTGGGTTTTCTTGATATTATTTTTAGCTTTATTGATATAACGGCTTACACGCTCGGATGACAAATCCACATTGCATTCTTGCCCATTTTTGCCCATCCAATAAAAGGAATCTTTTAACTTATTTTTAGCCATGATTCACTCCATCTTTGCTCCACACATCGGGCAAAATGGCGTTTTGAGGCCACACGGATTCACCTCTCTACATTCTGGGTTCGAGCAACGGGTTGCTGGTTCACACCATGAGTTTTTCCCGGCACAGCTCACATAGGAGCCTGGAATTTCCTCCCAGTGTGCCACCGGCCGAAGCGTTTTCGGGTCGATGGTTGGAGCGTTTTCAATGTTCTTCTTCATAAGGGCAATGCCGTCTCTCCAAGCATTGGCTTCTTCTTCACTGTATTGCTTGATTGTCCAATTATTTTTGTCAAGCAAAGCATTTGCGTCAATCAACCTAACATCAGCCATAAGACACCTCGTTCTTATCGTTTCTGAATCTCACAAAGGTCGGAAACTGCAAGGACTCAAGACCGGTCTTTTTGTCCATTGTGACCTCTTTGTACTTACATTCCACAATCTTGCCGATGTAATCATCAGGATTTGACCACACAGCAGCTCTCGTGGAATCATCAAAGCCAGAACCCACTCGAAGTTCGTTACCTTTATAATCAACGACCAGAGCGCCCATCGTACCAGCCAGCCGATTCTGTCCTTCCTCGATTGCAGTAATGCGGAGATCAACCGTATAGAAACGCTTGATTTTCAAGCATCCATTATGCCGCTTACGCTGGTATGGGACGCTGGTGTTCAACATCAAACCCTCCCAACCATGTGCCACAGCATAATCGAGCCACTTTGGAATCACGCTCTGGTCGGTTCCTTCGTATACCATCGGAACGATTTCAATGTTTCCAAGGTTCTTGTGAGTAATCTCTGCACGAAGACAATTTAACCCAATACGGCGAATTTTATATGGGATAGTACACTTTCCACGGTCGAACTCTACAACAGGAATCACATCAAAAATCACAAATTTGATTCCAGTCTTGTCCTTGTTGTCAGAATTAAGTAGGCCAGTGCCATAACGAAAAGCCTCTCCGTCCAACATTCTTTCTGGGTTCTTGTAGATCAGCTCACCATCAAACACCCACGCATCTCGCCTTGAAGCGTCTCCATCGTATAGAGAAAGCAGGTCATTCTTTATATGGTCGAGTCCTTTAAACTTCTGAGCCTGCCGAGAGATGAGCTCGCCTTTATACATGGTGCCCCTATTCCCATTCATCTTCTGGCTTAAACTGAACCAAATGCCATCCTTCAGCTTTACCTTATCAATCGGATATCCCTGCTGGACTTCCCAGACAGGAATAATTTCCTCGCCGTATACCTTGTTGATGGTAGCTGCCTCAACGCCAATCGGAAGATTCTTGGTAAACAGCCGCTTTAGAAACTCTTCGTGCTCAGGATTTTTATGTAAATAGTTCTGGATTGTTGCGATGGATGCGTCAGAACCAGTGTTGTGACCAGCACCCATAATATAAAGGTATCCACAACTGAGATACTGGATATCAATTTCAGGTTTTGCACTCACCTGCTTATTGATTTTTGCATCCGACAGTCCAGTTACGATTGCCGGATCAAGCAAGAATCGGAAGAAGGCCATCAACTCGTCAGCTTCAGCCCCAAAATTCTTTCGTGCCTCCAGCAAAATTCTGGTCTTGTCCGTCTTTTTCTTCGTGCTCTGCAATGCCTTTACCATCGCATCGAGCTTACCTATGAGCTCTTTATCTGTCATAAAGCCTCCTCGCGTATCCTGTGTTATATGGTTATAATGAATAAAGAAAGGCTTGCCATTACGAGCAAGCCATTCCTTTCCCGTATCCTGTATTATATAGTTAAAGAGAGAATTTTAAGCCTCCGGGATGGAGACTTTTCATAGCTATATTATACAGGATACTTATATAATTGTCAATGCTTTTCTGAAAATTCTTTCCGTAAAAATTCCTTCAGGAACGTCCGCTTGTATGGAACTCTCGAAGTCTTTACCGCTCGGTCAAGTGCATGAGTTTCAGCGCAAATCACACAATACTTCTTGGCACGAGTGATGGCCGTATAGAGCCATTCTCTCGTCAACATCAAGTATGCAGAGTTGTCCATACCGACAATCACATACGGAGCTTCGCTACCCTGCAGTTTATGGCAGCTCAAAGCATACGCAAGTTCAAGCGTTGCCCAGATGTTATTTCCACCAAAGTAATGAGGAATAAAGATTGTGCCCCACTGGTCAAAGTCAACCAGAATAAAACTACTCTCAATCTTTCGGATAATGCCACGGTTTCCGTTGAACACCGGACACTTCTCCTCTTTTTTCTTTGTCTTGAGATTGTATGTGTGAAGCTCATAGTTGTTCTTGTTGATGATGACCTGATCGCCCTCACGCAGAGTATATACTCTATCTTTGCCATCACCGTAGATTGTGACCTTTGCTTCTGCCTGACCACGACTCGGATTCACAATTTCCTGAATAGCATTATTGACTTCATAGGTGCAGATACTGCCACGCAGCTTCTGTGGAAGTACGATTTGGATCTTCGCACTATCATTCCCTACCTTATTATATAAGGTACGGTACTGTTTGATAATGTGGTTGAACGACTCACTTGCATCCTTGTAGATATCAAGCTCCAAATCACGCAGCTCACCACGAATCTCATTGCCAGCCCAGCCATAAGGAACCAACTGCGTAGCATTACGAACCTTGATGCTTTCTGTGATAATTGCGGACTTAGCAGCCTGACGGTGAATCTTAGTCAAACGAGCTACCGGAACAACCTTGGAGGCAAGCATATCCTTGAAGATGTTGCACATACCAATACTCTCAAGCTGGCCGTCATCACCAATCATGATAAATCGCTTACCAGTTTCGATTGCTTGAATCAAATCGTAAAACAACTGAGCTCCAACCATAGAGGTCTCATCCAGAATGATAATGTCTTCTTCAAGAGGATTGCCCTTGTTATGGATGAAACAACCATTCTCAATATCGTAACCAAGAAGACGATGAATGGTCTTACCGTCCTGACCAGTAATCTCCTGCATACGAGCTGCGGCACGACCAGAAAGCGCAGTCTGAGCAAAAGACTTACCGCGAAGAACCTTTAGAACACCAGCCACAACAGTACTTTTACCACATCCACCTAGACCTGTGACGATAGCAATATTGTTGGAACATACCTTTTTAATGGCATCTCTCTGCTCTTCGGTATACTCGATGCCAAGCGCATTTTCAGCCTCATTGATTGCTGCATCCATATTTCGACCAATCGGCTCGACAGGTGCGTCCGCCAGACGCTTGATTTCCTTTGCAATCTCATTTTCCAGATTCCACACTCTTGTTAAAGCAAATTCCTGACGATCATCACTCCACCAAAGCGTTTCACGGACATCGTGCAGATGGAAAAGTGCTCTCTTGATAACCTCTTGGTCACCCTCATCTAAGCCAAGTTCCTTAATGCAACTATTGATTGTCTGGTTTGCCGGGATGATAGAGTTGCCTTCTTCGGCACGGTCGGCAAGAAAATGCATGACGTAAGCTTCGATTCGGAACTGAGAGTTCGGTTTCAACCCCATATTCAATGCAAGAGCGTCAGCTTTCTTCCATCCAATACCATATACATCGTCAATCAGAATATAAGGGTTCTCTTCAATCTTTCTTACCAGAGTGTCTGCGCCATGATATTGATGAACAAGTTTTCCGATAGCACTGGGAGTCAAACCATATTCAATCAGCTTCGTGTATGCTTCGCTGTTATCAATGTTATTTTCAAAGGCATCGATAATTTTCTGTGCTCGACCTTCTGTGATGCCACTAACAGTGCAAAGAGACTTGATATCACCGTTCTTGATGATCTCATACGGATTATCAAATGCTTCATAAAGCATCTCAAACTGATGTTCTGTCAAGATAAAACGGAGAAAGCTTTTCTGTTCTTCTGGGTCGGTAATCTCTTGGAACTCGTTCATGTAGACGATTTTATACTGGTCGCCAAACTTTTCATGATGAACATACTCACCACAGAATGAATAAGTTTTATCCATATCAAGACTAGGGACGTTGCCTTTCAGTCGGAGGTCGCTGTATCGGCTCATGATAGGATTCCCCTGCTTGACTTTTACCACCTCGGCAGAGAAAGTGGCGAAGCCGCCGGGCTCCACCCCCCTCCCATCTTTCGGATAAAAGACTCGTTTTATCCTGATGTAGCAACGAATCATATTTTCATTAAATTTCTTATCTGCCACTTTATAACCCTCTTACGCTATCTCTCTATCTTGCAGCCACTGCTTATAAGGCTTCATCTTCTCAACAATGTACGAATTTTCTTTTCTCTTGCAAAGGATTGCAAGATCGCTACCCTTTGAAATCAGACTTGAATATCGTGCATACTGAGATGCCCAACAAATCATTTCGACAATACCACCTGTCGTGTAAACATGTAAGTACGCAAACTGGTTGCCACGTTTATCCTTCTTTTTTTGGATATCTACGATGACACAAATAGCAGTTGCCTTACCGCCATCCTCTACAGTATCAAGACCAGCATCAATATAGGTGCAAGCATCCTTAATGGGATTGCTAGTCAAGAACATTGAAAGAGTTTCAAATTCCCACATGTGCTCGTCTTGCATATACTTTTCAGCAAACGCCTGCATAAAGGCATTCCGCTTTTTGTCTTTTTCTTTTTTTCGATTCCATGTGTCCGCTTCCCAGCGCTCCCTTCTTACCTTATTATATAAGGCGAGTCTGGTAGGTTTGTCTTTAATAGAATCTGTGTCAATTCCGTATTCGTCTTTGAGAATAGAGATCTTGGGGAGAGATGCCATCTCATGAAAACCCTTCTCTTTATACTCGTTCTCAAAAACCATATTTGCAAAAGTGATTAAGATTTTTCTCTTGTCTTTTGTCGGGATAGCTCCCGCCTTAATCAGCTTGACAACGTTTGAAGTTCCAATCTTGCCACCGTTTGCTCTCTGAATAAAGTCTGCCAATCCAGAATATGGACGGTCTACAATCACCCCTGATGCGACACTCTCACCCATTCCCTTAATGGCTTTCAAACCAAACAGAATTGTGTGCTTTTCCGCATCGGCCTTAAATTCCATATCAGACTTGTTAACACTTGGAGGAAGGACCCGAATATGTAAACGATCACATTCATTGATAAACACACCCATTTTGCCAGAATCATCTTCTTTAGTAATCATACACGCAGCCATGAAATACTCAGTATAATGAGTCTTCAGGTATGCTGTCAGGTAAGAAAGAAGCCCATAAGCAACTGCGTGGCCCCGGTTGAAGGAATAAGAAGCTTGTTTCAAGATCAATGCCCACATTTCAGAAATCTGATAATCGTTCCATCCTTTCTTGTGAAGACCATCTCTAAACTGAACCTCCAAGGATGCCATAACATCTTTCTTTTTCTTACCAATGGCACGACGAGCATTGTCAACTTCAGTTTCAGGGAATCCTGCATAACGAAATACTGCCAGAGCCTGTTCCTGATAGAGAAGAATATACTGAGTCTTAGCAAAAAGCTGTTTGATGTCAGGATGAAGTAGTTTGATAGTCTCTGGATGAAGCTTATTGGAGCAATACGTCGGGAAACTGTCCTTAGTACCAGGGCGGTTTGCTGCATTCACAACAATGATATCCTCAGCGTTGTCACATTTTGCTTCAACACACATCTTTCGAGCCTCAGCAGACTCCATCTGAAAAATACCAATTGTGTGTCCAGATTTATAAACAGCGTCATAGACTGCCTTGTCATTCAAATCAAGATGGTTGATATCGACATCTTTCCAAGTAAGATGAGCCATCTTTAATGTGTCATCAATCGTGTCCAAATTTTCAAGACCAAGAAAATCCATCTTAACTAGAGACAAGTCATCCATAGCATTGTGCATTTCAAGCTGACACATCTGATTACCTTCTCTATCCATACAGAGAGGACAATATTCAATAACAGGCTTAGGTGTAATCAAAGTTCCTGCAGCATGACGACCCATACTCTTCGGTAAGCCTTCAAGCCGCATAACGTACTTAAACCACAGAGGGAACTTATCATACACATTAGAAAGCTGCTCGCTCTTTCCAAGAATGTCCTTCAATAGAACTTCCTTCTCAACTTCTTCTCCGAGATCATCCAATGTTTTCACGGTCGGAATCAACTTAGCAACTTCATTTCGCAATTCATACGGAATCTGCATATAATATGGGCTTTCTGGATCTTCGTTCAGTACCTTGCCAATATCCTTAATGGCAACCTTGGTAGACAGAGAATTAAAAGTTGCGATTGGTGCTACACTCTCTTTCCCAAAAAGCTCTTCTGCAATAGAAACAAGTTCTTTGCGACGACGACGGCTAATATCAAAGTCGAAGTCTGCGAGACTCTTACGACCTTTATTTGCAAAACGAGAGAAGTCAAGATCCCAACGAACAGAATCAATCTGCGTAACGTTTAGCATAAATAGACATAGACAATTTGCACCAGAACCACGAGAATAGCCGCGAGGGATACCTCGTTCATCAGCCACCTTGCAAAGCATATATAGCATAATGAAGTAATCGATGTAGTCAACGTATTCAAGAACGTCAAGCTCCATCTCAATTCTGTCCCGCCGGGTTTGCTGTTCTTCTTTACTCATCCATCCGAATTTTTCATCAAAAGTAGAATAAACGAGGTAACGCAGGTAATCCAGATGTGAATCAAATTCACCTTCAATTTTCACTTCGGGCATCTGGTTTGGCTGACCAAGACCAATATCAATATCGTCAACCATATCTGCAATTTTCACAGACATTGAGCATCCTTCTCGGATGAAGTCTTCATCAAACTGCTTTGAAAGAGTTCTCAGCACATCGTCTTCGGTCTGAAGATAACAGTCAACATAACTTTCTCCAACTTCTCGTCCTTCTCCAATTTCTACAAAAACTGAATGTGCATCAACATCTTCCTTGGAAAGCATATGAGCATCGGTTGTAATGGTATACGGAAGATTGTACTTTTTGATAAAAGCTGCAATTTTTGCATTAGCTTCAGCCTGATCTGGCGTATCATGAGACTGAACTTCCATAAACACGTCATCAAAGATCCATTTCAGTTTGTTCCATAACTGCCATGCTTCAGTCTCGTTGCCATCAACAAGTAATCTACTCATTCGACCAACTTGACAGGCTGTAAGACAGATGATACCTTTCCCCCACTCGTTCTGTTCAATAATGTTCAAAGAAGTTCGAGGCTTTTTATACATGCCATCAACACAAGCATTTGAAACAATCTTAAATAGATTTTTTAAACCGGTCTCGTTCTTCGCTAGTAAAACAAGATGGTAACGAGGTTGTTTGTAGTCTTTTGTGTCGGCTTTCTCTGCCTGATTATCTACTTCATAGACTTCACAGCCGATGATAGGCTTAATACCTTCTGCTTTACAAACCTTAACTTGGTCAACGAAAGAATGCATCTTGCCATGGTCTGTAACAGCAATAGCCTTCTGACCATTCTCTTTAGCAAAGTTTGCAAGTTCTTTGACTGTAAGAATAGAGTCAAGTAACGAACCCTGCGCTGTATGTACATGAAGATTTACAAAATTATCTGACATCTATTCTCCTTCCACCATTAAAACTGGTCGCGTTCCTTCAGACGCTTAATCCAGCGCTTGCGCTTCTCGTTAGCAATCTCATTCGCTTTCGATGTAAACGCCAAGATGCAATCCTCGTCATCATCATAGTATGCGTAGATACAATTCAGCACATCACCGAATTCTTCTACGAGATTTTCGTAAGCTTCATTGATACTTACAGGTGTCGGATTCTTCATATCGATTGCACGATAAAACTTTATCGCAGCTTTCGACAGCTCAGAACCTTCCTCACCCATTTGAATGAGGATTTCCTTGCCATCAATATAATCAAGCACTCGTAAATTTTTATCTTTGATCATTCTGTCTGCTCCTTATCTTCGATGGACACTCTCAAAGTTACAGTCTTACCGTCCTTTGTTGTCCATGTGTATCCACCAAAAGTTCTATTGTTAAACTGAGCTTCAGAAAGAAGCCAATCACGAACTGCCTCGATAGCTTCATCTGTAACACGAGTTTTATCTTTCCACTCGGTTCCATTCTTTTTAACAGTTCCTGCGTAAATACCAAACATACCACAGCTCACATGATACTCACTCATCACTCTTCACCTTATCTCCAAACTTAATAATATTGTCGAAAAGCATCACATAGTCATCGGTGTACTTGTTACCATGGAAATGGCCAAAGTACCAGAATGGTTTACAATCGTTAGGATAGCATTCGTATATATTATCAAAGAATACTTCAGTTGACTGGTCTACTATGCTTTGATCAATACCACCGATAAACAATTCAGTTGGAATGAACCGGAATGGACAGGTATGCGTGAGCATAACATCAATATCATCGATTTGAGGATCGTGTGTAATATTCCAGATCTTTTTCTTAGTCTTCTCATTAGGCTGTTCGTCCGGCCACCAGTTCCATCCACGTTTCAACCGATAATATTTATCCACAGAATAGGCTCCGCCGCAAACAAGACAATCAAGCATTTCCTCACCGGAAAGAATCTGGTAAACCTCACCATCAATAGCGAAATACTGATTTGGATAATGTGGGTCATGCCACACCTTACCACAAATATCTCCACTGATTTCCTTTTCCTTATAACCATCCTTACAAGATGGGCGGCGTTCATGATTTCCATGAATACAGAATAGATTTGCCGGAATATCTGCGGCGACAGTCTTGATGATTCGTTCACGATAGTCATTCTTACCGTAGTAGTTCAAACCGACATCGCCAAGGCAAACAATCCAGTCATTCTTTCCAAGATTGCGTTCATGGCAAAACTTTTCCAATTCTAAAAACCGATTGTAATCACCATGAATATCGCCTGTAATGTAAACCATTCATTCACCCCTCTCATAAACTCGCCAATGCCATGTGCTACCATCGCCCGGATAAAACCTATCGCAAAAGTCCTCAAAGTGACATCCTTCACATGGATCATCTTTTGATAAATCTATCACTGGATGGCTTTGGCATTCTGCGATAAATTCTTTAACGTCTGCTTCAAACTGTTCAGGCATCAGCATCGTCAATCAACTCTCCATTTTTTACAACCTTAGCCTTGTCATCCCAATATTCATCAGCCCCAACCTTTCTAGGAGCAGTGCCAAAATGCTCTTTCCACTCAGGAAGACTCTCATTGATTGCATCAAACTGAATGCCCCAATCGAAGCAAGCTTCCATTGCGTCATACAGGAGCTTTCCTTCTCGGCAAGTCCAGAGAATCAAACCAGCACCGTGCTTCTGTTCCTGAATTGCTTGATAAATGACATTCCAGTTTGGCTCACCGATGTCAGGATAATTATTCTCACAAAGAGTACCATCAAAGTCGATGGCGATAGCACGTTTCCAATTTCCCATATCAAATCACCTCAAAATCCACAATCTGTGCCTGCGGAGTCACCTTGTTTCCATACTGATTCAAAGACAACCGGCACACGGCATTGATGTATTTTTCTTCCTGACCACCATAAAAGTCATTGTTGATCCAGCCAATCATCCGGCCATTATCTGCAAAGCACACAAAATCAATGCCTTTTTCTTCGTCAGAATATTTCCACATATTACCGTTCTTGCCCATCGGAGCACATCCACTATGAACAAGCGGAATGTTTCTAATGTAGAAATACGGCTCAGAAATACCCTGCGCCCAGACCTTGTGCATCTCGTACATCGTTTTCGGCAATGCAACGTTCAATTTATTGTAATCAAAATCAAAGTCAACCACGATTGCCTTGCTTATCGTGACATTTTTAAGCAGCTCATTACAATCCGCAATCGCTTTTGGCACATTTTCTTTCTTGATTTTCACACCAGCAGCGTTATCATGACCAAGAACTGACTCAAAATCTCCGGTACTCATCAAGAACTCCTTTAAACTTTCAATCGGAGAACCATCAGGATTTCTCATTGAACCACCGTAATAGTCCGGTTCATCAGCGAAAGTACGAAGTAGTACGCACGGTTTTGCATACATTTCAGCCAGCTTGATTGCTACAATACCAGTTAGAGTGTTATCAAGAATGCCAGTGGAGTTGCAGAAGAGAATCTTATTCTTGTCTGCGCCATGCTTTTCAATCAGTTCCTGAAGCTCTGCAACTGCCTTATCCTTAGTCTTGTTTTGCTGATACTTGCAAGACGAACACTCACGAGCTACATGCTGCGCTAGAGTCTCATCAATTGTGACACTGGCATTCTTTCCACGAGTCGGAGTATACTGGAAGGTCTGTTCCTCTCCGACCATCGCACGGAACATCCTCTTCTTTTGCTCAGATGAACCAACACGAATCAGTGCGTTCATCATCGGGACAATATAGAACTGAACATCATTGATAGTCGGGTCACCCTTAATGTTGAAGCTATTCGCCTCAACCAGAGCACAAATCATCGGATTTACAATTCGTGCCAGACCTTTCGTGCAAAGGCGCTTTGTCTCATGCGAGTGCATATCCATGACATCACCAATGTTTCCAACAGCCACCAGATCAAGATACCTATCTGCAACGTCAGTCCAATTATATTCGTCAACAGCCTGAAGGAACTTATACACCACGCCAGCGCCAGACAATTCCTTATTAGGATATGTACCGTTCTGGTTGTTGACGATTACTGCGTAAGGATTTTCTCTATCACAGATATGATGGTCAAGAATCAAAATATCAATGCCCTTTTCACGGAGTTCCTTACACTGCTCAACGTCGTTACTGCCAGCATCAGGAATAATCAGCAAGGTAGTTTCAGATGGAACCTCAATTTCTTTAGAGAGCCCATGTTCCTTGCCACTATGATGCAGAACATTGATTTTTCCAAAATAACCAATCGTCTTCAAATACTGAAACATCATTGAAGCACTTGTGAATCCATCCACATCACAGTCTACAAGGATAGAGATAATAGACTTATTCCAGATATGTTTATTCAACACCCTGACAGCATCTTCCATGTTGTCCAGTTCCCACGGAGAATTCAAACAAGAATCATCTAGGTTCATGTAGGTCTTATAATCCTCAACCCCTCTGTTCTCCATAATCGTTCCAATCGGGTCTGATAGGTCGTTCCTACTCCCCTTCCAGAGTTTTACATTCATTTAATTCTCCTAACACAGTTCTCAATCAATGCCTTAAATTTTTCAGGATTATCAGTCGGGGCTTCCTTTTCATCCAGAATCCCTTTATCATCTACTACAGCATACACACTTACGCCATCGACAAATCGATTGGCGAGAACCATAAGCTCACTAAGCTGAACGTCTTTATCAAATACAAAACAAACATCAACGCAAAGACGTGTCAAAATTTCAATTTGATTTTGTGAAACCTTCTTACCACCAGTCGCCACGCAGTTGCAGACATCCATATTCCACATCTGCATGACAGACTTTTCAGCCTCACCGACATATACCAGACCTTTATTCTTGATATAAGGCTCTGTTTTGTACAGGCCATACAGAATACGGTTCCTGGCACACGGCTCAAGATACAAATACTTCAACTCACCTTCGGGCGGCTTACCGAAATATCTTCCCTTTACACCAACCAGAGTACCAATTTCATCTCTGATTGGAATCGTAATTCTATTTGTCAGCTCATCAAAACCAATCTCGAACTCTTGCTGTGTCTCGTAAGATATCCCATCGTCAGCAAAAATCTGATTAACATGAGGTTTATAATAACCGAGGACAGCTTCAGAGATGGGGACTATCGGACGGTCATCCTCGTGTTCTTCACCTTCATTTTGCATTGCAATGAGCTCTTTTAAGATCAACATACTTTTAGGAAAGTCTTCCTCAAAGTTGTGATAATAGTCAAGACCAACCCATTCACAGATTTGTTTGATGGCTTTTGGAAAAGACAGTTCCAGAAAAAACTGGACGACAGAAATCAAATCATAGCTGGTCTTTCCATTGGCAATGTCTCGTGTGTAATCTACCGCAGTAAGATTTTCATTCTCGTAAATACAGAGTGCCGTTCTATTGTCACCATCTGGATTCGCACACTGGTAATACCCAGCTTTGTGACTAATATGATGACACCCAAGTTCCTCCAGAATCGGCTCAATCTGTTGCTCTTCAAAAATGTAATTTTTCAGATCTGCGATATTTACCATACTTTAGATTCCCACTCGTCAATACACGTCTCAATGGATCTCATTAAACAGACATACTGAATTCTATTCAGTGGGATGATCACATGCCCCTCTGGGTCATCAGGATAAAAACTCTTGAGCGAAACATACTCACCAGTCAGCCATGCAACCTTACCTTCCCAACGCGAACCATCATCGCAGCAAATGTCAGTCACAACAGTATTGTTACACTTCTCATCTGTTGCTTGTCGTTTTAAATTTCTGAGAATAGTTTCTTTATCTTGTTTAAAAGTACCTTCTGTAACTTTTATGTAGTGACAATCCATCAAGACACCTCCTTACTTTCTGGTGCAGACACCGACCTCTTTCCAGACATTCTGGTTCAAATTCACTTCAAACATGATTTTCTTTTTCTCACCAAAACGGTTCTTGTCGATGTTTCCAACGTAATACCGCTTATCTGGGTTCAGCCGATGGGCACAGTCACCGCCCCACTCAGGGTCATGAGAAATGTATTGATATTTCACGAACTTGTCTTTTGGAATCTCCTTGAACAGAACCATCGTCCAAGCAACATGCTTAATCATTTTTGACTCAGCAATATTGTTTGAATTCAGCTCATCAGGAAGATATTCATGGGCATTTTCAGCCAACTGGATACTACCGTAGATAAAGATCTTTAGATTTTTCGCAATCTCTTCAAGCTCAGTGGCCGTGACCTTGAATGCCGCCCATTCACCAATAGATGCAATATCGTTCTTTAGAGTATCATAGAACACATACTTAACTCCCTGAGTGAGAGCTGCCTTCTGGATTTCAAATCGTAGGGACTTGTCACTATAATCAGCAGAGACATCCTTTGCGATAATCAAGCCTTGTGATTCGCTCTCGATCCACTGGCAGACATCAAGTACATTGCGATACTCCTCGCTTTCCTCGTAGACACGAGCGGTGAACTCATCAATGCTTTCTATGTATTCCCCGTCTTCGTTTTGTTTTCGGAAGATGAAGTTTCCATTTGCATCCCGGTACATTCCAAGAGTGATCTCTCGCTCATCCTTATGGAAACGATGACCATGTAACTCTTGGAATTCGGGATTATTGATAGCGGTGACCAGTAAGCAATACCTGACTGACTCAAGATCCATCTCATTCAAAAGCAGAAGAGCTTTCTGCTTTTGAACCAATGTGACGTATGCAACAATCGCCATCATGTATCTAGTCTTACCAGCGTTAGATGGCATACCATTGAACATCACAGTGCCCAGCTTCAATCCTCGAAACAAATCATTCATGATAGGATACTGGAACGGCAAGCCCATATCAGGAACGCTCAGACGTTCATTGACCATTGGCAGCAGACCATTATTCAAAATCTCAGCATCATCGTTTGTGATGATAACCGTATTGATCTTGTCGGCCTTGCCACGAATCAATTTGTAAATGTCCTGAGCGCCAAACATTTCAAACTGTCGATGCTTCAAGATTCCTTCAATGTTAAAACCGTTTCTCTGATACTCACGAAGTAGCGAATATTTCTTCAGGATATTGAAGTATCCCTTGATATCATCGTCATTCGCAAGGCTCATGTAGTATTCAATGGTTGACCAGCCCTTCAGCCGCTTGTATTGTGACAATCTGGACTCGTCTTCAGCCATAAACGTTAAAACAGACGTTTTATTAAATTCTTGAGTCCGAGTTTCGTAAATAATCAACGCTGCATCGTAGAAAAATTTTGTTGCTTCATCGGCAAAATCGTACTTGCTCTTGACATAATGCCCATACTCGACCAAATAGTCAGGATGCTTGTAAATTGCGCCAACAAATAGAATTTCGTTCGGGATATTTGAAATGAGTTCCACTCATCCACCTCCCTCTTTTATATCTCATCGAGAATTGCATTTATATCAATTTCATTCTCGTTTTTACTCTGTTTCGGTGCTGTTTTCATCCGTTTCAGTACCGTTTCAGTCAGATTTTCCTTCGTTTTGTCTTCGCTTTCACTGCGAATCGAAGCAAGTCTTTCTTTTCGTTCGAGATAACTAGGGTATTGAGCCAATAAAACAGCCAAGTCGTAATTCCATCGCTGACTCATATCACAGCCCTTTGCTTCTTTCTCGGCAATTATTTTATCTAGTCGGGGTTTCGCTAGAACCCACATATCGTAAAGTTCTAGCGGAGGAATAGAACCTCTATATTTGTAATAATTACCGGAAATCAACTGTGTAAGTTTCGAGTAGAAGTTGCCAGGAACAACCGCCGGGGCGTATATATCTCGAATATGGTCGAAAAGAATCTTTTTCTCTTCCTGTTTGATATGTGCAAGCTCACGATTGTGGTCTTGCTCTCTCTTTTTGGAAAGAAGATCATCGACCTTTTTATCCGTAGTGTCATTCACTTTGTCAAAAAATGCCCTTAGTAGATCATCTGTCCAAGGGCGTTTTTGATTTTTCTTTTTTTCTACAAAACAATCCTTATGATAAAAACCAGTCTTGTCATAGAAAAACGTGCTACGGTCTCGCTCGATGAAAATGTTCTTCCCGCAAATCTTGCATTTACGGGTTAGTTCCATTAAGCCAGTTCCTTCTCCATGACTGCGGCAACCTTCTTCAGTTCCTCAATATCAGTCATAGAACGGAATGCGGTAGATAGGCCAGCCGCCTTAACAGCCTTCTGTGCGGCACTCTTCTTCATAGGAGAAGCGGAAGCAATCAGGTCATTCAGCTTTGCCTTGATGTCATCCATAGAAGGCTCTTTACTATCGGAACTCTTATCTGCCGGAACATCATCCGGCTCATCGTTTTCGATACCAAGGTCACGCATACTCAGCTTAACCTCAGTCTTAACAGCATCGTTTAAGCCGTTTTTGATGACGTTCTCCCGATTCTTTGCGCTACTAGAGATAATATCCTGATACTCAAGCAGGGTCAGATCCTCAACGACCTCACCGCCCTTATGCATACCGGTACGATCCTTATCGAAGAAAGCGAGCTGCTGACCATCCTGAAAATACAGGCGGAACTCAGTATCAACGTTGTACTCCTGACCAGCAAACCCATCAGGAATCTTACGACCAGTAGGCTCACTTACGATAGAACCATTCACAACCTTAGTATGCTTCTCGTCCTTCTCTCGGCAAACAACGATGTAGTTCACACCAGATGCATTCAGATCCAAAATCAGAGACTGACCCTTGAAGTTCAGGGTATTGAAATCCTTGAGCTCCATGCCAGCACCCTCAATCTTAACTGCCTTTTCATCACCGGTCAGACCCTGAGATGCAGCCTTAACCTTGGCACGCTTCTGCGAAAAGGCGGTGAGGCCCTGGGTAGCAGTCATCTTGAGGATGGAAGCGGAGTCAACAACCAGAGCGTCTGCACGGAACGGCTTGCCATCTGCATCCAGATAAACATCTCCATTCTCATCCTCAATATCCTCATCGTTGGTAACCATCTTGATATAATCCTGAACTTCTGCCAGAGACTGGGTATAAACAATCAGCAGATTATCAGGATTTACGCCATTGGCTTCCAGCTCCTCAGTGTAGTTATCGATAGAACCATTTTCAGTATCCAGATACAGAACACGGAACGGCTTGCCATCTGCGTTCTTCAGATAGCACAACTGCATTGCAGTACGAGACTTGCCAGTTCCCTGCTCACCATAAATCAGCATGTGAAGCTTTTTACGAACGGCGGATGCCTTACGAATCATAGCCATATATGTAAATTCCTCTCTAAACTTTTCTTTTATTAAACTTTCAAACACTCATACCACGAATCACCCGTTTCAACTGCATGAGCAACATAATCTAACTGACGTGTGATGTTATCCACACTATCAACCAGAAGGTCTTTGCACCCTACCGGAACAGCACCACCATTGCATTCTGCGTCAGCTTTAGCTTCTGCAATAATCTCAGGATGCGTAGTAAACACAATAGACATCATCGGAGAGTCTTCTTCAGGTTCCTTTTCAAGTGCTTTGATGTAGACAATGTAAAATTTCATGCCATTATAGGCGGTATACTCAAGAGTATTCTGCATAACTAAGCTCCTTATGTATCCTGTATTACATAGCTAATACTAAAAAATTTTAGCCCCAATCGACCTCTTCCTCATCTGCAGGAGTTGCAGTGGACTTATTAGAACCACCCCACCAAGAAGTGTCGTTCTCAGCAGCCTTGCCGTCGAAGTCCTTCTTAGCCTGAGTATTGGCGGCAATCTTTGCCCGTGCCTCGGAAATATTGTCCTCAGTGTAAGTAGGCTTCGCATCCTTGTCGCCGGGATTCGGATCAAAGGAATCAGGATTAACACCCTCGATATACAGCTTGCGAACCACCGGAGTGCTCTGGCGCTTCATCTTATTAGGACCACCCCAGATATTCTCGGTTTCAACTTCCTCAACCTTCTGCTGATTAACGATGGGACCAAAGCACTCAAAACTGGTGTAGGGCTTCAGACGCTTACGAATAGAATCGGCCAAAACCTTATTCTGAGTGTTTGCCTTGTAATCAATGAAGAACTCTGCATCTTCGATGGTGTTGTAGTTCACGATCTTTGCATCGACAACTACCTCATCGCCCTCATCACTCTTGCGGCAACCAGTGTATACAATAGTCTGAGTGAACAGAGCCAGTTCCTCAAACCCCTCTGCATCGAAGTCGATTTCCTTAGAACTCAGCGACACCTGAGTAGGAACAAAACGAATCTGGTGCTTACCATTGTAAGTGCTGTACTCGATGTTACCACGGACATACACATTATCGCCGTCATGCAGGTTCTCAGAAATCTCTTTAGCTGCATCGAAGTCGGTCAGAGTCTTGTTGTCGTTGACAAGCTTACCGGACTCATTCGTCTTTTTGATAACACCAACCTTAACACCAATCATGTCATAGCCTTCCGGTGCAACATAAGTCAGACGATCCTTCCAAGCGACTTCCTTCTTGTCCTTCTCAATGCCCTTGTCCTTATCGGCACGGCGGAAGAAGTAAACCTTGTCGCGAGGCATACCAGCCAGATCAATATAAAAAGTGTTTTCGTTAGAGGTCTGAACGCCAAAGCTCAAAACACGGCGCATAGCACCACTCTTGGTCTCCTTCTCATTATAGAAGTTGCTACGCTGAGTGCCGGTGACCTTACCAGCCATCTCAAAAGAGCCACGGGTCTGAGGAAGATTAAAAATTCTATCTGCCATATCAAGTCTCCTTTATGTAATTTTGTTTCACTGATAATCACTTATGTTTCTTTCTGCTGTCTTAAATCAATTCATGCACTGTTCATTCTATATGTTGTCCTCCGTCTGGCTTATTGATGGCTTATATCTCATACGGCTTTTGCCGTTAGAAATCGTCCTTTAAGGGATTATGTAAAAACATCGCACCGAGCACTACTGGGAACCGTTCTGAACATTCAGGACACAGATCAAAACTCAAAAGCGAACCATCAAGTTGGCTACCATAAGAGTATTGATGTTCAAAACTGATTCCCTGCTCGCTGCCTATCGGCTTGATTTCACGACCACACCAGTTACATATTTTCTTACATGTGTTCATACGGCATCACCCCATTTTTAATATTCTCTATTACGGAACATCTTAGATTGAGCACGAGTCAGTCTGTTGTTCCGACTATACTTAGGTCTGAATGCGGACTGCAGCTTGTTGTTTGCATATTCGAGATCGCTCTCCAGAATCTTCGCAGCTTCTTCAATATAATCTCGAATTGCACAATACTGGTCACTGCTAATACAGTGTGTCTTTAGATAATCAAGCATATCGACTGCCTGATTTTTCAGAAGAAGTGCATCTTCAAGCTGAGTCTTACGCCGTTGAAAGAAATCTATATTCATAAATAGCCCAACCTCTTTAGACAGTCTCTATAAGTGCTTAGAAAAATCTCATAATCGACAGCTCGTTTAAGAATTATCTCATATGCGCGGGTGGTGTGCTCACGAGGACACCACATTCCGCCTTCCTTGCCAAGTCGGATTTGTTTCTCTACAATTTCCTTTGCCTGGTCGAAAGTCATGTTCTCAATTTCTTTTTTTCTTGCATGAAGCCAATCTTTCATAACACACCACTTTTAGCAAATGCATAATTGTGCTTTTCGTTCTTATCCGTCCACGCGCCCCAATCCATCTTATGTTGACACTCTGGACATTTCAGTTCAAGCTTTTCCAGCTTCGTCACACAGAACGGACAGAGATATGTGCTCTTTTCCTTTTGGAAGATAGGACGTGCCGGAAGTCTTAAAGAACCGGGGTCAATGGTTGCATTGATAGGAATTTTGCTGTTCATCGTGTCACTCCTCAACTAATTGGTATGGTAATCGTACAACGGTTTTATCGCATAACCATGGCTTTTCTTTTGTTCCAAAACTTCCAGTTTCAGAACTAATTGAAATATCTCCTAATATAACAGCCTTGTTCTCATCATAGGCTAAAGAAAGTGTATTCAGAATAACGTCTCTAATAGCTTCGTAAGTAAAATAAAGTGTTCCATCAGAAATGACTTCACTAGAAAGCATCAGTTCTGAATTAAAACCATTTTTATAATGAACAAAAATAGTCTTGTATGGCATTCCTTTCCTTGCGATTCTAACAGAATACTTATCTTCCCCATTCTTTGCCTTAAATTGTCCGTTACTAAGAAATTCAACCGGATTCATTGATTTATCACTTTCTTTCCGCGATATTTTAACGTATCTACGTTATAAAATTTCGTTATTTTCTTGCTAAAATTAGCCTTTTATGAAATTTTCTTATTACGGAATATGAGTTGCTTTGTCAACGGGCTTTTCCATTTCCTTCATAATCCGCTTGTGCTCTTCGATTGTCATGTTGTTCGGGAAGAAACACCTGTCAACCATTTCAAACGGCTTAATATAATGGTCAAGAACATCTCGTGCTTCTTTTCGTGCCTTTTCAGCACACATCTCGATATATTCTTCTTCGGTCATGTTGTAATCGGTGACACAATCGACCACCGAAGAAAACCGACACAGCAAACCGTTAGGCTGTCTTGCAATAAAAGCTCCCATTTTTATCCTCTTTGCTTTTCTGGAAAATGCTTCTTAGTTACTGCAACGCAAAAGCTATCAATTTCAGATCCCCAGATAGCAGTACCATAACCATACGTACTTTCAAAGACAAGCGGAAAGCCACCAATCCCATCGAAAAGACTGCCAAGCGTAGGACTTTCACCGATATACGGCTTCATTTTCTGGAAAATCCAATACCACTGAGGCAAAGCGATTGAATTACCGAGTGCTTTGTAACGAGCTGCGTCAGAAGTCTTGTGCTTCTTCCCATTCTCATCGATCCAATCACCGATATCAGTCCATCCGTCATGGAAACCCTGTAACCGTTCATCCTCCAAAGGAGTCAAGCGGCGAACAATCCATCGTAGATTCTTCGTTTCCTTCTCTGCAATCAGATCAGTAGCGTCCTTATAATCACGAGATTTCATCGTGCTGGCGTGTTCGCTTTCCTTGTACTCACCAATGCGCTGCATTGCAAAGGCTTTCTTTTCAACGACCAGCGGCATATTATTACCGCCTGTTCCCCACTGAGCAGTACAAGTCGGACTTGTATCACCCTGCTGAGTATATCGAGCGTCCTGGCTGTGACTCTCAAATACTACCGGCGAAATCTTTTGTTTTAAATTATGTAAGGAGGGATTTTCTACCAAGCAAATTAGCGTCTGGTCTTGCAACGTAGAAATCGTTGCGCTCAATTCAGTTTGAACCAGAGCGCCTTTACCGCCACCTTCACATCCAGAACGGATTTTTAGAGTGTAGGCTGCAGGTTCTGTGCATCGAGTCGAAGTCTCTCGATGGTTTGACTCCAATACTCGTCCAATTCCTTCTCTTCCAGACCTTCTTGTTCCTTCACTTTCTGCACCACCTGTGACAGAGTTCCTGGACTCCACCATTCGATCATATCCAGCAACGCTTGCTTCAGGAGTTCGGGCAAAGGTTTTCCACGCCGGGATGCTCTCACAAGAATCCCCTGACATGCTCGTGCGCTCAAATAGAATTTCTGAGGCACGTTGTCCTCCAAAATCCATGACAAGCGCGATTCTCTGGCGGCGCTGGGCGACTCCCCAGTATTTAGCGTCGAACAATCTCCATGCAAGAGACCATCCATTACCGGAAATCGCTCCAGATTTTGCCCACTTTCCGTTCTTTCCTGAAGGTCGAGGAATTGAAACGTCTGGCTCGACAATGCGTGCAAATCTTTCCAACACACATCTGAAGTCTTCACCTTTGCTTGAGCTAAAAGCTCCTCTGACATTTTCCCAGATTGCGAATTTTGGATATTCCCCATTGGTGGCCTCCCTCATTTCTGTAATCACACGAATCATTTCAAGGAACAATCCAGAGCGTTCACCAGCCAAACCTTCACGTTTACCGGCCTGACTCAAATCTTGGCATGGACTGCCTCCTGTGATACAGGAAACCGGTTCAATCTGCCATCCATGAAGTTGTGTGATATCTCCGTAATGCTTCAGTTTTCATTCCTCCTTTTCGTATCCTGTATTATATAGCTAAAACTTTAAAAATTAGCGAAAAATAATAGACGTATTAACGTCATATTATTCATTCGCTTATAAAACAAAAGTTCTAGCAGGTTTTATGTACGTCCTTTCGGACTGGTGGGACAGGCAGGATTTGAACCCGCGACCAAGCGGTTATGAGCCGCCAGCTCTGACCAACTGAGCTACTATCCCATAGAACCAGTTAAACAGCTGCAACTATTCAACTGGGAACCTTCCTTACAAAACACTATTGCATCTATATCGTATAGACGAGGAAGGAATAACAGTGATGCACATTTCCTATATCTCGCCCCTTTTGGGGTGGTATCTCGCACAACCGCTGCCGGGTCTGACAGCCGTAAACCATAGTCATACGAGATTGGAGCGACTGACGGGGTATGATCCCGCAACATTCAGATTGGAAATCTGACGCTCTGCCAATTGAACTACAGTCGCATAATCACCCAGCTTGCAAAGCACTACTGCACCATCACTAGCGAGCTGGGAATAATAGTGGTAATCAAAGGAGATCAACAAACGGTACGCAACCATTCTATGACCGTGGTGCGGATAGTGGGCATCGAACCCACACGCCGAAGCACCAGATCCTAAATCTGGCGTGTCTGCCATTCCACCATATCCGCATAAATTGCGCCAACAGGGGTCGAACCTGTAATGGAGGAGTCAAAGTCCTCTGCCTTACCGCTTGGCGATGGCGCATTATTTACCTACCTTACAAAGTCCTGCTGCTTTCGTTTCTGAAAGAGATAGGAATAACAGGCGAGAGTATAATTATGTACCAACATAAGTTGATAGTGGTCGAAAATGTCAGATTTGAACTGCGATTCCTGCTCCCAAAGCAGGCGTGTTACCATTACACCACATTCTCGTCAATGCCGCCGACGGGGGTCGAACCCGTACTCTGCCTCCAGAAAGGGATTTTAAGTCCCTCGTGTCTGCCAATTTCACCACAGCGGCTTATATGCCCAAAATGGGATTCGAACCCATACGCTTTCGCAGAGTTGTTTGAGAACTCCATGTCTGCCTACATTCCATCATTTGGGCTTATATCGCCGGTCTTTCCCGGCTGTCAGCCCCGCGCAGGGCATTTCGGAGGAAGAAAATATCTTAGTTATTCGTGCCGATTCTCATAGAATTCATTCCGTAACTGAATAATACCCTTTTTGCAGAAAGACTCCTGGTCTTTCTCTCGTTGCTCACGCATCCAACCATAAAACAGGTTATCTTCAGCAGTAAACAGCTTGGCAGTGTTTTCGTAATAGCCACGCTTCTGGACGCTCTGCATAACACCACGCAAGAACTTCCAGTGCTTATAATAAGGAAGCTTCAGCTTAAACATAAAATTGTTGTTATCTCTCAAAACAAAGCCTTCAATATGCTCGATGCCATGGTACAGATAATTCTCATTCATGACTTCTTCATACCAAGGATAGAATTCACTCCAGCTCTCAAAGATCTTAACCTTCTCCTTAATCTGCAAATGACACTTTTCAGCAACACGCTTCAGATCATCGTAATCCATCACACTGAAGTTCATATCATTCGCAACAATATCCAGCAAAACAATGTGCGGTTTCTTGTATTCGATGATATGAGCATCATTTACAGGATCAATCACCTCAAAAATGATGGAACCATTCTCTTTTGCAACTTCCTTCAGATTCTTACGGTCTTCATCAGAAGTCGTATCCATAAGAATCTTTCGGAACATATCTGCAAAAGGCCCTTCAGGAGTGGATTTACTTGCAATGAACAGACCATCCTGTTCTGCATCATACGAAATCATACCAAGAAATCCGTTTTCCTTCAGATATGCAGTCACCGGGAACTTCAAAGTGTTCTGTAGGTTTCCAATTCTCGTTTCATTCCGCTCATCGACCGCAAAGAACTTATCATAGCTTCGAGCTACAATCTTATTCGTCTTTGTGTTAATGAACAACCCCCTTGCTTTGGTAGAAACCTCATCCCAGTGCTTCTTGTAAAATGCTTCATGAGAGAAGTTGAAAGAAGAAATATCTCCGAATCGCTTCTCAAACACATATTTGCTTTGGCGCATCTTACTAACAAGTTCTGCGTTATCGAACTCAGTTTTCATTTCAATGGCAGATTCGGTCTTTGGTTCCTCTTTTCGGAATACATCATTCTTGGTTTCTACACACTTAACGGGCTGACCGTGTTCAAGCTCAATGCAACGGAGATATCCACCAAACTCGATTTTTCCTTCGAGGTTGTAGCACCGATGCCCCATATCAATAGGAACATCCTGCACATTTCGATGACCGAAGATCTGAATGTAGCTATCCGGCATCGATTTTTCCCAAGACTCAGCCACGGTTAGCATATCAGGATAGCGACCTACACCTTTAATCATCTGGTCAGCAGATACAAAAGGAAGAAAATAAGGCAGATAACTCAAACCACCGTGGCTCACGAAATACCGCTTCCCATCATACTCAAAGTAGGCACATTGGCCAACTCTGGAATAGATCTTACGAGCAGTGTTCTTGTCAATACCGGCTTTAAAGAGCTGCGGACGAGTGTAGTTTGCAAACTCTTCACTCTGAACCGGTTCATCATGCCCCCACTTGTTCAGCCAACGCTCGTGATTCCCTTCCAAAAGGATCACATTCTTGCGGTTGTTATTTACAACATCACACAAGAACTTGAATACCTCAACGTTTTCAATGCCACGATCGAGATAATCACCAACGAAGATATAAAGTTCGTCGTCCTTCATCTCACCAAGGTATTCACTTAAACAAGTATAACAGCCATGAACATCACCGATGACATGAATCTTCTTCCACTGGTTGAAGTCATTCGGACAGTAGTTCAAATCGGACATCACATCCGTAGTAGAAGGAAGAACTGTCACGCCAGAAGGAACTTTTTGAGTAGCAAACCGAGCGTACATCTTATCAATAGCCGCTTCAGGAACTCGCTTCAGCCATTCTCTCTGAGCGTTTCGCCGTTTACATTCTTCAATCGGGAGATTGGTCATATCAATGATGTACATCCTGTACCGATATTGCTTTGCCAGGTTCTTATATCGGTTCACTTCAACTGTCTTAGAATTCGTTGCGTCAATCACGGTAAACTCCCCGTGACTCATGCGCACTTCAAGCAGTTTAAAAAGCATCTCCCACACAATATCATCATTCTGCGGAGAAATTTCCATCTGTCCGGCAGGTGTTTCCTGTGCGCTCTGGCACATAAGGCGAAGTGTATCAGCACTCAATACGTACTGCTCAAGATTATGCTCTTTAATATAGGTGGATTTCCCACAACCTGGTGCTCCACGGAACAGCAAAAGCGTTCTCATCTACATTTCCCTTTCTAATAAGTATCCTGTGTTATATAGTTAACGTATTAAAATCAAGGGACCGAAGCCCCCTGTTTTTAATTTTTGTGGAAATATTCGACCCAACCTTTGTACCCCTGCCGGAAACTAAGATAGGCCGTCTTGCAACATTCTCTTCCAATAATGTCTGCAAGAGAATCCCCACCCCTATCAAAACCAAGTTTTGTAAAATTATATTCTGGGTGGTTCTGGCAGTAGTTGTAGACCTTCACATACTCACCATTTCTGACAAGATGTCTTCTGTCTAAAGTCTTCGAATGATATCTTCTTTCAAGAATATCATTCAACCGCGTGAAATAGGTATGAATTGTATTTGTAGATATCTTTGGGTCACTGTCTTCACCGATACTATCCTCAGTTTTACGAATGATGTAATCACCATTCATGACATAGAATGTCCTATACCCTCCCTTATTGGGAGCGTCATACTGTTTCATCTCATAACACTGTTTAATGATATCCATCAATCTTGCATCAACACTAGTCTTATCCAGAACGGTACAAGATTCAAAATCGACATCGTTAATCATCAGGTTAGAAACTTCTTCAGAAGTAAGGCCAATCCAGTACAGAACGGCAATCACGTTCATACGAATCTGATATGGTTCTTCATACTTATTTAAGAAGTCAACAAACTCATCAACTGATGCGAAGTATTTATCCGCATACATATTGTCTGCGCTTACATCGCTCTCTGAGAATTCAGCCAGATCATACATGCTTGCACGATTCTCACTCTTGATGTAGCCAGTGATTATTGACTTTACATTTCTGAACGACCGACTTGAGTTCACCCAATTGTATTTGGCAAACATCTTTACAAAATCATCTTTTGTAAAGTCAAACAACTCATACCCACACTCGGACTCGTAATCCATGACATGGTTAAGTGTCGATATAACAAACTCACCGCTTCTATCAGAATACTTTTCGGCAAAAGCTTTGATTTTTTCTTCAGTAAGCATAGTGGCACACTCCTTCTTATTATATGTAGTGTACCATTAAACCTTATAAAAAATCAAGCAAATGCGGCAAAATTCTGAAATTCCATAGTATGTTGTACGCCGCTCAGGAACGCTGCGAGCAAAAACGGTTCATCCTTGCATCTTGCCATTGCGATCATATTCATCTGACGCTCCGACAAGACACCAAGTTTTTTAATGAACTGTCCTTTGTTAAGTGTATCAGTCTCTTCACATAGAACGATACTATCAACCTCTAGGAAATCACAGTCCTCCTTTGAGAGTAGGACATGAACCGGAGAGCGAGAACGCTTGTATATTTTGGAAGACAACGGATTCCCTTTGATTGTGGGACTAAAGAAGTTGCGCTTATTGTTACTCGTCACAACAAACGGTCGAATACCGCGCTGCTGATGACCTGTCGCATTGGATAGATCGACCAACCAAACCTCTCCGACCTTTGGGTCAATATTGTTGTCCATAGTCTTTCTCCTCTATAATAGTGTAGCTCCGTTCCATAGCTATATTATACAGGATACCATTACAGAAGTCAAGAGGTTTTTGAAAATATTTTTAGTGCCCGTACAACTCGGGATTCTCTGATACGAACACGCTGGTGTTATCGAAGATCATCTCATACACTTTCTCTTTATCACCCGGCCTAAATTCAACCCTCCTTACTTCGTAGCATTCTTGCCGCAGCTCAACATGACTTTCGTTTCCAAAAAATCCAATACCTTTGACAATCCCATGTGTCTCTACACCAATGTCGTCCATCTTTTTGCAGATCATGTGAACATCCACACCATTACAAATAAAGCAGACCCACACTCGCTTTTTTCTTATGTACTTCAAAAAGTTCTCAACCTGTATAATTTCCAAAACCTTTTTCTCACTCATTGAAATACCGCCTTCCGCTCACATAAACAACTTTCAAGATATATTATACACATCTTTTTGTTTTCGTCAATATATTACACATCTTTTTGTTGTATTATTTATCGAAATTTTAGATGATGCCATTTACTCAGCATCATCCACAACCAGCTTCGCGTCATAATAAAACCTGTGTGCGCCAAATTGTCCAGCAAAGGTTGCTCCGCGCTCGTGCCAACTGCCGGGAGCTGCCGCCGGGGTCACAAACCATTGAATAGGTTTGTCTGAAATCTTAGCGCCGTAATCAAATACCATAGACACAGCCAGTTCGTTCTCTGCCGTCACCTTCCTATTATATAAGGAACTATAACCATACTTCTTAAAGACCTGCTGGATGGTTAGACCATCAAGTACAGCGGAATCATAAAGACATTGAGCCACAGCCATCTGACCTTCTAGGCTATCAGCACCTGCTTCACAAGCAACGATCTGCTCCGCAAGAGCACGCTCATCATCAGTGAGTTCGCGCTTTCCCTGGCTGAAATTCACAATCCGCGTCTCAATAACAGTCTCTACAATGACTTCTGGTTCCTTTTCCTCTTGTTGTACAATACTAACTGCCGGAGGACTACTATTATAAAGGTACGAATTGTTCTGATTCTGAATCACTGGGCTGATCTTCGATACCAGATTTCCTGCCAGCAAACACATTATACACACAACAGCAATACTTTGCTCACGATTTATTAACAGATTGGAGTTAATAAGAATCACTTCCTTTCGAAAATATTGGTTTTATAAGCTGCGCAAAAATTCATACAGCTCAATTTCACCTTGCAGCCAAACGACATCTCCGCCAGCCTTCAAATACACCGAATAGACCTTATCAGGATGCTCGAAAATGGATTCTACCTTCTTTGCTACTTTCCGATCAATAAGTACATTACTCATATTCACTCACTCCATTTCGTTCAGAAGCTCTTTTGCATGGTCAAGCACAGCATTGGAAACGACCTTGCCACCACGATTCAGAAGCAAGAACACACGCAACGTATCCTTCTTAGAAAGATTCCGCAAATCCGCGATAGCAATTGCAGTCTCATCAAAGGTTCTCTTATCCTTCTTAGAGAGTTCACTGTACAGATATCCTTTATAACGGAACCGATCTTCGTAGAACGCAGCAAGTGTCAGAAGTCTCTGCTTACCGTCAATGATTTCATAAAGGTAGTTCTGATTTTCATGCCATTCGTCCATGTCAATGTTTTTTAGAACAAATCGACCGATTTCACCACCCATAAAAATTGTCTCAAGAAGCAGTTCACGGTCATCATCCGTCCACACAGATCCGCGTTGATAACTCGGATTGCAGTTGATGCCAAAGAAGTAATACCTGTGGAGCAAGGATTCGATGGTCACATTTGAGTAGGAAATCTTAATGTCATCATTTTTAGTCAGCTGAGACTCCTTCTCGACTCCTGCTCTACGAATATTGAACCACGTTTCGTACCTATATCCATCATCATAAGAAACACCGTAATATAAACCACCGTCGCAGACTTCATCAATCTTGCAACCACTAAGACGACCAATCACTACAGCATCTCCTACATTATAATAGTATGTAGGCTTACCAGCACGACTTGCCATCTCAGGAATCTCTGCAAACGTAGGTGACTTACGAGCTATTTCTTTCGGCGTTAATTGCAGTGCTTCTACTGCTTTCCTTCTCGGCATAACTATTTTCCTCCTAAATCTTAGTTTTTATCAGATTCGATTAACTGAAGTTCTTTCAATAAAAATGAGAGCCTGCCACCTCCGCAGGAAGTATCAAACTCAACAATGGCAGTATCTCCGTCGATTTCATCGATAATGCCTTCGCACCAATCTTCAGCGTAAACTTTATCTCCAACTTTCATAACTACTTACTCCTTAAATCTCAGCTTTTATTAAGCATTGTAGTCTTTTCATTCCAGTATCCTGCGGCCTCTTCAGCGGAATCGAAAAATAGACCGCCAAGAGCTTCTTCTTGGTCATCACAACGGAGAATACAACTCATCCATTCTTCGTGATGTAAGGCATACAATGCCATGCCGTAATCCGGATCTTTCTCAAAATCACATTCGAGCGAACCTTTCCACTTTTCGTCAACATCGTACACACTAATGGAAACCGCTTCATGCCCACAAAATGGGCACTTATTCAATTTAACCATCATACAATATCCTTAAATTTTAACCTTTATAAATTCGTTTATTCCATGCTTCGATAAGGTTGGCTTTGATTCTTTCCTTGTCTTTTTCAGAGGAATCAAAGTCGTAAGTTTTGCTTTCCATGATAACATAGCAGTTGCACCTATTTTCTTTGTTTCCTCTCGTAACATACATCCATCGTGTTTGGCGATAACCACCCTCTGCAATGGCAACTTCTCCACCGCAAAAAGGACACGGCTTCAAATTATCCATTTCGACTATCCTTTCCCTGTTCAATCGCCAACCGCTCACTCTGATCATCAGCATCAGAAAGCGCTTCTAACATACCAAGTGCGTGCACAGCATTCAATACCATAAACAAAATTATCATAATCCACATTATATTAACCTCACATGTCTTTTGATTTGACCGTTTGTATTGAGGTTGTCTCAAGCATACACCGCACAAAGATCAAATACAATACAATTATCAAAATTACCAAAATTTTACTAATAATCCTACGTCATCAATAGTTATATCATCAGTCTGCACATCCTTTTGTTAAGTATCCACAAGAAACCGGATTTTATGACTGTCTACCCCGAAGCACATATGCCATTGTGTCTAACAAATCTGCCATCGAACCAGGATGCGACATGACTTCATTTTCAGTCAAAAAAGTGTCATTCATTCTTATCCAATCAGCAACATCTTCAGCTTTGTCAGCAACTACCATCCGTTTATATTCCTTCAAGTCAATCATTATTTTTTGCCTTTCCTCCGATACCACAGATAAACACCTTATGCTTTCCAATCTCGTCACGCCGCCAATCACCGCCGAGCACTTCAATAGCTTTTAAAAGTCCTTCATAATACATTTCGTCTGGATTACGATTAAATCCTCTTGCAAGAATATATCGCTCATCCAGATAACCAGCTAATCTTAGAACACCAGCCCGCAGTTCTTTTTCTTTCATGTTTGTCATTTTATTTTACTCCTTATTTTTACATATCCTGGTTCACAGCATTCCATACCTCAGTCGAAATCATGTCGTTCTCATCGGATAGGCGATCAATCCAAGCGTTCAACACTTCTCTGTATACCGTCATATTCGGACAGAAGTGACTGTTTGTAAATACCGGCATATCATCATTACACAGAATTCTCATAATAGCAGCACACACGGTTGCAGATCTTGATACACCAGCACCACAATTCACGCAGAACCAATCCGTCTTATCTTCCTCGTGATTATCAAGAACAAACTTCACAATATCCTTGGCCTGAACATCCGTAATGCAGGTGCCTTCTAAATCAGTAGTGCAATCATCAAACTTCAGCGGAAGGAAAGTAATATTCCCCTCACATTTATGAAAATCAATATGATAACCATTAGCTTCAGTAATTGAGATAAACCGAATCCGTTCAAAATGCGGCCGCCGGATAAAGTCTTCTGCATCTTCTGCACTCATCACCGAGAACTTCCATTTTCTTCGATACATAGTAACAATCATATTCTACGCCTCTTTCTTTTCTTTTAACGTGACACTAAGATTTTTAATCTTCCTTCTCTAATGCCTACGCATCTGATGTCGTTCCATTCGCATTTTGTAAGCATACCACCAAGACACTCTCCGTGTTCGCTTTCCAAAAATTTAATAACTTCTTGAAATTTATCGTAACTAATCCAAACGCCATTGTCCAAATCATCAAGAGAGTATCCAAAACCATTCATCAGGCAACGGCAAATCGCACCGCCCGGAGTTTTCCCAATCCGAAAATCAGGAATATATTCGTTGTCAGAGTAAAAGTAAAGTGAAAGTCCCATTTTATATTTTCCCTCCAAAGAATTTAGGTTTTATTGTTTTCATAAAGTTTTAACATAATTTCTAACGAAATAGAATCCAGACTACCATGTTGAACCAAATTAAGCGCCATGTAAAAATTCCTTCGAATATTAAAGTCCACTACGTCCTTTATCTCACCGCCTTTTTGAGCGTGATACAAAATATTATTTAACTTAAACAGCTCCTGGTAGCTTAACTTGATAACGGCATCACCATCTCTCCCTTTTGGATTTTCATTTCCATTAAAACTCAGAATATTCATATTTACACCTCCAGTCAAATATCTAAATCTTTAAAATCAACCACTTCTGATTCACCATTATATTCAACATCTACATTCGATAAATATGTTTTGTACATCTTTTCACGACGTATAGCAGCTTCCATACTCGGATGTCGAATATCATAAAGCAACTGTTTAAGTGCTTCATCCGTCAAATTATACTCTTCTTGCAACACAATCATATCCACACCTCTTAATCAAAACGCAAATGGATTACTATTCACTGTTATTACGAGTGCCACATTCAAAGCAAACATCATAAACGCGGTCATTCTTTATCACCTCAATCTCTAAATTCAATATCGACAACAATATTTTCTGGCTCTGTCATGTACTTTCGTGCTAACAGCTCTACCATGCGTTCTTTATCGCCAAGATTACTATTACGCAAAAGATACGAATAAACCTGCCTACCTCTGTACAAGAATACAGCCCATGCGTTTCTCCTCAATGGATTTGTAGTCCTAATCACTCCATTGCCTCCCCCAGAGAGGTAGTTACATCACCAAAATCAAAATCCAAAGCACCAATCATATCATCAAGCGCATACACAGCATCAGACAGATTCGTGCAAGCGTTATCTGCTTTGTCGTATCGATCACTGCTCTGCAGGTTCTCAGGCATGTTATCACGATACTCTTCTTCTTCCCACTGAATATCCTCAACGTCTGATTTTACACTTTCGACCTCCGTCACAAGCTCTTCCAGCTTCTTACGGATGGAATCAAAACGGTCAATAGTCTGCTTAATAGCTTTTCTACGAATGTTATTCATTTTCAAATCTCCCTCAATCTACGATGCCAAGCTTACAAATATTTTTCGGATCAGTGATGTAGCCAAAAGTCAACGTGTTGCGAAGATACCCTTTATACTCAAATCCACGGTCACGAGCAGCCAAACGACACACATCTCGAATCGCAGACTCTCTCGGCCAAGAAATACCAGCCAACTGATACTTCCACTGAAGGTCTCTCAGCTTCTTCCACTCAATCACAGGCTTCTTTTCATCCTCGAAACATAAGCCATTCTGTACGGCATATTTCAGAGCATCGCACCGCTTACTCTCTTCTGACGTGCAAGTTCCCCACTCATTTTCGAGACGGCGATATGCCCTATCAAACGGCGCTTGCTTCACTGCATCAATACCAAATGCTGCACCAAGCAGACCCAAACCAAGTAACAGTCCCATAATCTATACCTCCAATCAACTTAAACTAACAATAACGCCAAAGAAAATATAATATGACAACATAGCTGCTGTTAAAAAGGCTACTAGCGTCACCCAATCACAATAGGCTTTTCTGATCAGTTTATTTTGTTCTTCAACCGTCATCTCTAAGCGTCTGATTTTCTCAATATATTCAGCTTCACTCATACTTTCCTCCACTAAAATCACTCTTTTATCATTTTCATTCTACGAAGACTTTTATCCAAAGTTGCGTTTTTTAGCCAATCGGTTCCACATTGAGTGTCCCTACTCACTCTTGTATTACGGCCACTCCCTATCGGACACACCCGTCGATAATCATCAACGGTCTTACAACCAAGAGATTCAGCTTCGTCCAGTGCTTTTCGCACATAAGCCCATGTACTACCGCCTAGATCAGAACACTTTCCAATCACTGCAAGCACAAGTTCATCGCCCATGCGCTCAACATATCCATCAAGAGCCTTCTTCCCTGTGACACCGAGCTTCCCGATATTCTCTCGAAATACGTCCTCGATAGATTTCGTCATCGTCATCTCATCACTAGACGACGACCTTTTCCTAAATCCTTTGTCCTTAGTCCTATATCCAGCTTGTTTTTGGTTGTTTTTGCTTGTTTTCTTTTCTGCATTGTTATTTTCTAACGGAGCACCGCCAAGTTTTCCAATGTCAGATTTCTTTTTTGTATAAGCGGCATCTTCATCAAGCTCTCTTTTGATAGCAGGCCAAGTAAACCGTTCATTCCCATTGAATTCTGGCTCTACTCCGAGCGATTTATATTTCATCATCGCTCGCACCAGTCGCCCCACTTCAGCGTCACTGAGCGGTTCAAAATAGCTTTCGTAGCTATCCCAGAGTTTAATGTACATCTTTGCCATTAGTCATTTTCTCCAATTCTTTCAAGCTAACAGGAAGGCGACCGCAACCACAGTCTGTCTTGAAGAAAACCTCTGCAAATCCTATTTTTGATATGTATTCAACGGTTCCTTCAAGCAAATGGTTCAAGATCACGCGGTCTCCTTCCTTAAACTCTTCTATGTCATTGGACTCACCGCTAACAATCATATTTTATCACTCCTCATTTTCACTATGAGTGTCCACACCATAATCAATCTGAGAGAAATACAAGTTTCTCACCTCATCATCCAAACCAATATAATGAAGTGTGGCGGTCTGACTACTGTGATTCAACATATCTTGCAATGTTGACAGTGCCATCGCATCATGCTGGTTCCGCATCATATACTGATAGCCAAACGTCTTGCGGCAGCTATGAGTTCCAATCTTATACGGAAGATTTAGGTCATGCTGCACCTGACGCATAATTCTACCAAAAGAATCTACATCCAGAGGGTCGCCCATATTCTTAGGACACGCATCATACTTGCGGAATACACCAGATTCACTTACTGTTGTCCCGCCATTCGTTCTCAGTGAATTCTCCCAGCTTCCCTGTCTGGATGGAAACAACCAATCATTATAGCCAAGACCTGCAATCTTAACGTATGTATCAATTACTTTCATTGCCGATTTCGGCATCGGGAATTCACGATACTTCTTGGTTTTCTTTTCCTTGATACGAACCTTTGATTTATAGTTCACAACAAGGTTTCCATCCATATCGACTGCAGCAAAGTCAGATACCTTCAACCGTAGCAAATCGCTGGCACGAAGTCCAACACAGCAACCAACATTGAACAGACACCAGTTGCGATACTGCTGTTTAATCCAGAAGTATTCGGAAATCCTCCGAATGTCTTTCACATCTTTGATGGGCTGAACCGTTCCATTTACGGCCTCATCGCGTTTAATGCTGTAATTTCGCTTCACAGCTTTCTGCTTTTTCGGACGTTCATCATACTGATGATTTTCAAATTCGTATTCAATAGCGTTGTTGCGCTCTTTTTCATTCTCTAATGCATTCATAACTCCACCTCAAATTCCACACTTCAGACAATACTTAGCGTATGTCATACCAGTAGCATCTGCAAGTTTCACAACTTCACTTAGCGTAAGTTTACGTTCTTTTTGTGCTTTATCACGACTTTTTTGAACTGCTTTGACCCTCATAACTTTCCTACAAGCATCGCAATAAAGTTTTCCACACTTAGGACCATACCAAGTAATCCCACATCTCTGACATGTGATGTTCCCATATTGCACCATAACTCACACCTCAAACCTATCAATCTTCCAATAGTGACGATAGTAGTCGTCATTAGAATTTGTTACTACGAATGCTTCCAAATCATTACACCAGGATTCATCCTTGCTGATTTCGCGGACCTCATATGAAGAACGACATTTTAAATAAAGCTCAAACATTTTTGCCTTCACTTTATCCCTATCATTCGTCACCATAAGAACATTGCTTTCGGCGAAAAAATCTTCATTTTTATGTACCTCAATTCTTTTCAAATAGATCGTTACGAACCTTCGGAGTAAACTGACGAGTGCCAAGTTGTTCAATAGCAGTTTCCAACCTACCATCTACCCAGCCCTTACCTTCTTCATCCATAACAATCTCAAGCAAAAGTTTTGCATCTTTAGCTTCTCTACGCTTCCGGCGAGCCTTTTTGAGTTCTGCCATAAGCTGATAGCCTTGCGCTGCATTTACAGTCTTGAACTCAATAGCGTGTTCCAGATCATCAATCTCATCGCCTGCGGCAGTCAGGTCACCATACACTTTTGAATACATTTCCTTCAGATTGCACATAGTCCTATCCGTAACGACCAAATCCTTTTTGAGTCTTGCAAGCCATTCGGAATCTTCCATATGAAATGCGTATGTACTCTGCTTTACAGCCGGAGCCGTTATATTCGGACTCTTGCCTGCAATGGTCGCTTCATCCATAGATTTCGGTGCATAATGTCCATTCTTATACCCAGCGGGAAGTTTGTTAATTTCACAAATCGCCAGTCCCTTAGATTCGAACTGCAATGCCAGATTGATATCACAGGTGGCGCAGATTCGACCTCCCTTCCGTTTCATAATATAGTTATGACCATTTGAGATGACGTACATTTACTTATTCTCCTGTTCCTTCATAAGTTCTTTGACAGCTTTCTTAAACATCCGCATAGCCTTATCATTTTCAAGGAATACTTTCGTCTTGGGACTCGGAGTCCGACCATGAACACGCTTATACTGCTTCATCATGTTTTCCATATTGGTGAATCCAATCTTGTTGTAAACCATACGATAGGTTTTGTGATAATGAATGGTTTTATCGCCAAGCTTAACAGCCAACGGCTCAATTACCGGCATGAGATACTTTGCTGTATCACTCTGTTTCTTAGGCTTCTCTTCGGCCACAGGATCTGCCGGTTCAGGTTCTACTTCCTTTGCCTCAACCTCAATCACAGGAGCTGTATTCACATCCGCTTCAGGAGCTGCCTCAATAGCCTTGGATTGGTCAAAGAAGTTTTCCTTTTTACTGCTAATAGCTTCTGCATGAAGGTCTTTCACAAGCGATTCAAAAATCGACTTGTACATGTTGCTGCTCTCTACGACATCAATTGTAGAAATATGACCAGAACGACCAGTTTTCCGCTTAAATTTCTTCCGCTCGTCATCAATCACAAAGCCATACACATCTCTCATATAGAGATAGATTTTGCTCATGACTTCTTCGACCTTCACGTCATTGGTCTTGGCGACAACCTTGATTCGGTCATACATATCTCTTCGCCAGTCACTAATCTGTTCTGCACGAGGAGTATAGCTCTTGGCTTTAATCGCATCATCCATCTGTTTATCCTTGATTTGATGGACACACTGAGATACGCTGCTAATCACATTCAGTGCTTCATTACTGGTAGCACGAGCTTCCTCAATCTGATCACTAAGGTCTTTCCTGGTAGAGTCAAGTTCGTTCTGAAGATTCTTCATACTATCAAACAGAGCATGAAGTCTTACATCAATGAACTCCTTGCTCAGTGCAGCATCCATCTGAGGAGTAGCCAGAACGGAATCACCACGCATCAAAGATTCCATAATGTCCCAGCAGAAATCCATAAACGCATCTGCCTTCGGCTGACGGCTAAAGCGGCAGATTTCCATTACGCCTTTCATGTTAAGAACAATCGTATCATACATCTTTCCGTCAGTAGCCCTCAATTTGAGGGTAACTGACTTGTCGATAAACCGTTCTTTATTGCGAGAAACAATATTATCAATTGCCTTTTGAGGATTCCCGTATTCCAGCGCCGTACCAATCTGTTCACGGGTCATATAATACTGATGCTTGCTATCCTCGTACACATCCACATTCAGTGCGCCAAAAGGCTTAGAAGCTATTACGGTCATAGGATTGTTGGTAGTCATTTTGTATTACTCCTTTATATTTATTAAGAAAAATCTGCTGTCAAATCTTCAAACGGCCAGCTCTTATAATTCGTGTACTCATCACTGAACACATCCATCCAAAGATAACTCTCAATATCACCACCAATGTCATAATTGATACTGGACAGACTGATTACCTCTCCATCGTTTCTTTTAAGGTAGGTCACAATCCCAGGATATGGTTTGATAAAACCCTCTGCCACAATCTTCCCAATTGGTGTATCAACTTCAAATCGATTTTCATTCATTTTCGTTTACTCCTTTTATATTAGTTAGACTTCGATGACGGTCCACCAGTCAATCATCTTACCAACTGTAATGTATATATTATTATCTTTCTCTTTGACGTGGCTCATACAAGCCTCGTCCGATTCCTCGTTAGGAAAATAAATTGTATACAGTGCTTCGTCAACTTGTGATTCCATTTCATCCTTTGCGGATTCATATGAATCACAAATAGTCTTTGTACACAAAGTTGGAAGTTTCCCCTCTTCATAAACCGTATTCAACAACAAAAACATAATAATACTCCTTTTCTAAAAGAACTGTTTTATCAAATCTCTATGATTTTCCACCAATCGTATGCGTCATAAGAATCAATACGAATATCACCTTTTAATCGCAAAACACTAAAATTCTGTTCACCGTTTTCATCTTCATAATATTTACAATAATGATTTACAAGAATATCGTCCACTTGTTTGTTCATTTCATTTTCCGCCTCAAGAATCGTATTAAAACCCTTTTTATAAACAACTTCTGGGAGAAATGAATTCTCACCTTTTGCAATATAAGTATTGATAAGTGCAAACATTTTGTCCTCACAATCTATTCATCAAGCCGTCTCTTTTTCCATGTACTTCAAAGCGTTGGCAAGATATCTGAACTCCTTACTCTTGTGCATTCCATCGAACCACTGAGCAACATACCAGTTTCCAAGACAATCACAGCGACACTTCAATTTGCCAAACCGGAATTCAGGTCGTACCGTTGGCATCTTACTCAGCTTATTCCACAGGTTTAAAGCCTCTTCTCTATTCATTGGAAATGATATCCATGGCTCGTGACCATCGGTAAATTCAAGTTTTAGAACCATATCATCACCTCAAAACTGATACTTCCAAAACAATTTTGCATTGCCGGTAATTGTCTGCAAATAGCTAATGTATTCGTTAAAGGAGCACACGCCCTTCATTTTCATCTTACGTGCTCCCACAGCTCGTGCAGCCACCTTCGGATCATAATCAACAGCGTCAATAAATGCACTGTCAATCATCTTCTGCTCAAACATTTTGATTTCGTTAGTATCCATTTTTGACTCTCCTTACTCAAAATCCCACCATGCGTTAATAGACGTATTCGGAACATAAACCTCAAGCATATGATGGCCATCACGAATCCATTCAGGTTCATAACCTTTATCTCGCAATTCTTTCATCAAGCTCTCAAAATCATTATTAACAGACTCTACCGCATCTTCCATTGTTTTGTGCTCTACACGGTAAGGACCATTACACATCGTATCGTCATAAACAACTGTAATCATTTTTAAAACCTCGATTCTATTAAATGTAACGTTCATTGTTTTTGTTCAAAAAATCCCTAATATAATTCTTCAGGCTATATTCAATACTACTTACAGAGGATAAAGTTCTTGTCCATAATCCGCCTAGATGGTCACTAGACGCCTTATCAACCCCTTCAATCACAGTAAACCATTCATAATTATTATCTTCTTCCAATCCATCAAAATCATCTTCTTCAAAATGTAAGTCCATTTCAACGCCAGGATACCCATCAACATCGTATGTAACAATTCTGGTATCAAAATCATTCGGTTTATTGCCAGTACCATCCCAGCCAGACGGATTCATACGCTTGATAAAATCTTCTGCAACTTCACGAATAGTCATAACGTTCTCCTTATTCTGAAATTTCATCAATATTATGACGATAACAATATTCGACTTTCTTCATCATATAAACAGGATCAATACTACAAAGAATAGTGTCACATCGCAGTTCGCTCCAATGTGTATTCAAAGGAAGTTTTTCTTTGCGACGATATTTATTATTCTTTGTTTTGTTATGAATCATTTTATCACGGGACATCCCCATCCAAATATCAGGCTCCCATTTGTTTTGCCAGACACAAAGATAATCTTTTCCAATATAAACATCGTAATATTTTTGATGTTCGTTTTCCCCGTATTTCCAGCTATATTTCAAATTACTCATATCTATTCTCCTTTATATTATTATCTTATCTTCGCTAAGAGTTTCGGTTTCATACGTTGCATAGACAAACTCTGTCGGCTTGCTGTAACAGATTTTCATCCAATTAAGTTCTGCATCACGCAACTCTTTTGTGGGATAGATTTCATGCCCTCTGTATGTATCGCCGTACATAAAATGTCTGACAGAGTATTCAAGATGATAATACATCAATAAGCGTTTCCTTTCTCGTCATTCAACCAAAGCCATGTAATGATAACAGAGCGGAACTTCTCGCTTTTATCCTCTTCCTTGGTGGCATAGTCGCCGTAAAGGATGAACTCTGCAACAGTCTCGCCCCAATCATCATGACTTTCATCAGAAGAAAGAACGACCATTTCATGACCGTCAACAGGTGTGCGGAACATAATCTGTCCTTCTTCATCACCAAAGCCAATGCGAACTTTGTCACGAATACGGTCACGAAGTTCTTCAAAAAATTCATTGCCTTGCCATTCATCATAACAAGCCCAGATTTCACCGTCAAAGCCGTTGCTGTCGGCTTCAAAGCTGTCCACAACATCTTCAATACTATTGAACTCTGTACCGTCCTGCTCCTGTTCGATGCGGTAATCGTCAAGCACTCGAATGAACTCGTTCATGGTGATGCCATGCTCAAGCATCCATTCGGTTTTGTACTTCTCATAAAGCGAAACCATTTTGTATGTAACCATAATAAAACTCTCCTTTTAGAACATATATTCGTTATTTGTCTTATGGCACTCATTCCACATATCCGCAACCTCTTTTGCCTTCTTTTTACCCTCACAGAGACTTGCAGCCTTAATACCCTTAATGGCTAATTTGCTTAACAGATTATCCATTACGGAAATCCTTATTGGATAAGCATAATATTTTCCGTCTGCTTTTACATCACAAACCGCCCACATATATTTCATAATCAAACCCTCACATTCTCGTAAACCCAGCCAACACCTTTACTATGAAACTCATCCACCCAACGGAACCAATCATCTTGTGTAAAGTTGCCAACTGGGAAACCTCTCCAATTCTGATCAAGAACTAGTTCTCCACGTTCATTTTCGGTCCATGCGATATCTGTGTTCTCTTTCCAAAGACGCTCAACAAATTTATCGCAATCATCTTTATTCCAACTTAGCTTCTGCATCCACTGTGCATCTAAATATGTATTTTCATATGCTTCCGCAACAGCACATGGACAATTCTTACAAGATTTCTCAATACACAACCAGCAAGGTCCATTATCATAATTCATATTTTATACCTCGTAGCTTTCTTCCAGACAATCAATCAAATCTGCTACATACTCACCGATCTGATCACAATTTACATTTTTGTATTCAGCACCAGAGTTTCCATTATCACTGATATAGACGTTAAACAAACCACTTCCAACACGTTCAATATCAATATTCATTTTCATGTTTTATACCTCGTCAAAATTTACATTTTCTAGCACTTCATTACCATATTCAACAAGAGCGTTTCTGAACCAATTTTCATTCTTTTTCCACCACTGTTCTGCTTGCTGCGGAGTCATTTCAATTCCATTGTCTTTTGCAATACCGATAATATCATCGATACACCAACGAGTTTCAGCAAACCAATATTGATTTACGTCATCATCCTTTTCCTGTTCGTCTTCAATATAGTTAGGGCAATAGTCGGTGTAGAAATTCACATCAAAAAGTGTGATAGTCATATCATTGCCGCTTAATTCACGTTCAACGTCAGCCACTTCTTCTCTGAGATACAGCTCAGACATAATACCGTCTTCATGTTCCTGAATCCATTTCTCTGTAATATTGAACTTTTTCGCCAGTTCATCAACCTCAAACACCCATGTGCCATAATTTGTATTCTTAGTGCCATACTCTACCATATAATCAGCAATCTGACGTTCCATCATGTTGTCATCCATCTTTATTTTCCTCCTAAAATTCAACATATATCAATTAAAGTTTTTCAAGATAAAATCTTTTTCTTGTTTCGTTAAATTCAATGAATATAGAAGTTCATCTAGCATATCTTTCTTTTCATCAAATGAAGCAGCTCTTGTTGAGATATAATAAAGAATATCTGTTATAATATGACTACAAAGGCCAGCATCCATCGTGAATTTATCGTTAATATATTCCAGAATGTCATTCATAATTTTTCCTCCTAAAAATTCCAGATTTACAGCACTCCGCCGTATGAACCGTTTCGCATCGCTCTCATATAAGCTGCCTTACGAGAAGGGCAAGGAGAAGCAACATATTTGATTCCACTATCAGTTAAGCCAGCGAACCACTGACCATCTTTTGGATTATCTTTTCCGATAGAATATACTTGACCGTTGTCAGGATTTGCTGCAAAAGCATACCATTTTCCATCAATCTCTCTAATATATGTCATAATTTACACCTTATCAAAATTATAAGTAACAGTAACAACTTTCTCTGCTTCACCGATATGACACCGATCTTCCTTTAATGCTGTTTCGAGACCACATCCAGCGCTGTATGCAATACCATTTTCAAACACATCGGCACCGATAAATCCGAATGCCCTATCGATTTCTTCCCACTCTCCGTGTTCTTCTCGATAAAGTGTATAGCCGTAGTTTTCACCAGAAAGATAATCGCTGTAAATCTCAACCTCATCACGCATGATTCGCTCTTCTTTATTTTTGGTATTATCCGAACCATCCGTAATAGCGGTTACAATCCAACCAACCTTGCCGTCGTCCCATGAACCTCTGAACCGTGTATCACAATCCATAGACAGACCAGAATGGTCATGCAACCAAAGAGGAAGCCATGCAATGTGTTTATCAAGAAGAATCTGACAATCACGAATAGAAAAATCACCACGAGCATACGTCGCAATTTCATTGTATTTCAAATTGGTATACCAAGGATTGGCTTGATCTTCACGACAACAAATCGCATAACGAGTTTCTTCAATACTACTGTTATCGCTGTCAATAACCACACAGGATTCTACTAGTTTCATGTCAATCAAGGCATTGATAATTTCTTCATCGGAGCAATACTTACAAACCAGGTTATTCCAAAACTCTTCCGGTGTTTTTGCATCAATCTTATCACCCAGATTGTATCGAGAATGAAAACAAGCCATTACAGAATCATGGTCATCCCACCAGCGAGGATTATTGTCTGCAATGTCATCGTGCTGGATATGCAAACAGTACAGATTGTCGCCGTAAGTCCACTTTATGATTTCATTATCGTAGCAATACAGTTTTTCCATATCTAAAATCTCCCTTTTATAAAACAATTCCGTAATTCTTCATTTTTTCGATTGTTTCAATAGACTTTTTAATTCCGGTTGCTTTACCATAATACCATGTCATTTTCTCTTCATCGCCTTCTTTTTGTGCAATGTAAGCAATATCTTGACAATAAGAATATTCATCTTTTAACGCATTGATAATCTTTTCAGTGTCACTCATATCTATTCACCTCTTATGCGCTTACCTTTTCTTCAAATGCGTGCCAATCAGACCAAATCTTATCGACCTCTCCATTTTTGAAACCATTTTTATAATCGGTGAACTCAACATAATAATTGCTTGTCCACTCATTCAGAGCGTGTTCATAGATAGCCGCAACTCCACGCTTTGTTTCAACGACAAAACTATCAATTAGAACACCCTCAACATAAGCGCCAGTGTATTGTGCTTTATTCTGGTGCATCCAACGGCCAAGAGCACCTGCATTAAGATAAAACCGAGTCATAATTCATTCTCCTCTTTCCATTCCGTCGCAACTTTCAACAATTCTATCAATCATTTCCATATACTCTCCGAATGTTTTGCATTTCACTTCCACTCCAAAACAAGCTGCATAAACAACCAAAGAGTCATTACTTGCCACATAATTACATTCGTGCCACCAGTCATAAAGCATGGAATCAACACTGCCAGAAATAACTCTACTGTTGCCATTATCATCCTTAACAATTACTACACAGTCGTCCAGAACGTCATTAAAAAGCAACATATTCATTCTCCTTTACTCTGCAAATAAAAGTGCGTATGCCAATTCTTTAAGCATATCTCGAATCTTATATGCGTCTTCAGCAATTACCCAAACAGAATCTGGAATACCATTCTCACCACGATTTGCAATTAGTTCAGCTGCGTGCTCATCGACATCGAAATTCTCATATTCGCTCATTGCACTGCCGGGAATATCATTTGTATTTAATGTGAGAATAATATTCTCACCAGCCGGAGACCAACTTTCGATATCAATTGTTTTTAGATCTTCGCCAACAATCCCCCATTCAAGAGATTCCAGAATATCTTCATACTTAGATTCGATTTTCATAGTTCATTCTCCTTTACTCTTACTCTGCAATCATCATAGCGAGAACTGGTTCACCGGAATCTTTCAGCTGAAGTTCCAGAATGTCGCCGTCATCCACAATCTCACACTTGCTCAGATAATCCCGAAGGAAGAACATCTGACATTCCTGCCAAAAGATTTCTTTCGGATCTTCATTCTCTCCTACGAACACATTCTTGTGATGGAAAGATTCATTCCAAACCCAGCCATCACCATCGTGCAGTGCATGAACTTCTCTTAAATCCCACATAATCAGTCCTCCCCAAAGATATGACGCTTGTTAAGGTCATCACGGATAATATCCTCAATTTTATTTTTGGTACTATCATCAAGTTTTCCGTAAGGAGCATTGTCAAGATAATAGAAGTAAATTTCACCTCCAAGATCCTTGTACATGACACTCACATAAAACCCAGCTGAAATTCCATTCAGTAAAGCATATCCAATACCGTATACTTCTGAATAATTGTTACCCATTAAATCCCACATAGTTAATCCTTCCAAATGCCTTCATCTTCAAGATAAACTGCAAGAGTTTTCTTAATTTCTTTCATTTCGCACTCATCAATTTCATACTGCATATAGATATCAAGGTCATTATCTTCGTTAATGCGGTACATTACAGGGAACCACTCATCGCCGTCATCCCTGTCAACAGTTTCAAGTTCTGCATAACCAATCCTTTTGTCATTAGCGTCCTCATTTTCAATTACAGCCCACATAGTATTTCTCCTTATTTTTATTACGTTATATCGTTGTTTATTTTGTGAGTTTTACTATAAATCCCACATTTTATCACCTCAAAATCCCCTTGAGCATCTTTACCATACCTTCGTAATCTTTATCATCTGCACCTAGCATACGAACCGTTCTATCAAAATCAACCGTCTGACAATCACTGAAATCGTATTGCTCAATATCGTTGCTACAAGTGTCAGGGTAATGTTCTTCGAGCCTGTCTTTCGTACCACAGTCACAGAAGGTTCCAGAATAATAATCACTGGCCGACTCACCTGTTTTCATGTACACACGGATACCATCTGTGACAATCACTTTAGCGAACCGCTTCATATCTTCTGGCGTAAAGGTCTTATCCATAACATCATACGAATAGACCATGTAACAAGTTTTATCAGGCTCATAAATATCCTGTTCCTTATCTGCACCAAACGCTCTAGCGTATCCACCAGCCCATCCACCACAAAAAACAAGAATTTCTTTTCCTGCTTCGATAGCTGCCATATATTCCTCTTCAGGAATCGCTACAATTCTTCCGTTAGGAAAAATAAAACCTTCAAATTCTCTCATTTTATCACTCCTTTGCGTCTTTTACCGTAACATAATCAATATCCATTGGGTTTGGATTATCTGGTTCGATTTCACCGGCAATAAATCTATCTTTCGCAATTTCATAAGCATCATCTTTGTTATCTGCTTCAACAAACGTTGTGTAAGTAACGCTTGTTTCAATAGTGACGTAATAGCCGTTCATTTTACACGCTCCCAACATTCTTAAATCCATAAAGGCTATAACCTTTACATTTAAAATACCGCATCGCTTTGTTAATCTGTGTAGAGCTTGCTGTCGAATGGCTTTTTAAGTATGTATTCTTATATTCGCACAGCTTCTTATACTCGTCACTTTCACGATGGGCTTTCAGTTTCTCACAATGGTCGTGGCAACCAGGATAACGATCCTGTGCCACACAGTAACGGCAAGGATCAGTCATCATTACTCTCCTTTCTACCTGCGGCGTCAAACATTTCTGTGATACGGGCTACCCAAGTATCATTTTCTGATACATTGCAATCAAATTTGTCCTCGAATCGTTCTGCTAACTCGTCAACAAAGTCCATAATCTCATCGGGAGAATAACCGTATTCTTCCTCAATCCAATCAGCATTGCAATCAAGCTGATTCTCTGCATCTTCAATACGATACTGATGCTCTTTGTAACGGTACGCTGCTTCAATCTGTTCAGGTGTCATTTCCCAAGACTTACCATTCCAGCTAGTAACAACAATCTTATTTTCGTTATTCATATTCCACACCCTCACTTGTTAGATTTGCACTGATACTTGCGTTCAATCATCTCTGCATCAGCGCAAGTCATACCGTGCTGCCAACGCACATCAATAACGGACTCAACCCAGTTTCCGGTCTTGCGATTTTTTACGACACGAATTTCTTCAACATCTTTGTAGATCTGTGTTCCACGCTTCGGAAGATAGGTCAAAACACTTTCTTCAGAATGTTCCAGATCGTAAGAACCAATGAAATCACAATCCCGACGAATCAAATCAAAAATTTTCTTGCGGTTCTGTTTAGACAGGTTTCTCATATTGCAAACTCCTTTTCTCTTGTAAACTTAATCACCAATGAATTCACGTTGGCTGCTTCCATCGTGCTCGCTCTTGCGTCCTCATGGTTCCCTGCTTTGAGGAACGAAACACTCTGATCCATCAGCTTACGCCGATAGAAAGAAAGAGCTGCGAGAACGATATTCTTTTCAGTGTTGGTCATGTTCTTTTTCCTCCTGCTCACATTCCTTGTGAAATTTTCGCACTTCTTCCCAAAAATCAAACGGATCAGAATTGTGATAAACAAGCTCCATGTATTCTTTTCTACTGTTAAAATGGTTTATATTAGTATCCATTTTTATCACCTCAATCTTCGTAAAATGCCTTCTTACAATTCGATTTATAACAATCGATGATTGCTTCAATGTGCTTTTTACTACTGGTCATATATGCTTTATCGGCTTCTGCTTTAGACACACCATACATCCAGCAAAATGCTTCAATAAATTCCTTTTCAGAATACATTTTTATCACCCCTTAATACAGTAATCTTCAAAACAATCCTCTTTTGTTGGTCGCTCATCAAAGAACCATGTGTACGAATTGATTCCTTTCTTGAATCTGTCAAGCGTACTCTGACACCATGTTGTTTTATAAGTTCCGCCAAAAGCAAAAGAAAGCGTTGCCACAGGAAGCTTTTCTTTATCACCTTCGATCTTCACTGCAAGAACAACACCACATGATTCAGGAGTATAAATAAAATTCTTTTCTGCTGCTTTTGTTTCATTTCTGTAATTCACGGCAATATATTCATTGTCATTTTGTTTTTCAAACCAACTATGGCAATAAAAACATTTGAACTTATCAAGTTCTCTACCATTGCCACGAGTAAACTTATTTAGTGTGCCACAAAACGGGCACTTCAAATGATCATAAACAAGCATTATGTTCACCTCGGCTCCATCGTTACGCAAATCAAAGGCTCATCGGGATATGCTTCTTTGTCAGAAAAACACACACCTTTTGACACTCCCCTGACCTGAAGTTCTTTCCAGTCTCCGAATTCAGTATTGGTATACATTCCAAAAATCAATTCGGTATTTTCGTCATAACCAAACTCCTTCAACTTTTTAATAAATTCAGAAACGGTCATAAACAAAATCCTCCACAGTGCCATCAGGAAGCCAGTGAATCCGCCAGTAATCCAAGCGTTCGGAAAGTTCTTCCTCCTCTAACCGATCATAATATTGGTCTAAATATTCCTGTTCATAATCTCGAATTTCATTTTCGAGTTTTTGCTTTTCTTCTTCGAGTCTTTGTTTTTCTTCAAAGAAAGCATCTATTCCTTCTTCGATGGGATTATCTCTTAATATTCTCATTTTCTTCTCCTTAATCATTGTAAAATATCTGTTTTAGCAGTTTTTGAAATCCAAATCTCTTACAAAATTTACAATAGGGTCTCGGAAAACAACGCTCTTAATACAAAGAGACTCCAAATCATACTGACCTTTACAATTTCCATAAAAGATAAGTTCATGGCCGATTTCATCAAACCATTTTTGAGCCTTATCGATAGAATAAAAGTGCTGCGCACCATTAACGGATTCAGTAAAAAATGTGTACCCACACTCACCAAATTGAACATACTCCCAACGATTAAGAGTGTTTCCTTTGTAGTCGAATAAATGCTTTACGGCAATAACGTATACGGTTTTCATAATATTTTTCTCCTTTATAAAAGCATGATTTTAGTTAATCCATATCTTCAAACTCACAATTCTCTTCATCTAACACGTCACTATCAGGAACCCATTCAAGACCTTCAGGAATAGGAACATCGGAAAGATGTTCTTTTGCATATTTAATAGCTTCATCAATATCCATATCATCGGGGACATCAATAAAGCTATTGTAAACCGCCATACAATTCACAGTTATATCCAATCTTTTCATAAACAAACACTCCGTTTAATGCCAAAATTCGTATCCACCAATCCAGATAGATAAATTATAAATATAATTACCACAACGAACACATTTATCATGTTTCCCCCAAAGTCCAGACTTCTTCATTCCACGAACACTACCTGTATAATGGATTGAAGGATGTGCGTCTCTTGAAAACTTTTTTGCACTCAAATATTTCATACTTAACACTCCTTTTAATATTCGTTCATGCTTTCGCATTGGTCGCGGTTATGTCTGCCCTAGTACCGCTAATCACCTAGCATCTGCTGCTCACACTACCCAAACTTGACTTCTTATGTAACTTTCAATGTCTGCCGGATAACCATTACGCCGAATGTACTGACACAGAACACGCTGCACATCTTTGTTATCACCGTAATCCATTGCAATAGAAATGTCCTCACCGTGAGTGCCAACACCCAAACGTTCATATTTTCTGATTTCAAGATAGAAATCATGTGCGCTGTAGTGTCTACCGTTTTTACGGTCGAGAATCAGATCAATAATCACTCTTCGTCCTCCTATTTCGTTTCAATATGAACCAAATACCTCACGGTGCTTAATATGCTGTTGTATTGTCATTGGTTTATAAACATTTCGTGCATTAGGATTTGGACGATACCAATGAATGATTTTTCCATCATTCAAAAAATAGCAGGTAACAATACTACCATTACATAATGCTTTGATGGGCTTTACACCAGCCGGAAGCTCAGACAATTTCCAGAAATACTTTTCTTCTTTAAACTCATGGCTTAATGAAAATCTTGCAATTCCATTTTCCATTTCAATAAAATGAGTTTTGAACCCAACTACGTTTTCAAAGAAATGTAGCTGTTCAAGCGAATCAAACTCAGCAAGATACCATTGCCAGCTTTTATGTATTATAATTTTTGTGCGATGCCTTTCTGTAATATTCTTTGCAATAGTCATATAGTTCTTGTTCCAGTAAAAATCATTCTTCATCTTCAATCTCTCCCTCATCAACCATATTTTTGTAGAAGTCATTGTCCAGAATTTGCTCTCCACACCAATTCACAAACAGCCTTGCGACATCTTCACCAGACATTTTGCAAAGAGCATCCCACATCTTTTTCTGAATATCAGTCATTATTTTAACCCCTCCAAATAGATCTCTTAGTATCAAAAATACCCTCTGACGTATCGCCATTACTTTCGGTGTAGAAGTAAATCATATCTGCACCGTCAACTCTTTCGATATGGAAATACTTTGCATTTTTGACAATTTCTTTTTCACGCCACCCAGCAGTATTCAAAAGATTACTTTTACTGATGAATGTAAATGTTGCAACAATCTTTTCGTCACCTGCGCCATTGATTGTCGTTATTACAGTAGGCACAGCTCCTGCCGGTGTTCTATTCCATTCAGCTTCACAAGAAGCGTGAGGACCAAAGAAATCATCATCAAAGAACGGAATTGCTGTGATGTAGTTTGTGTAAAACGTAGGCGAAATCACTTCTTCCTTTGTTTCTTCCGGTACAAGAACCATCTCACCAAAATCATTTTTCTTATAACGAACCTCGCTCATAAGAACCAGGCAGCTATCACTTGTGTAGTGAAAATTCTCGTAATCATAGTTATTGCGTTTCATACTCACATCTCCTTATTCTCTGTTTTTACTTGCTAACTCGATTATCTTGTTGATATTGTTTTCGAGTAAAAATTCCATATCTTGCATATGAATCGCAAGAATTTCTTTCAGTTCTTTTTTTACAGCCTGTTCTGTAATTTTGGGACAGTTGCAATGCACTGTCAGGATCAGATCTTCAAACGTAATACTATCCAGAAGATTGTCACTTACAACCATATCGTCACCAAGCTTCCAGTTCTGCTTCATTTTATAGCCCTCCTCTCGTATCCTGTGTTATATAGCTATATAGTAAAAATAAAAGCCCTATGACGGACTGCCTTTTCTAGCTACATAATACAGGATACCATTGCTTTTGTCAAGCACTAAAATGTAGATTTTATTAACGTCAAATTTTAGTGCGCTGATACGTTTTATTTCTGCGAACATTTTGTGAACATACGGTCAAGCCATACCAAACAGCTTCATTCCGGCAACACCCATGTCTGCCGGATACAGGTTTACAACACGATTGTCGTAAAACTCTGCAATCAGATTGCTGTTGCAGATGTCTGCATAAGCATCATCCATGGGCAGACCGGAAAAATCTTCTGCGTTGTAGTCATCTTCGTCCATACTAGGACACCCATACTGTGCCTCTTGGTAGAATGTTTTGATAAATTCCACCCTGTTATGTGGAATTCTGACAACAAACAGCTTTTTCAAGCCATTCTGACCAAAGACGGCAACAAAAATATTGCCTGCGTTGTTTTCGTACACTTCAACAGTAGCACGCATTTTTATACTCTCCTTTCTTAGTGACCCCAACGACACACGACAACACCGTTGATCCAGATGGAAATATTCGCACCATGCCGATACCAATCAACAGCTTCCCGGTGAATGTTGGTGATAACACCGGTTTCATCGTTCATAAACCATTGACCCTTTTTCATTTCGTATTCTCCTTTACACTCTCATGCACTCATCAAGATAAATTCGTTTACCGAAACACTTGACGTATGCTCTGCCAGACGGTGCATAGATGATCTTTAAATGGTGATAGTGAAAATACTTCTCATCATCACACAACACACCAGACATACCATAGAGATAATCGTCAATGCCGTATTCGATATCTCCATGGATCTGGAAGCCACCACATCTGCCGTAGCTGCTATCATAAGCAGTTACAGGATGGCTCTTACAATATTCTCTTGCGGTCATACCAAACTCTCCTTAAAACATATCTTTTATTCTGACGGCATTCCAAAGACTTCAACATAAGCTTTCTTGACTGCTGTTGTGATATGGGAATCATGTACGTTGTACTTATCGTACCACTCACAAATCGTACCAGAAGTGTACACATACCTGAGCAAATCCCATGCGATCCGGGTCAACAGATCATTATACTTATGCTCTGCAATGACGCTCTTGACATATTTCTGCCAAGCGTCTGCGTTAGTCGTTTTCACATACTGAAAGCGATTAACAATATCGGGGTAGACAGGATCGAGTTTCATTTTTGCCATATTCATTCTCCTTTACTCAAAGTTCTTGCAAAGACCCAAACCACCCTTTTCACGGGGCAAACGTCTGAGTGCATTCCTGTGAGGACAACCCATCCTTTCGCAATACTTGCAGTTTGCATTATTGCGCTCTTGGAGCCAAAAGAATTTCACGGCACTTTTCCGGTCACTAAAGTAATAACCCTGATCCCAAGTGTAGGAATCCGGGTCAAAATGCCACGCAACGATATAGGGCGTGAGCGTATTCTTCTCATTAAACAGTGCCGTGTAAGCAATGCCACGTGCCAGCACAATCAGATTCTTCTTTTTGTCCATTTTCTCTTACACCTCAATATCCATATCAACAGAAATGACAAATTCGCCCATATCTCCGTTATCAAGAAGATCAAAGCCCCTGGTAATAACAGGATTTCCCAATTCGTGCCAATCACGAAACCCAGTCTTATCATAGGCACCAAAGACAAGCTCCGTGTCCTCGTCGTAGCCGATCTGGTTCAGACGGTTAATAAACTCGACAACTTTCATAATATTTCTCCTTTATAAGATAAAATCAGAACTTGTGCTTAATGTCATCAATAAAAACAGCAAACGTTGCCGCCAAAGACAGACCGATCACAATGCCAATAACGAGCATTTCTTTTGCGCTAAAGTAATCCATTTTTCACACTCCTTTCTTTTCAAAATTCAAACGGCTTCTTCGCGTTTACCACGCACAACCGTGCGTAGTGAAGCGCGTCTGCTGCATTGCTGAAACCACGTTCGACGGGATAACCGTCGCAATCGCGAAATGCGGCCAGGTCAAACAGGCCCCTTTCGTCCCAAACCTCATTTGAGACGTATACGGACTTATACCCGTGGTAACTATATACGGTGATCATGTGACCGTTACAAACGGTCTTAAAAATAATGTTAGCGTTCATTATACTGTTTACACTCCTTTTGATTGATTTCTTGCGCTATTGCGTACCCTATTGGGTTGGTAGTGGGATCTTTCTGCCCCGTGCCCACTAACTTCACGGCATTTATTGTTTACAGCTCTTCCACGGTATATGAACCGCAAAAGATATTCTTTCTGTCAATTACAATTTTACAATTAGCGTTTTTTAAATGTGAGGTTTTATCGCTTACAGCTCAAACCAACGGTTAATTCCATTCTGACGGTAAGACCACTTACCACTAAAGAAGGCAAAGCTGAATTCATCGTTGGTGAAATCGCCAGCGTCAAAGACCTTCTTTGCTGCCTTTGCCGGGAAAAGATCGCTGTAAGTAAAGCTATTGTTGATGTTATACATAGTTAAATCTCCTCTTTTATTGTGTGTTTCTGACGTGTTTTCATTTTGCATATTTTGCATAATATTGCACAATTATACAATTTTGAGCATAAAGAAAACGCCTTGCGATGAATTCACAAGACGTTTGTTGCCGGGGTTATTGTGGTTAGCCAACAATCTGAGGTTTTCCATTCTCATCAATGATGAGATTTCCATAAGTGTACGCTTCTGCACAGGCTTTTAGAATCGCATTCTTATTTGTTCCGTTTAGCTCTGCCTTAGCGGTAAAAGCATCAAAGAAATCAGCATCAACTTTTAGACCAATCAGTTTTGCCTTATCTTTGCTCTGCTGATATTCTTTTTTATAATCACGATTTGCCATAATTGCACCGCCTTTTCTTGATGGTACAATTATATCATTCTGACGAATTGCTGTCAAACTCAAAGTTATCACCTTGCTTTCTTGCCAGATTTCACAGGAAACACGTCATTCAAAGGGCGCATATCTCTGTTATCGAAATCACGGGCACAGCATCCAGTGCCGTCCATATAATACGAAACTTTTTCGTTCATGGTAAAGCTGTGATTATTCATCGAGATTGTTCTGCCATAAATCCAGCCGGAAACAGTAACGTATTCATTAGAACCAAACACGACACGCTGAGAACGTTTCTTCTGGATCGGTTTACCGACTTCATTATAACGGTCATCCAGCCGTTTCTTGCTCTTATGATAGCGCAAAGATCCTTCTGCATTAGCTTGTGACGCTCTGAGAAAAGCTGTTTCGCTCTGCTGCTGTTTTGCCTTTTCCATTACAAGACGCTTTTCTTTCTTGCTCTGCTGATAGGCATTCCAGTCATAAAGGGAAACACTTCTTGCGTGGTATGCTTCTTTAAGGAAGTCAACAATCTTGTAAGGATGGATAGAAGTCCATCCCATAGACGTTTTGATGTACATAGGCATAAAGCCTGTTTTCATTGCGATAAACGGACGACTGACGAACACAACGCTGTCAAATGTGCCGTAAAGATCAAACTCTTTGACTTCTGTGCCGTTATAGATGATAGAGTGCCCAGAAGTGTTCTGACGCACTTCTCCCATCGTATTCTGATAGGATTTCAAGATATTTCACCTCTTTCATGGTATCTTGTGACGGCGTTTTGCCGTTGGTAGAGGTTACTTCTTCCCCTGTACCTCTAGTCGTCAGGCGTATTATGTATTGCATTTTGGTATGTTTAGACTAACTTCTTGGGTTTGACTTTAAGAGTTCTCAGAGTCTGCCGCTTTTGCTGCCTTGTAAGTCTTTTCAGCATCAGCCAGCTTAATCTTCCATGTGTCAATAGTGTTCTTGATGGTGTCAAGGACGCTCTTTTTTGCATCAAATTCTTTCTGAGCCTTGTCAAGATTGTTTTCATGGGTTTTCTTAGTAGATGCTTTGATAGTGCTGTCACTCTTGTCTTTGACAATCTGCTCTTTTGCCTTATCCAGTTCAGACAGTGCCTTATCATACTCTGCCTGTGCTTTATCAAGCTGTGCCGTTGCCTTGTTGATACGGGAATTGCAACGCTTGCAAGCAAGGTTATAATCCCGCTCATAGTCTTTCAGGAAAACGCTGTGTGCTGCTACGCTCAAAAGCATAGGTTCAAGAGCCTTGACGAAACGATTGATCGGAAGATTTGCCGGGGAAACGTCACCATCCATAGTGGTGGTAAGGTAAGTCTTTGCCATTGCAAGGACTTCTGTGCCAAAAGAGGGATACTCTTGCATAGAGAACGTATCGCCAAAAACGATGATTGCGAGATCAGACAGGCAAGAATGGAAATCGGTGGTATAAACCTTGATGATGCTTTCGTCCTCTTTGTTGGTAGTGCTTGCGTTGACGTGGCAAGCGGAATTGTAAACGTACTTGATTGCGTTGCCGTATGCCGTATACTCTTTTTCGTCCATCAGCAGATAAGACGGTACTTTATCGGCTTTAGGGTATGCCTTGAGCGTATTAACACCGCCCTTGTTGGTAAAGCTAACAAGAGCTTTGCCGTTGCTTGCATAGCCCCTTGCGATAGAAGTCTTGTTGTTAGAGCTACGGATGGACAGACAGACGTTAGACAGGTTAGACATAGTATTATCTCCTTTGTTGTGCTATAATTGTGTGTATGATCGTACTTGCGACAAACTACTGTCTGTCGTTGTGGTACAGTACGCTTTTGATACAAGGTGCATACTGTTGACCATCCTTGCTGATCCTCTTAGGTATAGTTTACCTAGGGACCAGTGAAAGACTTGCGTCTAAAACATCTTGTTTGCCAATATGCGCTTTTCTTGCTTTTGGCTATGCGTTTCCGCCCCTACCGCAAAGATAGTGTTATCAAAATTCAATGTACGATTTTTTTGTGACTTGTCGCACCAAACCGACAAAACAAGTAAATGTTTGCCGATATGGTAGACTTCTAATCTTGACTTTTGTTGTATGATTTTTCTTGTAATTAAACAAGAGTTAAACCAAACAGGCTAAAATCAGAAATCTTGACTTGTCAATGTGCTATGGAAACTAGGTTTCGCTTTTGGACTTTCGCCCTTGAGCTTGACTGTATTGTATCACGGTTTAACCGTTTTGTCAAGCCCTATTTTTGAACCGCTCAAACGGTAAAACGTCAAAAAGTGGAAACTGGAATTTTCCGGTTTTCCAGAACCATCATGTTTTCCGCTTTTCGGCGTTGCCCTTAAGCATGGCACTATTATAGCCGGTTAAACCGTAAAAGTCAAGCGGTTAAACCGTAAAATGTTGCGTATGCAACAAATGGATTTTTGTGTACCTATTAGAGTCCCGGATGGGTGCGTGCGCGTGCGCGATATGGAATAATAATATTATTACAATATAGGCGGAATAAAGTAGGTGTAAAGTAAAATCACTTTACAAAATGTTACCTGTGCAACATTTGATATCATTTTGATATCGAACACAAAAACGCAACTAATTTGCAAATTCAATTCCCGGCTGAAATAGTTAAAACTTTTTAGTTTTTGTTTTTACCTGTATCAGATAGCACAAACGCGCCAAAATTCCGCCTTGCCCTTGCCCTGTTGAGTGCCGCTTTTTTATCTTTTCCAGCACTCAAGTTATGGGGGCGGACTTTTCATTTTTGGGACGTTCCAGGCAACAAGCCGAGCCCCCAGTACATCTTTCTTATTCATAATCAAGAAATAACGATTTATCGCAATATTTTATTTATTTTTAATTCCTAATAATCTCAATAATTCCATAAAATACACCTCTTATTGGCAGCCAACATTACTACTTTTTATCCTTCTCAATTTGTCAATAAATAATTTTTTGACACCTTTCTAACCTACCCTATTCCCTCCCCGGGTACACTTTTCCCTGGCAAAATCATCCCAAAATATACTCCTATACCCTCTCCTATATACACCCATAGATCACTCATTTTCCACCCAAAATACCTAAAAATGGCTTAAAATCGCTATTTTCCAATCGGTAGACCATTCGGTAACTAGCTAGAATTTAACGTATTTTCGTTATATTTTGGTTAGTTTTTCTTTTTATTTGTGCCTTTTTACCACTTATTTTGTTCCTTTTTGACCCTATAAAGCCTAAAAAGCTAGGTTTCATGCGGGTTTTCCCGATGTGTACCAGAAATGTACAGAAAATGACCATTCTTCGGAGCATAAAGTACTTATTTGTACCCATCTGTACTCCACTATCACTATAAATGGACTGATCTGGCATCTAAGCAGTACTCTCAGAGACTCTAAAGACCTCTAAGGAGCATGATCGTAGCCTCTGGCAGCTTACACAAAATACATGAAGCACCTGGATGTCCTTCATAGAGAACAATACCTCCCAGAACCATACCTTATTATAATAGGCGCTAGAAATATTAGTATCCTGTATTAGATAGCTATTGAATTTTTGGCAATCTCATGGTATAATGAGTGTAGATAGCTATACAACACAGGATACGGAAAAGGGCTGATTGTGGTGGGTGTTTATAGTAGTCTTCCAGACAGGGCGCGGAGAGGGATCTCGCGTCTGCGGACGCTCGTAGGTTTACTCAAATTGAATCTATGTCGCTTACGCGCCATAGCTTCAAGTCGAGTAAACCATTAAGAGATATTTTGTGAGAAAGATTAAATTGGATAAAACCTTACAGAATTCAAAGTACAACTAAATATTAACAAATTATGAATTTTGTACATCAAAACTGGTATTACACATTATATAATATAAGGTTTGATGTACAAAAACAGGAGGTAATATATGGCTAAAGCATATGAAGTGACACCTGATATGATTTCAAAATTATCTGCTGGTCAGATTTTCAAGAACTTTTCTGAGCTTGCAAGATGTCTCGAAGTTCTTGACGATAAAGGTAAACCAATTACAGGAAATAGTCGCCCTGCATTTTTAGAAGAACTGGACAGATTCGTGGTTCTAAAGAAGGCTGGTCGGCAAATCATTATAAAAAGTATACGGCCAGAGGATGAGATACTTCCGGCAAAGCCAGTTGGCGGTAATAGAAAGTTTATTGACCTTATTCAGAAATTGCTTGTCTACCACTTCAACGCTCTTTGTCAGTCGCAACCATGTGACGGCATTAAACTACTATGGGAGAAAAAAGACATCTGGGAGACCTGTGGAATGGTTGGACGTGATTACCGATGGTGGGGACGGAATGCCGAGACGGAAGATGATGAGGTTGTTGCCGAGGCGTTTCGGAAAATGGTCGGAAGTGTCAAATTGAAAACTTGGCTAGATAGTGCCCTGCATGGTTTAAAGGTAAACGATGCGTTGGATTATGAGGAGACAAGGGCATTTGTTAATTACGTCGATGGTCGTGCTGTCATAACCCCATTAACTGATAAACAGAATCTGACATACATGCGATTGAAGGCTGAAGTACTAAAAGATTACACATTGTCTGATGGTAGAACTCCGGCAACTGAACGGGATCTTTGGCAAACTGGTCGGATGAGAGATTTTTATCGTAAGCTGAACCCAAAGCTTAGAGAGGAATTTGAAAAAGAGCAAACGTATAGTACCATTCAAAAGGTTTATAGAATTGTTGTTGAACCAAAAACAATGAATCTATTTGCCCGCAGGTTTGGAAAGATTGACCCAGCAGATGTAGAACTTGCTGTACAGATGATGGTAAAGCTTAATACGATTGTCTGTGACGGCTTGTTGTCTTCAATGATCTTTAATAAGGAAGTCATCGTGGCAACAAGAGTTCAGGAACACGAAGATGTTGAGCGGAGACTGGAAGAGCAGAAGCCATGGGGTGGCAATAATAAAATTGAAAAAAAAATCCGAAAGGAATTTGAATATAAAAAAGTCAAGTTGACTAACAAGCAGGTGGTAGATATGGTTGACAACACAATTCGTCAGTCTACCGACCAGCTACTGGTTACCTTGAACCAAAAAGACCATGGGTGCAAGATTATTGAAAAACTGTATATCGACAACTTCTTGGCTGGAAGCGGTTTGACTGAAGAGCAATATGAGCAAATTATGCAGGATGCGGATAAAGAATCTGCGGATGCAGAACTTATGGCTCGACTTGTGGCTGAGGCGAATGCGAGAATGGCAGCTCGTGATAACGTAAATGTAGAATGCGTTATGAATTTTGAAGCAGATATTGTCGATAAGGTGTTGGCGGACAAGATGGCAGAAAAAAGTAATAAGAAAGCTGGCCGCAATGTGTTGGATTGTGGTCTTAATATTGATGATTTAATTGGTGAGATTTGAAAGAAGGTTAAGCATAATGAATTTTGATAACCCCTATTGGATTGATTTAAAGGTAACTTATGAGTATTACCAAGCTGCTGGCCGCTTACCAGAATTCCACAAGAAGCATGTCTGCACAAAATGCCAGTATGAGATCCCGTGTTTCACTACTTGTGATGAGGTGCGATGCAAGTGTCAAGAGTTTAAGCCTAAGATTGCGCGGAAGGCTGACAAGTATTTACATATCAATGATTTCATGAACGATGTGGCTGCATTTGAGGCCAGCCGTTTGAATGAGAATTAAATAAGAGTCTGTTTGGCTCCTATTTGAAATATAAATACATATTAAAAGAGAGAATACACATGAGTGAAAAGGATATTTGTGAAAATGCTTCGGAGCTACTAAATCTTGAACTCTCAAAACTGCTTAGTGGAGAGTATTCTGTTAATCAAATTGCAACAGAACTTGACCGTCGTTATGACGTTTACGATAAATATGGTCATATTTTGATTGAGTCTCCTATTGTATTGTATTCTTGCATAATTAAAAATAATGAAACTAGCGATATAAGCCATGTTGATGGAGAACTCGCAAAACGAATCTATGATAAATATATTGATTGTATGAATTTGGTTAAAGAAGGAGATTAAGAGATGCGTATCCAGATTGGTAAATACATTATTAAAAACTGTGACGAGCGGAATCTTGTTATCGTTGAGCAGCGGCCAGCTGGCAAGAATCCAAAGACTGGTAAGATGGGCCCCGGCGTAAAGGAGGTTACGGTCGGATATTACCCGAACCTTGAATGGGCTTTACATAAGATTAAGGATTTAAATATTCCCGAAAGTGATGCTGATACCGTGGATGTTTTGCTGGCAGAGCTTGAACATATCGATGAGACGATTCACCGGGTTGTTGAGGAGGTTAAGTGATGGATAAGTTTGTAAATGCAACACGATTGATTGGCGTCCTCGATAGTGCCATCGCTCGTCCTAAGGCCAGAGGTAATGCAAAGTCTATTGATGATTTGTGGTGCGATATGGCAATGCAATACACAAAGCGCATTCTTGAAGAAGAGATATCTTCTGGCGGTGAGTTCCGTCGAGTAGTTCACGCTCATTGGATTGAACATGAGGCGGATTTTGGAGAATCACTGTATTGTGAGTGTTCTAGTTGTCATAACTCTACTGGAATTGACTGTACACTGTTCTGCGGTGCCTGCGGTGCTATTATGGACGAGCAGACGGTTAAGGTTAAAGATTATTGAGGTTGATGGACGATGCGTACTTACGAGGATGTTGACGCAGAGATTAAGCAGCTTGTGCGTGACATGAATAGCAATAGCCCGACGCACAGCGAGTATGAGGCTGCTGATGATATGCTGGATGAGCTCTATCAGAAGCGTGAACGACTTTGGCTCAAGGCTATGGAAGATAGCGAGAGTTGCTATCTGTAAAAGCCTATCTTATATTTTTCTTTATAGCTATACAATACAGGATATGTTTTAGAGGAATACGGAGGTGACTGCCGAATGGCAAAGCAGCAAACTTGCCAGAAGTTTGTTTTTAAGATCCATACGAAGCGTCTGGTTGAAGCAAAATGGGATTTGACCTTACCATTGGATGAGGCCAGACGAAACCACGAAATCATCTCGCTGGCTGATAGCACTGTTCTACGATGGATTGATGAGTTGAATGGTGTTACAGATGCAGAGGCTAAGGCACGGAGTATCAAGCGTAGAATCAAGATGCTGCGGAATGAACCCTCTTGCTTAGAGAACCGCCGGGAGATTCGGAGGTTGTATACTGAGCTTGATGCAGTTCAGTTCAAGCCGGATTATATGTGTCTGGTGGTTGACAAGAAGAACGACTACCGCCGGGCATGTTCTTCCAAGGGGTTTAAAATCAATGGAATTACGTATCGTCGTTTGGTTGGAACCACCGGTGGTGTTAAGAATAGTACGATTGTGTTTGTGAGCGACCGTCTTATTTATGAGATTCGCAAACGAATCGATAATGGCCGTAACAAGGGAATGGAGTTTATTCCGGCAAAGTTAGAAGCATATCGGGCGCTCGCCTGCTCTGCGTCCATTCCGGTCACTGATCCAGATGGTGTGCTTGTCGTAGACGATTGTTTCACTCATTTCAAAGACCATGTAATCGTTCTGGACGATGGAGTGTCCGGTGAACCTACGATGGTCGAGGATATGGAACATGACTGTGAATTATGCGCCAGCGATGGCTTTGGACTCATCAGTTACGACCTTGCTCAACAGTGGAGCGAAGATTTAAAGCTGCCATTTACAGCATCTGGTTTCTGTGTGCGGAATGCTTTCTGCAAGGGTATGTTATTTCCCTTCCCTTTCCGTGAGTTTGCTAAGAAGATTGCGAAAAAGAATATGGTGAAGGACGCTTGGGGCGATTACAAGGATATTAACCGTGTTCAAATGATACTAACCACATCCATGTTAAAACTCTGGGACAGCTATCATGATTGCGATGACTACTTTGAGAACTGTCGAGAAAACCATTACCACTTCTCTGTAACGAAAACCTGCGAGTTGGAACTCGATGAGGAACGCAATTTGAATTATCAATTCATTCAAAGCTATCAGCTTACGAACGATGAGATTAGAGAATTGGTCAAGCCGACTTTAGATGAGATCAAGGGTGTCATGGGCGGCGACTGGCGTGATGCGTTGCTGTACTTACGCGGAAGCGGTATGCGAGATGACCCGAATTACATAAACAGTCTGGAAAACGACTATATTAAGGCTCTTATGATTGAGCCGGAAATGATTAAAGATCCATACGTTCAGAATCGAATCCGGTACTTTATTAAGAAACGGATTTCGCAAGCAAAAACGGGTGTAGTCAAAGTTAGAGGTAATTTCCAAGTAGCGAGCGGAGATCCATATGCGCTTTGCCAATCCATCTTTGGAATGGAAGTCACTGGACTGTTAAAGGCCGGTGAGGTTTACAGCCGTTTTTGGAATGATAGAGATGTTAAGCGAGTGGCTTGCTTTAGAGCGCCTATGAGTCAGATGGCAAACATTCGATGCTTAGATTTAAATTCGAGTGATGATTGCAAAATTTGGTATCGTTACATGAAGACGGTGACTATTTTGAATGCATGGGATAATACCTGTGCTGCGCTCGACGGGTGCGATTTTGACGCTGATCTGATATTTTCTACCGACAATCGTGTGCTTGTAAGCAAGTGGCGAGATGAAACGGTTGCATTATGCGCCCAAAAGAAGGGTGAGAAAAAAGTACCGACAGAGCAGGATTTTATTGAGTCAAATATCAATGGATTTGGTGATGACATTGGTAAGGTGACGAATCGAATCACCACAATGTTTGACGTGCAAAGTAAATTCGAGCCAGAGAGTAGAGAGTATAAAGAAATAGACTACAGAATCAAATGTGGTCAGTTGTGAAAATGACGCAACCTTATACGGTAACGTATATGAAAAATAGGGTGAACTCACAAATGTGAGGTGTTAAATCTTTTAGATTTAGCTAACAGGGAAGCCTAAGTATTGCTTAAACATAAAATATATTTTCAAGGAAGGAGGGAAATATGTTAAAGAGAAAGAAAGAATATCGTTTTAAGAGTGGTATTTATAAAATCACTTGTAATGAGAATGGATTTGTTTATATTGGTCAAAGCATCAATCTTTATCGACGTGTCGGTGAACATATCAATTCTTTACGAAAAGGAAAAGGTCGCAATCCTTATATGCAATCCGACTATGACAAGTACGGGCCAGAGGCATTCGACTTTGATGTTCTTGAATATACAGATTCCAGTGATAACGACATCTTGGAAAAGGAATATATTGAAGAAGCACGTTTATCTGGGAAGTGCTACAATGTGTTTGATGGCGGGAAGATAGGGTATACTGCAACCAAAGAATTTGGCGATAAAATTTCTAAAGCAAATAAGGGAAAATTTGTTTCCGATGAAACAAAGAAACTTATGTCTGAACATACAAAAGAGCAATGGAAAGACAAGTCGTTTAGAGATGCACGAGTAAAATCTGCTAAACGCCAATGGCTTGATGATGCATATCGCAAGAAAATGCATGATGCAACAGTCGGAAAATCAGAGTTGCACGCCAAGAAGATGACGAAGGAGAAAGTCTTGTCTGCGCGTGAAGCTTATAAAAACGGTGCAACTATTACAAATCTTGCTGCGGAGTATAATGTCGCTTACTGCACAATGCAGCAAATTATTAACAAGCGTACTTGGAAGTATATTTGATAAGGTTTAAGCAATATATGGTAATCCTGTGCCAAGCTTGACTGGTAACAGTCTTGAAGGTGCAACGAGCAGAATATACGATCTCTATATGAGATTATGAAATTCATATGATTTAAGTGAAAATCTTAAATTTAAGTGCCCTACTCTTGTTTACACAAGATGATGATGTGCTCTATTCCCCTAATAAATATCGGGAAACCGAGGGTATTAAAGATCAACAAAATTGCATTAAAACTATTAGTGCCTCTTGATGGTGACATCAAGATGAAAACACGGTGAACCGGTAATTGCCGGGTGTGCTCTATTAGAGTGCTAACAGGGAAAGCTGTTTAGGTAACCCTGTGCCAAGCTTTGTTGGAAACAGCAAGGAAGGTCAAACGACTAAGACATACGACCTAAGCGAAAGTATGGTTATGAAGTCTGTACCGCTGCGTGAAATTCGCAGTCTGTGGAAGTGCCGTGGACCTCTTATGAGGTCATGATATAGTCTACTCCCCTATTAAAATATCGGGAAACCGAGGGTATTAAGGAGATAGAATCAAAGGAATTGAATGTACTCCTATGCCAAAATATTGGTACGACCCAAAAGCTTGTACAATTAACGAAGACGACAATCCAGATACCATTGAGGACAAAAAGTTCTGGGCGCGTATTTGTGCTCACCGCAAGCCGTACTTCATGAGCTACATTTACCCTGCTCAGATGCGAGATTACAAAAAGTATGTAGCCGCAGCACGTAAGCGTATTGAATGGGAGGGTTACGCTGGTTTGGATGAAATTATGCAGAAGGAAGTCAAGGATGAGTATGACGAGGTGGTCATCCAGTATTATCTGTATCGGATGCCTGTCGGAGTTAATTCCTGCACAATGAATAGACTGTGCTGGATTGTTGAGGACGAGATGGAGAAACACATGGCCGAGCTTAAAATTCATCGTGTCTTTGATTATGACTTGCTGAAGTCTGGCGAAGCCTATAAGAATTCTCAGTATTACGGCATTCGCCCAGTCTTCGAAGATTACTTGAAATATGCCAGTGGCAATTCTGTTATCGACAACTCTGCCATGAAAAACAAGGAGACTGGCGCAAATCGCACTGAGAAATTGGCAATGTATAACGAGAGTATGCTCAGGCACCTGCACGAGAAGTGCTCTGACGATAACGTGCTTTGTGACATTCTTTTTGATATGTGCAAGAAGAATTCGTCTAGTGTATCTATTGTATGGGCTCTCTTCCCTGATGTGATTATTAAGAGACTATTGGAGAAGAACGAAAATAAGGTACATACTCTTGTAAAACAGGATGACGGCGACATTGAATACTGTGGAGAGCATTATAAGGATGTGATTGTTGATATGAGTGAGAGCGAAAAGGAGGATGTCGATGGTAGTAGTGCTGAATGAGCGTGAATATGCAGAAGATTTACTAAGAGAAGATGTGACGTGGAGAACCGCCGGGCACGCTTTACATTATATTGCGAAGCTGTATTTTTCTAAAGGATACCAGAAAGAACAGGTCAAAGAGAAGCTGGATGACTTTCTCCTCTCTCATATGGATGGATATAACAGGGTTCTTGACGAGGATTTGATTCAGCAAGCTATTGCCTCGTCTAAAGGAAAGCAGCTTGTTGAACTTGATGGTGTCATCATTACAAAGGCTGAAATCGAAAAGATCCAGGCTCTTGATGGAAAGCCAATGCAACGTTTGATGTTGACACTATTGTGTCTTGCAAAATATCATGTGGCTATAAATGAAAAAAACAGCTATTGGGTGACGGAAGATACACGAGATATATTTAGGATGGCAAACGTCTCTGTAAACGTCAAAAAACAGAATGAGATGATTTGCGAGCTACATAATCTTGGCTACATTGGTTTTGCAAGTTTGAAGAAAATTGACAATTTGAACATCCATATCTTGATTGCCGAGGAAGACTCCGCGCAGGAGCTTTTTGTGGATGATTTCGAGAATATCGGTCTCGAATGGAATCAGTATTGTGGCAAGCCATATATCAAGTGCGAATGTTGCGGGAAGAAAGTTGTGCGTACTGGCAGAAGGCAAAAATATTGTCGTAAGTGCGCAAAAAGCATCAACATTGAAAAAACCGTACAAAATAGAAAAATGTTTGATTTATAAATCGTGCATTTACGCATTATTTTAACGTAAATACGTTATATTTTTACATATTTTCGTAAAACGATTGCGGGATAGTTGTGGTAGGAAGAGAGCGAGGACGCTTGTTTTCTTCCTACCTATTTTATTTTGAAGGGATGTAATTACCTAAATGATCGAAATTACCAAAGCAGAAGCAAAGGAAATCCGTAAGGTTTACCCAAATGTTTTTATTGCAAAGACTCGTCATAAGCGCTTTATTGAGGAATCTGTTAAATATCTTGAACTGATTCCGTTTAATATCGAAGCTCGTGAAATTGTTGAGCAGGCCAGGCGAAACGCCCGCTACTAATTTTTGAAAGAACGAGGTATAGTAATTTGGATTTTGAAATTCAACTGCCCGAGGAGATTACAAACCTGATGAATGGTGGTGGTCTCCCTTCTCCTGAGATGATGAACTTCTATGTTGACGAGAAGGATCGCATCTTCTTTATCGACTTTGAGATTGACCAATCTCTGATTGAAATTGAGCGAAAGATTCTGCAGTACAACCGTATCGACAAGAATACTCCTATTGAGCAGCGCAAGCCTATTAAGCTGTTTATTTACAGCTATGGTGGCGAGCTGGATGCGATGTTTAGCTTTATTGATGTTGTTGCGCTGAGTAAGACTCCTGTTTGGACGATCAATGTTGGTATTTCCATGAGCGCAGCTCTTGTGATGCTTCTGTCTGGTCAGAAGCGCTTTACCCTGCCTCATGCTATGGCTCTAATTCATAGTGGCTCTGGCGGTGCTTCTGGTACTTTTGAACAGTCGAAAGAGGCCATGGCAAATTATGAAAAGCAGGTTCGAAAGATGCGTGAGTATATCATGGCTCATACGAGCATTGATAAGAAGACCATGACCAAGAATCAGGCAAAGGATTGGTATCTGGATGCTGATGAGCAGGTCAAGTACGGTATTGTCGATAAGATTTGCGATGATGTGGATGAGTTCAATTAAGGGAGAGTAAATATATGGCTAAGAAGCGTGTTTCTTATGATACCCCTGTGGAGAAAATTACCGACCCTGACCAGTATGGTTTTTATGGAATCTCATTAGACGAAGAACAGCGGGTATTTCGAGATGCTATCTGGAATCCAGATATTGACGTAGTGTTTGTGGACGCACGTGCCGGATCAGGAAAAACACTGATTGCTACGGCAACCGCAAACTTACTTGTTCAGGCTGGTTATTTTGATAAGCTGATTTATATTGTTTCTAGTTACGGTGAAAAGCGTCAGGGATATCTTCCGGGTGATCTGACACAGAAATCGGAAGTATATTTTGAACCTTTTTATCAGGCTTTGATTAAGTGTGGTGTTGACCCTAATAAGGTCATCAATGATGAAACGATGGTAAATCAGAAGAATGGAACCGGTTATATTACTTGCCTGACCCATACTTTCCTTCGTGGTACAAATTTGAATAATAGCGTAGTAATTTTGGATGAGTGCCAAAACTATGATTTTGAAAGCCTGAAGAAGACTATTACTCGCTGTGACCAAAGCGAAGGTCCGTGTAAGTTGATTGTTATCGGTCATGATAAGCAGTGCGATCTCGACAATCCAGATGATAGTGGTTTTGTTGATTATCTTCAGCATTTTAAAAATCATGACAGAGTTGCAATTTGTCAATTGACACATAACCATCGTGGATGGATTAGTGAATGGGCAGATATGTTGGAGAAAACGAATCATGTTTAAAACGAAAGATTGGTCAACATACATCGGAAACAGATATAATCATTGGACGGTAATTGGAGTCGGAGAACGTCACGGAAAACGTCAATATCTTACATGTAAGTGTGATTGTGGAACTATAAGAGATGTAAAATCTACTTCTTTAACTTGTGGCGAGTCACTTTCGTGTGGATGTGCTTTGGTACACCACAAGAAATATACAAAAGACAACATGATTGGTCGTAGATTTGAGCGTCTTGTTGTTATTGACGAGGGAGAAGCCCCTAATAAATGGGTTTGTAGATGTGATTGTGGAAAAATCATTACAACTTCTGGAAATGGTTTGCGTACAGGAAATACGAAATCCTGTGGTTGTTACAATAAAGACAAAATAAGAGCAACGTGGGAAAGCAAAAGAATTGATCTAACTGGTCAAAAGTTTGGTATGCTTACCGCCATGTATTGTACAGGCGAAAAATTTCGCTCAAGCTATAAATGGCATTGTAAATGTGATTGTGGAAATGAAGTTGATGTACCGAGCTGTTATTTGCGTCAACGGCAAACTTTAAGTTGTGGGCATAATCACGGGTCTGTTGGTGAGTTAAAAATAAAAGAATTGTTAGATTCACTTGGAGTTAAGTATACCCGTGAAAAGTCGTTTGATGATTGTGTAAATTCGAAAACTGGAAAACATTATAGATTTGACTTTTACGTTGATAATCGATATTTAATTGAGTTTGACGGGCAACAGCATTTTTATAAAGGGTGGAGTTTCTCAAATTCATTAGAGGAACGCCAGCGGATGGACATTGAGAAGGATGTTTGGTGCGATAAACGAAATATTCCGTTGATTCGAATTCCATACAATAAAGTTGATTCTCTTGACGTAAAAGAGCTTGTACCAGAAACATCAGAATATTTAATTCATGGATGGATCTCTGGATTTGCATACTTACTTCCAGTTTGATTTATTATTTTGATTTATAAGGGAGAATAAAATTATGGTTGCTAAAAAGAGTGTTGTTTTTAAGAACGCTATTATTGATACTGCAGAGGGCACTATCACCGAGATCACCAAGGACGGCGAGAACGTCTTTAATCTAAAGGATGCTCTGGCAAAGTGGGATGGTATTGAGGGCGTCACCATCAATATTTCTACTTCTGATGAGCTGCTGGGCGATCCGGCTTGATGCCAATGGGTTGCTATAATAAACGGCCAGAAGAAACGAGTGATGACTTCTTTGTAAGAATCGGGAATGCTGTTCTGGCTAGAGAGTTGACTTGGGATGGCGCATCTAAAGTGCTCAATGATGAATTTGGTAAGAATTTTGGTGAGTGCGCATATCGCAAGCGTTTTAAGGCATTCCGTGCGGGTATGCAGTATCAGGAGTCCTTATCTAATAGAAATGTAGGAACCTGCATTCTGTCTATTTCCGACCTACATATTCCATTTCAGAAGCCCATTGAGACTTTTAGTGAGTACGCTGGTAAAATTGATATTCTTCAGGTAAACGGAGATCTTGTAGATGCGCAGGCCATTTCTCGTTTTAATAAAGTGTATCGTAAGAGTCCAATGGAGGAAATTCTGATTGCACGTCAGTATATGATTGACTTGATTGAGATGCTTCAGCCTAAGAAGGTTGTTGTCAATTATGGTAATCATGACTTACGTTTTCAGAATTATCTTGCTAAGAATCTGGACACAGACTTGCTTGAACTGATGCCAAAGACATCTTTGGAACTTATTTTTGTTGATGGCTTTAACCATTACAACAAGGAGCTTCATACAAAGGTTCATTACGACCCTCTGATTGATGTTTTTAAGGATAGTGGTATTGAGATTGTCTATAACGATACTTGGTTTAGTTTCGTTTGTGAAACAATTTTTGTGCATCCACTTGCTTATTCTAGCGGTATGTTGAAAACAGCAGAAAAGGCATATCGGTATTTCAAGGATAATGATTATTTTTTTGATACTATCGTGATTGCACACACTCATAAAACAGGTCATTATGATATCGGTAATTCTGTAATTTATGAGCAGGGCTGTTGTTGTGAGACGTCAAAAATGGATTACGCAGATGGAAAATTAACACCATCTCAGCGAGAAGGATTTATTCTGGTTTATCAGGATAAATTCGGAAGGCTGAATGAAGATAAGACGCACATTGTACGTCTAAATTAAAAAGCGGTGAGCCCCTACCACTAAACGGGGAATTAAAAAAGAAGTACGACCGCAAGGTCTGCTTGGGACATCATTTGTTGTCTCCTTTTCTATGCCCGTAGACGGACGTCTACGGGTTTTATGCTGGTGTAACTCAGAGGTAGAGGGCGACCCTTGTAATGTCGAAGTCGGGATTTCGAGACTCCCCACCAGCTCCAAGCTGTGCGGTCAATAGTTGCAACCGCCTAGACCAATTCAATCTACGGATGGTTGGATGCAAAGTAGTTCTGTGGAACGAAATGATAAGCTATTCGTGTTTCGCTACGTTAATGCGAAGCTTTAAAAGTCTAAAACAAGCGTTTTATCAACATGAGAACAATTCAACTTAGCTCAGATGGTTGATGGATGCTTGTTTTTGTTGTGCGGCCTTACTCAAGTGGTTGAAGAGAACGGTCCTGAAAACCGTTAGGTCGGTAAACCCGATGCCAGAGTTCGAATCTCTGAGACCGCGCCAGTCCTTCTCCCGGAGGACCTATATTATACCGGTCGCCTACCACCGGCTAAAAGGTAGGTTTTATTGTGAGCTTGTAATGCGAAGAGGTTGAACGTAGCGGATGGTAGCAGACATCTGCACGAAGCGAGATTGCTTATTCGTGGATACAGCGCAGGTTCGAATCCTGTCAAGCTCGAAGAAAATGGCTATATGAGCGCGACATATAGCAAGTCCGAAGTCTGGGTTTTAGAATCATGATGTACACATGACTTTCTACTTCTTGAGACACTTAGGCATCATATAGCGCAGCGTTGCCCAGTCAGGTCTACGGCACCGGCCTCATAAGCCGTGTATTCGTTGGTTCAAATCCAACCGCTGCACCCAGCATCTCTCCTTTTGCAAGCCTGAGTTATGGTTTTACTACTCCCTCCATAACTCAGGTATTTGAAGATTATTATGCTACTTTGGTGGCAGGGTGAGGTACGTTACTGACGTAGTAAACCTATATAGATGATAAAGACTCCGCCGCGCCTCTCATGGAAGCGTACAATGGCGGAGCCGCCTGAGCCCACTAAGCCTCTCAACGATGCGTATCATGGTGGGTCTTTTGTGAATGAAAGACCCTTGGCCTCTGCTACGCAAGCACATTAGAGGGTGTCTTTTGTTTGCCGTGGAATGTGCGCACGTTCTACGGCTTTTATTTTTGATTTTGATTGGAGGTGTATTGATGCCGAGAAAGAAAAAGGTACTAGATTCCGTCGATGCATCTATACCTACCAAGGAAAAATGGGAATGTACTCGTTGTGAACACTCATATGAAGCTCCCACCGGACATTTTTATAAAAATAGTTTTTCTCAATTATTTAAAAATCGAGGTGGGTTCTCTACTCTTTGTAAAGAGTGTGTCAATGAATTATTCGATGAGTACACGAAACGATATGAGAGTGAACGTACAGCATGTATGATTCTCTGTCATATGTTGGATTTTCCATTCTATAACAGTCTTTATGATTCTATTGTGCAGAACTCAGGCTCTTGCAAACCAGGAATGTACGCCAGAGCTCTCTCGTGTCGGCAGTATCAATTTCAGACATTTGCAACCGTTCTTACGAATGGTGAATTGAATAAGAATGCTCTGGATGTTCGAGATGAAAAAGAACAAAAGTGGTCAAAGGCTGAAATTCAAGCTCGTGATGATGTTATTTCGGTTGTCGGATACGACCCGTTTGAAGGACACTCTGAAAACGACCGACGTTATTTGTTTAGTGACCTTATTAAATATTTTGAAGATGGTATTGAGGACGATCCTTATAAACTATCTCAGATTATTCAGGTTGTCATCAATAACGGCCAAATTCGTAAGATTGATTTCCGACTTGCCCAGCTTGACCCGATGAATTCAGCAGACACTATCAAGAGCTTTAATGATATTAAGGTCAAGTTGGTTTCTAACAACGATAAAATTGCCAAGGAAAACGAGATTTCTGTCAAGAACCGTTCCAATAAGGATGCCGGACGTAATACGCTTACATTCTTGATGAAGGATATGCGGGAAAAGGATATTGCTGGTGCAGAAGCAAACTTCTACGATCAGTTACGGTCTCCAGGCACTCAATGGGCGGCAGATATGAGTGTTAAGGCAATCAAGGAAAATGCTTTCTTTGACGAAAATGACATGCAGGAAATTTTCGATACACAGAGAGAACTGATTGATAAGTTCCAGAAAGAAAGTGATGACGCTAAGGAAAAATACAGGCTGTCTCTTATTGAGAATCAGCGGCTCAAGGAACTGTTGGAAGATGCCGGTATTGATGCAAGTGCAAAAGATACGGATGGTGATGCCGTATGAGAATGAAACAAAGAGCACCTATTATCACTGCGGTAAAACGTAAGATTTATGAGTGTGATGCGGCAACGATTGCGTTCTATCGGCGTAATCCTGTTATTGCGGCCAGAGATTTATTGGGTATCCAACTATTTGACGCTCAGGCATATATGCTGGAACAAAGCTGGAATGCAAGTCATGTTCTTTGGGCATGTAGTCGAAACTTTGGTAAGTCTTTTGTAGGTTCTGTTTTCATTCTACTAAAGGCTATCCTATATGAGAATCAAGCTATTTACATCGTAAGTAGCGTTGGTGATCAGAGTAAGGAAACTTTTAATAAAATCGAAGAAATTGTCACTCGTGTTGGTAAAACAGCTGCGTCTATCCGTAGTCTGCAAGATATTGCAGAGAAAGAAACAAAAAAGTCTGCAACCAATAAGAGTGGCTTTAGTCATAATCCCGCCGGGTATGTTGTTGAGTTTTACAACGGTAGTTCCATTAACACGCTAAACTCCAACCCGGATTCCAACCGATCCCGTCGTGCGACTCTTGTGTTTTTTGACGAGGCTGCGTTTTGCTCTGACGAACTGATTGTTGTCTGTGAAGCTTTTGCCACTCAGAATACTGACTTTGTGACTGATACGGATGATTCTTATAACCCTGAAACTCAGCCTCGCAAGGTTCCTACACAACTTGTGTATGCTTCGAGTCAGGATACGATGGATAAACTGTTCTATCGTTATTATAAAAACTTTGCAAAGCGTATGATTGCCGGTGACCGTGATTATTTTGTTTGTGACATGATTTGTGATGTTGCAATTCAGGTCTATATGAACGGCAAGCCGTACAAGGCTCTGCTGACGAGAGATAAAGTTGAAGCAGCTCTAAAGTCAAATAAAATGAAGGCGTTGCGTGAATATTATAATCGACCAAGCCGTGATGGTGGCGTAAACCAGATCATCAAATGGGGTACGGTTCGTCGCAATGAGCGAAAGTATATCCCACAGCTTTATTGGGATAAGAGCTATCAGTATATTCTTGCGTTTGATCCTGCCCGCACAATGGATAACTCTATTGTTGGTGTTATGCGTATTTATAACGATCCAGAAAACGGCATGTGTGGAGATATTATCAACTGTGTGAACATGGTTGATATTGCAAATGAGAAAAAATTCAAGCTCGATTCTAATCGTCAGCTTGAGCAGTTACATGAGTTGATTCTACATTACAATGGTCAAAATCCTGATTACGAGTACATTGATAGATTGATGATTGACCAAGGCGCTGGCGGCGGTGGTACTTCCACATATGCGGACGGTTTGCTTAATAATTGGACCGATAAAACAGGTGCGGAACATCGTGGTTTTATCGACGCAAATCATGAATTATATGAAGGATATGATGCCCGTTACCCAGATGCTGTTGATAAGCTACGTCTAATTAGTCCTCGTAAATTCCGTACTGCCATGGTTGAGGAATTTATTGAGTTGATGAATCTTGGCGTCATTCACTTCCCTCTTGAATATAACGGCGGAGATTACGTTCAGGTAGTAGACGGCCTGGATAAATCAACTGGTCAAGAAATTTTGAAGACGCATGAACTCACTTTAGAAGAACAGACTGCGTGGGTTAACATCGACTTGATGAAGAACGAGATTACAAGTATTCAGAAAACGACAAACTCTGAAAACACGACTGTAACGTATGCTTTAGCGCCCGATGTTGTTAACAAAATCCACGATGATAGGTTCTATGTTGCGATCTTGCTTGCTCATCGTCTATATGAATTACGTCGTAAGGATAAAGTGCGCCAGTCTGCGGTGGAGGTAATGACTGCACCGCCAATTTGTATTTCTAATATTGACTTCTAAGCAGAGGAGGTGAAAATGTGGCAAGAAAGAAAAAGGAAGATTTTGATGTCGTGACTGCTTCACAGACAGATGATGGTACTGTTGTTATAACCTCTTTGAATGAACTTTCAGAAGAGAGGATGAACAACGTCATTCGAAATGCAGTTGCGTCATATGATCCAGAAAATAAGCAGTATAGCACATACCTGAAAATTTCAGCCTCCTCTGAGACACTGACGGTTGACCGAATTGATGAACTCGCACGAGGGTTACAGTCAAATCTGACGAATGTGCAGACTGTCAATGGAATTATCCGTAACTACATTAACAAGGATGACCTGATTGGTATTACTTATGATGCAATTGAGGCAAATGTCAATACAGAGTTCAAGTGTAGCTTTGCACAGTTTCCTGAGCAGCGTAATAAAACCAAACAGGTAAACTATGCCCGTGAAGTGATTGATGATTTCAATACACAAATCAATGTGCGAAGTCTGTTACGTACTGCCATTCCGATGACTTACGCTGAAGGTACTTATATTACATATCTGCGTCAGAAGGATGAGAATTATATTGTAGACTACTACCCTCTTGGTATTGCTGAAATCAGTGATTACTTGTCAAATGGACAGCCTGTTGTACTTATCAATATGTCTAAATTAAAATCAGCTTTAAGCAAGTCTATGTTGAAGGATAAGAAGAATAAAGCACTATTCTTTGAAAATCAGGAGACTGAGATTCAAAACAACTATCCAGATGAGGTGTATCAGGCGTTTAAGAATGGTGATACATACGCAAAATTGGATGTTGACCATTGTGGTGTGATTCGTATTGGCAACATGGGGCAGAAATATGGTGTCTCTCCCCTGTTCCGCGCCTTACGTCCGGCATTGATGCTTGAGACTTTTGATACTTCAGACCGTGTGAATGCCAAAGCAAAGGCAAAGAAAATTATCTGGCAGCAGCTTGATCCTGCATTGATGGGTCCAAACAACGATAAAAAGGGCTTTGCTGAACAGGTGACGGCACACGACAATCTGTTGCGTGCGTGGAAGCAAAATACCGTGCTTGTGACGACCGCTCCTTATGTAAAGGACATCAAGTATGTTGAGCCGAAGGTTGAGATGACAAATATAGAGACTGTTAAACAGTATCGCAACCGGGAGATGGCTGCTTTGGGCATCAGTTTTTTAAATACCGATGGTCAGCAGACTGTTTCAACTGCAAAGGTGTCTCTTGACCAGCTGATGAAAAATATCGGTAAGATTGCGGAACAGATTGAGGATGTATTAAAGCGATGGTATCGCATTCGCCTTGAAGATGCAGGTGTAGACCCAATGTACTGCCCTGATGTGAAGGTCTCTACTACTGAAATGATGGGTATGGAGATGAAGAAGGCGATTGCTCAGTTCCTGTTTACCACTTTGAACTGTTCTTACAAGACTGCTTACGAGTATATGGGACTTCATGCTGAGGACGAACTACGCAAGCGTCAGGCTGAAACCGAGGAAGGTTATGACGATGTGTTTGTGGCTCGCCAGACCTCTTATACATCGACCGGTAATCCCGGTGGTGGCGATAGCGATAAAAAGACAGGTCGTCCAAAGGGCGAGGAAACTGAAAAACAAATTTATGACCAGCAGAGAAATGAAGATAGTAAGTGAGGTGATGAACGATGAGTAAAGAGTATTTCTATAGTAGAAACATCTGTTGCTCTGAGATTACGGAGCATCCAGACCACTATTTTGCCAAGTTTGTCATCTGTGATTTCTCAGTAAATGGGAATCAGGTTGCTTTGAACCGTGAAACCATTGAAAGTTGGATGAGTACACTGGTTGGCAACCCGCTTGTTGGCAAGTTGGTCGTAGCTCCAAAGGGTGAACTGGATTTTTCCGGTCACAATATGAAAGTCGTCACAAGAAAAGACGCTGATGGCAATGAATACAAGACTGCCGAATTTGACACTGATGCGTTCGGTAGCTTTCAATCGGTCGGTATCGAGAAAATTGACGATACCGACTTTATTGTTGCCTCTTGTAAGATCTGGAAGCGATATCCAAAGGCTTGTGCGACGATTCTGCGCCGTATTGAGAGCGGCACGTTAAATACCAGTTGGGAAATTGATGTGTTGAAAGCTCATAAGGGAATTGTGGGTGGTCGCATGGCAAAAATTATTGACGATGGCGTGTTTACTGCACATTGTTTGCTTGGTGCAAATGTTGAACCGGCATATAAGTGTTCTAAACTGCTTGAAGTCGCTGAAACCGATTTTGGTCTTGAATTGGCAAATGCCTATATCGAGGACACAAAAGAAATTTCAAATATAGAATTTAATGAAAAGGAGGCAAAAAATTTGGAACTGAATAAGGACAATGAGACTCAGACTGCACAGGTTGAGAATTCAACCGAGACTGAGCAGGCAGAGCAGACGGCTACTGAGTCTACCACTGAGCCCACCACTCCGGCAGAGCCTGATGTTCAGACTTCCGAGGAAGGTGGTGAAACCCCTCCCCCGACTGAGCCTGAAACCGGTACTGATCCTGCTGGTGAGCCAGAGCCGGAGTCTACCACTGAGACTTCCAGTTTGACCGGTCATGACCTGTACGAGAAGCTGAATGAGGCTGTTGTGAAGTTTAATTCAGATATGTATCTAGCCGAAGTGTTCCCCGAAGATCACACTATCTGGTGTAAGAAATTCGGTCGTTGTATGAACGATTTGGATTACATCATGTTCTCTTACACCGTTGAGGGCAACGAGGTTTCTCTTGGCGAGCCGCAGCGTATCACTTTGACTGTTTCTATTTCCGATGTCAACACAAAGATTGCGGAGCTGAATAACACTATTGCAAGCTTAAATACTGAGTTGCAGAGTGCAAAGGAAAAGGTTGCTTCTCTGGCTCCATATAAGGATCAGGCAGAGAAGGCAGAGGCAGAAAAAGCGGCTGCAGAACTTGCACAGAAGAAGGAGGATCTGCGTCAGTACGCACTCTCCAGCAAGATGATTACTGAAGCTGAGGTTTCTGAGGGTGGCAACTACGCAAGTCTGATTGATAATCTGGATGAGACCGGCATCAAGAGTGTGATTGCCGAGCGTTGCGTTGAAGCCGCTAAGAAGGCTCCTGCCGAAAAGAAGATTGAGACATCTGAGGTACATAAGCCTGAGAGTATCAAGCTGAATTTGAATGAAACCAAGTATAACACCACTAACGCTAACAAGCGTGACGCATGGCGGGAATATTTGGGTAAGTAATAACATTTGAGAGAAAGGAAAATATTATGATTCGTGAACTGATGGTGAACGGCGCGAAGAATATTCCCGCTAATTATGCCGCAAAGGTCGATATGGTCACCGGTATGGGTGTTCAGGTTGACCACAAGGCTGGTCAGGTTAAGTTCCCTGATGCAGCTACAGCTGAGGGCATCGAGATGGTTGCCCATGAGTTTATCCCGGAGGGCATCTATGCAAGCCAGACTAATTTTGATGACTATGATAAGATGGTCACCGAGATTAAGGCAGGTGTGCTGGTGAAGCGTGTTCCTCTGTATGCTGGCGAACTGTATGGCACTGACCAGTACAAGGCTGCTGATGCACAGGACACTAATATCGGCAAGCTGCTGGAGGTTAATACTGACGGTAAGTGGCAGGTTGCTACCACTGGCACTTCTCGTTTTGAGTTTGCTGGTGTGATGGACGACAACGGCCACAAGCTGATTATGATCAGTGTGCTGCCCGAGGCAAAGACTGTTGCTTGATTGAGAGAAAAATCTTGAATATGATACGTGAAATCTAAGGCTATCGTCTTTGACGGTAGCTCTTTTATTTTGCGCGAAGAGAAAGGAAATGAATTATGGCACTGAATATTGAAGTGGCCGAGCTGATGAAGCAGCCTGGTCGTGTTTATGAAGTTGCTGAGAAGACTCAGTACAATCGCGCTATGGATGCCGAGGACAAGGAGATTGCTGAGATTGTTGGCGCTCATGTTGAGGAGCTGATTGATAAGGGCGACCCCAACAAGGAGATTGCTCAGTTTGTTAACCGCACCGTGACTGATGAGCTGTATGGTGCACCTGATGAGCTGCTGGACTCCATGTTTGAGCGTGGTAATGTTGGTGAGTTTGATGATTACGAGGCAGGTCGTACTGTTAAGAACACCCTGAAAGCTTATGATGCAGCTAAGGGCGGCAACGTGCCGAAGTCTTACCTGCACTACGAGACCATTAAGCCCGTCTGGCGTAATAAGCAGATCGAGGCTGATCTTAGCTTTGTGGATGTAAGACGCAATGCTTGGAAGAGTGTGGCAACTCTGACTACATTTATGACTGAGGCTCTGAAGAACCAGATGTTCTATGACATCTTCAGCATGGTTGATGACGCTATCACTGGTGGCGAGCAGAAGATTGATGCACAGGGCAAGGAGCCCACTATGCAGGATATGGACGCTCTGGCTCTGTATCTGAATGAGTACGCCGATGGTGGTAATCCCTTCACTGTCAGCCTGATGAAGTACTGTGCCAAGATGCGTCGTATGACCGGCTACGCTGAGTATCTGTCTGACGCAGCTAAGGACGAGTTTAACCGTTATGGTCTGGTTAAGACTTACGATGGTGTTGCTATTACTGGTATTAGCTCTGCCAAGAAGCTGGGTGATGGTTCCCTGCTGATCCCGGATAAGCGTATCTATGGCATCGCAGGCAAGATTGGTCGTCTTGACATGAAGGGTGAGACTCATACTTACGAGGATCACGACAACAATAACGAGAAGATTCATCTGATGGTCAAGGACTTCACCTTCGGCTACAGCATTGATCATATCGAGCGTGTTGCTAAGATTGTTCTGCAGTAATTTTTTACCAAAGACAAATCTGGGCGGAGACCGCAAAGTCTCCGCTTTTATAGAAAAGGAGACAAATTATGAGTTCCGTGATGGAAAAGAAGTTTATTGACGTTCTGAACTGCGACGATAACGTGGTTACCATTTCGTCACTGAACGGTAAGGGTTATACTTTCGAGCCCGGTAATGTGGAAGATCCTTGTGTGATTCCCATTCCGCCGGAGGAGATTCAGTATATGAATAGCGTTTGTAATGCTTTTAAGAATGGTGTTCTGCGATTCCGTCCCGAAGAGCAGAGCGAGTTGTTTGATGCGCTTGGCATCAAGGGCGATAATGTCCTGTTTATTGAGGATATTGATGACGCAATTCTGAATCCTACTGTCGAGAATCTTCAGCGAATGATTGATATTAAGGATGGTGCTCAGTTTGAGCGTATTCGTGGTCGTTTTTATCGCATGACGAATGCCGGTGAAGACTTGTCCACTAAGGTCAAGCGCCTGATTGACGAGCGTTACAAGGAGCTTCGTGCTGGCAAGCGTAACAGTGAGCTGTCTGTTGTGCCTGCAGCCAAGTCTGCCCCTGCTGATGTTCAGGCAGAGCTTGAGGCCGCAAAGAACCAGTTTGCTGAAATGCAGAAGCAGATGCAGGCAGCACTGGCACAGATGCAGGCTATGATGGCTGGTGCACAGCCTGTGGCACAGGACACTCCTGTTGAGAAGACTACTAAGCGTAGCCGCAAGAAGGCTGATGGAGAAAAGGCGGAGGTCGTTCCCGCCGAGTAAGATTGGAGGGATAATGTGACCGCATTTTCACAGGTATACGACAAGTTCTACGAGTTAGTTGAGACTGATAGTAATTTCTTTCAGTATTTTGACCTGAACGAGAACGAGGTAAGAGATCTTGTACATGACCGTGCGAAGAGTTATTTGATGGAGTCACTTTCTGTTGTTTTCAGAAATATTGAGCCCGAAGAAAATTTCAGCTTTGATGATTATGATTCGGAGTTAGAGGAATTCAATTCAGACCTTACATACGACGAAATTGATATGCTTGCACACCTGATGCTGGAGCAGCATTTCAAACGAGAGTTTGGAAAGCTAAAGGCATTCAGCGCACAAGACCTTCCTACAAGTTTACAGGTATTCTCCCCTGCGAATGAGCGTGCGAGTATTCGTGCTCTTGTGAAAGACATCCATGAGGAGAATATGACGATGTTGGACAATTATATGGCAAAAGACCGCTCGACCCGTAAGCGTAAAACCATCGACTATGATACATACGCTTCCTACTCTGAGTAAGGAGGTACATAGATGGACTTTTATACGAGGGCACGAGCTGTTGGCGGTGCCGCAAAGATGTCTAACAAAAAGGATGTCAAAATTGCTTTTGCAAAGCGTGATTTCGCTACACACTTCAAGGATAGTGTTGACTATGAGGATAACACTCTAGTAAATGGTTTGCCCCAGAAGCTGGTCGTTAGCCGTAGTAATAGTATTGTTAAGGAAAAGAAGATCTGGGCTTACCCCGGTGATTCTTTGAATCTTGGTGATATTGTTGACTGTTACAACTGTAAATGGCTGGTCACTGAAATCGAGCCAAATGATGAGATTTTTCTTCGTGGCAAAATGGAGCTGTGTAACCGTCAGATTCAGTGGCAGAATCCGATTACTGGCGAAATTGTCTCTCGTTGGGCAACGCTGAGTAAGCCTTATTACGCAAATAATAAGGAACTTGTTATGACTTCATTGAGTCAACGTGAGTATAAGGTGCAGATGCCTTTTGATGACGAGACTGCACTGATTGATCTTGATAAGCGCTTTATGTTGGAAATTATCAATGGCGAGCCGAAAACGTATGTTACGACTTCTGTTGATCAGAGTACAGAGCGTTACGAACTGCATGGTAAGACACAGGGGTTCCTTGTGTTGAATATCCGGCAGGATCAGTATAACAGCAAGACCGACAATGCCGAGAAGATGATTTGTGACTACTTTGAGCCCAACAAGACTGATACGCCCGATACGGATTCTCAGATTATAGCTACTATTAAATATGCTGGCAAGGCTGAGGCCCGCGTGGGTGGCTCTTGGAAAAAGTTCACATCTGTGTTTACTTCGATTGCTGGTGAGGAAGTTGCCGAGACTTCTGTATGGAGTACAAAATGCCTTGATGAATTCAAGGAATTCGTTGAGACGCAGGTTGCTGACGATGGTACTTTTAAAATTCGTATTTTGAATAATAGTATTATGGATGGCGCGACTGTAAAAATTTCTCTGACAAATGCTGATGGTACGGTAAGTACATTCATCGAGTGCAAGGTGGTGAATCTACTGTGACAACGAGTGAGTTGATTACGGACTATAAAAACAAATTAGCTTTGAAGCTGGTCAATACGGAAGGGCTTGTTGAGGCGATGGGCAATGATGATATCGAAGAGCCAGATGAGGCAATTTATACTTATATCTTCCCCTATTTTCATATCCCTGACACGATTGAAGCAGCACATAGCTATATTTGTTTCAAGGTAAACATGACCGACCGCAGTAACATCAATGATTGGTACGAGAACTTCACCCTGACCGTATGGGTTATTGTAAATCAGGCATTGATGAAGATGCCTTCTGGTCATGGCGGTGCAACACGAGTTGATTATCTGAGTGGTCTTGTGGAAAAAGAACTACACGGCAGTACAATTTTTGGAATCAAGCAACTTAAAATCACATCTAACATCGAGGACAACATGGATTTACACCATCGCGTGAGAATCATGACGTTCAAGACTCAGGATCTGGATGACCTTGTGGGGTGTGGTTGATGGAACTTCGAGAACTGTATGAGCCAAGTTTGATGCATGGAAGAGATTTTAAAATCAATGACAAAATTACGATTCACATGCCGTCTGTCGGTGATATTATCGATTATGGTGAGCAAAAGTATTTTCAGTTGGTTTACTTATTCTGTTCTACATCAAGCGATTATAAAGCACAGCTTGACTCTGTTGGGGTTGATTGGCAGAAGGTTTCGGATTTTGAAATGTTCCGGCAACTTTTTATAGGCAATAAAAATCAGGACATGTCTATTTTGCTTGGCGATATGGATACTTCTGGGTTTATGATGGCGAAAGATAACATAAGTGGTGAGATTGTCTTGCACAACAGACTTACGGACACTCGTATTGACCATGTGGTGTATGAAACAATTTCTCAGTACCTATGTGCCGCAAATGGAATTGAAAAGCATTCTGAATTTGCTGCTGACGAACCAACAAGAATTGCAATGATAGAGGAAGCCAGAGACAACTTAGAGTATCAGAAAATAAAGCATTATGAACCACACCTTGCGGAGCTTGTACTCTCAATGGCGTGTTCATCTGGCTTTAAAGCGGATTACTTCAAGGCTATGGATTACCCTATGAGTGTATTTATGAATCATGTAAGAAAGATTCAGCAAATAAAAAGTTACGACAATACGATGCATGGCGTTTACGCTGGCACCGTGGAATTTGGAAAGATTCCAAAAGCACAACTGGATTGGACGAGCAAGGTTGATTGATTGGCCTTGCTCTTTTATTTTATCCAAATAAATTGAAAGGAAGAATATTATGAGCGATTTTAATTTCAATGAGGTCGTTATTGACCGCGTTCATCGCATTCACGAGTATGACCTGAATGGCAAGCGTCTGTGGACCATGAATCAGATTAAGGATTTCAAGTTGACTCTGGGCGGCGAGACTGTTTATGCTCAGGATGCACAGGGCGTTAACATCATGGCATTTGACAAGAGCAAGACTGCAGAGGCAGATTGGTCTAATGCTCTGATGCATCTGGGTGCACTGGCAGAACAGATGGGTTCCAAGAAGGAGGTTGCTTCTTCTGAGGCAAAGCAGGTCTTTACTACTGTTGAGTATCTGACTTCTGCTGATGGCAAGAAGCTGACTCTGACTCACACCCCCAAGGCTGCTGTTGCAAATGCCCCCTTTAAGTACATTGATCTGGTTGATGGTCAGGGCAATGCACTGAAGACTTTTGAGTTGGGCGAGACCGCCGAATCTCAGTTCTCTGTTACTGGCACTGAGGTTACTCTGCCAACCGGCGCAGGTCTTAAGGCTGGTGACCGCTTTGTTGTGAAGTATCAGTACGAGAGCGAGGAGGGCATTGCTATCAATGATAGCGCCGATAAGTTCTCTACCGAGGGCGAATTTGTGATTGAGGCATTCTGCTACAATCCCTGCGATAAGGCAAACAAGAAGCTGATGCGTATCATCTTCCCGAACGCTAAGATGGACAACGCAATCGACATGACTCTGAATAATGAGCTGACTCACCCTGTTAAGATCAGCGCAACTCAGGAATACTGCTCTGACGATAAGCGTCTGTTCCGCATCGAGACCGCAGCTGCCTAATGGCAAATCTGAATTGGTGCCGTACTTGCGGAAAAGAATATCCGGTTTGCCCGCATTGCGAGCAGGATGCGCGTCTTAATCCTTGGCGAATGATTTGCGACACTGAGCCGCACTTTCTTGTGTGGACTGCCGTAAATCAGTATCGTCAGGGAATTATTTCAAAAGAGACTGCAAAGGCAGACCTGACTACTCTTTTAATGCGCAAGTATAAGAATGTTACGGAAGCCGAGGTAGAAACTTTTATCCCTGCTGTTCGTGATGTTTTCCATGAGATTATGGATGAGCCTGTAATGGCTGAAAATGAATCATCTAGTGATGTAAAGGATGAGACGCCCGTGAAGCCGGTAGTTAAGAAAACATCAAATCGTAAGGGGCGGGCATAACCGCCCCTTCGTTTTTCGTGGTGGTTTTATGGAGAAAAAGAACAGAACAAAGTTTAATGTAAGCAAAAATCCAGCAGATAGAACCTATGATGGTGTGGTTTATGATAGCCGTGCCGAGATGATGTTCTATCGGGATATTGTATTACCTGGGCTGGAAAACGGTGAAATCGTAGAGTGCCGTAAACAGGTTCCTTTTGTATTACAGGAAGCGTTCCGCCGGGTCGATAAGGACGGCAAGGATGTAGCTGTAAGAAAAATCGATTATGTGGCAGACTATGAGCTTACATACAGTGATGGCAGTAAACAGGTAATTGATACGAAGGGTTTCGCTGACAGTGTTGCGCTGATGAAGCGCAAGATGTTCTGGTTCCATTATCCTGACGTAGACTACCGCTGGATCACGTACTCTAAAATTGATGGAGGCTGGGTCGATTACGACGACCTAAAAAAAGCTCGAAAAGAGCGAAAGAAATTAAAGCAAGCACAGACGAAAGGGAGATAAAATGAAGGTTTTAAATTTTCAGGAGCGAAATGAGTTTCTTGATGAAGTAGTCAAGGCATGTACTATCGATGGTGATTATCAGCCCGCACTGCTCGATGTAGTGTTCCGGTTGACTGTCCTGAAGTATTTTGCAGATTATGACTATCGTAGCGAGCCGCAGAGTGAGTGGCCTCGTATTGCTTACGAGTCTTTCAATTTCAAGATTGACAAGGCTGGTTGTGATACTTCTGCGTTCTGGGATCAGTATGATTCTCTGGAAAAGGCCGTTCACGAGCAGATTGATCGTTCTCATAAGGAATGGTTGGTTCTGGGTCTCTGTGGCAAACTCAATGAGATTATCAAGAAGCCTGACCCCATTTCTAACTTCGTTGACTTTATGGAGAACTATTTGAATGATGTGAAGGGCAACTTGAAAGACTTTGATGTTGAAAAGTTTTTTGAAGTGACTTCTGCCCTGCTGGACAACAAGCAGGAAATCTCTGCTGTGCTGGCAAAAGATAAAAAGGAATAAACACTTTTAGAGGTGGGTTGGAGGGAATTTTAATATGGCTACAAGAAGTAAACCGCTGAAGTTATGGGATGCTGAGAAGTTCAAGAATGTTAACCCAGTGTCTTTGAAATACTGGGATAGATACGAGACTGATATGGGCATCCGTGATCTCAGCTCGTCTACTGTTTACAATTATGAATCTGATTTCAAGCAGTGGATGATTTATGTTTTGGATAATCAGGGCAATGCTCCTGTGACGGAACTTGAGGAAGAGGATATCGAAGAATTTCTTTTCTATTGTAAGAAGCATGGAAATAACTCTGCTCGTATGAAGCGGCGCATGAGTACGATTTCTGCGCTGTATCGGTATCTTCGCAAGAAGAAAATCATCAAAGAGAATCCGATGGAGTTCATTGACCGACCGACCAAGGACGTGGCTGTCGTGAAGCAGACATACCTTACGCCGGATGAGGTTAAGCTGATGCGAGAGAAGCTGAACACTCTGGTTGAATCTGCGACCACAGTTCACATGAAGGATAATGCGATGACGCTACGTCTGTACGCACTATTCTCGCTATCCACGATGGCTCGTGTCAATGCTGTGCGGAATACGCTCTGGAAGTCTATCGACTATGAGAACCGTATGGTGCATGACGTTCTGGAGAAGGAAGGAAAAATTGTTGATTTGATGTTCAGCAAGGAAGTTTCTGAGCTTTTGAAAGAGCTGAAGGAATACCGCACCGAGCATGATATTGATGATGGCGGCTATGTGTTTGTTGGTACGAAAACCAATGGTGCATGGATGCCGATTACTTCAAGCACCGCTGGTGATTGGTGTAAGAAAATTGGTGAGATGATTGATGAGCCCACGCTGCACCCGCATGACTTCCGGCATAGTGGTGCTACCCTGCTGAAGAACGCGGGCATGAGTCTGGAAGATGTCTCTTCCCTGCTCAACCATGCTGGCACGGATGTGACCAACAAGTATTACATCAAAAAGGATACGACAAAGATTCAGTCTGCAAAGGATCGATTTGAGATTTGAGGTGGAGTGAATGGGAAGTCTTGCTTCTTCGTATACAAACTTTGATGATTTACTGGCCGGTGTGGTTAGCAGCGTTCAAGACATCCTTGAGGGTGTTGCGCCGGAAATTGAAACGAGACTACAAGCGAGCATTGTAGAAAACGTACACTCGAAGAGTGGACGATCTGACGGAATCGAAGGCAAAAAAAATATCGTAAGTAGCGTTACTACTGACGATAATGTTGTAACCATGACGGTAAAGGATATTGCAAGACCGCAAGGATCATGGTGCAAAACGCCATTCCGAGAAGGAGACAATGCAGCCTTAGAAGGAACAATGTTTGCTAATTGGATTGAGCATGGTTTATGGATGGATATTGCAGAGTGGAATCGAATGGGGCGACCGAAGGAAAATAAACCAAAGCGTCCTGCGCGTCCATTTATTTCAAAAGTCCAAGTTGAAGCAGCTATGCTCGTAAGAACCGCATTACATGAATTGTAATCCCACAATTTATTTGGAAAATTTGAATGAGAGGAGGCTGGCTTGAAGAAGCTGGCCGCTTCTCTTTTTTATTTTGAAAGGAATTGTTGAAAATGGAAAAGAGAGGTGACCAACAGTATGGATGAAAAAGAAAATACTGGCACAGAGTCTTCTGCCGTAACAGCTATTAAGGTCAAGGTTATTATTGACACAAATAAAAAAGAATTAGACAAGCAATTTAATTCTGTTAAGGAGCATTATAAAGAAAAACCAGTAAAAATTGCTTTTGGAGTAAATCAAAACGACACCATCCGTAATATAAATGATGCACTTGATAAGGTAGTCAAGAGCGGAAAATTAAAAACTCCAAAGGTCACACTTGATGTTAAGATCGACCAGAGCAAAGTAACCGCACAGCTTAAAAAAGCTATGCAATCTGCGGCAAAGCAGACAGTTAAGGTTGATACCGGAAAGTCTGGTTCTACAAAAACACAAGATACTTCAAAAAGTGATATTTCTCGCCTTTTCAGCCTTGCAAATCTTCAAGCAAAGTTAAAAGCGGATGAAGCATCGTTAATTGCTAATGGAAACAAATCATCTGAGTTGAAAGCGGTACAGACTAGATTGAGCGCAATCAACGATGAGATGGATAAACTCAAGACAAAAACAAAAGATGTAATTACGGAATCTCAGAAGTTAAAGCTTGAGGATATCGAAAAAACCGGAAAATTCAATGCTGACAGGAATACTGCAAAAGGTGCTGATTCGGCTGCAAAAGAACTAAAAAAACAAAATCAAGAAATTGCAGATGATTTTAAAAAAATTCTCACATCTCAAGAATCCGAGTATGAAAAATATCAAAAAAAGATTCAGTCTCTTGAAAACTATTCTAAGAATAACTCCAACTATAAAAATGATAATATCAAAAAATATTTATATGGAGAAGATGGAACTGGAAAAACTTCTGGAAAGTTAAAAGAGTTGCGAGATCAGCTTGCTTCTATTGAGAATACTACACCAGGGAAAGCAATTCAAGACTTTGATAAAAAATGCAAGACTCTTGATACAACTATTGATTCTACAAGTCAACATTTAAAAGAACTTGGATTTGATTTTAGAGATATAAATCAAGCCAATGTTGACATGACGAAGTTTAAGAGTGTTTATGAACGTGCAACGAAGTTAGAAGACTCTATTGCAAATAAAAGTAAATATTCTTGGCTAATTGATAGTTTAAACGGAATAAAATCTTCTGCTGCTGGCTGTGAAGGTAATGTTACTGATCTTAGTGCAAGACTATCAAACCTTGAGGTTGAGGCCAGCAGATGTGGGGCAACTACAGAAACTCTTGGTCAAAAACTGTCTCGTTTATTCAAAGAGCATTTTCAGACTGCTATCGCTATGGCTGGCGTTGCAATGGTCAAACAAGGTCTGCGAGAGGTTTATAATAATGTTCTTGAACTGGACACGGCTGTAACAGAGCTTAAAAAGGTCAGTAAAATGACTGGCGACGAGATGAATGAATATCTCGATAGAACTGCAACAAATGCTCGTGAGCTTGGCGCGAATATCTCTGATCTTGTGAGTAGCACAGCCGATTGGAAACGCCTCGGATACACTGATAAAGATTCTGAAGAACTCGCTCGTGTGTCTGCTCTTATGGCTAATGTTGGAGACCAGATCGATAATGCAACGACTGCTTCCTCTTACCTGATTTCTGCAATGCAAGGTTTTGGGTTGGTTGCTGATGATGCAGAGCGTCTTCTGGACTGTATGAACCAAATCGCTAATACCGAACCAGTCAGTATGAACGACCTTGGAATTATCATGCAGAAAAGTTCCGCTGCGATGTCTGCCGCCGGAAATACATATCAGGAGACGCTTAGTTTGGCGGCTGCTGTGAATGGTGTACTTCAGGATGCCGATACGAGTGGCACTTACCTAAAAACTTTGAGTATGTACCTTCGTGCTTCAAAAACAGATGCGGAAAATGCCGGTATCGCAACAGATGGGATGGCAAATTCTGTATCCGAACTTCGATCTGAGTTGAAGCAACTTGCTGGTGTTGATATTATGAAGGATGATAATACCTTCAAATCAACCTATCAGATTATGAAGGAACTTTCTGAGGTTTGGAAAGATCTGTCTGACACAACACAGGCAAATATTACTGAGTTGATCTCTGGAAAGAGAGGAGGTCAGAGTACATCTGCCCTGCTGAATAATTTTAGCGTTGCTGAAGATGCTATGAAGCAGGCGCTTAATTCTAGCGGTAGCGCAATGCGTGAGAATCAGACGTACATGGATTCCTTGCAGGCGAAGCTTAATCAGCTTGATTCTGCATTCCAGAAGTTTAGTACGGACTTGATGAAGTCAGATATTCCGAAGTTCTTTGTAAGCCTTACCACAGTTTTTGTTGACGGCGCAGATAGTGCTGTAAAATTTGCAGGTGCATTACCCACTTTGACAGCTGCCATCTCTGGCGTGTTGTCTGTAATGCAGATGAGCGGAAAGCTCAAGAATGGTGCGGGTAAAGTTAATATGCCCTCTTATATTTGTTGCGTATAAAATATAGGATGCGGCACCATGTAAAAATAAAATAGCCCCTAGAGTGCTGGGAAACCCTAAGAGCCATATCGCCTATTGTTATATTTATATAATGTAGGAATCGAAAGATAGAAACAAGGATATGGATGCTATATGCTGAGATAAAAGCTCGGTTTTATCGTATTGTCAAAATATGGTAATAGTCGAGTGCTAAGTAGCGTTTACAATGGGCAGTCAGCAGCCGATCCACTCCCCTATTATATAATGTAGGAGGGTGGAAGGTTCATCGACTAAAAAGGGTCAGTGAGCAACCACTGGAAGGATAGTCAATTCTGGACGAAAGTTCAGAAGTCCGCCTCAGACGTAACCAGACGACTTAAAGAAGTAGGTGGAAACGAGGAGACGCGCTACTCTCTGGCGCGATACAAACAGGAGAAAACAAAATATTCGTTGACTACATACGATATTCTGGCTATAATATAAGTACAATCGCGTATCCAAAATATACGGAGGTGTTTTATTATGGCTAGACCTAAAGGAAGCAAGAACAAAGTAAAAGTTCTTGACGGTATCGATTATGCTGCACAGATTGCTGAAAAGAATACTGCCGCAGAATCTATTACTGAAGAAATCGCAGCACTCAGCACCAATATTGCTGCACTGAATGCTGAGAAAAAAGCTAAGGAAGCTGAATTGAAGAAAATCAATAAAGAGATTGTAAAGCTCGAAAAGAAAAAGGCTGATGCTGACGCAAAAATTGCCGAGGCGGCAAAGAAAGCTGAAGCAGAGGACGTACTCAAGAAGCTATTGTCAAGTGGTGTGAGTGCAGACGAGATTCTGGAAAAGCTTAAATAAGATATCATCATAAAACAAGCCCGACTTCCCTACTACTGAGAGGCCGGGCGTTACTATTTGTGGTTGACTTTAGGCAATGTTTGTGATACGCTTAATAAAACATTAGAGAAAGGTGGTTTTGTAATGGCAACTGCGTATGAATGTGCTGAATATCTCATTCGAGATGATGGCAGTGAGATTTCAAATAGCAAGACTGGTAATATGAAATTGCAAAAACTGCTTTTCTTTGCCGACCTGATTCATTATGTCGAGAATGGTACTTCTCTTTTTAGTGATGCAGTTCTTGCATTCAAAAATGGCTGTGTGGTCGAGAGTGTGCGAAAGCCGTTTTATACTGATTATGCTCCGATTCGGCGTGGAGAAAAGCCTATTCCGCGATTTTCTGATTCCGAAAAAGAGTCGCTTAATTTGGCAATCGGCATTTATGGAAAAGCTAGTGCAAAAGAACTCTCTGCATTAAATCATGAGTTTGATTGTTGGCGTACTGCTTATTATGCGGGGCTTGAACCAAGTGGTTATCATGATCAGAGTAAGTCGGTTGTTGACATAGCTCTTTCTCAGGAGCAACTTAACCGTATAAAAACAGTCGTTGACCTTTATCGTGAGAACCAGCAAAGCGATGACGAGTGCATCTCTTTTAATGGTGTTGATTTCTATTATGATAAAAATTTTCCGATGACCGATGAAGTCAAACAGCAATTGCGCGAGTATGCTTATGACGCAGAAGATCGTGCGTATAGCATCTATTTTGATGAAGGCAGTTTGGTGATTTACTAATATGAGTTACGTTGAAGGGCAAGGATTATTAGGAAGACTTCCATATATGGATGGTGAAATGCCAAATAAAGACAGGCCATATCTTATTGTGGCTGTCGGGCAAAATTCCATCCAGACTATTGATGTTTCGACTATCAAGAACAAAGAATGGAAAGCCGGAAGTTATCATAACCACATTCTGAATTCTTACAATCCTCCCTTCTTGAAGCCATCTTTTGTTAAGATCGACTCTTTGCAAACCGTTGAACTGTCAGAGTGTTCAAATATGCGTTTGCTTTGCGGTGGCGCAAGACTTGATTCAATCGAACTTAAAACCATAAGATCGAAATTAGGATTCTAGTACATAATACTATCCCCTGCCGGTTTGTCCGGCAGGGGTTTTATTTATGCCATTTTAGTTAGCTACGGTTTACCACTCATACCCACAATTCTTGCAATGGAAAGTTTTCTTCACTTTTCCACTGGCAAAGCCCCAGAATGCTACATCTAAGACTTTAGAAGCGGTTCCGATCTTTTCAAGGTCTGGCGAGCCACAAGTTGGACATTTAGGCACATACTTCGGATGCTCTTTCTCCTCCAACTCTTTACGATACTGAGCGTCGAAAGCGGTGGCTTTAGCTTGTATGTCTTTTTTGAAGTCTGGATCAAGCTCATCGATATTTCTTCTAGGCTTCGTCTTATTTTTCCATGCTTCTTTTTCTTTCTTTGTCATGCTTTCCCACTGATCTAGCGGGATGTTGTCTCGTAGACAAAAATCGCATAACAAGTCCAATCTTGAATAATATTTGTCGCATATCGGGCAGTACCGTACATATTCTTCCATGATTTCATTTCTCTTTTGTATCGGAGGTGTTTGAATGAACGATTTTAACATTGTTTCCGTAAGAGTACGGAAGATGCCTCCGTTTACTCAGAAAGAACGGAAACGAATTTTTTCACAATGGAAGGCTATACTTAAATCTCAGGGTCTGGAATCACAGAAGGGTCAATCTCAAACTCAAGTCTAATTCGTTCCATTGCTGGATTGTATTTGGTATGTAGTTCTCCATATCCTATAATATCTTGTCCGATAAGAAGTTCATATTCAAAATCTTCCGGGTCCATAACGCAAAACAATGTATCGGGAAGAATTATGTCATCGCCATAGCCAATTTTTAATGTGCAGACGGTAATGTCAGCCATTTTAGAATTTGTGATTGACTTAACTTCTTGTTGAGTTGGCATGATGGGCAAGCCAAGTTTGTTGGCAATTTCTCTTGCGATGCAGCATACGGAGCTTCCAGTATCCCAATAAGCTGTTAGTCCACGAACTTCCTTTCCGTTGAATTCTACACTAGCAGGAGAATGAAGACAAAAATCTTTCTGAGGGACACCGTTTGTTGTTATTTGAAGCATTTTTATTCTCCTTTAAAATTCATATCCGCACGCTTTACATCTAAACTGCTTATGTGCCTTTCTCGACCATACGCCCCAAACCGCTATGTCCACGGTCTTGTCGAAGCCAGAGATTTTCTCCAAATCGGGGCAATGGCATACGGGGCAGGTTGGTTTATACTGAGCGAGACGAGCTTCCTCTTCAAGTTGAGCACGGGCTTGCTTGTTTTCCTTTTCTGCGGAGTCAAGATTAATACCCCACATTTTTTTAGGAGGGTTGTGTCTAGGATTTCTATTTAACCAATCTTCTCTTTCTTTGTTGGTCATTTTATTCCATGTACTGATTGATATCAGTTGACTTGAGCAAAACGGGCAAAAGCCATAATTTAAATCGGCATATTTGTTACACCAATGACAGTATCCTATCTTTTTCATAACTCTCTCCTCATAAAAGTAGATTGGTATTAACTTTCTTTTCTACTAATGGAACAGATACGACATCTAGCATTTGGGACACAATAATCAAGAAATTTTTGCGTTTAGTTGCAGTTTACAATCAGTGTAAAGAAGCGGCAAACGGAGCAAGGCCTTCTCTTAGTAATCTTACCACAGCTTTAATCCAAAGTAAAGTTCAAGCAGAGGGAGTCGAGGGTGCAACAAACAAGTTGTCACTCAGTATGTTGTTGCTTCGGGCACGAGCTATTTTACTTAATGCTGCATTAAGCGCTGGCATTGGTTTTGCATTGTCGTGGATAACAAAGAAATTTGTTGAATATTCTCAGCGTATTGACACTGCGGCCACGAAATCTAAGGAAGCCGCCGATGCTGCGCAGAGCACCACTTCCTCTTTAAAGGATTTGATCAGTGCTTATGAAGAACTTGGCGACAAGTCTGGTTGGGATACCGAGGACTTTGACCAAGCAAAAGACATTCAGGCAGAGATTCTTGATCTTGCCAAGGAGCAAGGAACTCTGGATGAGGACAAACTTGGTAAACTTGACCTTCAAAACGGCAAGTATGAAGAGCAGCTTGGTTTACTTCAGGATATTACAGCGGAGCAGTTGGAGGCATCTCGTTATGAGTTGACACAGAACAAAGATGCCCAAGGCGACAAGCTTGTTGATACAGCTAAGAAGAATAATCGGACGCATTACCTTACCGTTTGGTCGGCTCCTGAAATGGATATGGGTGACCAGATTAAAAATGCTGGCATTGATATTTTTAATAAGTTCGGTGGTTATGGACCTGACGATTTAAAAGATGCAGATTCTATTGTTGACTATTATAATGAGGTCGGTAAAGCATTAAAATATGTCATTGATAATACCACTGAGGCGGAGCGAGCTGCCGGTGGAACGTATCATAGTCTGTACCAATTCTTGCTTGATGAACAAACCGCTTTACGTGACGATGTAGATTCTTATAATGATTCTACGGACGCCATCAATAACAATACGAATGCTCGTAGAGAGCTTCAAGCTGTAGATTTTTGGCAAAACGATAATAATAACAGCATGGACGTCAGTTTTACTTTTGATAAAGTAAATTCTGCTGTTCAAACTCTGGAAGATACAATTGATGGGTTTGATGCAAGCAAGTTAAACGATCTCTTGTGGGGTACAAACGAAGGATTATCCGACGAGCAAGCGCAAGCTCTCGCAAATCTTCGTAAAGCTCTGACTGACATGGACTTCTCTGCTGACACAAACGGTGTGAATGCGTTTATCCAAGCACTTGTTCAAGTTGGTATTGTAGCTCAGTCTTCTGCAAATGGTGTTGACGCAGTAGCACAAGCTTCTCAGAAGATGGAGGATATCTCCTCTGAGATTGATGAGATTCAGACTGCTTATAAAAATGCCACTACTGCTATTGAGGAATATAACAAATACGGTTATTTAAGTGCTGATACTCTTCAGACTCTTCTTAATGAAGACTTCGAGTATCTGAGTTGTCTCGAACTCGTCGATGGTCAGCTTCAGGTGAATACCGAGAAGTATCAGGGTATGATTGCCGCTCAGTATCAGTCTGCGGCCATGGCTCTTGTTGAGAAGGCAAATGCGGAGCTTGCAAAGATTGCTCAGGGCGAAAAGAAGGATGCCGTCGAGGATGCAACCAAGGCAACAGAAGACCAAGCAACAGCTTTGACTGAACGGGTCTGCCCTGCCCTTGGCGAGTTTGCAAAAGCATCTATGACAGCCGCTGCAGCACAGGAGTTTTTGGCAAATGGAGATGCAGCATGGTCTGTTGACCCAGAAAGGACTAAGGAAGTTTATGCTGGCCTTGCTTCTGGTTTAGATATTTTGGACGCAACTGTTAACCAAATCATGGGCAATTCGGATAAGTTCCGTCAACACATGAATGGTTTTGATAAGGAGACCAAAAAACGGAATAAGAATACTTCCAAGTCTGTTACTGATGTAGCTTCTGCCTTCGATACCTTGAATAAGGCCATGAAGGAGTATAACCAGTATGGATATCTGTGTGCTGACACAGCAAAGGCTTTGGTTGGTCTGGATGATAAGTTCACGGCTTGCTTAACAAAGCAAGGCGATAAGCTCCAAATCAATGTAGAGCAGTTCCGTAAGTTTGTAAAAGAGCAATTAAAGGAAGCGAATGCCGCAAAAGATGGCGGAAAATCAGCTGATGAGATGAATAAAATTCTGAACTATCTTGATCAGAATGTAGATACAACAACCATCTCTTTTGAGCAGTTGACTGACGCGATCAAGGGCTACGGCACTGCGATGGACGAAGCCAAGGAAAAGACAGACGCTATAAAATCCGCATTTTCTGGACTGTCTGAAGTTGGCAAGAATAAGATTGATAATCCGTTCGGACTGTTGGATGCTGACAGTGTTGAAAAGCAGTACCAGGCAATCCGTGATTTGGCTGACGGTTCCGAGTTGTTTACTAATGCAGACTATGCTGGAGCTCTGAATCCTGAGACTGGAGAAATCGATTACAACAGTGATGCGTTCAAGAAAATGTTCCTCGATCGTCTTGACAGCATGATTACTGCCTGCAAGGAGACTGGCGGAGCCGCTGGTGAATACCTTGCAAAGGGCTTTGAAGATGCAAGAGATAAAATTTCTGGAAACGTTATCAGTATTGAAGAGTATATCAATGGAATTGGTTCTACATTGAGCAATATCAATGACAGAATGGACAATTTCCAAAGCGCTTTTAATGATTTGGCTGATATTACAAAAGAGTATAACACTTACGGAAATCTCAGTCAAGATAGCATCCAGAAGTTCATGGCTCTTGACCCGAAGTATACTGCTTGTCTTGAAGTGCAAGGAGACAAACTTGTCTTTAATAAGGATGCTTTCCGTGCTCTTTATGTTGCCGAGCTGAAAGAACTCGCATTAAAGTATGAAGGAACGGATGCTGGAAAAGTGTTTGCCGATGTCCTTCAGAAAGTTTCAGATGGAACTTGGGACGTTACGGACCACATGCAGGGCATGGGTACTGAGATGGGAAACCTGAAGTCTGCATTGAACGAGTTAAAAGATTTGTTCTCTTCCCTGCTCGGTTTATTCGAAAAGTTTGGCTCCAACAAGGATAATGACCTCAAACTTTGGGGCGAGGCCATGACTGAGGAAATCGATAAGCGAATCGATGCTTTGAATAAACAGAAGGAAGCGCTTGAAAAGGCCAATGACGAAGAAGAGCGGGCCATTACTCTTGCAAAACTTCAGGCTGAACTTGAAAAAGCTCGCACGCAACGTACTGTCCGCAAGTATACCAGTAATGGTTATGAGTGGGTTGCTGATGCATCGGCAGTTAAGGAAGCCCAGGATAATCTAAACGACCAGCGGCGGACATGGCGAAAAGAGGATGTTGAAAAGGCTATTGATGATCAGATTGATAAGCTGAACGAGTTGAAAGACAAGTACAGTGAAATCATCAACTTGATTGGAACCAGCTTGGATGATTACAATAAGAAGCTCAAGTATTCTGCTGAAATCGCAGATATGACCTTTACAGAAATGGAAGGCCGACTTGACGTCTTTAAGGGTAATGTCCTCGGAGCAATGCAATCCACTAAGGCAGTTTCTGGTATTCAGGATGTTATTAGCAAGTTAGAATCCTTAATTACAACTCTTGAGAAGGTTAATAATCTGTACAGCTGGGCCGAATCCGGATTTACTGATTATACTGATAAGGGTTTTAATGGTTTAATCAAAACAGCCAAAAAGATTTTCGGATCCACTGGTCCTGACGGTAAGCTCAACATCAGCATTAGCACAGGTTTAAAAAATATCGGTAAGACTGTTAAGAACGCATTTAGTGGAACTTCCGGGAATAGTATTACCAAGGCGTTCCAGGCAGGATGGGAAGCTATCTCGTCTGGCGCTAAGGGGCTATTCTCCGGTAGTGGTGCCAATAGCCTAACAACCATCTTCTCGAATGGTTTATCTGGCATTGGCGATTTGATTGGTTCTGCGTTCAAGGGGCTTGGCAGCACATTCGCTTCGGGCGGTCAAATATTAGTTAAGGCTGCTGGTAACGTTGCTACTAAGATTGGAAGTGCTCTCGGTATTGGTGGTGTCACAGCCGCAGGAGGAGCTTCTGCGATTCCTGTTGTTGGAGCCATTGTAGCAGGTGTTGTCAATGGAATCAATACCAACATTCGACTCATTAAGAATCAAAAAGAAATTTGGTCTAGTGATGACAAAGTAGGAGTTAAAATTGCCAAGTCCGTTGGAAATGTAATTTGGCGGTATTCTCCGATTGGTATGATTGCTAGCACAATTCAGAACATCAGTGGCTTCGTTAAGAAGATTTTTGGTATTGAGAGTAAGAAAGACAAGAATAACGGAACATCTTCTAACGGAAAAATTGACGTTGGCAGTATTGTCATCAATAGCCCAGACAGCCCTGCTTCCAACGCAAATTCTGGTACATCCGGGTCTGATACTGGTACAACCAAGCAATCTCTCTGGGATCGTATCAAGAACTCTAAGCTCTGGTTCTGGAACTGGGGCAAGCGTGCGGTTGGAGATAAGGGCGTCAAACATTCTGGCATGTATAATATCGACGAACAAGGTCCTGAACTTTTAGTACGTCAACCTGCGTCTGGTCGTTACACTTATCTTGAAACTGGCGATGGAGTAGTTCCTGCGGATATTACTTCTAAACTGTTTGAGATGGGCGGCAATACAGATAAATGGTTTGCAAACCAACTGTCCAAGAATAGCGTTTTGAACACCATCCAGAATAAAACCATCGGATATACGGTTTCTGTTGGAGACATCTATATTCAGAATCCTGTTGGCGATACGGATGCTCTTGCTAGAGAGATTGTACGCGACCTTCCGATTAAGCTGCGTCAACAGCAAGGAAGGAGATAACATGAGTAACGCATCTAAAGCAGTTGATGTATTGACAAAAATGATTGTTGAAGTAGCACAAAATGCAATTGAGAACGCTTCGTATGATAAAACCACTTTTGGTGTTGTTAAGAAAAAGACGCCATCTGGCTATATCGTATCGGCATTTGGAAAAGAGTGCAATATACAATCAAATCAAGATTTTAGTCTTTATGAACGAGTCGCTGTGACAGCTCCGCAAGGAGATTATAGCAATCTACTAATTCGTAAAATCTAAAAACAACTATTGCAGGAAGCTACGTCAGTGACGTAGAACCCTGCATTTTTTATATGCATAGGAGGTGAAGTAATGGCAAAGCCGGTATTATCATCTGTAAATGTTTTTGACGCAACAGAGGGCGTCATTGCTTTTTTTAAAATTTATGTGAGCTATACAAGCCCCAATATCATCAAAGAATACGAATACTCGATTTATGATGGATCTGATGATAAAGTTATTTGCACCTCTTCTGGAGCATATAGCAATTTATCGTACACACAAAATAACGGATGGGGATTCCATATCTCCCCTACCGAACAACTAGTGAATCGAGAAGAAAATTATTATTTGCGAATTCGTATCAAATTAACTGACGAATCCGAATATGGAGAGTACAGCTCTCCTATTGTTTTGTACTGCAAGTCGAAACCTTCTATCGCTTTTAGTAGCCTTAATAAAGAAACAGAAAATATTATTCAAATGTCTGCTACTGTTTTTGAAATGCTTTATTCCTATATAAAGGATCAAGGTGAGACTCTTAAAACATATAAGTATGAGTTTTATGATGAAGACAAGAAATTGGTTGATGAAACAAAAACGTATTATGGTACTATTTCGCATTCGTTCTCTGTGTATGGACTAGAAGCGAACAAATTGTACTATGTGCGCGGCATGGCCACAACAAAAAACGGGTATGAGCTCGATACGGGTTATTATCCTATTAGAATTGGTAGTGTTTTATCAAACGGAGATTATGCTTTTGAGGCAGAGAACGATCATTATAATGCAGCCATCCGGTTGACATCTCATTTTGTTTCGGCCACTGGCTCTCCTAACGGCGATGTTTCTTACGTAAAAACAGCAGACGATAAATATGCAGTAGATTTGACCAATGGTACGAAAGTTACCTATTTCTTGAGAGACCAAAATAAAAATCTCAATGACTTCGACATGAAGTTTATTGTGAAGTCTAATTGCCCAAAAGAAATTGTTGAATTGAACTGGAACAACGCAGAATATTCTGTGACTGGAACATTGAGTATTCTAAAGAGATTCTTTACCGATATGAACGACGAAACAGAAAAACTATTTGCCGCCTTAAAAATAAATGTTAACCATGATACGTATTTGATCATCGAAAGCAACTATATCTTTGCAGAAAGAGCGACTGGATATTTATTTGTTGATGTCGTTTGTAAGGATGGATATTTTGAAATTTATATAGAGTCAATGGATGGAGATTATCAGAACGCGGTTTTAGGACAAGCATTACTGGACTATTGTACTGTCGGTGGCTCTTCTGTAGATAACGAGAATTAAAGGAGGCTGATTTATGTTTTTAGGAATGGATATTCTAAGTGACGAGCAGTCTCTAAGTAATTCAAAATTGGTATCAAATCTTTCTTCGTTTTCAATGAAGAATGGAGTTTTTGACGAGCTTTATGTTTCATCTGACCCAAATAAATTCAAAAAGAAAGAATATGATTGGGCGGCAGATACATTAATCCTCGCCACGTTTGATTCTCAGACACTTGAAGGCGGCAATATTGGCGCTCTCGGCAGCAAGATTCAGTCTATGCAGCTCCATAGACGTGAAGTCGGAGATGTTACATGGACCACACTAACAGCTTATCAGGTCCAAGATACAGATAATTTGAATTTCTCTTTTGTTGATTACTTCGCACGTGGTCGTAACACCAAGTATGAATATTCTGTCAACTATATCTTGAAGGACGGAACCGAGTTACCTTACATTTCAGCTTCTGTCGTAAGCTCGTTCTGCGGCGCTCTTATCACCGATGGCAAGACCTCTTATCATGTATTTCTTGATCCGAAGGTTACATCCACCACAAGAAATAGACAGTCCAGCATTGTTACAACTTTGAATGGTCGATTCCCTTATGTCTTCTATGGGAGCAAATCCAATTACGATACAGGAAATTTCTCTGGTACTATCATCAAGAATAATGGTGGGGATGATTGGGACTTTGATAATTCCTATAAATATCGTGAAGATATGAAGGACTGGCTTACGAATGGCGAAGCTAAAATCATTAAGATGGAAGATGGTCGCGAATGGCTCGTAAGTTTAGACGGAAATGTCGAAGAAGATGAATCCGAGCATATTGACAAAGTCGGTATCAGTTTCGATTTTGTGCAAATTGGTGACTATAACAATACCGACGATTTGAGCGCAAATGGTCTGACAGCTTACAATGATATGGATTACGCTACTTATTATTCAATTACGCTCAATCTTGAATCCGCAACTAGCAGCAGTCGTATTATCAGCGTTAAGCAAGGAGAGAGTTATTCCACAAAAATTGAGGCATATGAAGGATATGTCATTGATTCTGTTTCAATTTCTATGAATGGAGTCTCTATTACGGATTCTGTATATAACTCTGTAAATGATACGATTTCTATTCCATCTGTTACAGGAGATGTTATCGTAACTGTTACCGCTCTGAAAATCAGTGTGGATGATATCGCATTTGATTATAATACGTTGAATCTGTCTAAGAACAGCAAGAAAAAGATCAGCCTTGTTTACAGCCCGACGAATGCAAAAATCGGAGCGATTACTTGGAAATCTAGTGACGATGCAACAGTCATCGTTGATAATGGTATGGTTCAGGGGTTGAAGGCTGGCTCTGCTACTATCACAGCCTCGATCGACGGACTTGAGGCAAAGTGTAATGTTTCTGTTGTTTCCTTGTCTGATAAGACTGGGATTCCGCTAAGTGCATTCCACGAAGGTGCAGCGATTCACATGCGAGAGAATAGTTCTCCTGTGTATTATATCGTTGCAAAACATAACTACGAAAGCGAACTGAACGGCGAGGGCCGCACTCTACTTGTTAGAAAGCCGGAGTACGCAAATACGCGCTTTGGTTCTAATAATGCGTATGGCTCTAGTGAGGTTGATAAATTACTCACGAATACATTTAAGAATTCCCTTGATTCTAAAATCGTATCTGTGCTAAATAGCTATCCTACAACAATTCGTTACACTCCAGGCAATGGTAAAAATACAGCATCAACGATATCAAGAACTGTATTCTTACTTTCTTCAAACGAATATGGACCGTCAAGTAGCACTCATAACACGGAAGGCACTATTCTGCCGACCGCACAACAGTTATTGTCAGATGGCTGCGCGAATAATAAGATGCTCTTAACCAGGACACCAGCAGTTTACAATGTTTCTAATACTAAGGATTCTGTAATTGGTATTCGATACAATTCTGACGACAATAGTTTTGAGAATAAGGTTATCAAATGTACCGACACGAATGACGCTAATACTGGCGCTACAGTCGTTGTCCATCCTGCTATGACTCTATCTCAGGATATTAAAATCATCATTGACAATCCAATTAAGGCGAGCGCTGTAACGTTGAATAAAACTTCTGCGATTATTCATGTCGGAGAAGAATTGCAACTCAACGCAGTATATCAACCTGTCGATGCTACCTATCCGTTGACAAATTATGGATCTAGCAATCCATTTGTGGCGTCGGTTAATGAAAGTGGATTGGTCACAGGTAAAAAGGTTGGCACTGCTACAATTACTGTTGGTATTGATAATGTGTCTGCGGCTTGTGAAGTTCGCGTTGTTGAATAAGGAGGTGTTTAAATGTATTATATCGCATCAAAAAAAGAATTTGCGATGCTAAAAAATCATAATAAACATCTTTACTGTAGACTTGAACTTCTGGATAAAGATTTAAACGTTATCGATAATCTTGAAGGATTAACAATTGATGGAAGCCTTTCAATTGATGCAGACTCAGACATCCGGCATACGTTTACCTCAACGATTTATTTGAAACAAAATGAGATGATTAGTTCTTATTCTGTGGACGAGTGGATTGACAAGTTGGTTCGTGTCTATATTGGTATTGGACTATCTGATAAAAATATTTTTTGGTATTCAAAAGGGATCTATGCTTTTAATCAGAATGGATTTTCATATAATGCAACTGAACATAGTGTATCTGTTTCGTGCGTTGATTTAGTTGCAATGCTGGATGGGTCGCTAAGTGGTACATTGACTGGTTATCAAACCGTTATTTCTACTGGAACAAAAATATCTAACGCTATTATTGATACTTACAAACTTAGCGGTATGAAAGAATGTGTTGTCAACTACTGGAATAGAACAGTCCCATATGATATTGAATTTTCAAGCGGTACATCTATCTGGTCTATTCTAACTGAGCTTCGGGATCTTTATTATCCATTTGAAATGTTTTTCGATGACACGACCTTTGTGTGTCAAGAAATTCCGTCTGGTTTTAACGATCCAGTTGTTTTGAATGATGAAGAGTTTCAAGACTTAGTTATTTCTGAAAGCGGCAATATTGATTACTCAGAGGTCAAGAATTGTGTTGAGGTTTTTGGAGCCAGTGTCGAATATGATACTTATGTTGATGATGAGCACATGACTGTTGTACATACTGATGCGGACTCGAAAACCGGCGAAGAAGAGAAAACTTCTATTACGTTAAGAACGACCAGTTTAGACACCACAAAAGATTGTACTGTAGCTATTACAACTCCCCTGCTTGGTTTCAAAAAAAATGTAGAGATTACAATCGTAAACTCAGTCACAGAGACTGACAGCAATAATAACACTTCAGTTAAGGAGTACACACATGGTCCGTTCAAACTTTATGAAACTGATGTGGATGAAAATGGCACAGATGTTTTAATGGATGGCAATGAAATCGCACACGACATGATGATTGTTATTTTGTATAGTCCTACATATAAAAAGTTTTATTATCGTGGCGAGCAACAAACCCATGCAATGACATTCTTAGTGAACAAAATGCCTACAGATGATGAGATTGCCAAGGCAAAAGTGGATGAAGCATGTAATAATTTAAAGTATATTTGCTTGACTGAATCAGATGTAAATTTAAATACTCAGGAAAATCCACGTTTTGCAATTGAGAAAATCGGGCGTAGAAACCAAGTGTGTTCTGGGTTAGAATATGAAATGTACACCACAGATGAATCAACTATGCAGTGCGCCGAGTATATGTTGTGGAGGTGTGGACGATTGACAGACAGTGTTACAGTGGAATGTCTTCTTGTTCCATGGCTTGAGGTCAATCAAAAGATTTCTTATGTACCTCATTATATCGACACAAAAGGTGAGCCTTTGGAATTCATTATCAAAAAAATCTCTATTTCACTTGGCGAAGGAACGATGACCTTAACACTGAGTCGTTATTATCCATATTATCCATACATCGTACAAAACAAATACTAATTTCAGCTCCGATATTCCGGGGCTTTTATTTTTGTCAAATTGGAGGTGCATTGAATGAGCTATGACAAAAATCCAGACGGTACCTATACTGATCTGGCATATACAAAATTCCCAGCTAAAGTTGATAGCTGGCAAGATAGTCAGAATTTAACGGCGAACTATTTAAGTCTAGCAAACGATTATAAAACAGCTCTTTTGAACGGTAACTATTCGGCAGCACAGAGTATTCTTAATGCGAATCCAGAATTGAAGCGAATGTTGATTGGTGCAGATGACATCAACAAGTTAAAGCATTCTCAAATGGCTATTGAGCGCATGTTCACAGAGGATATCGAAAAATATATCAAATCTTATACAGACAAATCTACATCTGAAGCTGATAAGGCAACTACTTCTGCAGCTAACGCTGCTATTTCCGAAAAGAATGCTTCAAATTCAGAAATCGCCGCTGCCGCAAAAGCATCTGAAGCAAACGAACTGGTCGAGAATCTAAAGACATTGAAAGGGACTCTTCCTTCTGATTTTACTGAATATATTCAGCAAATTGCCGACGCGAAGGAAGAGTTTGATAATAAGATTGATAAGCACAACACGAGCGATACAGCGCATCAGGACATTCGAGATGATTTAGAAAAAATCTCGTCTAACGTATATTCGAAAACAGAGGCCGACGTGAAATTCGGCACGCCTGCCACGGCTGACCAGCTAGGCCCCGTAAAAGTTGGCGCTGGCCTCGGCGTAACGAACGACGGCACCCTGAGCGTGACCAGCGTCAATGGCTTTACGGTCAAGGCGCAGACCACCGACCCCGGCGTGGGCAGCGTCCTCGACACCGGCACTGTCCTGCTGGTGTACGCATAAGGAGGTGGGCGCATGAGCATCTATCTCGGTGCCGGTAGCACGGCACACAAAATGTCCAAGCTCTATGTGGGCGTGGGCGATCAGGCCCGGCAGGTGAAAAAGATGTACGTTGGTGTAGACGGTCAAGCCCGGCTCGTTTACCAGAGCGGCAAGCCCTTGGGAAATAAACCGGTTGGCGAAAAGGTGTTTTTTGACGTAGATAACATCCGTACAGAATGGATCATTGTGCATCAGGGTCTACCGGGCGATATGTACGACGCAAGCTGCTTTGGAACGTGGCTGCTGTGCAATTCCACAAGGTTCACGGGATCTTATAAATCCAGCGGTACCGGGTACGCGAATTCTGATTCACAAATATACCTGGAAGACACGTTTTTCAGGATGATCAACGCAGATATCAAGCCGCTAATCAAGCGGGTGCGAATCCCCTATATGGGCACCGAAAGTTTTCCTATGGAGGAGGACCGGAAAGAGGGGGCGGATGGCCTGGCAACAAAGGTCTTTCCGCTCAGCATCACGGAACTGAATGGAACCCTGGACAGCGCGTATGAAGAGGGTGCAACGTTGAGCTACTTTCGTACCGAGGCAACAGCCAGAAGAAAATGGTCCCGGCCTTACTGGACCCGGACGCCTACGGGCAAAGGATGGACCCCGAGTCAGGCGGCGTATGTTACCGCAGATGGAGCGTTCAAAAGTATAAGCGCAAAGTCTAGTTACAGCTACCGCCCAGCCCTGGTGCTGCCGCAGGAGGTACTGGTGTCTGACGATGGCAATGTGATGGGATAAAGGAGGTACTGTATGGACACTAAAATCAAGCCCGGCTACACCGCTCTGGCGGCAAAAGCCGATTACACCTCTATTGCGCAGGCTGTGAGCGAGCACAACAATGCCGCAGCAACCGGCGAGCACTACTGGGGCATCGCCTTGGTAGACGGTACCTACATGGTGTATGAGGCGGGCACGGTACCGCCACCGCCGACCGCCGAAGAACTGGCCCAGCGTGAAAAGGAAAAGCAGGAATTCCAGCAACGGCAGGAAGCGCTGGACAAGCTGCCTCAGACGTTGGAAGCGCAGAAAAAAGAAAATGAGATGATTCGGCAGTGCTTGCTGGAAATGAGCGAGACTGTCTATGCATAAAATCACACAAAAAATCGAAAGGAGTGAAAAATGTGAATATTTCTAATGAACTCATTCAGAAATTGATTGATGTTCAGGCAGCATATGCGGCAAAAGAAGCGATTGCTATTCCAGATGATGCTCCTCGTTTTGAGATTGATATGGATACCCGCGCCATTACTGTTCCTACTGGCCGTACTGTACTTGCGGTTCGTAATGACCATTGTGCAGAAATTGTGTGTTTCGAGCTTGACCGATATTACAAAGGTCATGATTTAAGCACAGAAACATGTGTTGTTCAGTATGCAGTAGCATCCAGGCGTGGTGGTCAATACATAAATGAGGGATTTTATCCAGTCACAATGATTGATTTGGCTACTGAAGGAAAGCTCCTTTTTGCTTGGGAAATCAAGAATTCAGTGACGAACACTTCTGGCATCGTTGACTTCTCTGTGCGGTTCTATAGTATCGATTCTTCTGGTGAGAAGCCTGAATTTGAATACAATGCCAATACGTTAATTTCTTCTATGGTCATTAAGAACACGCTCGATGTGGCAAACGAGGGTGTATCTTTTGAACCGGGTGAAGTCGAGAGCCTGACTGATAAGTTTGAGGATCTAGCTAAAGCCGCTGCTGATAGCGCAAGTAACGCGAATAAGGCTGCGGCTACTATTATCGGCACTCTTGATACAGTGAAGGAATATGCGGACGCCGTAGAACAGAATAAGTTGGCTACTGACACTTTTGCCGCTCAAGCCGCTACATCTGCCGAGAATGCATCTAATGCAGAACAGAGTGCTATTGACGCAAAGAATTCCGCTGAGAAATCCGCTAATAAAGCCTCTGAACTCCTCGATAATATCAAGGACGAACATGTAAAAGCTGTCTCTGATATCAATGAAGCTAGGTCATCTTCTCTATCGGCCATTGATTCAGCAAAACAAGAAGCTGCCAAGGAAGTGTTGGATTCTACAGCTGATGCAGTTCAAGCCGCTAAGGATGCAGAACAAAGCAAGGACCTGGCTCAGGAGATTTTGAATTCTACCATCGCAGAGAAAAATGCGGCAGTAGATAAGATTACTTCTGATAAACAGGCTGCTCTTACTGATATTTCTAATGCTCTTAGCTCTGCTAAGACTGATATCACATCCCACTCTACTTCTTTGAAGGATAGCGCCGTTAAAGCTGTGTCTGATGAGAAAACGAGTGCGGTGTCAAGTATCAATACAGCAAAGGACAATGCAGTTAGCAATATCAACGACACAAAGGAGTCAGCTGTCACGGCGATTGAGAACACAAGAGACTCTGTTGTTTCTGACGTTATGGAAGCTGGTACGAACGCTGCTGCCGACATCGACTCTAGCAAGACTGCGGTCATCAAAGCAATCAAAGACGAAAAGGCCACCAGTCTATCAGCTATTAGTGCGGCGGAGACTTCAGCGATTGAAAACATCGGTTCTGTGAAAGATAGCGCAATCAGTGATATTTCAAATTTGAATGATGAAGTCCTTGCCGGGATTAACACTGAGAAAGCCAATGCGGTCAAGGCAGTACAATCTGAAAAGACCGTTTCCCTGTCCGAAATTGATGCTGCTAAGACTGATGCAACAAATACCATTACTGTGGACAAGACTTCTGCTATAAGTGCTATCGAATCAGAAAAGACAAAGGCTGTGTCCGATGTGTCTACTGCAAAGAGTGATGCACTATCTGAAATTGACACAGAAAAAACAGCTGCCATCGAGACAATTGATTCTAAGGTAGTTCTGGCGCAGGATGCGGCTGATACTGCTACTGCTAAGGCTACTTCTGCTACAAACAGTGAAAAGGTTGCTACTACAAAAGCGTCCGAAGCGTCTACTAGCGCTAGTTCAGCTAAGACTTCTGAGACCAATGCAAGTGCGTCCGAAAAAAAATCAAAGGCATCTGAAATTGCTTCTAAAGTTAGTGAGACTAACGCTAAAACGTCAGAAATAAATGCTAAGAAGTCTGAGACTGCATCTAAAACTAGTGAGACCAATTCTAGCTCAAGTGCTGCTGAAGCTGCAACCGCCGCTAAAGAAGCCAAAGAAGCTGCTGATAAGGCAGACCAGACTATTGCTACCAAAGGATGGATTTGGTTTGACGACGCAGACGATAGCGGATATTTGACTATGTATGTTGCAGACAGTATCTCTGAAAACGTAACTGCTCAGGATGATGGAAATGGCAATTTGGAGGTGATTCTTTCTTGAAAAACTATAGAGAAGTAAAAATTGGTCCTTATAGTGCCTATGCGATCGCGAAGAAGAATGGGTTCGAGGGCACTGAAGAGGAATGGCTTGAAAGTCTTAAACCTCCTGCTGTTGATAAGACGCTTACTGAAGAAGGGCAGGCAGCTGACGCTAAAGTGACCGGCGACGCGCTGGCGACCAAAGCTGTCATAGATGACACCACAGTCGGCACCGACGCCTGGAGCGCAAAGCACATCGTGGATATGCTCTGTCCGCCCATCTCTGAGACCGGAAACCCTGTCGTTTGCTACCCTGTGGTGGGGAGTAAACTGGGCTGTAAGGTGAGCTGGGAGCCGACGCAGGAGGGCAGCGGTGACCCGAGCCCGGACAACATCCGGCCTATTTCTGGGCGGGATGCGGTGAGCGTGGAGCGGTGCGGGGAGAATCTGCTAAACCCAAAGAAGAACCGCTATAACACCTACACTCCGTATGGCCTAACGATAACCTATCTTGGAGACAATCTAGTTCATTTAGAGGGAACTTACCAAGAAAACGGAGGCAGTTTTGCTATCCTCGACAGCAACCAAAATCTTCTTGCAGGAAGGGGGCTGAAAATCACCGGATTTACGGTAGAGGGAACGAAGCAGAAATATTCACTTTACGGGCTACGAACGAAAAACGAAACTGTTATTGCAATGTCTGCACAGTTTACTAAGGGTGATGCTATCGACATGACCGTTGCCGTAGTCGTGTCTGGTACCACCCCACCCACCGAATACACCCCCTACCGTGGCGACACGCTGGCCCTGACCCTACCGAGCACTGTCTACGGCGGCACGGTGGACGCAGTGACGGGAGAGGGGCAGGAGACGTGGAAACTGGTGACGTTAGATGGGACGGAAAAATGGAGCACATGGGGACTCAATGCTAACAACCCTGCTGCTACAGGATTTTATACATACGACATTAACGATTATGATCGCATAAACGTAAAAGGCATTTGCAGCCATTTACCGGCAACGGCCAAAGATGTGTGGGGTGGGAGAAATGTTGGAATTGGCTTTGCTACAGTAGGAATGTCGTACTATTTTATGTACTGCGTGCCGAATAGCTTGCTGCCCGATATATCAGCGGGACATGAAGTTGCTTCGTTGAAAGCCTACCTTGCCGCCCAGTACGCCGCCGGAACCCCTGTCCAAATCGCTTACAAGCTGGCAGAGCCTGTGCCCTTCACCGCAACCGGCGCACAGCCTATCTCTTCTCTGAGCGGCGTGAACACCCTGATGACCGACGCGGACAGTGTAACCGTTACCGGCAGAGCTGACCCCATCAAGCGCATCACTGACCTTGAGGATGCTGTGGCATCAATGACCAACACATAAGGAGGTACATATGGCAATTAAAAGCAAAGCCCGACACGACCTGACCCTGCGCTCCATCAAGCGGGAAATTGCAGCAGGACGCGATGTTGCGTTCTGGCTGGATAAGACTTACGTCCATCTGGACAGCGGACTGCTGACGGAGGACGACGTCGCAGAGGTGGAAACTCTGGCAAAGGCGTACTACGACGCACTGGACGCGGAGGATGCAGCAGACGCTGAGGAAATTTTATAAATTATTCGTTTTAAAAATCAATAATTTGAATCATAAAAGCAGAAAGGAGTGATTTTGTGAGCAAAAAAGTTCCTATTGGCCCTTATTCTGCTTACGCAATTGCAAGACAACATGGATTTGAGGGCACCGAAGCGGAATGGATTGCTTCTACAGACGCTAATCGTATCAAGTCTGAAGCTGCCGCAAAAGAAGCTCAAAATAGTTTAAAAGAATTAAAAGACGGCATTGCTTCTGGAAATTTTAAAGGAGAAAAAGGCGACAGTATAAAAGGCGACAAAGGCGATCCTGGCCCTGCCGCCACCATCATGATCGGCACTGTGACCGGCCTCGATGCTGGCTCCGCACCGACCGTGACTAACTCCGGCGATGAGCATAACGCTGTGCTGGACTTTGGCATTCCAACCGCAAGCGCATTGGACCTGGCCGTTGACGTGCTCTTTAAGCTCCCCCGCACGGGCAAAGTCTACACCGTAAAAATCCCACGCTTTGCCACGAACCCGACCGTCAACTGCGAGAAGCTGGACGACAACGCGGGCCTCGTGTGCGAACCGTCCACTGACACGGTTGAGGGGCAGGACGACTACGCAGATATTCCACTGTTCAAGTGGTACAACTGCAACTATAAGCGGGACGCAAGTGGCCACGCCTACCCGACAGCCATTGAGCATCTGAGCGACAATTACCGCAAGACTGGCACTGTAGACGTGGGCGTTATTCAGATGACCCCTTACGTCAAGTGGGATGACAGCAATCCTGACTATATCTTGTGGTCTATCACAGATTCCCCTCGTGATGGATATACTCCCTGGGCAGTCGCAAAGGTTGGTGATACCGTATATCCCTACGTCATCCACTCAAAGTTCTTCAGTGGTGTGGGTGAGGATGGGCTGCTGCGAAGCGTATATGACCTCGTCCCGGCACGCAACCAGTCGCACAACAGCTTGATCACGGACTACGCCAAGAAGGGTCCCGGTTACAAGGGCGCAGGCGGCGAAAAAGTCGCGTGGCAAATTCTTTTTAATTTCATCAAGTACGTTGTGAAATCCAGTCAAGAGAAGTATGCAGGTTGCACAGGCTACAGTGTGCAGTGTCCCGCAGCTGTACAACGAAGCGAGAAACTGACCTACTTTCCTGTCACGAAGGCACAGGCAGATCAACTTGTTGTTGGGAGCCGTGTCTCCGTAGGATACGGTTCAAAGAACAGCGATGGCACTGTTAATAACGACCGTGGCGTTTTGACTATCCATAAGTATGCAGACAGTGCAAAAATCCTTAAAATCGAACCCATCGATGATACGACTAGTGCTGTGTATCTGGATTGCGATGCTTTTGATACCATGCCTGTTGCCTTGACTGATACTCTGAATGCGCCCATCACATTGACAACGATGCACTGGCATAGCGGCACAACAGACGCTGTTATCGGCCATCATGATGGTAGTCCTGCAAGTAATACGGATTACAAGCACCCATACCGCATACAGGGTATCGAGTACGCTGTGGGTGGCTATGAAGTCCTTAGTGATATGGTACTTGCCTTTGACGACAGTAACGGCAAGGATGTGTACGTCTGCCCTGCTGGTGTGGCTCACACTAAGACCGACGCTGAGATTCTGGCGAAGTACAAGAAGGTCGGTAACTTCCCTGCGGGCGACTGGTGGATCGGCGATATCGGCTTCGACCCCGAGTCTTGCGTGACGTGGCCTGTCGCAAAAGGATCAGGAAATAAAACTGGCACTGGCGATATGGTCTACGGCGGCGGTGACGCAAACAAGAACACCATGCGTGAGTATCTGCAAGGCGGTCTTCTCTGGAGCGGGTCGAACGCGGGCGTTTCGGGTGTGCATTGCGGGAACTGGCTTGGGAACGGGTACTGGACTTGCCTGGCCGCCGATTGACACCTTGCGCCGGGGGTGAATGCCGATTGCGGCAGAGGGGGAAGTCCCACTGAAAGCAAGGTGGCATGAGGCAACAAATCAAATATCAACATTTATATAAGGGACTGGTAGAGCAGCGGTAATCTCAGGAACAGGTCGAACGCAGGCGCATCGTATGTGAATTGCAGGAACAGGCTTGGGAACGGGAACTGGAATTGCCTGGCCGCAGATTGTTTGTATCTAATTTATTTATGTTATTTTGCTCTATCTTTCGCAACTGAAGTTGTAGCCGGTTTTTGGCTCCTCAGCTGATGTGACAATTAAGTCGCTGGCTGGAAATTGCTCGTAGAAGGGCGTGGTTAGTAATGTGAGTGAAAGCCCTGTATAGCAAACAATCGAGATAATTCGGTTGACCTTAGAAAGGATGTGTATGAAACGTTATTGTAAGGACGTGGATATCCTTGATTTTGAATTTTTACAGTTCTGTGCTGCTGAGTGTTTGCGCAAGAAATGGAAACGGCGCGATGTGTTGGAATATTTCTCTGGACTGACTGGACGGTCAAAAGAAGAAATCCTTTATGCCATCAAGAACGGAGAAAAGCCAGGATTGGTCATCGTCGCTGCGCACCACATGCAAAAGCAACTTAAAGCACGAGAGCTTAATTTTGTACCAATCTGGTACAAAGAAAAGATAGACTCATCGAATCATAAATTGCGACGGATTGGTATCCAGCACGTCAGCCAGCAGCTCTATGATTATGTTGCAGTCTGGGCGATGAAAGATATGCTAAAGCGCATTGGAGAATACCAGTGCGCAAGTATACCCGGTCGCGGGCCAAACTACGGAATGAAACATGTTCGCAAGTGGCTAAAAGAAAAAGATGTGAAATATGTCGCACAGCTTGATGTGAAGAAATGCTTTCCAAGTATTCCACAGGACAAGTTGCTCGCCTATGTAGATAAATATGTTGCGAATGATGATGTGAAATGGCTTGTACATAGGTTGGTTAGCACGTTTGATACAGGTCTATCCATCGGGTCGTACCTGAGCCAATACCTTTGTAATCTTTACATGAGCCAGTTATATCATGAGATATCCGAACGGATGTTTTATACGCGCCGTGACAAGCAGATTCCGTATGTGAAGCACGTCCTGTTTTACATGGATGATATTCTGCTTCTCGGCAGCAACGCAAAGAAAATGCATATGGCTGTGGATAGAACGATTGAATATGCTCATGAAAATATGGGCCTTACAATAAAGTCAACTTGGAATGTGCGCAAGGTATCCGAGATGGATTTTATTGATACAATGGGATTTCGTGTTTATCGGGATCATGTAACGATTCGCAGGCGTGTTTTCCTGCGTGTCCGTCGTGCCTATAAAAAGCCGACAAAGAAACGATATCGGAAGACAACTCTAAAGCAGGCACAAAAATGCACAAGCTATTTCGGTACGATCAAAAACACCAATTCACAAAAGCTGGCGAAAAAATATCACATCTATAAAACAGTGAAACTATCAAAGGAGGTGGTTTCTAATGAAAGCAAGCTTCGATGCAGAGCAGCCTGCCGTTCGGTCCGTGCGTGACGGACACACGCTGTATATCTTCATCTGCGTCAACGGCCAGTGGACGGAACGGAAGTACGATGAATCTCAACTTGCACAGCAGGTGTGGGAATGCGACTACCGGGAAATCGTGACTGATGAAAGTAAAATCGACCTCGAAAAGGTCACAGCTGCTCCTGAAAAGTATCTGGATTGGTCAGAGCCTGCCGAAAAGACGGACGCTGAAAAAATCACAGAGCTTCAGGAGAAAAACGAGATGCTGACACAATGTCTAATGGAAATGTCGGAGATTGTGTATGCTTAAAGTAAATAAAATCAATGAACGGATCGAAAGGATGGTACTTATGATGGCTATGTTATGGGCACAGGAAATTATGAACTGCGAGACTACTGAGGAAGCAAAGGCAATGTACCAGCGTTGCCCTCGCCTATTGAAGGCCAAGGTCAAGGATATTTTGGTCAAGAGCGGTTTTGAGGAGATCACTCAGGAGTAATATTTCAATCTCCAAATTTTAAAGTAAAAGGAGGTGGTAAAAACGGAAGTCCTAATGGATTTTGTATTAAATCATCTTGGTTCTGTTATGGCTGGTAGTGGAGGTCTTGTGGCCGCTGTTATGGCGATGATTGAAATATCTCCAATTAAAATCAATCCGTGGTCGTGGATTGCAAAAACGATTGGCAATGCCATGAATGCAGGCGTCATGGATGAAATCAAACAGGTAAAGACCGCGCAGGAAGAGACACGTAAGAAATTAGATGATCACATTGAAGAAAGCGAAGAGCGAAAAGCGGATAATTATAAGAGTCGCGTCCTCCGTTTTAACAATGAACTAGTTCGTGGTCTTGGACATACCGAAGAGGATTACAACGAGATTCTTGATATCATCTGGAAGTACGAAAATTATTGTAAGACACATGAAAACTACCAGAATAATAAAATGCCACACGCGATCAAGAATGTTGAGCGAATGTATGATGAAATGCTCAAAACAAACGGTTTCTTGAAGACTGAAGAGTGAATATATATTGATTAGCTCGAAGCTATGATGCTTCGAGCTTTTTATTTTATCAGGAGGTAAATATTATGATGGACTATGTTAATGAAGTTATTTCTATTGTTGTGAAGCTCGTTATCACCGGTGCGGGCACTGCTTTCATCGCATACGGTATTCCCTACCTGAAGCAGATTGGTATGTATAAGGTTGTTCAGATGGCTGTTCGCGCCGCCGAAAAGCTGGGCGTCACTGGCGCTATTGAGAAGTCCGACAAGAAGAAGTATGTTATCGCAGCACTTGAGAAGATGGGCGTTAAGGTTACCCCCACTATCGAGATGATGATTGAGGCAGCCGTCAAGGAAATGGACATCCAGAACGATAAGATTCAGAATGAGTTTAAGAAAGATTGAAGGTGTGACACTATGAGTGTTGTTACATATTCTCTGAAGAAGGACTGGAATAAGAAGCTGTCCAAAAATTTCTGTGCATATGAGTTTGCTTGTAATGACAAGAGCGATAAGTTCCTTGTGTCAACTGAACTCGTTGAAGTTTTACAGCAGGTGCGAGATCATTTTGGCAAACCAGTTCAAATCAATTCTGCTTACCGTTCCCCTGCTTATAACATTTCTATTGGTGGTAGTTCTCATAGCCAGCACTGCCTTGGTACTGCGGCTGATATTTGCATCAAGGGTATTGACCCGATTCGTATTGCACTATACGTTGCTTCTCTGCCGTATTTTAAAAGCCATGGCGGTATTGGTTATTATAGCCGCGCTCAAGTGACTGGCGGCTTTGTTCATGTTGATGTGCGTGAAGCTCCTAGCCGCTGGATCAGCAAAGTAGGAACATCCTATAAGGTCGTAAGTAAAATCATGCCTACGATTCGTCAGGGCTCTAAGGACTGCTATAATGGCGTGTCTTATACTGTGACTGTATTGCAGCGCCATCTGGGTGTGAAAGCAGACGGCATCTTTGGAGCTGGAACAAAAGCAAAGCTTGTTGAATGGCAGAAAGCACATGGGCTCGCGGCTGACGGTATCTGCGGAATGGCAACATGGAGTTCGTTTTGATTTGATTGTTGACATCTAAATGTATATAGGATATAGTGTATTTATTATGTGTGGAGGTACTCTATGTCCATTATTGTTCGTGATTGTCATATCGGGGAAGGCAGACCAAAAGTCATAATCCCAATCGTTGAAATGACTGAATCAAAAATTTTAGAACGTGCTTTTGAGTTTTCAAGGCTTCGTATTGACTGTGTGGAGTGGCGTGTTGATTGGTTTGAGCAATGCATGGATGCACATTCTGTTGTATCTTGTTTGCGAAAACTTCGTGTGGCACTAAAGGACAAGCTCTTGCTGGTGACATTCCGCACTAAAAATGAGGGCGGAGAAGTGCCCTTGACCCACAAAGAATATTTGGATTTCATCAATACGGTAATAGATGCCGACTGCGCCGACCTTATTGACATTGAGTTCTTTACAGCCGGAGATGATATTCGTGAACTAATAGACAACGCACATTCTTCTGGAGTTGTGGTTGTATGTTCAAACCACGATTTCCAAAAGACGCCTGATAAAAATGAGCTCGTTTCTCGTATGGTTAAAATGCAACAGGTCGGAGCTGATTTACCGAAAGTGGCAGTTATGCCGCACGACAGCACGGATGTGTTGGTTCTATTATCTGCTACGGTTGAAATGAGAAACAAATATTTTGCTACTCCTATTATCACAATTAGCATGGGTAAACTTGGTGTTGCCAGCAGATTGTGTGGAGAGGTGTTTGGCTCCGCCATGACCTTTGCCAGCGCTGGAGATTCAAGTGCTCCCGGACAGGTTGGGCTGGATATTGTCAATGCCGTGTTAGACTCAATAGCAGAATAAAACAGATGGGGTATTGATCCTTAATTGGACCAGTACCCCATTTTTTTAGCGTTTCTCTTCCGCCTTTAATGTTCTCTACTCCAACCATAGGCTCATACATCCCACAATGAACCCACTCCTGTTGATAAAAAGCATCTGCATCAATGATTTTCCACATAGCGCCCATAAAGCCTGGCTTTATAAGCTCCGTAAAAATTCATACAATTCAATCTTGCCTTGTAACCAGATGGCATCGTCGCCGGATTTCAGATATACCGAATAGATTTCATCAGGATGCTCGAAGATAAATTCCACTTTCTTAGCTGTATTCCGATCAATAAGCATACTGCCCATAATTACATTATCCTCCTTCCTTAAAACACATGCCAGATCACTTTATTGTGCCAATTTCAAACGCTTTACTATAACTCAGCGTTATGCTTGAACCTTTTACACCTCGTAATTCAAATAGCGTTTGATATCATCCTCAAGGAGCATTAACACAATTTTATCAAATGTCTCATGTGCCTTTTTATAGATAGCAATTTCAAGCGCAGATGGCTCACTCCATAAGTTCAGGTATTCAAGAGCCTTGTTGTAAGCTCCATTCTCTTTGTTGTTCCCACCATGGTTATAATTATAAAAGTCATAGCAAAGTTCAAGAAATTCAGAGTTACTCATTTCATTGACATATTTTAGTGCTCGCTTAGTTTTTTCTTCATCAACAACAACCAGCATAATCGTTCTCCTAAATCTTAACTTTCATCAGATTGAAAAATATCGTTCCGCGATTTCGTCATACAGTTCTTCTTTGGCGAGATTATAAGCAGAAACGCAATCAAAAACGTTTCCGGAAACACTAAAACGCTCTCTGATTCGTTTAATCTGAACTTTCATAGCTTCCATTCCATAGATTAGCACTCCGTTACTTTGATCCTCTTTAATGGCACCTACAATCTTCTTGAGTTCTTTTTTAGTGCAATCATAAAATAGATTCTTTTCAAATATCAGCATATAAAATCCTCCTACTAGAACTCAATCATTTTATTTTCTCGGACAGCCATTCTTTCCAGCCACTTACGGTTTGCGGGCAATTATCCTGTTGAGCCACAATTTCATTCAATGCTGCCGCAATCTCTTCGTCGCTCATTTCGCGGATGGCTTGTGCTTTATTATTTTTACGACCGAATTCGTCTCGGCTATGTTTGTGTAGAACAAAACCGAGTGAGATATCAAGTATTGTTGGATTGTTCATTGGAGTTGTCCCCTTTCATTGCTTCAAGAGCTTCCTTCATCTCTTGTTCCCAATTAGGATGCTGATCAATATATTTTTGGTATATCATCTTCTCAGCTTCTTTTCGAGCTTTGATTGCATCGTTAATATCTTCATACATGCCAAGGTGAATTCGCCTACCTTTAAAGGTTATGGCCGCCCTATACTTGTTACCATCTTTGCAAACACCCGTCACGCCAGTGGTCGAATTGCGATTTATCTTTCCTTCGAGTCGCGCCTTTATAGACGTTAAGCTGGAACCGTCTACGTTTGATATCTTTTTAATTGTCTCAGCAGGCTTAGCAATATTATTTGTGCATTTCATACACTTGTTGATTTTTTTCACTTGAAACAAACGCATCTCTGCTGGACGATTACATAGAGGGCAAACCCCTGTACAAAAATAATCTCGTTCTCCTTCTTTTTTATAAACGTCGGTTATTTTCCATCCATTTATGACAGAGCCGATATATTGTTCTCTGCGCTTTTTCAGAATAGATTCGCTACGTTTTTTATCGCATCTTGTGGTTTTTGCTGGACGACCATCATCTGGTTTCATATTACTTTTCCTCTTCAGGTAGTGGCCCAAGCTTATACATCCAGTTCGGGTCTTTCCGCATTACAAATGGTTTTCTTAGCTCACAAAGATGGTCATGTCTCGCTTTATATTCAAAATAATTTTGTTCGTGTTCAGGAGTTTCACGGTTTAACTCGTACATGACATATTGCTTGCGAAGATTTCGAAGCGCTTTAATAATAGCATCTTCTTTTTCCATAGACATTGGTTCAAGGGCGTCAATATAGTCATATTCACCAGTCGCGTCAAACTGTCGCTTTGCTTCGGCACTGAGCATCTTCCAAGTGATCTCGTCATACGCCAGCTGATACATCATTTCGTCGCTATAATGAGAGTATGGATCAACAATGCCGGTGCCTTTTGATAGTTCTACGTCGCGATCGTGTTGTTTTTTAATTCGTCTCTCGGCTTCTTCTACAACGGCATCCATATTAACGTTCATGGAGACACCTTTGTATTGTACCACAGATTTGAAACCGAGCTTCTCGCACATAGTCATCGTTGATATCCTCCTGATTTATTTCATACCCGTTCTTTTGCAGACAACAAAATCTTGCGGTAGAATCCGTCAGCAAACCATGCGCCTTCCCAACGATGCGGTAATGGCTTCTTCAGCACTTCGATATCCACAAGGCTCATAAGGCCGGTGCTATCGTCTCTAAAAACTTGAAGGCGGACGATCCTATTTTGTTCCAGACCGATTTCGCGAGTGATACGACCTTCTTCATCGAACGGATCTTCACACACCCATTTTAATGCCTCTAGGAAGTCCTGTGGCGTGATATCTGTGTGTTCGACCCAGTTGTTACATATGCGGCTTTCGCCGGCCTGTACGATTCTCTTTTTGGCTTCATAGTTCACAGAAGAATTCGTCATAGTTTTCGTCTCCGTTTTTCTTTGATTATATTATATCACGGGCTGTAACCAATAGCAAACACAAGGCGCAGGTTGCTACACGCCTTGTGATGATGTGCTGCTCGGCACATCGTTTCAAATACGGTTTTCAATTTTAATGCTCTTGTTGGGCGCTGGCTGTCACATCAGGGCTCTTTGGATTAAGACTCAAAATCGGATTCGACTGCGGCACTCGAATGTGCCGCTATGGTGTAGCTGAGAAATTGGTGTAGTAGTGGTGTAGTAATGGTGACATTTCAGTCATTTTATATCGCAACATCGTTATTAGTTGCAAGATTGTATATACTTTACCACACTCGGCCTCAGAATACAAACCCCTGCCGCGCCAAACTTTGAAACTGTCCTTTTGAGAAAAACAGGCAAAATGCCCACCAAAACCGCGCAAGGTCATACTTTTTGACGATTCCGGCGGTTTTCGGCATGCAAAAAAGCTCGTCCGGGTCACGGACGAGCTTTTTTGCACACGAAGCGGGACATCGCCTGTGCGGCACACGGAGCACAGACTGTGAAGGAGTTCCAGTCGGAGGAGGAGGCCCGGTGCCCGATATCCCAAAAACAAGAAGAAAAAGATTTCACACACAGCCAGGGGATCTCGGCCCTTGCTGTAACCATATTGTAACTCTTTTGATACTGTTTTGCAATAGGGTTCTGTCATTTTTCTGTA